>Ga0210402_10005849_pt1 | contig 10946 bp, 6 predicted proteins | sample IncBWC7MmetaG_FD_161055 | JGI IMG/M metagenome (GOLD analysis project Ga0210402, IMG submission 161055) | Forest soil microbial communities from Barre Woods Harvard Forest LTER site, Petersham, Massachusetts, United States - Inc-BW-C-7-M | ecosystem: Environmental > Terrestrial > Soil >... | reverse complement strand
CAAGTTGCGATTAGGCATCGAGAGCAACGCCATGATGCCGAACAAGGATATCCAGAATGATCAGCTCCCCCGGACGCCTGAACCTCGTGGCATCGGCTGCACCGCCTGCGCCAGCCGTCGGCCCACGCGGGCGCAACCATCAGGGTGCGGCCCTGCTTGCCAACAGCTTTCGTCCGTTTTTCCTGTTCGGGTCGATCCAGGCGGGGCTCGCCATCCTGGTCTGGCTGCCGGTCTTTTACGGCGACCTGTCGCTGACCTCGGCGTTTGCGCCGCGCGGCTGGCATGTCCATGAAATGCTCTATGGCTACCTGCCGGCAGCGATCACGGGCTTCCTGTTCACTGCCATCCCGAACTGGACCGGGCGGCTACCGATCCGGGGCACGCCGTTGCTCATGCTCGTCCTGGTCTGGATTGCGGGACGGCTGGCGGTCACGTTTTCGGCCGAGGCTACCTGGTGGGTCGCGCTGATCGTCGACGCGGCCTTTTTGGCGCTGGTCGCAGGCGCGGCGGCCCGTGAAATCCTCGCCGGCAAGAACTGGCGCAATTTGATCGTGGTGATGCTGGTGTCGCTGCTGCTGGCCGGCAACATCGGTTTCCATCTCGAGGCGCATCTGAGAGGTGCCGCCGACTATTCGATCCGCGCCGGCATCGCGGTCGTGGTGCTCTTGATCTCGCTGATCGGCGGCCGCATCGTCCCAAGTTTTACGCGGAACTGGCTGGTGCGAGAAAATCCGGGACGGCTGCCAGTGCCCTTCAGTCGCTTCGACATGATCGTGGTCGCCACCGGTGCACTGGCGCTGCTGGGCTGGATCGTCTGGCCGGAGAGCCGGGTCACGGGCACGGCGCTCGCGCTCGCCGCGCTGTTGCATCTGGTGCGGCTTGCGCGCTGGGCCGGCGACTGCACGTTCCGCGAACGGCTGCTCGCGATCCTGCATGTCGGCTATCTGTTCGTCCCCGTTGGATTCCTGCTGGGGGCGCTCGCCGCCTTCGGCGTCGCGCCGGCAAGCGCGGGGATCCATGCCTGGACGGTGGGCGGTGCCGGCATCATGACGCTCGCGGTGATGACCCGCGCCAGCCTCGGTCACACCGGCCAAAACCTCACCGCGTCATGGGCGACGCAGACGATCTATCTCGCGATCATCGTGGCTGCGATTGCGCGCATCTGCGCCGTGTTCGATCCCGCGCATGATTTCATCCTGCTGCACGTCGCCGCCTGCGCCTGGGTGCTGGCATTCTTCGGCTTCGCGCTCGCCTTCGGACCGTTGCTTCTTGGTAGCAAATTGCGGGCGCCGGCGGTGCGGTGACGAGGGAATACGTTGATACACCTCGATTTCCCGCGGGAGCTGTTGACCTTCCGGTCGCAGGCGCGTCGCATCGCCGTCATTTTAGCGGCGCCTAATGCGACATGTTAACGCGCGACACTCAGTCGCGTGAAACATGGCCATCTAGGGAGGTCACCAATGAGAGTGGAACTGCGTCTATTGGCAATGGCTGCCGGCGCAATCGCACCGGCGCTCCTTTTGATCAGCACGCCGGCCGAAGCGGCCGACGAGACGTTCGCCGCAACCAAGGCGATTTCGGCCCCTTCCGGAAAGATCACCTCGTTCGATATCAGCTTCGTCGATCCGGCGCTCGGCCTCTATCTGCTCGGCGACCGGACGCAAAACGCGATCGACGTCATCGACACCGACAGCAACGCGTTCGTCAAGCAGATCGGCAAGGGCCTGTTCACCGGCCCGGGTGCTTGCCCGCCGATCAAGCAGCCCGCGGGCGCCAACGACTGCGCCGGTCCCGACGGCGTGCTCGCCATCAGGCACAAGGAAGTTTGGGCGGGCGACGGCGACAGCACCGTCAAAGTGTTCGACATCGAGGGGTCGGGAACCGCACCGACCCACACCATCTCGACCGGTGGCGTACATCGCGCCGATGAATTGTGTTTCGATCCGAAGCACAAGCTCGTGCTGGTGGCCAACAACGCGGAGGCGCCGTTTCCTTTCGCGACCCTGATCTCGACCGAGACCTACATGGTGCTGAAACGGATCACGTTCGACGGCAACAATGGCACGCCGAAAGCGACCAACGGAGCCGAGCAATGCCAATATGACCGGCGCACCGACCGATTCTACATCTCCATTCCGGAGATCAACGGCCCGGGCAATAACAGCGCCTCTGGCGGCGTCGCGGTCATCAATCATGACGGCCAGGTTGAAACCACCTTCGTCATTCCCGTCGCGCAGTGCTCGGGTCCGCAGGGCATGGCGATCGGCCCGGATCATCAGATGCTCCTTGGCTGCAATGGCGCCGCCAACGCCAATGCCTCGACCGTCGTCATCGACGATCACGACGGCCACGTGATCGCGACGCTGAACAACGAATCCGGCGCAGATGAAGTCTGGTTCAATCCCGGCGATGGGCATTATTTCCTGGCGCGCTCGTCGGCGGTCGGTACCAGCCAGTTCCTCGGCGTCGTCGACGCCGAAAGGCTGAAGGAAGACGCAAGCATCGTCACGACCGGCGAGGGAACCGGCATCGGCAATGCCCACTCGGTCGCTGCCGATCCGGAGCGCAACCGGGTCTATGTGCCGATCCCGAGCAATGCGACGGGCGGCCTGTGCACCGCGGCCGGCGGCAACAGCGCCAATGGCTGCATCGCCGTGTTCACGACACCGGACGACGATCAGGTGTGCGAGGCGGAGGGGGCGCCGTTCATTCGGGTCAGCGAAGACGCTGATGAGCAACTCCACCGCCGTCGCTGTCACGACCGCTAGTCCAAGCCTGTTCGAGATCGATGAGGTCGGGCCCGCCCGACCTCATCGCTCCGGCGATGGCCGTGTCGCCGAGTAGAGCTGGAGAGGCCCGCGCCTACGTCCGTGCCAGCGCGTGGGGAAACACCACCTCGATCAGCGTGCCGGATTGCGGCGCGGTGCGGATGTGGAATTGCGCCCGGTTGGCCTCGACCAGCGCCTTGGTCAGCGACAAATTGACCGCGGAGCTCGCCGACGCATGATCCGACGGGGCGACGTTGCGGAACGGCTCCAGCGCAGCGGCGACTTCGCCCTCGTTGAGCCCGTTGCCGGTATCGCGGACCCGCAACACCACCTCGCCGAAATCCGTGAGCGCAGTCGACACGATGACCTGGCCGCCGGAATTGGCCAGCCGAATGGAGTTGCCGATCAGGTTCAGTGCGATCTGGCGCAGTGCCCGCGCGTCCGCCACCACCGACGGCAGCGCCTGCGCGAGCGAGGTGCGGATGATGATGCGCTCGCGATTGGCCTCTCGCTGCATCGCGGCGACGCAGCTCTCCACCAGCTCGTTGAGGTTCTGGTTGGCAAAGGCAAGCTCGAGCTTACCGGTCTCGATCCGCGACAATTCCAGGAGATCGTCGATCATCGCGATCACGCGGGAGCCGGAGCTGCGGATGTCCTTCATGTATTCGGCATAGCGCTCGTTGCCGAGCGCGCCGAACCGCTCGGAGATCATCACCTCGGCAAAGCCGATGATCGCGTTGAGCGGCGCGCGCATCTCGTGACTGATGCGGGCGAGCAGGTCGGCCTTGGCGTTGGCCGCGGTCTCGGTGAGCCGCCGCGCCTGCTGCAATTCGCTCTCGTTGCGCCGGTTCTGCGACACGTCGCGAAACACCGCGAAGAAATTCGGGCCGTCCGGGCGGGTGCGCCCCATCGTCATCGACAGCGGGATCAGGCCGCCTCTGCTGACACGGCCCAGCACCTCGCGGCCGTGCTCGAGCAGGCTTTCCAGGCCGCTTGCCTTGATGCTCTCGAGATAGTCCAGCACCACGCGCCGGCTCTCGGGCGCGAACAGCTCGGTGAGATTGCGCCGCACGAGCTCGGCGCCATCATAACCGAACAGGGCCTCTGCGCTGCGGTTGCAGGCGTGCATGTTGCCGCCGGCATCGAACATGACGATGCCCTCGGCCGTGGTGTCGAGGATGGCGCCGAGCTCCTCGGCGTTGGCGTGGCCGACCGCGGAGGGTGGACTTGCGGCCATCGGCTCCGCGATCGGCGGCGCGACCGCCTCGGCTTGCGCCGGCGAAAATATCAGCGCGAGCGCGGAATCGCGGTCCCATGAAATCGTGTAGAGGCGCGCATCGATCGAGGCCGTGACGTCGCCGTTCTCATCCACCACCGAGATCTTCATCGGCGTGCCGGCTTCCGATGTGCTGCTGCCGTTGGCGCTGCCGGCCTCGACATAGAGCGCATCGACGCCGCCGGCCTGTTCGAGATCGTGCAGGCTCGCATAGCCCATCTGGCCGAGAAATGCGGGATTTGCGTAGAGCAGCCGGTCGAGCCGGTAGATCAGGACGCCGGTCGGCAGCAAATCGAGCAGGCTGCGGTCGCGCTCGCTGACCCCCCGCGCCGGCGGATCGGGCTGCGCCAGCCATTCCGGCTGGCGAGGCGGTTCGGACGGGGAAGGTTCGACGGGTGACGCTTCGGCGTTGGTGGGCTCGGCGGTGATCGGTCCACGCGCCTCGCCATGTCCATTGCCGTTCTCGAGCCGCTCCGACAATTGCCGCGCGAGCTCGTCGAAGGCGTTGTTCTCCACCGGCGACAGCACCGGCAGTCTGGTGTCGGCCTGCGGACGAAACGGCACGACGTTTCCGGGTGTTTCCACCGGCGGTTCTGGGCTGGTTGGCTCAAAGGTGTTGATGTCGACCGGCACTGGCGATCCTTGAACTGATCCTTGGACCGCGGGCGCCGGAACAGTGCCGTCCGGCGGTGGATCTGTGGCAAAAGCAGCCTCTGAACACGTCGACGGCGTGTCGATTGAACCCGCCGCCGGTTCGTCGCCGCCGTCCGCGTCCCGCAACGCCACAAGGCGTGCGAGCGCTTCCAGATCGCGGCACACGCCGAACCCGAGATAGCCGACAAAGTTCCTCGCCTCATCGTAGGTCGGCAGACCCGAAAGCTCGACCGCCACTTGCGGACCGCCATCGACCGGCCAGTCCAGCGTGATGCCGCTCCAGGTGCGGTGCGTCGCGATCGCGTTCGCGACGCGGCCGTCGGGGTCGAACGCGAAGGCCCGTGCGAGATCATGCCACGGTCGACTGAAGCTCGAGGCAGCCTGCGAGCCGATCAGGCGGGTGAACTCACCTGCCGCGAGCGAGAACAGGCCATCCGAATCCAGCTGCCAGGCGAAGCGAAGCGGATGCCGGGGTGGTCCGGCGGTGGCGTCGTCCGCCGCCTTCGCCGGGTGGACGCCGGCATCGGGGAGCGCCTCTGACGGCGCTGATGTCTCGGGGGCGGCTTGCGCCGGCGGCTCGGGCGGGGTCACCAAAACCTCTTCGGTTACGGGCGGGGGGGAGGGGGGCTCCTGAGCTTCGGCAAGCGCATCGAACAGCGCGAGTTCGGCGGGCGCTTCGCCATCCTCCGGCGGCTGTCGATTGGGTTGTGCGATCTCCTGCTGGGCAGGATCCGCGGTCGGGCGTGACGCGATGAAGGCCACAAGGCCGATATCGGCGCCACTGCCGACCCGCTGCAGGATCAGATGGTGGCGGCCGATCGGCGCCTCGGCGCGGCCTGAAGCCAGCGCGTCCTTGCGCGCGCCTTCGAGCCCGGCCGTACGCAGGTCGCGAAAACCGAGCAGCCTGTGCGTCGCTTCGCTGGCACCGAGCAACAGGCCGTCGCGACCGAAGGCCGCGATCGGCAGGTCGATGTCTTCGACAAGCCGCTGCAATCGCTCCGACAGCAGCATTGGCCGGCCGCGACCTTCGACCGGCGCGACCAGGACGCCGTGACTGCCATCGGGAAAAGCCAGCCACGCGCAGCTGCAGGTCACACGCCCGCCAAGCGAGGCGCCGAAGCCGCGCAGCCGCTCCAGGCGTGCGGCGCCGTTCTCCGGCAGCAGCCGCGCCAACTGCGCGATCTGGCGTCGGCACGCGTCGGCGGGCCCGAATGCGCGGATCGCCAGGCTCGCGCTATTGGCCGCGCCAAAGGCCCTTGCACCCGCGGGATTGGCCCAGAGAAGGCGGCTGCCATCGGGCACGAACAACCACACCGGCAATGCGCTGGTTGCATGCCGGGCCAGCCGCGGATCGGAGATGCTGCGCAACTGGAGTTCCGAATTGGTCATCGTGACGTCTGGACACATCCTCTGATGATGCTTTGGGCGCAGGCTTGAGCTCTGGCTTGGGCTGACGCGGCAGAATCGGCCGCCCGGCACCGGTATCCTTAATCATCCGTTACTATCTCTCGCGGCGGATGTCAGGTCCACCGCGCCAGCTTCGGCCGGGCTATCCAAAGCCGCGCGAACGCTAATGTTGATGACTCTGGCTAATCTTCCGGTTGCAATTTACAACCACTGGTCCACGTTACGGGGGCGTCACACCGGCGAAGAAAGTCCCAGTCGGTTCTTTCGCAGCGCGGCGAACTTGGGCGGCCGGGGCAATCAGCGCAATCAAACCAGGAGTGGCACCATGAGCGAAGAAGCGCGTTTTGAAATGCCGAAGGAAATGCGGAACATGGCCGAGGCGAGCGTCCAGCAGGCCCGCAAGACCTTCGAAAAGTTGCTGACCGGCGCCGAGGTGGCGGCGGACACGATGGAGCAGCGCGGGGCCACGGTCCGCGCCGGCGCCAAGGATATCGGCGCCAAGGCAATCGCCTTTGCCGAGACGAATGTGCAGTCCTCGCTGGATTATGCGCAATCCCTGCTGCACGCCAAGGACCTGACCGAAGCGATGCGCCTGCACGGCGAGTTCGTCCAGGCCCAGATGCGCGCCCTCGCCGAGCAGGCGACCGAAATGGGGCAGGTCGTGAGCCGGGCGGCGATGGATGCCGCAAAACCGAAAGCATTAGACGGTTCAGCGGAACTCGACGACGCCAATCAGACCCGCACGTGACGCGGGTCTGCGGCGTGTTGTTTCACCTTAAATTTCATTGCAATGCACAAAATTGACATTATGATCGCCTATAGTTTGAGCGCCCCAAAAAGGCATCCCTGCTTGCGTGAATGAGTCCCCCGTACCCGACCCTGTCGGGCGCGCAACAAGGTTCACCCGGTTCTACCCGCGAAGGATGTACGCTATGCCCAATGCCACCGACCCGTTTTCCTCCTCCGTCATTCCGTTCGAGATCCCCGAGCAGGTTCGAGCTTTTGCCGAGAAAGGCGTTTCCCAGGCTCGCGACGGTTATGCCAAGTTCAAGGATGCCGCCGAAACCCACAACCTGACCATCGAGGCCGTGTTCACCAGCGCCAACAAGGGCGCCAGCGAATATTCCCAGAAGCTGATGGAATTCATCAAGTCCAATACCAGCGCGAACCTCGACTTCGCGCAGGAGCTTCTCGGCATGAAGTCGCCGTCGGAAGCGATGGAGCTGTGGACCACCCATACCCGCAAGCAGCTCGAGACCCTGACCGCGCAGGCCAAGGAATTGGGTGAGCTGGGCCAAAAGATCGCCGCCGATACCATGGAGCCGATCAAGACCAACGCATCAAAGCTGTTCAAGCCGGCCGCCTGATCGCCGTCCGTGCATCGGGTGACGTGGCGGGGGTAAAGCCTGTTCGCGGACGTCCATGCGTTCTGTTCCAGCAAGCCCGGGCCGGTCGCCCGGGTTTGCCTTTTCGAAATACCGCAGCCGGTTGCAGAAGGGGGCGGCGCCGGTTTCTGGCGCCGGAGGTGGCCGTGACCGCGAGTGCCGAAGAAGATGTTTCAATGGGCCGTGGCGGGCTACGTGCAGCCTTGCCAATTCTGACCCGCCACACTAGTTTCCGCCCCATTCGGTGCCTGTTTCCAGGCGGCCGGTCAGGATGCAGTTGTAGCTCAGTTGGTTAGAGCGCCTGTCTGTGGAACAGGAGGTCGGTGGTTCGAGCCCACCCAACTGTACCAACAAAATCAATTACTTCTGAGGAGCGGATAGAAGCTCGGCCCTTGCCTAGCTACCAGTTAGCAACCATGCCGCTCAGAGCGCGACTCCTATCCCCGACGACGAAATAGCTTCCCTCATGAATTTTGCGATTGTTGCGCCGACCCAGCCAAAGCAGCGGTTCAATTGTGCTGGTGCCTAGCTTTCTGGCACCGACCCATTGGTCCGATATTTTGCTATCAGCAAGAAACCATTGCTTGCGGGCTTTCGAAGAAGGTGGCGGGGTTCGAATCCCTCCCTCTCCGCCACTTCATCCCATGGCCGACGACGTCTAGGAAGCAATTGCCCCAAAAATCCCGCGGTTTCGCAGTGGTTTGCGCACCGGAGAGACTTGGAGACTCGGCCAAAGAGCCTTAAAGGGCACGGAGAATGGATTTTTCTCCAAAACCTTTGTACCTCCTGACCCGGTATCGTCTTCGATTTCGTAACCCGGTCAACGCCCTTGGGCTCGGGCGTTTCGAATCCTTCTCCCTCAACCAACAGCATCAGACTACGAATCTGGGGGTCGGACGTTCGAATCGTTCCGGGCGCGCCATTTATCATAGGTCCGTTCCGGACACATGGGTTACGATTTATACCGAAGACATAGGTAACACTTTCGGCCCGAAGGGGTTAGTCAAGGGTTCGAGCCTGCAAGTTTCATCGTCGAAGTATCCGAGATCATAATTCATAAAGCTGACGAGCCAAATACAGTCGTCAGTCTGTTTGATACCGACAGTCTGGCCCGCGAACACCTGGCTCAGATTGATTTTCTGGCGATTGAAGCAGATGCGACCGCAAGTCGTGACCGTGACGGCCCTGTCATGGAACGGATAGTCGAGGTCTGGCAAGCCACGATATGGCCGTGACGAGGGCTGATAGCGTTGCACCGGACACTGCATGTCGAGCGCTTGGTGAGGTCGCTCGTTGTTGTAGCAGTCGATGAAGTCATCGAACTTGGCCTGTTGTTGCAAGAAGTTGTTGGCGGCCGGCTTGGTCGCCTCCAGCTTCAAGGTCAGATGCATCCGCTCATGGCGCCCGTTCTGCTGCGGGTGGCCGGGCTTGATGCGTTCGATCTGGATGCCGAGCCTGAGCCACCAGACGGAGAGCTTTGACAGATTGAAGAGGGAATTGGGACTTGCAAAGGGAACGCCGTTGTCGGTGCGGATGGCGTCTGGCAGGCCGAACTCCTTGAAGACGGCTTCAAATACGGCAAAGGCATAGGTCTCCTTGGTGGTGTGCAAGGCTTCGCAAGCAATCAGATAACGGCTGGCGAAGTCGGTGATCGTCAAGGGATAGCAATAGCGACGATCCGCGAGCATGAACTCGCCCTTGTAGTCGGCACACCACAGCTCATTGGGTTGGAGCGGACGAGAGAGTGTGGTGCCCTCGGCCTTGTTGCGTCGTCTGGTTCGGCGCTTGACCAGACCATGACGATCGAGCACCGCATGCACCGTGCTGATGGCGGGCGTGTGCACATCCGGATAGAGCCGGACCAGTCTCTCCCTGATCTTCGGAGCGCCCCAATGCGGCTTGTCCTGCTTGCACCGCACGATCAGCGTCTCGATCTGGGTGGGCAGCTGATTGGCATGGCGGTAGGGCCGCCGCGAGCGGTCGGTGAGCCCATCCAAACCAATTTCGTTATAGCGCGTGAGAATCTTGTAACCGGTCTTGCGGGAGATCCCGAACTCTCGGCACAGCAGCGCCATCTGGTCACCGTCGAGCAGCCGGGCAATGAATTTTAGCCGTTCATCCATGGGATTACACACCTTCCAGGGCATCTTGCGCTCCCCGCAAAAGGCCCCATTGTGTAACCCATGTCTCCGGAATGAAATGCCACCCCTCTCTCAGGAAGGGCAATATTGAAACGCAATCGGTTTCGAGATCGGCTCGAATTAGCCCCAGACTAAAATTTCCGTTTAGTCTGGGATTTAATCTGGGGAAGTTTCCGAAACATCTACCCGCGGCCCTTTCCCCAAAATGTCTGCGACAGCTCGCGGTCGACCTCAGCTTTTCCGCGGCGTCCGGGCTGGGGTTCTGAAAAACTCGGTTGGATCGACTCCTAGCACCTCAGCGAACTTCCCAATGATCTCTAGGCCTACGTAGGTAACGGCCCTCTCGATCCTGCTGACGTAGGCACGATCCACCCCAGCTTCGTACGCCAGGTCTTCCTGGGAAATTCCCCTGTCGTGGCGGATGCGGCGCAAGTTGGTAGCGAATCGATGGCGGAGGTCCATGCCTCCAACAATCTTGCTGCGGCCTATTGACCCACGGCTTTAAAGCCGAAAAAGTACCAAGCAATGCAGAGTTGTTTTGGGCGTTAAGGGCTCTGTGAGTCGCCGAACACCGCTGCTAGGAGGTCGATGTGCCTGACCGCCAATCTTCTAATGCCGTAATTGCTCCGGTCGGCTCATCGATTTCGGAGGCGAGTGCACCGGTGTTGTCGCCCGCCGACGGTGATGCCGACCTCCTCGCTCTCGAGATGCAGTTTGACGGCCTTGCCGCGGAGTTATTGGCCCTCCAGAAGGCGGTCGGCGGATCAACCGCCTGTCAATATCAAGGCTCACTCCGACAAGAGGGTTCGCAAGCGTGTGTCGAGACAGGCCGTGAACCTGGCACCGGTGAGGTCGAACGTATCTTGGCTCATCTCTAGCCGATCGAGCAGGCGATCATGCAGACGCCAGCACGCACGATTGCAGGTCTAGGGGTCAAAGCGCGCGAGCAGCGCCGCCAGTGCCTCGGAGAAGTCGCCGGTCGAGATCCCCTTCAGATAAGATCGGCGACAGCGTCTCGATCGACTTTGACCGGCGCATGTAAGACTGCAGGATCGACGGAGAGAACCGGATGCGGTCGGGATCGGCGGTGGTCGCCTCGCGATCGCGCACACGCGGTTGGCGGACGGCGACCGGACCGATACCCGTCATCACCTCGCGCTCCGGCAGGTGATCGTGGCGGACGACGCGCTGGTGGCCGTCCTCGGTCTTCAAATCGGCATGCTTGCCGAGAAAGTCCGCGACCTCGGCCTCGACCGCCTGGGCCGGCAGAGCACGCGCCCCATTACGCAAGATTCCGGTGAGTTGATCGTCGACG
>Ga0210402_10005848_pt1 | contig 10948 bp, 11 predicted proteins | sample IncBWC7MmetaG_FD_161055 | JGI IMG/M metagenome (GOLD analysis project Ga0210402, IMG submission 161055) | Forest soil microbial communities from Barre Woods Harvard Forest LTER site, Petersham, Massachusetts, United States - Inc-BW-C-7-M | ecosystem: Environmental > Terrestrial > Soil >... | reverse complement strand
CGGCTCTCGCGTGAAGAAAACGCGTCAAATCAAAAGACTAGAGCTTCCGTTCCGATTCAATCGGAACGGAAAAGGCTCTAGTGCCTGGCAGTTTTCCCTCGCGGCAAACGCGGAACGCGTTTGCCGCGACATCATGCTCAAGCAAAAAGTGAGAAGCGCGATGACGATTCATTCAACCTGATCTCATCGCGCTCCGGCGCGTCCTTGCTGACGTCCGATCCCGCTCGGTGCGCGCGTCCCGGTCGTCGATCGGCCCCTTGCCGGGGATATGGCTTGGCAACCGTCCAGCAGGGGCGACAGTCAGCAGAGCGATGGCCGCCATGACGAGAAGCCCTATCTTCAGCGCACGCAGTCGCGCTTCCGTATTGATGCGCACCGCTTCATCGACCTGCGCGGGCGTGGCGGTGGTCTGGACCAACACGTCCTTGAGGTGATCGTTGCTGACAAAGTTGATGTTGTCGAGGTCGACCTGCGATTGCAACTCAGCCGGCAGCAACGGAGTTGCAGCCAGGCTGCGCATGACGGCGGCGCCGAGCAACCCGACCAGCAACGCGCTTCCGACCGCTGTGCCGATTGCAACGGCGAGATTCTGGGTGGTGCCGCGCAGCGCTCCGACATCGCCTGCGAGACTCTTGGGCGAGGCTGTGACCAGCACGTTGAAAACAAGCGTGATCAGAGAACCCTGTCCGAGGCCGAACGCGACGAGTCCGATGATGACGGGTATTTTGCTCCAATCGTTGCGCACCACGAAGGCAAGCCACAGAAGCGCGATCGCGCAAATGATGAAGCCGTAGCGTCCGATCTGTTGAGGTGTCAGCTTGTCGTACAGCTTCACGACGAGCAACGCCGCGATGAATATCGACAGATTGAACGGCATCATCGCGATCGCGGTTTCGAGCGGGGAGCGACCTTGCACGATCTGGATGTAGAGTGGCATGGAAAAATTGAGCATGGCCTCAAGAGCGCCGACGGAGAACACCGCGTAGACCGCAGCCCGTTGTTGAGGCGAGTTCATCACATCCATCGCAAGCAAAGGAGTCTTCTCATTTGCCTGACGCCGCCGTGTCCAGCTTATGAAGGCCTGGCCCAATACGATTCCGATCAGAATCATGATCGGCGCGGGAGAAACTCCGAGCAGATCGAATGGCGCGGCCGGCCCGGCAAATCCAGCTCCCCAACTCGTCAGATTATTGAAGCCCAGGCTGATCAGGATGATCGACGCTGCCGCAAGAATTACCCCCACAATATCGATCTGGACTTCGGGGTGGCCTCGATCGGCAGCAAACCGCAGGCTCAATATGAAGACGACGAAGGCAAGAACCATCAAGATACCGAAGGCGGGACGCCAGCCGATGTAGGTGCCCAGAATGCCGCCGATCATGAACGCTGCGACCGCGGCGCCCGCACCTGCCGCCCCAAGCACGCCCAAAGCTGCTGCCTGCTGCTCCCCTCGGTATTTGTCCGCAACGAGCATCACCAGCGACGGGACGAGTGCTGCGCCTGCCACGCCGCACAGGCCCTGGGCCACAATCATCGCCGTCGCGTCGGGACTAAACGTCATCAGCGCCTGCGCGACGCCGAACAGGATCACGACCGCCCGGAAGACGCGGACCGCGCCGAAGCGCTGATTGAGCTTCGCGCCGAGCATGACAAAGCCGGCGACTGCGAGCGAATACATCACGATGCTGGCGGCGACGGTCGTGGGTGGTACGCCGAACGTCTTCACCAGTCCGCTGAGCGCGACCGGCAAAGATGCCGTGTTGAAGGCCAAGAGCACCTGCCCCAGCGCGATGGCGATCATCGGCGTCCAGGATTCCCGCTGTATCGCCGCGGTGTTTGTGCCTGATGTCGATCCTGCTGCCATCTCCGCAATGCCAGACTTTCGGGAGCACCGGTCGGACTGCGTCCTCCGCAGCCGCATTTTGCCGTTGCTTTTCTAGGTGGAAAACAAGTCTTTCTTGTGAGACGCAGGCGGCCGCCAGACGCAAGCCGCCGGTCGGCCGGTCGAAACCGCAGCGTTTGCCGGCTCGATCATCCTTGAAACGGTGCTGCGACTTTGCCAAGCTGGCCAGGTAAACAGCACGGTCCAGGGATGATCGAAGATCGCACGATCAAGATACTGCTCCTGTTCTGCGCAGTGGTCCTCATTTTTGGCGCCTTGTATCTTGCTCGGTCCCTTATCGCGCCGGTGACGTTCTCACTGTTCGTCATCGCCATCGTCTGGCCAATCCAGCGGGCCCTTCAGAGGCGCATTCCGAAGCTTCTCGCGGTCGCGAGCACCATCCTTGGAATTTTCGTTGCTGTTGCGGTGCTCGGCTCTTTGCTGGTCTGGGGATTCGGCAAGGTCGTCCAGTGGTTCACCAACAACACGGACCGGCTACAGGCACTCTATGTCCGGGCGGCAAATTGGCTTGACGGGCATGGCGTGTCGATCGCGGACATAGTGACCCAGAATTACAACGTGAACTGGTTTGTTCCCGCAGTGAAGGGGCTCGGAGGAAGAGGCTACAGTCTGGTATCCTTCGCCATCATCGCTTTCGCTTTCACCGTGCTCGGGCTGCTCGAAGTGGACGTCACGCGAAAGAATATCGAGCGACTCAAAAATGCGAAGCTTGCGCGGCTGCTGTTGGTGGCCGGTGCCGACATCGCTGCGAACCTGCAAAAATATATGCTCGTCCGCAGCGTGATGAGCATTCTGACCGGCATTGTGGTTTGGAGTTTTGCCTTGCTTGCCGGCATCGAATTGGCGACCGCGTGGGGGGTGATTGCGTTTGTGCTGAACTACATTCCTTTCCTCGGTCCGCTTTTTGCAACAGTGTTTCCGACGCTGTTCGCCCTTGTTCAATTCGAGTCCTGGCAACTCGCCATTGCCGTCTTCGCGTGCCTGAACGTCATCCAATTCCTTATTGGAAGCTATTTTGAGCCACGAATGGCCGGCGCGGCCCTGTCCATTTCGCCATTCATCGTTCTGTTGGCCGTATTTTTCTGGAGCTTCCTTTGGGGAGTCGCGGGAGCCTTCATCGGCGTGCCGATCGTCATCGCATTTCTCGCCGTGTGCAATGAGCATGACTCGACGCGATGGCTCGCGCTGCTTCTCTCGGGACGCGAGCGCGAGCCGACGTGAACCCCGCCCTCTGGAATAGGCTGTTCCGGGCAAAGCGCACTCCTGGTCTTGCGTCAGGCACGCTTACCCAACTCGTTGAATGACGTTTGCCTAGGCGCGCAACTTGAAGCAGGATTGCGATCGCATCGCGCTCCAGGGTCATGACTTGACGCCCCGATGCTTTCCAAAGCTACATTGTCCCAACGGGTGAAAAAGGGAGCGATAATGGCGAATTCTGCGAAGCTACGATTTGCCTTTGTCCTGCTCGTCGCAGCTCTGCCCGCATTCACCATTTCCGAGGCGGCCGCGGCGAGACGGTCATCGGCATCATCTTCGGCTGCGGCTGATGCGATATGAGCACAATGTTTTGGAGAAGCTGACGAAGCGGCCAACTCCGTTATGATCGGCGCTTGATCGAAATCGAGTTCACATTGAACGCGGGAGACAAGAATGGGCATGAGAGTTCTGTGCGGCGGCCTCATTATCATCGCGTTGATGATAGTTCCGGCAGCTCTAAATCCGCTCTCGGCTGCCTCGAATGAACCCGCCGTGTCGAGCTCAAAGAGCATGGCGGCAAATTCAAACCCGCACAAGCACAGATATTGGCGTCATCGGGGCGGAACGCACCCCCACTATGGCAGCCGACGGGTGCGCACCTAGCCTTCAGGAAGTCGCCGCAAGGTGCGCCCTTAGCTGAGAAGAGCCGTAAACGCCGGGCTGCGAGCGCAAGTCGGCCCGTAGAGGATTTGGCTGATAACGAGGAAGTCTACAATGCCGGTGTCTAAAGTCGCTGCTTTTGCGCTTATCATTGGAGCTACAAGCCTGACGTCCGTGTCTTTGGTGCAGGCCGCTTCTGATTGTTCAATATCAGGAACACTATCGGATTGGGGCGAAAGTTCGAGCGGCTACATTGACCTCACGTCCGGGGAAAGTTGCCGATTTCCAATCAGGATGCAGGGCACGGTGAGCGGCTCGGACATTTTCCAAAAGCCGGCGCATGGCAAGTTGAAAAGGCTCGACATATCCACTTTCGAATACACGGCGAAGGCTAAATATAAGGGAAGCGATACTTTTGCCATCAAAGCAACTGGTCAGGGGCCGACGGCCTCCGGCACGTCGGTCATCACTGTGCACGCGACGATCAAATAACTTTCCTCGCGTCGAACGCCGGCGATCTCCGAATATGGCAGCCGCATCGCCAAGATCCAAGTTCCACCATCCGCCGTTTTCGCCACGGCGTACAAAGCGATCATCCAATGTTCCTCGCCAAACGCCAGGGCCTTTATCAAGGCAAGCCTATCGCCGGGGCGCCTCAGACACGCGATGACGCCACGAGAGTTAACCAGGAGGCTTCCAAGCCAGGCGAAATGTTTTGACCATATTGCGTCAGATCAGCATGATGCGCGCACGATTGCCTTTGGCATCCTGACCACATCCGACCATCGTGTTACCGAATGCAGTGGTACGTGACTTTCATTACGATCGCAGCCACCGGCGCGTTTGGGTGGCTCGCCCTTGAATTACTCGGTCAGCCCATTCGAAAATTCTTCGATCTGCGGCGCTTGGTGGTCCATCAAATGCTATTTCTGGCGAAGGTACCAGCTCCGCAGCCTCGCGAGACATGCGTCACTTTTGAGCAGATACAGCGATACGACATAGACCTAAAGAACGTGCGCGAAGCACAAAGACTCTTGCGCGACCTAGGCTCTCACATGCTAGCATTCGGCGAGAGCGAGGCTGCCGCCTGCATTGCCATTCAACCCTTTGGTTACGATCCATCCGCAGCGGGCCGCAGTCTCATTGATCTATCAAACATTCTCGATCGCCACGGGACTGACCGCACCGCCCTCTGCAAAACTGTTGAAGAGGCGCTACGCTTCAAATTAGCAAAAAGCACGTGAGAGCGCGCAAACGCGCCACTGGTAGGCCAGGTCAACATGGAAATGTCGCCAATGTTTTCCGAGACCACCATGATGCTTCGCAGAGCGATCCGCGCCGCCATCCTTGCAATATTGCTAGCGAACTTTCCGGGTGCGGCTAAGGCACAAATTGACTGCGGTTCAGTACCCGCCGGACCGGCGCGCACCGACTGCTACCTCGGCCTAAGTCAGTTCTATCGGGCACAATCGGACCTTGCCGCTGCCAGAGCGCGGGTTCAATCAGACGCCGCGTGGTATCGGGCAATCACGGGAACAGACCCACCAAGACATAAACCGCATCGTCGGAAATAGAGGTTGCACACCCCACGGACCTTGCGACGGCTTGTCACTCTCCTCTTATCCTTCCGATACTCATCGATTACAGCGTCGGCATGAGTCGTGTTCAGGGCTCGGCGCAAAATGCTTGGTAACGTCATCTATTTGCTCTTAGGCATCGTGCGCGGCCGCGCTTCTCTTGTCTGGGCGGCCAGGCGAATGCCCGCGTTTGGTGCGCCGAAGCCCCTGTATCCACGCCGCTCCACGATCTCGAAGAAAAACCGCTCGTCAAAGGCGTGCGTGTAGATCTGGAAGAACTCCCCTTCACTGTCGCGATCGTAAAGGATTGCATTCTGCTTCATCGACCGCAGCAGATCTGCGTCCAGCTCGTAGCGGCTATCAAGATCGTCATAGTAATTATTCGGGATACTGAGAAAGGTTGCCCCTGCTGCGCGCATGGCTGAGACAGCCTCGAAAATGTTTTGGCAGGTGAATGCGATATGCTGCACACCGGCTCCAAAAAACTCGGAGAGGAACCGCGACGACATCGTTTGGGTCGCAGTCGATGCATTCAGAACGAGACGAAGTGATCCACTCCGATTTTGAAGCACTTCACTTTTCACAAGCCCGAGCGGATCGGCGATCTCGAGTTGTGGTGATTTCTGAATATCAAATAGTGCTGTGTAGAACTGCTCCCATGAGAGCAATTCCTCAAATCGCATCGACTGCGATATGTGATCGACACGACTTAGATAGACGTCGTCGCTTGAACTAGGAACAGGAACAAAATCAACGTCCCAGTTCGATGGTCCCGGCTCGAGAAAGTACAGCAAGCTTCCGCCCACGCCGCGGATCGCGGGAATCGTCATTTCGCCAGGACCGACTGGTTGCCGAAAGGCGGTCGCCTGGAGAGCGTCCGCCCGGGTCATCATGGTTGCGACGTCATCGACCGTGAGCCCGATCGCACATACACCGGAACCGTGCGTGACGTAATGTGATCGAGCGAAGCTGTCTGGAGAACTATTGACAAGCAGATTGATGCCGCCTTGGGCCCATCGCTCCACGGCTTTGGAACGGTGACGTCCTGTCAGCTTGAATCCAAGTGCACGAAACAATTCAGCCAGCCCGTCTGCATGCGTTTGGTCGACGGCAAACTCGACGAAAGCCACGTCAGTGACATTCGATCGGGTGCGCAAGGCGGGTATTACCTGTTCCTTTGCGTCATCACCATTGAGCAGCAAAAGCGAGCGCATGCCATCGACCGCGACCTCTTTGGTTGATTGAGCACGGAACTGGTCGTTGAAAATTTCGAGAGACAAAGGTCCGCCATAACCAGTAGCCTCTATCGTCCGCATGAAATCCGTGATGGGAAGATTTCCCTGTCCAGGAAAGCAGCGAAAGTGCCTGCTCCAAGAGAGAACATCGAGCTCAAGTTGCGGAGCGTCGGCAAGTTGAACGAGAAAAATACGATCTCCCGGGATAGCTCGGATCGGCGCCACGGGAAAAGATGGGGCCAAGGCATGAAAACTATCCAGAATGATGCCAATCGAATTGTGATTAGCTCGCCGAACGATTTCCCATGCGTCTCGGTAATCGTTGACGTGACGTCCCCACGCCAAAGCTTCGAATCCCACGCGCAAACCCCTTGCGCCCGCTCGCTCTCCCAATTCGGCGAAGTCGTCGGCGGCACGATCGATTCCGCCGAGTGAAGCGGGCGAGACATTGCTGCAAACGAGTAGCAGATCCGTACCGAATTCCTCCATCAGGTCGAACTTCTTTTCGATCCTGCGAAATGCCTGCTTGCGCTGAGGTTCTGGCATTCCTTCAAAGTCGCGAAACGGTTGCAGCGCGCAGACAGTCAGCCCGAGGTCACCGCACATCCTGGCGACGTCGCGCGCGGAGCCGTCGAAACAGGTGAAGTCGGGCTCGAAGATTTCAACTGCGTCGAAGCCGGCTGCAGCAATGGTCCGGAGTTTCACATCGAGAGATCCACCGATCGAAACCGTTGCAATCGAACGTTTCATTTTCGAGGCTCCATACGGTTCAATGTGCCAACTCTTCGAGCTTGTTGCAGGCCTCAATTGGTACGGATGCGGAGATAGCGGAGCACGGTATCGACCGCCATCTCCCGCTGCAACTTGACTTCCTTCGCGGTGCTGAGATCTCGTTTAAAAATAACGTTCCAGGTGTGACGATTTGAGACTCTGTAGTAACAAAGTGAGATGATCAGCAAGTGGAGGTGTAGAGGGTCGACGTCGCTACGAAAAACACCTTCCTGGGTGCCTTGCCGTAACAGGCCTCTCATAATTTCAATAATCGGGAGATTCTTTGAAGCGATCGTCTTTGAAGCGCGTATGTGCTTGGCGTGGTGAATGTTGGCGATGGAAATCAATCTGACCCATTCGGGATGATGAGCATGGTAGTCGAACGTGACCTGCACCACTTTGCGCATGGCATCGAGCGCTGGTAGGTCGATTACCCGCAACGAGTTTTCGATCTCTCGCATACCTGCGTAGACATCTTCCAGAACGGCGGCAAACAGCCCCTCCTTGTTTCCGAAATAGTAATAGAGCATTGGTTTCGTGGTCTTTGCCTTGGCCATGATCTCGTCGACCGTGGTGCCGCTGTAGCCTTTCTCGGCAAACAGAACGCGTGCTGCGCCAATGATGTTTTGACGCACGGGGCCGCTGATCGGCCGTGCAGTTGCCGCGCGTTGCTCAGCCAGTCCCTTCGTCTGAGTCACGTCAGTTGCCCGAGAGGTCCGCAGTCGCCGTACGATACAGCCTGCGCGCTCGACCAAAATGCCATGAAATGGAGCCGACAAAAAGGAGCTTGATGTCCGGATCGGCTCTGCTAACCTACCGGTAAGTCAACCTTCAGCTTGACGCCCAAATTCGGAATGCGCCACGCACCCGTTGTCAGGGGAGGAAGAAAAGGATGGCGATCCCGCACCGCACATCCTGGAAAGCGTCAGCCCTGTTGTCGCAACCGATCCATCGGCGATGTGGGCGTGCTCCTGTCAAGCTTTCAGCTTCTCCTACAAGGTCTGCTTCAGAATTTCTCGCGGCGATTATCGCGAGCTAGCAGTCAACTGGGCGAGGCTACCGCGGAGATGCGATCGAGAACATAGCAATAGCAAAAGCCGCCGGAAAGGATGGCAAAAACCATCAAATGGGAGGAACCGAATGGCTAACCTACCGGATAGTGCGACGCACTTACGCCAACCCAAACAAGCGGCGGCGAGCGGCTGGATTGGATCTGCGCTGGAGTACTACGACTTCTTTATTTATGCGACTGCGGCGTCGCTCGTCTTTCCGCAAATTTTCTTCCCCTCCGAAAACCCAGCTGTCGCAATCATTGCGTCACTGGCCACCTATGGCGTCGGATACGTCGCGCGGCCAATTGGAGCTTTCGTGCTCGGACACTGGGGCGATACGCACGGGCGCAAAAACGTGCTGCTGCTGTGCATGTTTCTTATGGGCTTCTCCACGATGGCGGTTGGCCTGCTACCGACATACCAACACGTCGGCATATTGGCGCCCGCGCTTCTTGTCATTCTCCGACTGATCCAGGGTTTCGCGGTTGCGGGAGAGATCTCGGGCGCCAGTTCGATGATTCTCGAACATTCGCCATTCGGCCGGCGCGGTTACTACGCAAGCTTCAGCCTGCAGGGCGTGCAGGCCGGCCAAATCCTGGCGGCAGCCGTATTCCTTCCGCTGGCGGCCTACATGCCCTCCGATGCTTTCAACAACTGGGGCTGGCGCATTCCGTTTCTGCTGAGCGTTGTCGTCATCATCGCGGGTTACATCATTCGGCGTAAGGTGCACGAGACCCCCGCCTTCGAAAACGAAGAGGAGCAAGGCACGGTTCCGCGGACGCCGATCGTTCAGGCCTTCACCGAAAGCTGGCCCGACATCCTGCGTGTCGCTTGCATGGCGCTGATGAACGTCATTCCCGTTGTCGCGGCCATTTTCGGCGCTGCCTATGCGGTCCAGCCCGCCTACGGCATTGGCTTCTCGAAAGAAGTCTATCTTTGGATCCCCGTGATCGGCAACATCATCGCTGTGGGGATCATTCCCTTCGTCGGAGCGCTGTCTGACAAGATCGGCCGCCGTCCCCCCATGATCGTGGGATCGCTGAGCGCCGCCCTGCTCTCGCTCGTGTACCTCTATGCGATCAGCATTCATGATGTCTGGATGGCGATCGCGGTGTCTCTTCTCATGTGGGGCGTGCTCTACCAGGGTTACAATGCGGTATTTCCCGCTTTCTATCCCGAGCTGTTCCGGACCCGCTATCGCGTATCCGCAATGGCAATCGGGCAGAACATTGGCACGGCAATTAGTGCATTCTTACCGGCGCTCTTCGCCGAAGTGGCCCCGCCGGGCTCAACCAATATTCCTCTGAGGGTCGGCCTGATCACCATCGGTGTCGCCATGATCGCTTGTATTGCGGCGTACTCGGCGCGTGAAACTCATCGTCTGCGGTTGAACGATCTTGGAAATCCGAACGCAACGCCGGTTCCCAAGGAGGAATACGAGAGGATCAGGGCGCTCAGTGAGATCGAAACGACGGGAGGTGGTGCAACGCGACTTGCGAGTGGTTGAGCGGCAGAAGACCAGAACGCCGGAACCGACTGTGACTTTCGCAACGAAATGAAGCGGTAGCAACATGACGCCTGATGCTGAATTTCACCAACGCGATCGCAGCATACACCCGCCGGCCTATACGCCGGTCTACAAAACCAGTGCACTGCGGTCGCCACGCATTCCGCTGTGGTCGCTCCAGAACTCGCTCTCGGAAGTAACGGGCCCGATGTTCTCGCCGGACGAACTAGGGCCGCTCGACAACGATCTCGTGCTTAACTACGCCAAGACCGGCGACCCGATCGGCGAACAGATCATCGTCCATGGTCATGTCTTCGACGGGAACGGACGGCCCATCCGCAACACGTTGGTCGAAGTCTGGCAGGCCAATGCGGGCGGACGCTACCGCCATCGCAACGACACCTACATCGCACCGATCGACCCCAATTTCGGCGGCTGTGGTCGAATGCTGACGGACGAAAACGGCCACTATTTCTTCCGTACGGTGAAGCCGGGCGCGTACCCTTTCCGCAACCGGGTCAACAGCTGGCGGCCAGCCCATATCCATTATTCCGTCTTTGGGTCCGGCTTCGCGCAGCGGCTCATCACGCAAATGTACTTCGAAGGGGACCCGCTCATTCCCCACGATACGATCCTGGCAACCATTCCCGACAAATCGGCCGGAGAACGATTGATTGCGCGGCTCGATCTCAACGCCTCAAAACCGCTGGAGTGCCTCGCCTACCGGTTCGATATCGTTTTGCGCGGGCGACGCCAGACCTTGTTCGAAAACAAGTTGCAGGGAAGCTGACATGAAGCCAACGCCCTTCGATCTGTCATACCTGCCCGAGACGCCTTCGCAAACCGCCGGCCCGTACGTGCATATCGGACTTATTCCAGCGCAAGCCGGCTTTGAAATCTTCGCGAACAATTTCAGCGGGGATATCGCAGGACCGAATGTCAAAGGAGAGCGCGTTATTATCGAAGGGCGCGTCTTCGACGGCGCGGGGCATATTACCAAGGACGTGCTGATCGAGACATGGCAAGCCAATGCCTCGGGCCGCTAC
>Ga0210402_10005847_pt1 | contig 10949 bp, 9 predicted proteins | sample IncBWC7MmetaG_FD_161055 | JGI IMG/M metagenome (GOLD analysis project Ga0210402, IMG submission 161055) | Forest soil microbial communities from Barre Woods Harvard Forest LTER site, Petersham, Massachusetts, United States - Inc-BW-C-7-M | ecosystem: Environmental > Terrestrial > Soil >... | reverse complement strand
GCCCGTCTTTCACGCGCGCATTCGGCCGACGGGCCTGCGCGACGAGCACGGGGCCTCGATCGAGCCGGATCAGCTGTCCCCGCGGCGACTGCTGGCCGTGTGTGGGGTCGCGAATCCCTCGGGATTTGCCGCGACGCTCGCCGAGCTTTCTCTCGCCCCGGAGGAGCGCCTCGACTTTCGAGACCACCAGCGCTACGGGGCACGGCAAGTCGAACGCATCCGGAGCGCCGCCGATCGCACCGGGGCAAGCCTGCTCATCACGACCGAGAAGGACGCCGTCAAGCTCGCGGGCAAGGCGCCGCTGCCGGTCGTGACGGTGCGCCTCGGCGTGGAGGTGGAGGAGTCGGGATTCTTCGGCTTCCTCGCCTCGCGGCTGCCGCCCCGCACGGAGGCCCGGCCCTGAGCGCGGACGCGGCGCGCGCCGCCGCGGCCCCGAAGCGCCGCTCGGCCGCCCGGGACGCCGCCGAGCTCGCGGCCTTCCGGATCGCCGCGGGCCTGCTCGCGCTCCTGCCCCGCCGCGCGGCCGCGGGCCTGGGCGCCGCCGCGGTCCGGGCGTATGCGCGCATCGGGTCCTCGCGGAGCCGGATCCAGTCGGAGAACCTGCGAGCGGCGTTCCCCGACAAGAGCGACGCCGAGATCGCCCGCCTGGCTCGCGAGTCCGCGGGCTGGCTCGGGACGGCCTTCGTCGAGTTTCTGCAGGTCTCCGGGATGTCCGAGGCCGACATCCGCTCTCGGGTCCGCGTCGTGGGCGAAGAGAACCTCGCCGCCGCGCGCGCACGGGGCCGCGGCGTCTTCCTGCTCTCGGCGCACTTCGGAGGCTGGGAGCTCGGCGCGATCCGCGCCGGACTGATCGCCGGCCCCATCGCGCCGGTCGTCCGACCTCTCGACAACCCGCGCCTCGAGCGCGAGCTCGCTCGCCGGCGCACGCGCTTCGGCAACCGGCTCATCGCCAAGCGCGACGCGGCGCGCGACATCCTGCGGGCGCTCCGCCAGGGCGAAACCGTGGCGATCCTCGTGGACCAGAACGTCCTCGCGCGAGAGGCGGTGTTCGTCCCGTTCTTCGGAAGGCTGGCGGCGACCACGCCGGCGCTCGCCCTCTTCCAGCTGAAGACCGACGCCGCCGTCGTGCCGGCGATGGTGTGGCCGGAAGGGGCGGGCCGCTACCGTCTCGAGCTCGGCACGCCGATCCTCGCCGACGAGTTCCGGTCGCCGGAGCTCGACCGCGAGGAGTCCGTCCGCCGCGCGACCGCCCGCTACATGGAAGTCACCGAGGCCACCGTGCGCGGCAAGCCCGAAGTCTGGCTGTGGATGCACAACCGGTGGAGAACGAGGCCGGAGGATCCGGCCGGCGGCGGACGCCAGGCGGCGGACCGGAACCCGGAAGGGTCGGCGTGAAACGGCTGGTCGTCGCCCCGAACTGGATCGGGGACGCGGTCATGTCGCTGCCGCTGCTGAGAGCGTTGCGGCGGGCGGGGCCGGACGGAAGGATCGCGGTCCTCGCGCGCAGCGGCCCCGCAACGGTCTACCGCGCCGAGGGCAGCGCCGACGAGGTCCTCCCCCGTGCGTCGTTCGCCGCGGACGCCCTCGCCGCGCGCCGCGGCCGGTTCGACCAGGTGTGGCTCCTGCCCAATTCGTACCGCGCCGCGCTGCTCGCCCGCGCCTCGGGTGCTCCGCGCCGGATCGGGTACGCGACGGAAGGGCGCGGCTGGCTGCTGACGGGAGCCCTTGCGCCTCCGCCCGGGACGCTTCACCAGCTGCGCGACTACGACGCGCTCCTCGACGCCAACGGGATCGCCCCGGACACCGACCCGCCGCGGCTGCCGATTTCCGAAGCCGCGCGCGGCAAGGCCGCCGCCGCGCTCTCGGCTGCCGGAATCCCGGGCGGCGCGCGCTTTGCCGCCCTCTGCCCGGGCAGCGCCTTCGCCCGGACGAAGCGGTGGCCGGCCGAACGCTTCGCGGGCCTCGCCGACGCGCTGGCGGAGCGCGGCCTGCCCTGTGCGCTCCTCGTGGGACCCGGCGAGGAGAACCTGGGCGCCCGCGTCGCGGCGGCGGCGCGCACGCGGCCGGCGGTTCTCGGCGCGGCGCTCGATCCGGTGGAGCTCGCCGCGGCGATCTCGCTCGCGCGCGTCGCGGTCACCAACGACTCCGGCCCGATGCACCTGGCCGGGGCCGTCGGCACGCCCGTCGCCGCCTTCTTCGGGCCGACCGATCCCGGCCGCACGGGCCCGTCCGGCTCGCCGTCGCGCGTGCTGGACCGCTACGTTTTCTGCTCGCCGTGCTTCAAGACGGAGTGCCCCTACGGGCACGAGTGCATGACGGAGATCTCGGTGGAGGACGCGGTGCGGGCCGTCGAGGAGCTCGCGGGGCTGGAGAGGGATCCTTCGCTGCGCTGAGGACGAGCTGACGCGCGCCGCTCCCGCGGCCGCGTCACCTCACTTCAACTCGGTATTCCAGTACGCCAGATCGAGGAAGTTGCGCCACGACGGATGCAGCCGGCTCGAGCCGAACTGGCCGACGGGGTGCCACCGGGGCTTCCGGGGTGCAGTGATCAGGCGGATCGAGGCCTCCTGCGGAGTGCGGTTGCCCTTCTTTACGTTGCACGAGAGGCAGGCGCACACCACGTTCTCCCAGGACGAGTTGCCGCCGCGCGACAGCGGGATCACGTGGTCGAGCGAGAGGTCCGCGGACGGAAACTTGTGCCCACAGTACTGGCAGCGGTTGCCGTCGCGCAGGTAGATGTTGTGGCGCGAGAACTTCACGTCCTGCCGCGGCAGGCGGTCGAAATCCTTCAGGGCGACCACGCGCGGCACGCGGATGGCCATCGAGGGCGTGAGGACGACCTCGTCCTGAGGCTGGACGGGGATGTCGCACCAGTTCTCGAACTCGTACGTCGAGTAGTCCGGCAGAACCGCCCGGACGTGCCCCTTGTAGAACAGGGAAAAAGCCTTCCGCACGGACGTGACTTGCACGGCCTGGAAGACCCGATTCAGCACGAGGACCTGAGAGTCGAGCATCGTTGCGTCTGGGGCGCTCATTATAATCGGTGACAGTGCCGTTCGCCGTCGCCAGGGGCCGCCTTCTCGCGCTGATCGACAGCCTCGCCGGCCGCCGGCTCGTCGTCGCGGGGGACTTCGTGCTCGACCGCTTCATCTACGGGTACCCGAAGCGCGTCAGCCGCGAGGCCCCGGTCCTCATCCTGCGCTACTGGAAGGAGGAGAGCCTCCCGGGCGGCGCGGGCAACACGGCCGCCAACGTCCGGGCGCTCGGAGGCACCCCGGTTCCGGTCGGCGCGACGGGCGCGGACGAGTCCGGCCGCGCCCTGCGCGAGGCGTTTCGGGCCCGTGGCATCGAGACGGAGGGGCTCGTCGAGACGCCGGGCTACCGGACGCCGACCAAGACACGCATCCTCGGCGGCGCGCCGCACGCGATCAAGCAGCAGATCGTCCGTTACGACGTCGAGGACTCCCTGCCTCCCGAGGCCTCCGGCGGGTCGAGCCTCGCCGAACGCCTGCGGGCCGCGGCGCGCGGAGCGCACGGCGCCATCCTCTCGGACTATGGGTACGGTGCGATCTCCCCCGGGGCCGTCTCCGTGCTGCGCGCGGTCCTCGAGCCGCACGCGCGCATCTGCGTCGATTCGCGCCACCGCCTTCCCGAGTATGCCGGCGTGGACGCGGCGACACCCAACGAGGAGGAGCTCGAGGAGTCGGCGGGAGTGGCTCTGGACGACTCGGAGACACGGCTCGAGACGGCGGGCGCGGCGCTGCGGGCCCGCATGCGCTGCGGATCGCTGCTCGTGACGCGCGGCTCCCGCGGCATGGCGCTCTTCTCGGGCGCCGCGGCCGCCGAGCACATCGCGGTGCACGGCACCGACCAGGTCGCCGACGTCACCGGCGCCGGGGACACGGTGCTGGCCGCCTTCGCGCTGGCCCTCTCGGCCGGGGCGGCCCCGCTCGAGGCGGCGCTGCTGGCCAACTTCGCCGGCGGGGTCGTGGTGATGAAGATGGGCACGGCCGTCGTCACGCCGGAGGAGCTCAAGGCGGCCGTGGAAGCGGACCGCGCGCTCCTGTCGTGACCGCGCCGAAAATTCTGACGCGCTCTCAGCTGCTCGAGGCGGCGGCCCGCGCCCGCGCCGAGGGAAAGACGATCGTGTTCGCCAACGGCGCCTTCGACCTCCTGCACGTCGGCCACGTGCGCTACCTCGACGCGGCACGGCGGGAGGGCGGCTGGCTGGCCGTCGGCGTCAACGCCGACGTCTCCGTCCGGCGCGCCAAGGGATCCGCTCGTCCCATCCTGCCCGAGGCGGAGCGGGCCGAGATCGTGGCCGCGCTCGCGGCCGTCGATGCGGTCGTCCTCTTCGACGAGGATTCGCCCGCGGCCCTGATCGCGGCGTTGCGGCCGGACGTCCACGCCAAGGGCACCGACTACACCGCCGCGTCGGTGCCCGAGCGCGACGTCGTCACGGCTTACGGCGGCCGCACGGCGATCGTGGGAGACCCGAAGGACCACGCGACGACCGACCTGATCGAGAGGATCCGGCGGGAGTGACGGCCGACCGCGATCCATGCGCCTCTTGATCGTCCGCCTCTCCGCGATGGGCGACGTGATCCACGCGCTCCCGCTGGCCCAGAACGCGCGGACCGCCGGCGCGACGGTTGCCTGGGTCGTGGAGCGAGCCTTCGCCGGGGTTCTCGAGGGAAACCCGAGCTGCGACCGGATCTTCACGGCCGATACGCGGGGATGGCGGCGCCGGCCGTTTTCGGCGGCGACGTGGCGCGGGCTGGCGGGGTTGCGGAGGCAGCTGCGCGCCTTCGCGCCGGACCGGACGCTCGACGCACAGGGGCTCTGGAAGTCGGCGGTCGTGGCGCGCGCAGCGGGCGCCCCGGTCGTCGGGTTCGCCGCGGCGGCGCGCCGGGAGCCGGCCTCGGCGGCCCTGTGCGGAATTTCCGTGACGCCGGGCGCGGGGGCGCGGCACGTGGTCGACCGGAACCTCGCGCTCCTTTCCGCGGCCGGCATCGCCGTGACGGAGCACGCGCCCGACGCGTCGTACCTCCTTGCGCGGCCGACCCCGGACGCGGACGCGTTCCTCGCGGCGCTGCCGGGCCCGTTCGCCGTCTTCCACCCCGGCGCGGGCCGCGCCGAAAAGACCTGGGGGCAGGAGCGCTTCGCGCGCCTCGCCGCGGCCCTGCGCTCGCGGCACGGCCTCGCGGCCGTCGTTTCCTGGGGACCCGGCGACGCGGATCGCGCGGAGCGGCTGGCCGCGCTCGTGCCCGGAGCCTTTCGGCCTCCGCTGCTCGACGTGCCGGGGCTCGCGCGGCTCTGCGCCGCCGCGAGCCTCTTCGTCGGCGGCGACACCGGGCCCCTCCACCTTGCCGACGCTCTCGGCACGCCGACGCTCGCGCTCTTCGGGCCCACGGATCCGGAAAGGAACGGGCCGTACCGGGATCGGAGGGGAGTCCTGACGAACATGCGCGCCGTCGCGGACGAGGACGTGCTGCGGTTGGCGCAAGCGCTCGCGCGTCGCGCGTCCTGAGTCGCGGGTCGGCTCCGAGAGAGTGCGCGCGACCCGCGACCCGCAGCGTGCGGCCCTCCCGACCGGCCCCCCTTTGACTCTTTCCCACTAAACCCCTACCATTCAAGGCCATCCATGGCCGTAAAACTCGGAGATCTCCTCCTCAAGCAGAAGCTGATCACGCAGGAGCAGCTCGAAACCGCGCTGAAGCTGCAGCGCGAAGAGGGCGGCAAGATCGGCGAAGCCCTCGTGCGGGTGGGCGCGGTGTCGGAGAGCGACATCACCGAGACCCTGTCGCAGCAGTTCGGAGTCCCCTCGATCGACCTGGCGCACTTCGAGATCGACCCCGCGATCATCAAGGTGGTCCCCGGCGAGGTCGCCCGCAAGTACGGTGTCCTGCCGGTAAACAAAACGGGCGCGACCCTGACGATCGCCATGGGCGACCCGACCAACGTCTTCGCCATGGACGACATCAAGTTCATGACGGGCTACAACGTCGAGCCGGTCGTGGCCTCCGAGATCGCGCTGCGCAAGGCGATCGACAAGCACTACGGGACGCCGCGCTCGGTCGTGCTGAAGGAGCGCGCGAAGCAGGGCTCGGGCCCGACGTTGACCGACTCGAGCAGCCTCGACGACGTGATGGCGTCCTCGGCGCTGACGATGGACGACATGGCGAGCGTCGGCCTGGGCGAGCTCAACATGGACGAGATCACGGGCCTCGACACCGGCGCCGACGTGGACGTCGTCCGGGGCGAAGAGGGCCAGGAGATCGACCTTTCCGACCTGGCCAAGTCGAGCGAATCCGCCCCGATCATCAAGGTCTCCAACCTGATCCTGATCGAGGCCCTCAAGGCCGGCGCCTCGGACATCCACGTCGAGCCGTACGAGAAGGAGTTCCGCGTCCGGTTCCGCGTGGACGGCATTCTCCACAACATCATGGCGCTGCCGATGCGCACGCGCGACCCGCTGATCTCGCGCCTGAAGATCATGGCCAAGCTCGACATCTCGGAGAAGCGCCTGCCGCAGGACGGCCGGATCAAGATCCGCCTGCGCGTCGAAGAGCGCTCGCGCGATCTCGACCTGCGCGTGTCGAGCGTCCCGACCCAGTTCGGCGAAAAAGTCGTCATGCGGCTGCTCGACAAGTCGAAGCTCCAGCTCGACATGACGCAGCTCGGCTTCGAGCAGGAACCGCTGCGTCGGTTCAAGGACGCGATCGACCGGCCCTACGGCATCGTCCTCGTCACCGGCCCCACGGGCTCGGGCAAGACGAACACGCTGTACTCCGCCATCGCCGCCCTGAACGATCCGACCGTCAACATCATGACGGCCGAGGACCCGATCGAGTTCAACCTGTCCGGCATCAACCAGGTCCAGATGAAGGAGCAGATCGGCCTGACGTTCGCTTCGGCGCTGCGCTCCTTCCTGCGGCAGGATCCCGACATCGTCCTCGTCGGCGAGATCCGCGACTTCGAGACCGCCGAGATCGCGGTCAAGGCGGCGCTGACCGGGCACCTCGTCCTCTCGACCCTCCACACCAACGACGCGCCCTCGACCATCAACCGCCTGATGAACATGGGCATCGAGCCGTTCCTCGTCGCGACCTCGGTCAACTGCATCTGCGCGCAGCGGCTCGTGCGCCGCATCTGCACACAGTGCGCCGAGGACATGGAGACGCCGCCCCAGATGCTCATGCAGGTCGGGTACGCGCCGGACGAGGTCAAGTCGCTGCGCATCAAGCGCGGGCGCGGCTGTGAACGCTGCAACAACACGGGGTACAAGGGCCGCGTCGGGCTCTTCGAGGTGCTCTCCTTCACCGACGAGATCCGCGACATGATCCTGTCGGGCGCCTCGTCGATCGAGTTGAAGCGCAAGGCGATCGAGGAGGGCATGGTGAGCCTGCGCATGTCCGGCCTGCAGAAGATCAAGGAAGGGGCCACGACGCTCGAGGAAGTGCTCCGGGAAACTGTCCTTTAGGGCAGCAACCCCGGGCACCGGACGGCAGACGGCAGCGCGCGGCGGGCGCAAGACTCATTTTTTCCGCCGCCCGCGGCCCGCGGCGGCGCCGTCTCAAACGCCTTTATTTCCCGACCCGAACGGCGTAAACTACTGCGACACAACAATCGGGGGACCACTGTATGGCGAGTGAGACCACGCTCCACGGCCTGCTCAAGCAAATGGTCGAGATGGGGGGTTCGGACCTCCATCTGACGACCCAGTCTCCGCCGATGGTGCGCCTCGACGGCAAGCTGATCCCGCTGCCGTATCCCCCGCTGACGGTCCCCGAGACCAAGCAGCTCGCCTACTCGGTCCTGACCGACGCCCAGAAGCACCGCTTCGAGGAGAACCTCGAGCTCGACCTCTCCTTCGGCGTCAAGGGCATGGCGCGCTTCCGGGCCAACAACTTCATGCAGCGCGGGGCCGTCGCCGGCGTCTACCGGCAGATCCCGTACGAGATCCTGGGCTTCAAGGAGCTCGGGCTTCCCCCGGTCGTCGAGCTCCTGTGCGACAAGCCCCGCGGCCTCATCCTCGTCTGCGGCCCGACGGGGTCCGGCAAGACGACGACCCAGGCCGCGATGATCGACAAGATCAACCGCGAAAAGCAGCTCCACATCGTCACGATCGAGGACCCGATCGAATTCCTCCACCAGCACAAGAAGTGCCTGGTCAACCAGCGCGAGCTGCACGCCGACACGCACTCGTTCTCCAACGCCCTGCGCTCGGTGCTGCGCGAGGACCCCGACGTCGTCCTCGTCGGCGAAATGCGCGACCTCGAGACGATCGAGGCCGCCCTGCGCATCGCCGAGACGGGCCACCTGACCATGGCGACCCTGCACACCAACTCCGCCACGACCTCGATCAACCGCATCATCGACGTGTTCCCGGCCCACCAGCAGAGCCAGATCCGGACGCAACTCTCCTTCGTGCTCGAGGGCATCATGTGTCAGACCCTCATCGAGCGCTCGAGCGGGAAGGGGCGCGTGATGGCCCTCGAGGTCCTCATTCCCAACGCGGCGGTGCGCAACCTCATCCGCGAGGACAAGATCCACCAGATCTACTCGACGATGCAGTCCGGGCAGTCGAAGTTCGGCATGCAGACGTTCAACCAGTCTCTCGCGACGCTGTATCTGAAGAAGCAGATCACCCTCGAGGCGGCGCTCTCGCGCTCGTCCAACCCGGACGAGCTCCAGGAGCTCATCAACCGCGGCGTCGGCGTCAACGTTCCGACGGCGCCCGCCTCGGCCGGCAAGAGGAACTAAGACATGCCGAACTACGCCTGGAAGGGAAGAAACCGCACGGGCCTCGTCCAGGAGGGGGTCCTCGTCGCCGACACCAAGGAAGTTGCGCTGGCGACGCTGCGGCGCCAGAACATCGTCGTCACCGGCATCCGCGAGCGGGGCAAGGAAATCTCGTTCACCAAGATGGGCTTCCGGGTGCCGGCGAAGATCCTGGCGATCTTCACGCGCCAGTTCTCGGTCATGATCGACGCCGGCTTGCCCCTCGTGCAGTGCCTCGAGATCCTCGCGAACCAGCAGGAGCACAAGAATTTCGCCAAGATCCTCCTGCAGGTGCGCCAGGACGTCGAGGCCGGCTCGACGCTGGCCGACGCGATGCGCCGCCACCCCAAGGCCTTCGACGACCTCTACGTCAACATGGTCGCCGCCGGCGAGGCGGGCGGTATTCTCGACACGATCCTGCAGCGCCTCTCGACCTACATCGAAAAGGCCGTCAAGCTGCGCTCGCAGGTCCGGGCGGCCCTGATCTACCCGATCGCCGTCATCACGATCGCGGCCATCGTCGTCGCCGTCATCCTGCTGAAGGTCATCCCGACCTTCGCCGCCCTCTTCACGAGCCTCGGGGCCGAACTGCCGTTCCCGACGCGCGTGGTCATCGCGGCGTCGAACTTCCTGGCCCGGTACTTCATCTTCTTCGTCATCGGCATCGGCGTCGGCATCTTTTTCTTCCGCCGGTACTACCAGACCTACCGTGGCCGCCGGGTCATCGACGGGGCCATGCTGAAGGCGCCGATCATCGGCACGATCCTGCGCAAGATCGCCGTCGCGCGCTTCTGCCGGACGCTCGCGACGCTGACGTCCTCGGGCGTGCCGATCCTCGAGAGCCTCGACATCACGGCCCGCACGGCGGGCAACGCGATCGTCGAGGACGCCATCCTCGAGACGCGCAAGAGCGTCGAGAATGGCAAGACGTTGGTCGAGCCCCTCCGCGATTCGGAGGTCTTCCCGAACATGGTCACCCAGATGATCGGCGTCGGCGAGCAGACCGGCGCCCTGGACTCGATGCTCAACAAGATCGCCGAGTTCTACGAAGACGAGGTGGACGTGGCCGTCCAGGGCCTCGTCAAGTTGCTCGAGCCGGTCATGATCTTCATCCTCGGCGTCATCATCGGCGGCATCGTCATCGCGATGTACCTGCCCATGTTCACGCTGATCAACAAGATCGGATAAGCCGGGCACCGTGCTCGCCCCTCCCGCCTCCCTCTTCCCCGCCGGGGGAGAGGGTCGGGGTGAGGGGGCGAGCCGCTGCGGCGCCCGGCGCTGATCCGTGGACGACTCTCCCCTCCGGCGGTCCCTCTTCTGGCTGACGACGGTCCGGATCGTCGTCCTTTTCCTGATTCTCCTGTCGGCGATCCTGGTCCAGGCCGGGTCGGGCCCGTCGGTGCCGATCCCCGGGTCCGCCGCCGAGAACGTCGACATCTCCTACCTCTATGCCCTGTGTGGAGCCGCCTTCGCCCTGTCGCTCTTCCACTGGACCGTCGGCCGGCTCATCCCGACCCGCCCGGAGGCCTACGTCCAGATTCTCGGCGACCTCGGGCTGGTGTGCGTGCTCGTCTATTCCTCGGGCGGCCCGAGTTCGGTCTTCACCTTCCTCTACCTCGTGGTCATCGGGGCGGCGGCCTTCCTGCTCTACCGCACCGGGGCCCTCCTCATCGCCTCGGTGGCCGCGCTGCTGCACGGCCTGATGGTCGAGCTGACGGCCTACGGCGTCCTGGCGCGCCCGGCCTTCGGCGGAGCCCCGCGCTGGGGCACCGAACGGATCGGCTACAACCTCGCGATCACGGTCGCCGGCTTCTACGGCGTGGCGTTCATGGTGTCCTACCTCTCGGAGAAGCTGCGGGGCGCCCGGGAGGAGCTCGAACAGCGCCAGAAGACCCTCTCGCGCATCCAGACGCTCTACGCCAACGTCATCGCCTCCATGTCGTCGGGCCTGGTGACCGCCGACTCGCGCGAGCGCGTCACGTTCCTCAACCAGGCCGGCGGCGACATCCTCGGCATCGCGCCGGCCCGCGCCGTCGGGAAGCTCCTCGGGGAGATCAGCCTCGTCCTTCCGAGCGACTGGAACGAGATCCGCCAGCGCACCCGGGGCCGCGAGGCCTTCCGCGCCGAGATCGAGATCGAGCGCGGCGCGTCGCGCCGGGTCATCG
>Ga0210402_10005846_pt1 | contig 10951 bp, 8 predicted proteins | sample IncBWC7MmetaG_FD_161055 | JGI IMG/M metagenome (GOLD analysis project Ga0210402, IMG submission 161055) | Forest soil microbial communities from Barre Woods Harvard Forest LTER site, Petersham, Massachusetts, United States - Inc-BW-C-7-M | ecosystem: Environmental > Terrestrial > Soil >... | reverse complement strand
CGACTTTCCCGGCCTAGCGCTGGAATCGGTGCACTGGCTCGCCGACCGTGGCATCCTGATGTTCGGCGTCGAGGCGATCAGCCCGGCACCGGAAGGCGAGCCGAACTACCTCGCCCACATGGCCTGCGCCGAACGCGGCATCACCCACATGGAATGCCTGGCCAACCTGGACAAACTGATCGGCCGCGGCCGGTTCCGCTTCATCGGCTTTCCGCTGAGAATCCGCGGCGGCACCGCAAGCCCGATCCGCGCTGTAGCGTTATTCGAGTGAAGCGGCGCGACCAATAAATTTGTCATCGCCGCGAAAGCGGGGACCCAGAGTCACCCCCCGCGTTTCGCCAGAGGAGCGACAAACTGCGGCTCGGTGTCCCACGGGAACAGTATCCAGGTGTCCTGCGACACCTCGGTGATGAAACTGTCCACCGTGTCGCGTCCCTCCGGCTTGGCGTACACTGCGGCGAAGTGCGCTCGCGGCAGCAAAGCACGCACGACACGCGCGGTCGCTCCGGTGTCCACCAGGTCGTCCACAATCAAAAACCCCGTTCCATCATCGGCGGCGACAGGAGGCTTGATCACCACCGGTGGGCCGCGTCTTTCCTCCTCGATCAGTGTGCCGCCGCTGCCCGCCGCGTAGGTCACGATGGAGACCGTTTCCACCAGCCGCACGTCCAGTTCGCGGGCGACGATCGCCGCCGGGATCAAACCGCCGCGGGCGATCGCCACGACGCCGGCAAATGGCCCCAGATCCATCAGTCGCCACGCCAGTGCGCGCGCATCGCGGTGCAGCTGGTCCCAGGTGACGGTGTAGTAGTGGGCCGCCATCAGAATAGCTTGCCGCCATTCGGAACCTTGAAGTCAGGCCTGACCAGCACGACCGAGCCATCATCGTCGGGCATCCCCAGCGTGAGCACCTCGCTCATGAACGGGCCGATCTGGCGCGGGGGAAAATTCACCACCGCGCAAACCTGCCGGCCGATGAGCTGATCGGGCCGGTAATGCACAGTGAGTTGCGCCGCCGAACGCTTCGTGCCGATGTCCGCGCCGAAGTCGATGACCAGCTTGATCGACGGCTTACGCGCCTCGGGGAACGGCTGCGCATCCACCACAGTGCCGACACGGATGTCCACACGCTCGAAGTCGCCGAATGCGATGGTCTCGGTCATCGTCGTTGCGCTCCAGTGGCCAGTGGTGGGTCGCTGGGCCATACTGGCGGAGTTGCCGACACCTGACCACTGGAGCGAACCAGGAATGCGCGATTTCCACCTGCCGGGCCGCAGTCCGGTCTATGCGAGCCATGGCATGGTCGCCACCTCGATGCCGGCCGCCACGCTGACCGCGCTGGATGTGCTGCGCAGCGGCGGCAACGCGCTCGATGCAGCGGTGGCCGCGGTGGCCGTGCTGTGCGTGATCGAGCCGCAATCAACCGGCATCGGCGGCGACTGCTTCTGCCTCTATGCGCCGGCCGGTGCGGGCAAGGTGATCGCGCTGAACGGTTCAGGCCGGGCGCCGGGCGCGGCCACAATAGACTGGTACGAAAGGCACCGGATCACGGCGCTGGAGAACACCTCGGCGCATTCCGTCACAGTTCCCGGCGCGGTCAACGCGTGGGAGACGCTGCTGGCCGCGCATGGCCGCAAGGACCTGCATGAACTCCTCCAGCCGGCGATCGGCTACGCCGACGACGGCTGGCCGGTGCACCAGAAGGTGGCCTGGGACTGGAAGCGCCTGGAGGCGAAGCTGCGCAAGAACGGGGCGCAGCACTTCCTGCCTGGCGGCACGACGCCAAAGGCCGGCGACAACTTCAAGCAGCCGGCGCTGGCCGACACGCTACGCGCCATCGCGACGAACGGCGCCAAGGCATTCTACGAAGGCCCCATCGCCGCCGACATGGTGGCGACCTTGCGCGCGCGCGGCGGGCTGCACACCGAGGAAGACTTTGCCGCCGGTCTCAACAATGCCGAGTTCGTCGAGCCGATCACGCTGAACTGGCGCGGCTACGACGTGTTCCAGTGCCCGCCCAACGGCCAGGGCATCATCGCACTGATGATACTCGGCATGCTCGGCGGCATACAGTCCGCCGGCGACGGTCCCCTCGGCACGCTGCGCTATCATCGTCACATCGAGGCCGCGAGGCTGGCCTATCGCGACCGCGACGCCTTTGTCGCCGATCCATCGCAAGCCGATGTGCCGGTGAAGAAGCTGATGAGCCCCGCGTATCTGGGCGGCCTGCGCGCGCTGATCGACGATGCCAAGGCGCTCGGGCAGCTGCCGGCGGCCGGCGAGACGCTGCTCCCCCCGCACAAGGACACGGTGTATCTCTGCGTGGTCGACCAGGACGGCAACGCGTGCAGCTTCATCAACTCGCTGTTCGAAGGCTTCGGCTCGGCGATCCACGCCGAGCGATCCGGCGTGATGCTGCAGAACCGCGGCTTCGGCTTCCGCGTCGAACGCGGCCATCCCAATTGCATCGCGCCCCGCAAGCGGCCGATGCACACGATCATCCCGGGCATGGTGATGCAGGACGGGCAGGCGGTGATGCCGTACGGCGTGATGGGCGGGCACTTCCAACCGATGGGCCACTCGCTGTTCCTAACCAACATGCTGGAATATGGGCTCGACATCCAGGAAGCGATCGACCTGCCTCGGCTGTTCCCACTCCGCGGCAAGGTACAGATCGAGCACGGTATCCCGCTCGCGATCTGCGACGGGCTTGCACGCCTCGGCCACGAACTGGAGATAGTGGAGCGTCCGCATGGCGGCGGCCAGGCGATCTGGATCGACCGCGAACGGGGGTGTCTGATCGGCGGCTCCGAGCCACGCAAGGACGGGTTGGCTCTTGGGTACTGACAGCAAGAAAGCGAATTCACCGCAGAGGCGCAGAGGGCGCAGAGAAAAAGCAATGCGCTTCGCGCGAAGCGCAATTTTCGACTTCTCCGCGTCTCTGCGCCTCTGCGGTGAACCTTACTTTCTTGCTGACGTTGAAACAGCCACGACGTCGCGGAGTACACAATGACCGAACCGTGTGACCTGACCGCCGTCGATGCGCGCCAAATGATCGGCCAGAAGAAGCTGGCGCCGAGCGAACTGCTGGAAAGCTGCATCGCCCGCATCGAAGCGGTTGATCACGCGGTGAATGCGATGGTCGCACGCGATTTCGAACGCGCACGCGCGACAGCGAAAGCAGCCGATGCCGCGGTGGCGCGTGGCGATAACCTGCCCCCACTCCACGGCCTGCCGATCGGCATCAAGGACCTCCAGGAAACCGAAGGCCTGCGCACCACGTTCGGCAGCCCGATCTTCCGGGACCACGTGCCGGCGGCGGACGAACGACTTGTGGCGGCCGTTCGCGCGGCCGGCGCGATCGTCATCGGCAAGACCAACACGCCGGAATTCGGCGCCGGCGCAAACACACGCAACAGCGTCTATGGCGCCACCGGCAATCCGTTCGATCCGACGCTTTCCGCGGCAGGCTCCTCAGGCGGTTCGGCGGTTGCGCTGGCGACCGGGATGGCGCCGATCTGCTCCGGCTCGGACACCGGGGGCTCCTTGCGCAATCCGGCCGCGTTCTCCGGCATCGTCGGCTTCCGCCCGACACCTGGCCTGGTCGCGAACGAGCGGCGCGGTCTTGGCTGGAGCAATCTGTCGGTCGCGGGTCCGATGGCCCGCACGGTGCCTGATCTCTGCCTACTGCTGTCGGCGATGGTCAGCGACGATGCGCGCGATCCGCTGGCGACAACGGTGTATGGCCACACGGTCCGGCGGTCGGAGGACTTCGCAACACCGGCGCGCATCGATCTGTCGCGCCTGCGCGTCGCGATCACTCCTGATTTCGGATTTACTCCAACCGAGCGGCATATCGCCGATGTGTTCGCGGAGAAGACCGGCCTGTTCCGCCATGTTTTCGCCCGCGCCGGGAACGCCACACCGGACTGCGCCGGCGCCGACGAGGCGTTCGAGGTGTTGCGGTCCATCGGCTTCCTCGCGAGCCATCTGGAGAAGGTGCGCACCCGCTCCCAGGACGTCGGTCCGAACGTCCGCGCCAACGTCGAGGAAGGGCTGCGTTACACGGCCACCGATGTCGCGCGCGCCCAGTCGCTGCAGACAGTGCTGTACCGCCGGTGGCAGGATTTCTTTCGTGACTGGGACGTGATCCTGACGCCGTCGATCACGATCAGCCCACGGCCGTGGCGCGAACTCTACCCAATCGAGATCGATGGCAAGAAGACACGCACCTATTTCCATTGGCTGGCGCTTGCGTATGCCGTGACATTGCCAGGTCATCCCGCCGTTTCGCTGCCGGTGGGCCTCGATCGGCATGGCATGCCGTTCGGCCTGCAGATCGTCGGGCCTCGCGGCGGCGATGCGTTCGTGCTTGCGGTGGCGGCGGAACTGGAGACGCTACTCGCCGGCGACGTGCGCACGTCGCGGCCGGTGCCTGATGTCGCGCGACTGAAAGCGGCGCGGCCGATCAGTGCGATGCCAGGATTTCTCGGGTTCGACTAACGCATAGATCGAAACCCACCGCGCGGCCGTGACGATCTGGCCTTTCCCCGGCCGCCGTGTACAACGGCCCGATGCCGCGCCATCCCCGCCCCGGTTTCCCTCCGCCGTCCCTCATCACCACCACGGAAGCGCTGAAGCAGCTTTGCGACCGGCTCGGCGCGGAAGCATTCGTCACTGTCGATACCGAATTCATCCGCGAGCGCACCTATTGGCCGGAACTCTGCGTCGTGCAGCTTGCTGGCGCACACGAGGTCGCCGTGGTGGACGCCGAGGCGCCCGACATCGACCTCGCCCCGCTTGGTGAACTGCTGGCCAACCAGGCGGTGATGAAGGTGTTCCACGCCTCGCGCCAGGACATCGAGATCTTTGTGCTGAGGTTCGGGGACGTGCCGAAGCCGCTGTTTGATACCCAGATCGCCGCCATGGTGGCGGGGTTCGGCGATCAGGTGGGCTACGATGCGATCGTCGCGTCGCTGACCGGCGGATCGATCGACAAGGCGCACCGGTTCACCGACTGGTCCGCCCGGCCGCTATCAGCCGCGCAGATCGCCTATGCCGCCGCCGATGTCACCTACCTGCGCGAGGTTTACACCAGGCTTTGCGAACGGCTGGATAAGGACGGGCGGCTGGAATGGGTGGCTGAGGAAATGGCGGATCTGGCCGATCCCGGCGCCTACCGCGCCGACCCGGAGGCGATGTGGGAGCGGTTGCGCCCGCGCAGCACCAACCGCCGCTTCCTCGGTCTGCTGCGCGCCGTCGCGGCCTGGCGCGAGCTCGAGGCGCAGCGGGTGAACATTCCTCGCCAGCGGCTGTTGCGCGACGAGGCATTGCTGGAAATCGCCGCCACCGCGCCCGACACTGCCGATGCGCTGGCACGGGGGCGCGGGATCAGCCGCGGGTTCGCCGAGGGACGCACCGGCGCTTCCCTGTTGGCAGCCATCGCGGCGGCGAAGGCGCTGCCTGACACCGCGCTCCCCGAAGCGCCGACCGGGCGCGACGGCGCCCGACCGTCGCCCGCGCTTGTCTCGCTGTTGAAGGTGCTGCTGGCTGCGAAGTGCGAGCACCACCACGTAGCCGCCAAACTGGTTGCCAGCTCCGATGACATCGATCGTCTGGCGGCCGAGGATGCTCCAGAGATCGCCGCATTACACGGCTGGCGGCGTGAAGTGTTTGGCGAGGATGCCCTCGCGCTGAAACAGGGTCGCGTCGCGCTCGGCGTGCAAGGCAAGCGAATCCGCCTGATCACCGCCGAGCAGGGAGACTGATCCGAGCCGGATGATCGCGGCTGCGTTGTGCCACTGGGATGATATCGTTAACCTACGAAGGCGACCAACAAGCCGGTTGAGACATGAGCCAAGCGATGAAGGCCAGGCTCAATATGGACGGCCGCAACGTCCGGCTGATCCTTTGCGCATTGGCCTTTGCATTGATCGTCATCAACGGTGTGCTGGCGCTGGCTTACCTGGGCGAACTTCACAACGCGGTCGCGCGGGCGAACCGCTCGCTCCAGGTTGTGCGCGCCCTGAAGGAGATCGAGGATCTGGCGGAAGAGAGCGGACAGGATCAATGGATCTACCGCTTGTACGGCGATGCGCAGCGCCTGGAGTCCTACCGCAAGGCGCAGAGCGAACTGCCGACGCGGCTTGGGCGATTGCGTGATCTGGTCGTTAATGATGACGACCAGCTCGCACGCCTCGGCCGCCTGGCGACTCTGATCGAGCAGAACGGGCAAGAGCAGGTGACAGAGCCTCCTCCTGTCGAGTCGCGCCCCGGCGACGATCATACGCCGCCGCCATTGGTCGCCAGCGTGAGCCGGACAAATGCAATAACCACTGCGATCGATACCATGCTGGCAAATGAGCAGGGCCAACTGCGCGACCATCTCGCCGCCCTCGAATCGAGCGACACCATCAAAATCGCAGCCGGTACGTTCGTCAGAACTATCGCCATCGTTTTAGTCGTTGCCCTCATTGTGACGATATATCGAAAGTCGCGCGGGAACGAAGAACTGGCCAAGGCGCGATCCACGGCGCTGCTGGAGAGCGAGCTGCGGTTTCGCCGCATCTTCGACGAGAGTCCCCTCGGCATGTTGCTCGCCCGGCCCGACGGCCAACGGATCGTCCAGGCGAACCCGGCGTTTTGCCGGATACTCGGCTATGAAACCGACGAACTGGTCGGCATGAGCTTGCCGGACATTACGCACGTCGATGACCGCGACCTGCTGATCGATGCGATCAGGCGAGCGACCAGCCCGAACCATGGCGTCGAAGCGCGCTACCTCACCTGTTCCGGGGTCGTCACATGGGCCCGCGTCCGGCTGACCCAGCTCAGCACCGCGGACGGACGCCAGGCGCTGCTGCTCGTCCTCGCCGAGGACATCACGCGCGAAAAGCAGGTGGAAGCCGAACTACGCCAGGCTCAGAAGATGGAGGCGATCGGACTACTCACCGGGGGCGTTGCCCACGATTTCAACAACCTGCTCGGCGTCATCATCGGCAATGTCGAGTTCCTGCTCGAGGCGCTGCAGGATAGACCCACCGAGGCCGGCCTGGCGCGGGAGATCCTGACCAGCGCACTGGGTGGCGCCGACCTGACCCGCCGACTACTCGCCTCTGCCCGGCGCCAGACGTTGCAGCCGAGACGGGTTGATCTGAACGCCTATCTGCCGAACCACGTCGCCTTCCTGCGCCGCGTGCTGGGCGAGACGATCCGGATTACGCCGAATTTCGCCGCGGATCTGTGGCCGACCAGGGCCGACCCGTCGCAGGTGGGGGATGCCCTGTTAAACCTCGCGATCAACGCACGCGACGCGATGCCGCATGGCGGACAGGTGACCATCGAGACCGCGAACGCGCATGTGGACACGGCGGCCGAGGACAGCGGCATGGTTCCGGGCGATTACATCGTCCTTGCGGTGACCGACACCGGCGTCGGCATGGCGCCTGGGTTGCTGGAACGGGTTGTCGAGCCATTCTTCACGACCAAGGGCCCCGGAGCCGGCAGCGGGCTCGGTCTCAGCATGATCTACGGTTTTGCCAGGCAGTCCGGCGGCCACCTGCGGATCGAGAGCAAGCCAGGACACGGCACGACAGTGCGCCTTTACCTCCCGCGAGCATTGGGCGATGAAGCGGACGAACGCGACCGTGCCGATGACCCGTCGTTGCCCCGCGGTGACGAGTCGATACTTCTGGTCGACGACAACGCCGAGCTACGCGCAGCGGGACGGCGGCATCTGGCCTCCCTCGGCTACCGGGTCACCGAAGCAGAGAACGGCCCGGCGGCCTTGGCGCTCCTCCGAGGTCAGGATCATTACGACCTGCTGTTCACCGATGTCGCCATGCCCCACGGCATGACGGGTTATCAGCTCGCCGCATCGGCCCGGCAGTTGCTGCCTGACCTCAAGGTTCTGTTCACTACCGGTTACGACGAGCCGGGGACGAAAACCGAACCATTGCGGGCAACGACAGGCGCCATGATCTGCAAGCCGTACCGCAGGGGGGAGCTTGCGATCACGATGCGTGCTGTGTTGGAGGCGTGACGGAGGAAAAAATCCTCCCCCTCCTCTTGCGGGAGGGGCTGGGGGGAGGGCACAACAGGACGCCCCCGCAACCTTTCGTTGCGTCGTGCCACCCCTCCCCCCGACCCCCTCCCGCAAGGGGAGGGGAAGAACCGCGGCGCCTCAGGCGGCGCCCGGTGGCTGGATGCCGGCGACCTCCACCAGCAGTTTGCGCAGCACCGCCTCGCCGAAGCTGCCGGTGTCGCGGGCCACGACCACGAACGCGTCGGGACCGCCGATGACGTTGTCGCGGTAATAGGCCTCCAGGTCCGGCTCGACCTCCAGGATCGGCAGGCCGTTGATCGTGATGCCGGCGGCCACTGCGGCGTCACGCGCCTCGGTCACCGGGCGGCCGTCGTTGTTGGCACCATCGCCGGAGATGTCGATGACCCGCCGGGTCGCCGAGAAGTGGCTCTCCAGCAGCAGGCCGACCGAAAAGTCGATCGCGCCGCTGATGGAGGTCCAGCCCGGCAGCGGGCGCAGAGCATCCTGGATGGCCTTGGCGAACGCCTGCGCCGCCGGTTCGTCGTCGATCACCGTCCACCGGACGACCTGCTCCTGCCGGCGGGCGTCGGTCCATTCCATGAAGGTCAGTGCTACCCGGCCGTGGAGGCCGCCGTGGACCGCCTCGATGAATGACGGATGCCGCAGGGCATCCAGGTAGCCCTGGATCTGCATCGCGAGCCGCTGCTCGCTGATGCTGCCGGAGCTGTCGACCGCCAGTACCAGCGCCACGTCCACTTCGGCGCGCGGCTTGAGATGGACCGCATCGGCAAGAATGACCCGCTTGCTGCCGGAAGCGGCGGCGTCGACCCTGAGCAGTCGGGGGGACCAGATCGTCATTGCGTTCCTCCCGGCAAGCGCACGTTTCCTCCGCCCCGCATGCCACCCTATCGTCGGTCACGCGGGATGCCGAGCCTCGGACCCGCACAACTTCATTTACACCAAGGTGCCGTCTGGACTAGAGCCAGGGTGATTCGCCGCCATAGGCAGCATGCCGACGGCAGCCTCCAGGTCAGGGTCCTTCCGATTCTTGGCGCGCTACATGCCTGACATCAGCGCTTTAGCCTTGTCGAAACACGATTGATCGCAACGATGCATGATAAGCAGTGCCGGCATTCCGGCGCGGGACAGGATTGACATGGTGGCAAAGTCGCATCATCCGGCGCATCTGGACGCGCTCGAGGCTGAGAGCATCCACATTCTGCGCGAGGTGGCCGCCCAGGCGAGCCGGCCCGTGCTGCTCTATTCGATCGGCAAGGACTCGTCGGTGCTGCTGCATCTGGCGCGCAAGGCGTTCTTTCCCGCGAAGCCGCCATTCCCGCTGCTGCATATCGACACGACGTGGAAGTTCCACGACATGATCACCTTCCGGGACGCCACAGTGAAGCGCTTCGGCTTCGAACTGCGCGTTCACACCAACCCCGAAGGGCTGCGCCAGAACGTCAACCCGTTCGATCACGGCAGCAACATCTACACTCAGGTCATGAAGACCGACGCACTGAAGCAGGCGCTGACCGAGGGCAGATACGATGTCGCGATCGGCGGCGCCCGCCGCGACGAGGAGCGCTCGCGTGCCAAGGAGCGGGTGTTCTCCGTGCGTGGCCCCGGTCATAGCTGGGACCCGAAACGCCAGCGCCCGGAACTCTGGCACCTCTACAACGGCAATCTCTCGCCGGGCGAGACGCTGCGCGTGTTCCCGCTGTCCAACTGGACCGAGCTCGATGTGTGGACCTACATCCTCGCCGAGGGCATCGACGTGGTGCCGCTGTATTTTGCCGCCGAGCGGCCGACCGTGGATCGGGACGGCCAGATCATCGTCGTGGACGACGAGCGGATGCGCTTCCGCGAGGGGGAACGGCCGGTGACGCGCCTGGTGCGGTTCCGCTCGCTTGGCTGCTATCCGCTGTCGGCAGCGGTCGATTCTCCGGCAGCCAATCTGGAGGAGATCGTCGAGGAGATGCGCACCACGCGCGTGTCCGAGCGCGCCGGACGCCTGATCGACCAGGATCAGGATGCCTCGATGGAAAAGAAGAAACGCGAGGGCTATTTCTGATGCCCGATTCTCTGTTGCGCGTTCTCGCCTGCGGCTCCGTCGATGACGGCAAGTCCACACTGATCGGACGCCTGCTGTTCGAATGCGGCACCATCCCGGATGACGTGCTGGCAGCGCTGGAACGCGACAGCAAGCGCTTCGGCACGGTCCAGGGCGGCACCGACTATGCGCTGCTGGTCGATGGCCTGGCGGCGGAACGCGACCAGGGCATCACGATCGACGTCGCCTATCGCTTCTTCGAGACGCCGCGTCGGCGGTTCATTCTTGCCGACGCGCCAGGCCACGAGCAGTACACGCGCAACATGGTGACCGGCGCATCCGCGTCGGACCTGGCGATTCTGCTGGTCGATGCGCGCAAGGGCCTGCTGGTGCAGACCCGTCGTCACGCGGCGATCGCCTCGCTGCTCGGGATTCGCCAGCTCGTGCTCGCCGTCAACAAGATGGACCTTGTCGGATTCGACCAGGCGGTGTTTGACAGGATCGTCACGGATTTCTACGCGCTGCTCGGCAAGCTTGGCCCGTTGCAGGTGACCGCCATTCCGGTCTGCGCGCGCGACGGCGACAACGTGACCGTGCCGAGCGCGCGGATGCCGTGGTATTCGGGCACCACGCTGCTCACCGCGCTGGAAGGCGCCGAACCGACCTCGCATGTCGCCGAGCGGGCCTTCCGGATGCCGGTGCAACTCGTGGCCCGCCCGGACCATACCTTTCGCGGCTACGCCGGCACGGTGGCGACCGGAACCATCCGGCCTGGCGGCATGCTGGTGAACGCGACATCCGGCACCGAAGCCGCCATATCGCGCATCGTGACGATGGATGGCGACCTCACCGAAGCC
>Ga0210402_10005845_pt1 | contig 10952 bp, 10 predicted proteins | sample IncBWC7MmetaG_FD_161055 | JGI IMG/M metagenome (GOLD analysis project Ga0210402, IMG submission 161055) | Forest soil microbial communities from Barre Woods Harvard Forest LTER site, Petersham, Massachusetts, United States - Inc-BW-C-7-M | ecosystem: Environmental > Terrestrial > Soil >... | reverse complement strand
CCTTGGAAAAGGCGGCCCAGCAATCTCTGCGCGCCGGAGAGATCATTCGGCGGCTGCGGGACTTCGTGGGGCATGGAGGGGCCGAGAAACGGATCGAAAGCGCCAAGAAGCTGATCGAGGAGGCAAGCGCGCTCGCGCTGGTGGGCGCCAAGGAGCGCGGCGTCCGGGTGAATTTCCGCTTCGACTCCGCGGCCGACCTCGTATTAGTCAACAAGATACAAATTCAGCAAGTTGTGCTCAACCTGATGCGCAACGCCATGGAAGCTATGGACGAATCGGAAAAACGCGAAATCTTGGTATCGACAGCCGCCGGCGCCGATGATTTGCTGACCGTCAATGTGGCCGACACCGGATCTGGAATCAGCGAAGAGCTTGCCGCGCAACTGTTCCGGCCTTTTGTAACGACCAAGCCGCACGGGATGGGCGTGGGGCTTTCGATTTCGCGGACCATCATCGACGCCCATGGCGGACGAATATGGGTCGAGCCCAACTCCCGGTGTGGCGCCATATTCCGCTTCACCTTGCAACTGGTGCGTGAGCCGGATCTTGCCGATGTCTGACCTCATGGTCCACGTCATCGATGACGACGATGCCGCTCGGGAATCGCTCGAATTCCTCATGCGCAGTGCGGCTCTCCCAGTGACGGCCTACGATTCCGCGAGCACGTTTCTGCGCGCCCTTCCCAAGATTCCCTACGGTTGCATCATCACCGACGTGCGCATGCCGGGGTTGAGCGGGATTGAGTTGCTCAGACACTTGAATGGTCTCGGCCTCAAATTGCCGGTCATCGTCGTCACTGGCCACGGCGACGTGCCGGTCGCCGTCGAGGCGATGAAGCTCGGAGCCGTCGATTTCTTCGAAAAGCCGTTTGACGGCGACAAGATGGTGGCCGCGGTGCAGTCTGCCTTGAGCAATTGCGGCGAGGAGGCCAGCCGTGATGCGCAGCGTAGGGAACTGCAGGATCGCCTTGCCACGCTCACCCCCCGCGAACGCGACGTTCTAAAGGGACTGCTCGCCGGAAATCCCAACAAGATCATCGCCCACGATCTCGGCATCAGCCCGCGAACCGTCGAGATCTATCGCGCCAACGTCATGACCAAGATGAAATCGGGAAGTCTTTCCGAGTTGGTGAGAATGACTCTGCATGCCGGGGAAAGTTGAGTCGCGGCAGCGAGGCTACCCACGCGATTGCCCCATTTGACTGGATTTGAATGGGAAATCCAGTTGTCCACTGTTGAAGTGCGCAACATCGCCCAGTCGAGCCGGGCGATTACACCAATAAAATGAAATAACATTGAACCAATCGAAACATACTCCATTGCGCTGGATCAATGCTTGCTCACAAATATTGTGTTGTCGTTTTCTCTCTTGACACCAGCAATTGGGATGGGCGAGAGCAATGGAGAACCGTGAGCACCAAACGCAACCGCCCGTGACGGTTTTGGTCATAGACGATGACTGCGCGGTGCGTAACTCGCTGAAATTTTCGCTTGAACTAGAAGGGTTCTCGGTGCGCATTTATGCCGATGGCCGCGCGTTGCTTGACGATGCGCATCTGCCGGCCAATGGTTGCCTGGTCGTTGATCAAATGATGCCTGAGATGTCCGGACTCGATGTCGTCGGAGCCCTGCGGCTGCGGGGCATTTCGATGCCTGCAGTTCTCGTGACCTCTGGTGCAAGCGGCCCGCTCCGTCAGAGGGCGGCTGCAGCCGGTGTGGCAGTCGTCGAGAAACCCTTCTTCGGCAACGCCTTGGTTGATGCGATCCGCGAGTTGCTTACCGCCGGATCAGTTTGGATCAACCACGAAAGGCAGGTTCTATTAACCCGCCGTTCCGAGCGAGAACGCCGCTTTAGAGAACCCGCCCTACGTCGGCCGGCCTTACTGGATGACCTGTCAGATGATGCTCCGCGTCCATAACACCAAGTCTGTAGCGGTTTTGCCGAACGCTTCATCGAGTGCCCGCGCGGCGCCCGCGGCGCCGGATTTGAGTGCCGGTGCTCTGGCCGCGAAGGTGCGTGATCCGATGATCCTGCCACTCTCGCCGAGGATTTTTGCGGAGAATTCGATGTAAGCCGCGGGCTGCGTCGAGTCCGCGGTAGCGGGACTGACCGGGGCAGGCGAGATTTCGAAATGACGAACGTCGATCAATAGTTGGTAATCGGCACTGAGCCCTTCCAACGGCCGCGCTACCGCGGCGACGTAATTCGAGTTCTCGAGGCTTTCGATGAGCTTGGTCTGGAGGAGCTTAGGGATGCTGTCGCGCCATTGTGCAGCGTCGACGGGCGGGCTCTCGCCGGCGCCCGGATCCACGATGATCCTCGGCGTGTCGAACGCGAGTACGGCGGTTGGTTCCGGAACGACGAGCTGGCTCTTGGCCGGCTGATCCGATGCCGGGAAGGTCCGCGGCGCGGTGAGGTCATAGAGCGCCGGCGTCGGCTTGGCGGGCGTTCCGGCGGTCATGCGTTCCAGGCCGGAGAGAATTCCGTCGACGCGATCGGAGTTGCGAGCAAGCGCGCCGGTGAAGCTATTGAGGTTGCCGATCGCGCTCTTGAGCGAATCGGAATTGTCCGCAAGCACCGCATCGAGCCTGCCCAACGCCTGGCGGGCAGCCTCCGTCATGCTCTGTCCTGCGGCCCGATCAGCGACAAGCACAGGCGGCCCTTCGTTCGACGCTGCGAGTCGCGCCGCCTCGGGCACGCCCCCGCGCAGCGAGATCACCGGAACCCCGGTCAACCCCTGAAACTCCAGCCCGGCCTGGGTGTCGCCGCGCACCGGCGTGCCGGCCACGACGGCAATCATCGCCATCACCTGCTTAGGGTCGTCTGGATCGAGCCGGAGATCCGTGACCTCGCCGACCCGGATGCCGTTGAACAGAACCGCAGCGCCGGTAAGCAGGCCCGAAACGGTGTTCTCGAAGCGAACCCGATAGAGTGTCCGGTCGCCCAGGCCGCCGATATTATGTAGCCAGTACACGAAGCCAAACACCGCGCCCATGATGACGATGACGAATGCTCCGATCATTGCATAAGGGGCGCGGGTTTCCATGGTTCTGCCATCAGTTTGTTGCTGTTGTGAGCGCACGTGAACGTTTGCCGCGGAAGTAGGACTTTACCCAGGGATGCTCCGAAGCCAGCATTGCGGTCATTGGCCCGTCAGCCACGACCTTGCCGTCGGCCAGCACCGCGATGCGGTCACATACGGTGTGAAGGCTATCGAGATCATGGGTGACCATGAAGACCGTCAGTCCCAGGGTCTGCTGCAAGGTCCGGATCAGGACGTCGAATTCCCCTGCCGAGATCGGGTCGAGCCCGGAGGTGGGTTCGTCGAGAAACACGACATCCGGATCGAGCGCGAGCGCGCGAGCGAGGGCCACCCGCTTAGTCATGCCGCCCGAAATCTCGGCTGGAAACTTATCGCCGTCGCGCGCATTCAACCCGACCATCTCGAGCTTTACGGTCGCGAGTTCGTCCAGCAAGGTGTGGGACAAGGTCAGGTTTTCCCGCATCGGGAACTGGATGTTCTGGCGCACCGTGAGCGAAGAGAAAAGCGCTCCTTGCTGGAACAGAATGCCCTGGCGGCGCGCAATCGCTCTCGGTAGGGCGCTGTCCTCCTCGCTCAACCCCGGGAAGGAGACGGTGCCTGCGCGTTTCGGAATCAGGCCGATAATGGTCCGCAGCAGCACCGATTTGCCGCTGCCCGATGCCCCGACCACGCCGAGGATTTCGCCGCGATAAAGCGTGATAGAGAGACGGTCGAGCACGACCTGGTCCCCAAATCCGACCACAAGATCGCGCGCCTCGATCATCCCCTCCCGGGCCGGAGCACGCATGTCGTCACATCCCGATTGAGGCGAAAAAAATTGCGAACACGCCATCGAGTACGATGACGAGAAAGATCGATTTCACCACCGAGGTGGTGGTCTGCAAACCCAGCGATTCGGCGCTGCCTTTTACTTTCAGCCCTTCGCTGCAAGCCACGATTCCGATCGCAAGTGCCATGAACGGCGCCTTGATCATGCCGACCTCGAAGTGCGTAACCGAGATCGCGTCCCGCAGGCGCGCAATAAATACCTCAGGGGACATGCCGCCATAGAGCCACGCCACCAGGCCGCCGCCGTAAAGGGCCGCCATAGCGCCCACGAACGCCAGCATCGGCAGTGCGCAGATGAGCGCGACCACCCGCGGCAGAATGAGGATTTCGACCGGATCGAACCCCATTGTGCGCAGCGCGTCGATCTCCTCGCGCATCTTCATGGACCCGAGTTCGGCCGTGTAGGCGCTGCCGGAGCGTCCGGCAGACATGATGGACACGATCAGAACGCCGATCTCGCGCAGCACCAGGATGCCTACCATGTCGACCACGTAGGCGTCGGCGCCGAACTTACGAAAATGGAAGATACCCTGCTGAGCAATGATAGCGCCGATCAGGAACGTGATCAGCACCATGATCGGGACCGCCTGCCAGCCGACGCGATACAGGTGATAGACTGCCGAGGTGAGCCGAAAGCGACGCGGATGCGCGGCGACGCGGGCTAACGCGACGGCGAATTCGCCGAACATGCCTAGAAATGCCGTGCCGTCCGAAACCAGTTGGACCGATGCGCGGCCCACTCTGTCGCATGCGGCCCACAGCCTGTTGGGTTGCCGGGCGGGGAGACCGCCACGCAGATCGAGCATACGAATGGCCTCGATCAGGCCGCTATACCGAGCCGGCAAGCCGACAACCTGCGCGTTCGGCTCCTGAAATTTGGAATTGCGGAGCAGCCGCTCCAACAGCCAGGCCCCGAGCGTATCGATTTCCCCGATACCCGCCATATCGATCGCTATGCCTTTCGCATGTGCCACCTGGGGTGCGACCCCATCGACCAATTGCTCCAAGACTTGCGAATGCGCAGCGGTCCATGACCCGCCAAGCGCAAGACGCAGCCGGTCGGCCACCATTGTGCTAGTCAGGAATGGTGTCGAGGTCATCTTTTCCTTTCGATCATCGTTGTCAGCAGTTGCAAGAAATATCAACCTGCTGCAAGCACATTGATGTAAAGCAACGACGCTGCGCAACCGAGCGCCGAAAAAAAGGCATGTTTCGGTTCCCTTTCGGGTCTTGGCCCCCTTGCGGCCAGAGGTCGCCCCACTTCGTTGCTCTCCCCTGCTTGTGAGGGAGGTAGGGTGGGAGCATTCGGCCGGGTGTACGGCATATGAGGATTGGCATGAGGCTATTGATATGCGGGCTTTGTATGGCCTTGGCCGCTTCGGCGGCATGCGCCCAGGACGCCGCCACCCTCAAGCGGGGAGAGGCTCTTTTAGCCAAGGAATGCTCGCGCTGCCATGCGACGGCTCGCACCGGCGAGAGCCGGCATCCGCAAGCTCCGTTGTTCCGGACGCTCGCAAAGCGATACCCGATCGAGTCGCTGGAAGAAGCCTTGGGAGAAGGCATCATCTCCGGCCATCCGGATATGCCGGAATTCAAATTCGAGGGTGATGACGTCGGCGCCATCATTGCGTATCTGAAGTCCATTCAGGAACGTTAAGGCGCGTTTCGATTAGAGCGCGTTCCGATGAGATCGAACCACCTCTCCGCGTCATGCCCGCGCTTGTCGCGGGCATCCACGTCTTTGTTGCGGCCTTTCAGCGAGAAAGGCGTGGATGGCCGGGACAAGCCCGGCCATGACTCCGGAGAAATGGTTCAACATGACCGGAACGTGCTCTAGCTTGATCATCATACGCGGGTTTGAAGCGTCTTCTCGCGATGGATCGCCGGGTCAATCCTGGATCGAGTCCGGAAGATGACAGCCGCGGCGGCCGTGATTTAGTCAATCGTCCCCCGCGATTTTGTCACGCTGTCACGCCACGGGCCTGGACCGCATGAGCAACGCGCCAGCACGCTCTTGTATGCGGCACAGACTCGCAGCGTGGGCGGTTATCGCAGCGCAATTTGCGCAAGATCAATGCCCGTATCGGTGTACCCCGTAAACTTAATTCTATTGCAGAGAGAGGAGCCAGTCATGAAAGCCTCCGACATCATGGTCACCGACGTTATCACGGTGAAACCCGAGAGCGACGTTCCGGAGGTGGCTGCGCTTTTGCTCACCAATCATATCAGCGCGGCGCCGGTCGTGGATGACGCCGGCATGCTCGTTGGCATGATCAGCGAAGGCGATCTTATCCGGCGCGGCGAAGCTGAGACCGGGCACGAACGCCCGTGGTGGCTCAAATTGCTGATGGGTCGCGAACTTCTGGCCGCCGAATTCTTGAGAGAGCACAGCCGCAGGGTCGCAGACCTCATGACGCGCGAGGTCGTGTCGGCGGAGCCCGATACTCCGGTTGCCGAAATCGCGACGCTGCTCGAACGGCATCGGATCAAGCGCGTGCCGATCGTCCAGAACGGGAAGGTCGTCGGCATCGTCAGCCGCGCGAATCTCATTCAGGCGCTCGCCACCTTCCGCAGGAAAGCGCTTGAGCCTCAGCCGATCACTGATGCCGAGCTGCGCGAAAAGGTGGTTTCTCGGCTCAGATCCGAACCGTGGGTGCGGCCGAACCTGGTCAACGTCACCGTTACGGACGGCACCGTCGATCTTTGGGGCATTGTCGATTCCGCGGTGGAGAAGCAGGCGCTGCGCGTGGCGGTCGAAACCGTACCGAACGTGAAGGCTGTCAATGACAACGTCATGGTCCGACCGGCGGCGTCGGGAGCCTAGTGACGGTGCTTTCGGTTCATTCCTCTTCCGTGTGATACCCCGCGATGCGGGGCGCCCAATAGCCGCCCTGCGGCCCAGGAGGCTTACGCGTGCCTCTACGGGAAGTGTTGGGGATACTGGATCGCCCGAATTTGACACTAGAGCACGTTCCGATGAAATCGAACCACCTCTCCACCGTCATGCCCGCGCTTGTCGCGGGCATCCACGTTTTTCTTGCCTGGTGTCAGCCAGCAAGGCGTGGATGGCCGGGACGAGCCCGGCCATGACTCCGGAGAAATGGCTCAACATGACCGGAACGCGCTCTAATCCCGCGTTGGACGCCGGGAGCCGCCTTGTAGGCTCCGCCGAGCGATAGTTTGATCTTTCGCAATGCAGCGGACGGCCGGTGCGGTGAAATTTGTGAGCGGTGCCGGAAGTCACATGGATCAAATCATGGCTGAGGTCACTTCGAAAAAGGCAATGACGATAGGCGAAGGCGGGCTGGCGTTTTTTTTCACGGCCACGGCATTTGTTTGCATTATCGGAGCCGCCAAGGCAGAGGATATGGCCTTCGCGTTCCACGCCTACATCTCGGCCGCCGCAAGTTGCGCAGCCGTTCTGGCCATTCTTAGCTACTATTGCGATCGGCCCGCAGGGCTGCCGCCGCAGGAAATCGATGGCAAGCCGAATTATCAGCTTGGGCCCATCAAGCTGGCGGCGGGACTGGCGGTATTCTGGGGCATCGCAGGATTTGTGGTCGGCCTCTGGGCGGCGCTCGAACTTGCTTGGCCTTACCTCAACTTCGACCTGCCGTGGTTCAACTTCGGCCGCATCCGGCCGCTGCACACCTCGGCCGTGATTTTTGCGTTCGGCGGCAACGTCCTGATCGCGACGTCATTTTACGTCGTTCAGAAGACCTGCCGGGTACGGATCGCCGGCGAGATTGCGCCTTGGTTCGTGGTGCTCGGCTACAATTTCTTCATCGTGATCGCCGGCACCGGCTATCTGCTCGGCGTCACCCAGTCGAAGGAATATGCGGAGCCGGAGTGGTATGCGGATCTGTGGCTTACGATCGTTTGGGTCGTCTACCTGCTGGTTTTCCTCGGCACGCTGATCAAGCGCAAGGAGCCGCACATCTTTGTCGCCAACTGGTTCTATCTCGCCTTCATCGTTACCATCGCGGTGCTGCATCTCGGCAATAACCCTGCGCTGCCGGTGTCGGTGTTCGGCTCGAAATCCTACATCGCCTGGGGCGGCCTGCAGGACGCGATGTTCCAGTGGTGGTACGGGCACAACGCAGTCGGATTTTTCCTGACCGCCGGCTTCCTCGCGATCATGTACTATTTCGTGCCGAAGCGCGCCGAGCGGCCGATCTATTCCTATCGGCTGTCGATCGTGCATTTCTGGGCGCTCATCTTTCTCTATATCTGGGCTGGTCCCCACCATCTCCATTACACGGCGTTGCCGGATTGGGCGCAGACCCTCGGCATGACGTTCTCGATCATGCTGTGGATGCCGTCATGGGGCGGCATGATCAACGGCCTGATGACGCTGTCGGGCGCGTGGGACAAGCTGCGCACCGATCCGGTGCTGCGGATGCTTGTAGTGTCGGTCGCGTTCTACGGCATGTCGACCTTCGAAGGTCCGATGATGTCGATCAAGATCGTCAACTCGCTCAGCCACTACACCGATTGGACCATCGGTCACGTGCATTCCGGCGCGCTCGGCTGGGTCGGCTTCGTGTCGTTCGGCGCGCTCTATTGCCTGGTTCCCTGGCTGTGGGAACGCAAGCAGCTCTACAGCCTCAAGCTCGTCAACTGGCACTTCTGGATCGCCACTATCGGCATCGTGTTCTACGTGTCGGCGATGTGGGTGTCCGGGATCCTGCAGGGACTGATGTGGCGGGCCTACACGTCCCTCGGCTTCCTCGAATATTCGTTCATCGAGACCGTGGAGGCGATGCATCCGTTCTACGCCATCCGGGCGGCCGGAGGAGCGCTGTTCGTGATCGGCGCGCTGATCATTATGTGCGGGAAGGCTGCTATCTGTGCCATTCGCAGATGATCCGGCCGTTGCGAGACGAAGTCGAGCGCTACGGGCATTATTCGCTCGCGGCGGAGAGCATGTACGATCACCCGTTCCAGTGGGGATCGAAGCGAACCGGGCCGGATCTTGCCCGCGTCGGCGCCAAGTACTCCGATGAATGGCACGTTACGCATCTGATCAGTCCCCGCGCGATCGTGCCCCAGTCGGTCATGCCGGGCTATCCGTTCCTGGCCGAGGCCGATCTCGACTACCATGACATCGCGGCGCATCTGAAAACCAACCAGGTCACTTATCGTCACGATCGCGGCGAGCCGCGCGTTTCGATCAAGAAAGCCGACGAGTTGCGCAGTCACGGACTGCCGGCCGGCGACTGCGTCGATTGCTACCAATGCGTCGCGGTGTGCCCGACCGGTATCGACATTCGCAACGGCGCCCAGCTCGATTGCATCATGTGCGGGCTGTGTATCGACGCCTGCGACAACATCATGAAGAAGATCGGCCGGCCAACCGGCCTCATCGCCTACGACACCGACATCAACATCGCGCGCCGCCGCGAGGGCAAGACACCGATCTATCGGATCGTGCGCCCCCGCACGATGGTCTATGCGGGATTGATCGCCCTGGTCGGGGCCGTGATGGTCTATGCTTTGCTGACAAGGAGCTATCTCGAGATCAGCGTGCGGCACGACCGCAATCCGCTATTCGTTACGCTGAGCGACGGCTCGATCCGCAATGCCCATACGGTGACGCGCCTCCGTCAAGGTCGAGGCCCGCGACCGCAATGGGGCGCCGCTGACGAGGCTCGCTGTCACGGTGCGGTTCGCCCGGCCGGCCGACCAGCGTGCCGATCGCATCGTCTCGCTCGCCGAGCATGAAAGCGGTGGCTATGTGGGCCAAGCGACGGACGTTGCGATCGGAGTGTGGGATGTCGAGCTTGATGCCGATCGCGGCACGGAGCGGGTATTCAGGTCAAGAAATCGCATTACGCTGGATTAAGTGATGAATTCGACGGTTCATTTCCTCTCGACCATAGAAGCTGAGTTGAGGCGCAACGGTGCAGCACATTTCTCCCCTCCCCCTTGTGGAGAGGGGGCGGGAGTGGGGGTCGGGAGATGTGGCACAGCAGTGCCCCTTCGCGCGCCCCCCCAACCCAACCCTCCCCCTCAAGGGGGGAGGGAGTTCATGGGCTAGCGGACCTTTGCGATGGCGGAGACCCGCGATCTTTCCCATTTCGTCCGCCATCTCGAGGGCGGTCTCGCCCGTATGGAACTCGCCGTCGACGGCATCGTCTGCGGCACTTGCATGCGAACGATCGAGGGCGGGCTGGCGGCCATGCCGGACATCACCTTGGCGCGGGTGAATCTGACCGATCGCCGGGTCGCAGTTGAATGGCGGGACGGCAAGGTCGATCCGGTCCGATTCATCGACCGGCTTTCGGAGCTTGGCTATCGGGCATATCCGTACGACGCCCGCCGCTCCGTCGCGGACGAAACGCGGGAGACCTACTCCCTGCTGCGTTGCCTCGGTGTCGCAGCTTTCGCGGCCATGAACATCATGTTGCTGTCGGTCGCGGTGTGGTCGGGCAACGCGACCGACATCACGCCGGAGCAGCGCGATTTCTTCCACTGGCTGTCCGCCCTGATCGCCCTACCGGCAGCCGCTTATGCGGGTCGGCCATTCTTCAGTTCGGCGGTTCGCGCCATCGCGGCCCGGCGCCTGAACATGGATGTGCCGATCAGCGTGGGCATCGTGCTCGCGCTCGGCATGTCCGTGTTCGAGACCCTGCATCACGCTGCTCACGCGTATTTCGACTCGGCGCTGATGCTCCTTACCTTCCTGCTGGTCGGGCGCACGTTGGAGCAGGCGATGCGGCGGCGCACCCGGGCGGTTGCCGGCAACCTCGCAGCACTGCGGGCCGAAACGGCGACAAAGTTCGTCAGTGACACTGAGCTTGCGGAAGTCCCGGTTGCTTCCGTCCGTCCGGGCGATCTCGTCCTGGTGCGGCCTGGCGAGCGCATTGCGGTTGATGGCGTGGTCACCGAGGGCCGATCCGAGATCGATCAGAGCCTCGTCACCGGCGAGACGTTGCCGGCGTCCGCCGCGAAAGACAGCATGGTGTATGCCGGAACCCTCAATGTATCCGGCGCCCTGCGGGTGAGGGTGAGCACCGCCGAGCATGGCACGCTGCTCGACGAGGTTACCCGCATGCTCGACCGTGCCCTGGTGGCGCGC
>Ga0210402_10005843_pt1 | contig 10955 bp, 18 predicted proteins | sample IncBWC7MmetaG_FD_161055 | JGI IMG/M metagenome (GOLD analysis project Ga0210402, IMG submission 161055) | Forest soil microbial communities from Barre Woods Harvard Forest LTER site, Petersham, Massachusetts, United States - Inc-BW-C-7-M | ecosystem: Environmental > Terrestrial > Soil >... | reverse complement strand
GAATAAAGTATTAGCTCAAATCTCACTACTAGTATATTAGAGTCAGTGCGCAACCGAAGCTAATCATGTGATGGGAATATTTTGTGACCGTTACAGACGCGTCTGTCACAACCCGTGTTGGACTTCTTCAAGACTCGTCGCGTTGCTCATCCCATTCAGCACATTCCCGCTCTATCATTCATCTTCGAGGTGCTCACACCAATTTATTGATCCTTCTGTAATCTGTTGACCCTCGATCACTATGGCAGACTCACTACACCGCTCAACCATGCAACCCGCTGCTGATCCTCATGGGAATATGCGCTCGGGCATTCCTGTGCCCGCTACCGTAAAGAAACCAACCCCTAACATGCGCATGTCTTTGGCTGGGCCCGCCCTCCGTGCTCCATATCCACCACCATCCCACTCGGGACCAGGAACAAACCCAAGACAATCGATGCTTCGTTCACAAAATGTCAATCCACTGCTGCAAAGCACGAGTAAACCTAATTTTGGACGTACTCCATTGAACAAGTGAGTAGAGCAATTATAAAACTTGGACCATATTTTGGTGTTCTGGTGTTATGATGCATCCGTAAAGCAGTTTCCGATGGTCTTTCGGTGTATGCTGTCCAGGAATTGTCCCACTTTGCTCAATATTATTGAAACCTTTGTTCTAGCAGTACACGTCGTGGATCGACATGGGCAGGTGGTGCAGTAGCTGCGCCATCGACAAACAGCCAGAATCTCAAGGATACTCGTCCACTCCGTGACCGCCAATATCAGGCCAAGATGCGACAGGATATCTTCAACTACTTGCAAAGCGCTGGACTTGACATCTCTATGGCCACTTTGACGAATATTCAAGGCAAAGATTATCGAGCCATCTTCGATTATCTTGTATTATCTGTCGACCAATCCCACCCATTAAACCAGAATGCTCGGTTCGAAGATGAATTCGTGCCCGCATTGAGAGCGCTTCGTTATCCTTTCGCCCATCAAATTGATAATAAGTGGCTGGCTGCCCCTGCAAGTATGCATTCTTGGCCTTCCCTTCTTGGTGTGCTTCATTGGCTTGTGGAAGTATGCAAAGTACGTCTCTTCCATGTTCATATTATACATGCATTCACCGGTAGAACAATCTTACAGATGAGAGGCGAATACCTATGTAGTGGGCATCCAACGTTACAGATTCCATCCGATGTGCCGGCGGAATTCGATGATCCCTGGGATCACCGAACCCTCGCTTTCGAATATTATGAACAGGCGTACATAGTCTGGTTGGACCTCGTTGATGAATTTGTAGAACCAAATCAAAAATTGGAGGACCGTTACGGTTAGTGTCAATCTCGATGATATAATGTATGTTAACTCACATTACTTCACAGCTACGAAGAATGAAAGAGTACAGATAGACTTGGAGGAGCAGACAAAGCAACTGGATCAAGCCAAAGTTGAATTTAATAAGCTCCAGTCATCCGCAGTAAGATTTTCGTTTTGTGAGTGCCTTGTGGGATTCTCAGCTCTTTCTATGAATAGGCACCAGTCGCAAAGCTGCAGAACGAAAATGGGTTGCTAACCGCCGACAGCGAGAAATTCCAGAGAATTTTACAGCAATACGAAGGTCGAAAGAAAAAGTTGATCGATACCATCGCTATTGAGAAAGCACAACTTGCAACAGGAGGTGTGATTTCATTACCAGACATTTTTGCGACTGTCATGACAGGCTATCGACAGGGATGCATCTTGAACAGCTCCAGTCCGACCAAGCGAGGCTGGCCGAAATCGTAAAAACGCAGAATCTTTCTCCCGAGGAGGTCATCCGGATGAACACAGACCACGAAACACTTTCACGGAATCTAGAAGACCTGCGGCAGAAAATTTCAGAAACACATAGGACCGTGATGACCCTTGAGGTCAACGTCACGAATCGTGCTTCGGCTGCCGAGGAGGCCCTAGAGGCGTATAACAATTTGTTGACCTCGCTCGAACTTTTCCCTCCCCTCCCACCACCCCTGCAAGATGTGGATCTCACTTTAGAGCTAAACACAGCTGCACCGAATCCCCAACAGCTCCTTTCCGGAGCAGATATTAGAAAGGTTATAAAACCGACTCTGAGCAGTGTGGCAGAGTCCATGAGATCGGAGCGTGCTTCGGTGGAGAGCGAACGCATTAAGGTGGACAACGAGCTAGATCAGCTGACATTGGAGTGTGAAAATATTGATGAGGATATTGGAGAGGTCGAAAAGAAGGTCGCGGGTTTGAACGAGCAGGCCGATGATCTGCGGGATGTTAGTGTCTTTTTTCCTGGATCCCCATTTCGGCTCTGAATGGTTTCCGTCATTTGGGAAAGCAGGCGGCGCAGCAGGAGGCTCTGGTTAGCAACGCGGAAGCAGGACGCCTGGAACGAGATCTTGCTCATGCCAGAACCGCAGCCTTGGCCAATGGAATGGGTGTAAAGTCTCGATTACAGGCTCTACAATTCGAGTTGGGTTCCTATTTCCCTTAAATATTTGCAGCACGATTTACTGACCATCCTAATCGTTTTAGCTATCGAGAGCAAATAGAGAAGGTTTCCCGGTTAAAGGAAGATACTGTTCGTGCCATCATCAAGAATAGCAACGATATTGCTATGTTCAAAGAGGAGGTGTCTCGACATCTGAGGGAACTGCGGGAGTTTGCGGAAGGAGATTGATGTTGTCTTTTTCTTTCTTCTCTTGCTTGATGTCGCTGCTTTACTGCTATCATGATGTGCTTTCATTGTGATAGAGACTATTTATGATTATTCCACAAACTGGTTTTTAGTTCGCTGCTGACTGCTCTTGGTTTTCCATATGAAGGAGTCTGGCTCCGAGGAACGGACAGATTTCTCGACGACGGCGAACAATTTACCGTGTTAACACCCATGGATTGTGAATGAACAGGCAATTTGAGTGTTACATCACTGCCGGATAATTAGTAACAGCTGCGCAAAATCCTGGCATTGAGTAAGCGGGGAATCTTCGAAGCGTTGACGAGAAGAGACAACTGGAAGAAATCGAACGAATGGCACCTCCCAAATATCATATACGGGAAGCATGAGGGGCAGGTTGTCAAGTTAAACAGTACTCCTCGAGAACTTGTCCCGGCCTTCCCATCCATTGCCATCGCCGGCCTGGATTGATAGCAGTGTTCGGAAGCAAGCAAACACCCTTTCTCGCAAGCTCGGCAACAATCCTCGCTATATTGCGTGAGTCCTGTAGTGAATGAGAACAAGTGACTTCGCTTTAAGATCATGACCTATAAACAGAGCAATGGACAGACAATATATTACTGACATCGATTCCACTGTGCTGCCGTCCTTCGAACACTGGCAAGCTAAGAGCCTTAAGTTGGGATGGAATGTTCAGGGAACCACTCCAAGGCTGCGAGTATATCAGTGAATTTTCCTTCTTTTTCGTTGTAAGACGACTCACTCGGGCTCCCGCAGTCTTTGCAGTATGGCCAGGCTGAAGATTTAACGAACGCATCACCATCATTCGGACATCTAGGACATCACCCTTGACCCAGCTCGGCATTGGGACCTAAAATACCCCATAAGCGGACGATGATTTCTGATCAGCGATTCACTAACTTTGGAAATAAAACATTGTTTCACAATGAAGTCCCGAATGTCAAAAGGTCCGTCGGTGCACCAGCAAAATCGAGCACGACGGTTACCGGTCTTGGCATCAATCAAGCCATTCTTAAACAAGAACTTTTGAAACGATTTGAGGACTTCTGGAAAGATGGGGGCTGAATTCACTTGTCTCTATCCATGGAATTACAGGATTTCATGATTAAAGTACTGATTAAGTTGGTTTAAAATGGGAAATCACGGACTTGTGTTATTCCAGTAAGGTCCATGCAGAACTTTGATAGCGTCGGTCTCCAAGTTGGCCTTACGAAGCTACGAAATTCATCAACGACTTCCAGCTGACTCGCATTGCCCCCTCCCGTTTCGTCCTTCCAGCGCATCAAACAAACAGGGAATTCCTGAAGTGCTCTGGTGTGGATAAGTCAGACCCCTCCGCCAATCGAGACTGTTCTTACAATGATTTCATTCGGAAAGTTGAAGTCTGTCCCCTGCTGACACGTAGCCTCGACATCCAGTACGAGGAAAACATCATAAGGCTGTGTCACAGGTTGAGGTGGGGCCACAATGGCAGAAGGTATGGCTATACTCTTCTTTTTGTCACGACGGACCGGGGTACTAGAAGGAGCGTCTTGGCTCTCTCGAGGGCAAAAAATCCACGCAAGCATATCGTGAAATGCGAATGCCCGAGGGGAGGACTCCGAAGGATTTTGAGAGGGCAACTGGCCGCGCCTATCTTCATATCCTGATATTGTATCTGTGACGTTGGGCCCTTTATGCAATCTGAAAAGACACCAGGCAAGAACGATTGCGGCACACATTATCTCCCAGTTATTCATAAGTGTTTGTGTGAAGGGAAGTAGCCTTGACTCGAGGTTGGCAGAACTGTCACGGTATTACTGTACTAACTAACCTTAGTAAGCGCTTACCCTCGCTTACCCTTGCCTCAAACCATGAAACAAGGCGGGGATGATCTGGGCGACGACTTTGTTCTCGACGATCTAGTTGCTCTCTCGGAGGAAGAAGATGACCATGAGGAAGAATTTCACACAGACGAGGCGCAAGAACCTATGAGCGCTGAGGTGGCCGGGGACGACGCAGAGGGTGCCTTAAAAGTTCAATCTACCCCAGAAAAGAAACGGAAACGGAGGGGGAAAGCGAAGGAACAGAAAGCCAAGGTTTGTTCTTGCACTGCCATATGTATTTTCAGATGCCCTCTAAACGGGTTGTGATTCAAGTAGAAGAGAAAATTAGTCGAGACCGTGGATTCCTTTGAGAGTTCAATCACGGCCCAATCGCCCCATGAGTTGGCGGAGTACTTGTTGTCAATGCAGTCAAAGACCTTCTCAGCAATGTCAGCGATAGAATTAGGTGACATGCAAATACCTGGTTTGTGGCTAGACTCCTACTACATGGGGGATGATCTCAAATTAACGTGCAGACAGAGACATCCATAGTGGACACAACCATGTGGACAGAATCAAGGTCGCTGGACCAGCTGGTTGATTTTATCGTCAGAGGTTGGTCATTGTGATATCCACAATCTGCCAGATAGATGAAGACAATCCCTTTCAGCTCTTCCAACACTTCATACTCGTCTGTCACAAAAATCCAAGGCTAATGGGGCGCCGACGCTTCTTTTCGTCGCGGGAGCTGCATTACGGGTTGCAGACGTGACTAGAGTCCTCAAAGACAAGAAACTGAGAGGCGAGAAGGGTGGCGACGTCGCCAAACTTTTCGCTAAACATTTCAAACTCGGCGAACACGTCACTTACTTGAGAAGAACGAAAGTTGGTGCGGCTGTGGGGACGCCAGGCAGGATCGGGAAACTGCTTTGTGAAACTGGTTTGTAGCTCAGTTGTGTTTTCCCCTTGCTCTGCTGATGTTTAGTGTTTGTAGATGCATTGACCGTACCGGCCCTTACTCACATCATGTTGGACGTGACTTTCCGAGATGCTAAGAAACGAAGTTTACTGGACATCCCCGAGGCCCGAGACGAGGTGTTCAAGACTGTGTTGGGAGCGCCGAAGGTGTTAGAGGCTATTAAACAGGGAAAGATCCAGATTATCCTCTTCTAGTTGCTGTTGGGAGCTTTGCTTAGTTTGCTAGGCTGAATTGATGGATTTTGTGATAAATACAAGGATGCGAAAATGTAACGGGACAAGAGAAACTAGAAGCCTTTGGGATTAACGCGGAGCGTTAGCTGGGGCAATATCATTCAGTGGTTATCACCTCATAACGATCAAACCGTACTTACCCGTGTCCATTTGGGCACCTTGTGAATGCCCTTCCGGTATCCTCTAGCGTGTGGGGTGAATGTCGTGTACTTGTCCCGTGCGGGCATCTCATGTTCCTTCGGGAGCTCGAGCGCCTTCACCTATACCCAGATTATGTTTGTGAAATTGTATTAAGGGATGGGTGACCTACAAGTGCACCACATTGCACTCCACTAGCCTTCACTGCTTCTATGACTGCATCGACTTTCTTAAGTCGGGATCGAGCATTGGCTTTTCGGGTCGGTGATAATTTCCATGGGGTTTTCCTGGGGAAACGTTCAGTGAACAATAGCAAGTTGACAGAGGGATATTCACCAAAGAAGACCTCCAAGGTTTGCATGAGATGGCCGAAACGCCCCAAACATAATCCTTAACTAATGCCAGTGGCCAGTGGGCAAAGAAGTGATCGTGGGAAACGATATACATAGTAATTATTCTCGAGTCACTTATCCCGCTTTCACTTGGTTTTCACAGCGAGTGCCATGGTCGAGCCAATGATGATACCAACAACCAATGGGCACGCAAATGGCGATGAGGACATTGACATGGACTTTGCAACCAAGGACAGCACTTTGAGGTTTACCAGCGGGCTAATTCTCCCCCCACCCGAAATCAAATGTGAGCACTCATTTTTGTAGTCTACACCTAACTCATCAAAAGAGAACCTCATAAACAGCTGTAATTGACCGGACTGCACTCTTTGTTGCTCGTTCTGCAAATCCTCCCCAATTCGAGGACAAAATACGCGAAGGCCAACGTTCAGATCCCAAGTTCTCGTTTCTCAACCCAGCGGACCCTTATCATGCGTATTACAGGCATCGGATGGATAAAATCTTACAGGGGGACTTGGGTGATGAGTCGGCTGGGGATAAGGATGAGAAGGGAGATGGCGAAGGACACGGCGTCGAGTATGTGGAGGCAATTGATGTTGGGAAGGAACCCCCACCCCCCGAGTTTATCATGGACTTGCCGAATATCAGTTCCATTGATTTGTGCGTTTCAGTCCTTTTTTCAGAGAACCATGCTAATGACGGAGATTATAGGGACATCATGAAACTTACCGCACTTTTTACCGCTCGCCGAGGACGCAGTTTTCTTGCTTCTCTCTCAGCACGAGAAGGTCGTAACTACCAGTTTGACTTCCTTAGTCCGACTCATTCACTTTTCGGATATTTCAACCGGTTGGTGGAGCAATATACAAAAGTTTTACACCCTAACAAGGAGATGCTGGAACAGCTGAAGAACCGCACGCAGGGAGGTGCACGGTGGACGACGCTTGGGGTTGCGCGAAATCATGCGAAATGGGAGCGTAACAAGCGGGAGAAGGACAAAAGACGTCAGGATGACCAGGAAGCTGAGAGAAGTAGGTCTCACTTGCCTTCAAAGTTAGTTTAATACTCACCTGACCACGTATAGTTGCGTTCGCTGAAATTGATTGGCATGACTATGCTATTGTGCAGACGATCGAGTTCACTACTGCGGATGCAAATTCGGAACTTCCACCACCAATGAGTGTCCAGGAGGTTGAGAATATGACTTTGGCCCAGAAAAGGATGGCGGCTATGATCATGGAAAATACTGTTGACGATGTCGAGGCTCACCGTGCCCGCCAAGCTGCGGCAGAAGCTGAGGCGGCTGCGGCTGTTGGCGGTGCAGGAGTTGGCGGTGATGACGATGGGGTGATGGAGCAAAGTGACGATGAAGACGAAGCATCTCAGGAGAGGAAGAAACGTGAAGAGCAAGAAAAGGCCAGGGAAATCGAGCGAGCGAAGGCTTTGCAGGCTAGCTCAATCAACACTGCGGGACCTATGAAGATCAGAACGGATTACATTCCAAAATGTGAGCCCCCTTCGTCTTTCCTTGGTAATACATGTTAATGTCAATGTCTACTTCAGTGGGGTCAAAGAATGCCAAGATGGCCGTGACGACATGCACGATTTGTGGCCAACAAATCGCCGTGGACGAGTTGCAAGAACACATGCGTATCGAGTTACTCGATCCCCGATGGAAGGAACAGCGTGACGTTCTGGAGGCTCGCAAGGCACAAGCTTCCGAGTTGCAACGGGGAGCGAATGTGGTCTCGTCATTGAAAAACCTCGCACGTACACGCGTGGATATCTTCGGCGCGGAGGCAGACGAGGAACGACGGAAAAGAGAGGAAGAGGAGGAGCGCGTGAAACGCAAGGAAAGGGAGAAGGTTGTATGGGATGGTCATACCGCCTCAAAGGCAAATACTTTAGACGTATTCTCGACAAACGTCAACTTCGACGAGCAAATTGCTGCTATTCATCGTGCGAAGGGTCTTGGACCGTGAGTTTGTCTGGATATTCTCCAAAGTCACAGATAACTGATCCTTAATCGTACTAGACAAGAAGCCAACGCCATTGGGCCTGGTATTGGGCCTGCAGCTGTTCCTCCACCCTTGGCATCTCTCCCGCCGCCGCCAGCTTCACTTCCAGCGCCCCCCCAACCTTCCGGCAGCTCAGGAAATCCTGCCTATTCCGCAGCCACCGTATCCTCTGGACCACAACCTGCCTCAATGTATTCAAATCAACCTCCCCCCGTCATGCTTCCGCCTTTGCATTACCAAGGTATGGACGCTGCTCAACCATTTGGGTACCAACCACCCCCTGCCTCCGCTGCCCCTACACCAGGGATGCACCCTTCTCGGATTGCTGCGCTTGCCGCTGCCAACGGTTCCATCCAAACCCAGCCACAAGCCGGCATGGTTCGATCCGCAGATGAGATGGAGGGATCTGGGATTGATGAGCTACCCCCTGCTAAGAGGCAACGAGTTGCTAAGTTGCCGGGTGGACAACTTTACCCTGAAGCTGATTGGATTGCCATGCACCCGGTATGTCACATTTCTTTTGACAACACGATTCAGGTTTCGGGATGTTGACCTGTGTTTTAGCATCCCATTTCACTTCAGGTACAATTACCGGACGACCCGTCGAAACCTGAATGGAAACTTGACGGTAACATTGTTACCATTCCGGAACTGCCACTGAATTTGCTTGTTTCGACATTGCGCGATCGTATTCTGCAGCACACTGGTAGTAGCGTGCCAGTCTCCAAGATTAGATTGTCTTACGCGGGCAAGATGTTGACCAATGCCAGCTCCATCGCGACCTACAATTTGGAGGATGAGGAACTTCTGCTATTCAGTGTCAGGGATACGAAGAAGTGAATTTGTGCGTATGAACAGTTCCTTGCCCTGGTTCCCAATTCACTTTATATCGTTGTACAGTATTTATATACGAATTCCAACGTTGTTCTACGTGTTTGTCGTGTGTTCTTGTCATATATTCTGAAACGTGCGAGGGCGAATGATACAATCTATGCATGATGAGTGTTGTTCGTAAGTATGTATGTATGCTGGTCGCTGAATCTCCACCCGTGAAATGAGTGCTACACTTGGGTCTTTCTCCCCTGGATCCCTGTTAAAAGAACTCGAAACCCGCCGAAATCTAAATGTCTATGCCAATTGTTCGCTGACGAAATAGCCCTGCTGAGCGATGCATGGAATATTGGGCTCGGAACGAATGTTGCTCTGTTCGAATGTGGGTGTTGCAGCACGACGGGAGCAAATCAAGGCGGGAGAAGGTGGCGCGTTCGACAGCATTCGTAATTCCGAATTCCTTCCCCTTAAATGCCTCTCTCCTTTTGTACTCTCCGACCCGTGTGATAACGAAGGCCTCGGAGAGTTTGCACTCGTATTCTTCTCTCCATTTCGTATCTCCAACGACAATGGTACTGTATCCCGTAACCATTCCTCGTCTTCCTCGCTCGGCAATCTGGGAGCAGAGACAGCTCGGCGGAAAATGCTTTGTGGCGAGCTGAGGTGTGGTGATTGGAGAAGTGAAGGAGGTATTGGGATGTGGAGTGGTTGGCTAGGTAAGCGTAGATATTTCGCGCGACTGAAATCTTGCATTGGTTGTTGATGTGTATTCGAGGTGACGGGCCGAGTGTGGCCAACTACTTTGTGGCTGGAACTCGAGGATGATGATTGTCTCGACATGGGATGAAAGTTGGAAGATAAATAGATGGCAGGAGAATTACAAAGGGCAGGCTAGCTGGTGTTGGATGCAGTTGAGGTGAGACCGCAGCAGAAGTCTTTGCAATGGAATTACCTATTTATATACCATCGAGGTCTCGGTGTGATCGTGTCTCGGCTGTCACAGTCGGCTCATTTCAGCACGCGGACCAGAACTGCGGACCGCCGTAGATTGGTATACATTGGAAATACAAGTAAGACTAGTTCCACCAAGTCCGAGAATATCCGTTCAAAAGTTCAAAACATCCTCCGGCAAATCAACGAAAACACAAGCACAAGTAACACGCATATGACGGTGTCCAAAAGAAGCGGTGGTTTCGTGCCACGACGCCTGGATGTAACGTGATGCACTCGAACAAAGTGCCCCGTGTCGACTGAAGCGTCGACGGGATGTGGGTTGACCAAGGGTATGAGAGAAGATGCGGAATTAGTGGGATGCGGGGACATAAGGGTATCGACGTTATGCAGAGTGAGTTGTTCGGAACTCGAATTAGGGGTAGGAGCATTATTTAACAGAGAAGAGGGTGAATCTGAGAGAACAAACGAACCCCCATCCGGGATAAGGCGGGACTGCCCCACCGTGAGGCCTGGGTCCTTTAACACAGAAGATTCAACGGATGTGCATGCTGGGGTTTGAGGTTCTGGAAGAAGTTCCATGTTCGGCCTATTGCAGTATGGGCAGACCCAATCTCGAGATCTAAACGAATTTGAAGGTCAAGTCGGCGGAAACAAATCTGACGGTGATGGCTTACAAAGCTGTCAGCCTTTTCCGTTCTGCAACGGGATATTCGATGGATCCAACACCAACTGCAGCTTCACCTTTAAGGGGAAAGAAACCTTGAAGACCAAGGATAGCTTCCAGACAATGTACTGTGAGTTCCGATGACCGCATGACATCTGCACACGGGCTTTATCTCACCTGTTCGTACCCCCCATGCAGGTTGCCACATCTCTTCGTGATCTGAGTGGATGTCACGTCAGTGTGTTTCATGTTTATGAAGATATAATACGTACAACTCGTAAAACTGAT
>Ga0210402_10005842_pt1 | contig 10955 bp, 10 predicted proteins | sample IncBWC7MmetaG_FD_161055 | JGI IMG/M metagenome (GOLD analysis project Ga0210402, IMG submission 161055) | Forest soil microbial communities from Barre Woods Harvard Forest LTER site, Petersham, Massachusetts, United States - Inc-BW-C-7-M | ecosystem: Environmental > Terrestrial > Soil >... | reverse complement strand
TTCCGGCAAGTCCGCTGGAGCCGCCCGTGAGATCGCGCCACTCGATCGAAACCGATTCGACGATGAAACCAAACGCGATGGTCACCATGGCAAGATAAGGACCCGTGACCCGAAGCGCCGGGATAGACAAAGCCGCCGATATCGCCGCAACCACCAAAACGGCAAGCGGCAGCGCTTCCCAGAAGTTCAAGCCGGCCTTGGACGTGAGGATGCCGACCCCATACGCTCCCAGTGCCAGAAATCCTCCTTGACCAAGCGATACCTCGCCGGCGAGCCCAAGCAGGACATTGAGCCCGACGCCGGCAAGGGCAGTGGTTGCCAATGTTCCCAAGAGGTAGGCGTAGTAGCCGGGCGCAACGAGGCAGATGGCAACGCAGGCACCGCCGACCAGCGCCGCGGCGATTCCCGCGAGGATGGCTCTCATACACGCACCTTGGTCCGGCCGCCGAACAAGCCCGACGGCGCCAGCACCAGGGCTGCGATGACAGCAGAAAACGTGACGATCTGGGTGCTGCTCGAACCAAGCCAGGTGGTCGCGCAGGCTTCGACCAGGCCATAGGCCAGCCCTGCGGTCACGACGCCCCAGGGATTGGTGAGACCACCGAGAATGGCGACGGCAAACGCCTTGATGCCAAACAGCGTCCCCATGTCGTAGGCAACATTGTAGAGCGGCGCGATCAAAATGCCGCCGATCCCGGCCAGGAGCGCTGCGGCCGCATAGGTGAGCGCGACCAGCCTCGTCACGTCGATGCTCATGAGCCTTGCGGCATCCGGATTTTCGACTGCTGCCCGCAGCTTCAGACCAAGCCCGGTGCGGTGCATGCCGAGATGAACAAGAAGCGCCAGCCCCAGTCCGACCGCCGGTACAAGCACTTGCAACGGAAAAATGCCGATGTTGCCGATCACCCAGGGATCATCGGCAAGCGACGATGGAAGCGCACGCGGCTCTTTGCCGAACAGTACCATCACGACATTGTCCAGCAGAATTCCAAGCGCCACCGTCGCCATCAGCCAGGAGTTCGTGCCCCGCGCAACGAATGGCCGCACCGCGATGCGTTCGACGATCAGCCCCCAGACGGCGCAAGCGAGCAGCGCCACAGGCACCGCGGCAATCATCGGCCAGCGAAGCCCGACGGCAAGCGCGTGGCAGATGACAGCCCCAAGCATCACCGACGAGCCCTGCGCGAAATTCACCGTACCGGAGACGGCAAAGGTCAGCGTGAACCCGAGCGCGATGAGGCCGTAGATGCTGCCGAGGCTGAGCCCCGAGACAAGTGCAGTCGCGAGCATAACTCTAGTGGTCCGATTCTAACATTCGCGTCCCGTTGCAGCGGTTACCTTTGCGAATGTTGGAATCAAAGGACCACCGGCAAACATAAGATTCCAGGATTTGAGATTCGCCGCGGACATGTTGCGGCGAATGTCGGACACGGCACACTAGCCGGTGACGGGCTCGATCTGGTCCCCGTTGTAACGGACCATGACGTAATCGTTTTCATTCAACGCGTCATGGTTCTCGTCGGTAAAGGGCTTTGTGTAGTTCTTGATCAGCCCCTGGTAGTTCTCGATGCCCAAAAATCCCTCGCGCAGCTTGGGCCCCTCCGTGGAGCCGGCTTTGGCGATGGCGAGCGCGGTCAACTGCATCGCGTCGTAGGCATTGGCGACGCCGACGGGCGGCGTGGCATCGCCGGGCCCCTTGACATCCGGATATTTCGCCATCAGCGCTGCCAGCACCCGCTTGCCGACATCGTTTTGCGGCCCGAAGAAGCTGTAGGTCTGGACGAAATGCACTTTGCCCGCCCATGATCCGGCAAGTTCGGGGAAGCGCCCGCCGGAGATTCCCCAATGCGAGACGATCGGCACCGTCCACGCCGAGCGCTGCAATGATTTGATGACCTGCGCGCCGGGCGCCGCGTTGCCGACCAGGATGACAATGTCCGCGCCAGCCTCGCGCAACCGCTGCAGCTGCGGCGTCATATCGGCGTCCTTGTCGTCGAATTTTTCCGCGCCGGCAAGCTTTACTCCCACAGCCTCCGCCGCAGCCGTCAGGCCGGCCAGATTGGACTCACCCCAACCGTTGTTGACCAGCATCAGCCCAGGCTTTTTCGCGCCAAATTTCGTCATGGCGTATTTCATCAAGGCGCGGTCGACCAACACATCCACCGCGGAGACCCGAAAGACGAAGTTCGGATTGGCACCATTGCGCGTGATATTGGTCGCCGCCGCCCAAACACCCATGAAGGGCACCTTCGCCGAATTCACCAGGGGTACGATGGCAAGCGAAACCGGGCTGTCGATGCCGCCGAAGAGAATCGCGGCACCTTCCTTGTCGATCAATTCCCGCGCTGCGGTCTGTCCCTTGGCAGGATTTGATTCGTCGTCGCGACGGACGAGTTCGAGCATCCTCCCACCAAGCACGCCACCCCTGGCATTGATCTCATCGATTGCAATCGCCAGCCCCCGGCTGATCCCCTCACCCGATTTGGCGGACGGGCCGGAAAGCGCTGCAACCAAACCAACCTTGACAGGCTCCGCCGCCATCGCGGGGCGGCTCACGAGGCCTCCAACCGCAATCCCGGCAGGAAGAACAAGAGCTTGGCGACGCGTCAGTTTTGTAGGCATTTGATCAACTCCCCTTGAAATTTCATTTCGCAGGATTGTCCTGCTGGCTCAGGCCGCATTGTCGCGGCGCTTATCTTGGGCTGCGGGCCCCACGCCCAGTTTGTCAAGCAAACGCTATGCCACAACCACGAAAACCACAACCCTACTCAGGATTGTAAACGCGCCCTCCTGCCCGTTACGCTTCCGGGAAGCCAGCCGTTGGCATGGCCGGACTAATGCGAAGAGTACTTCGCATTACGGAACGATCTGGACACGCCTGCCACGCCGACTGGAGCGACCAGTGGCGAGAGGTCCCAAACCATATTTCGCTGTTGATAAAGCGCTTGCGCAAGCGGAATTGAACACCGTTAGCGTTCAGCGAGCCCTCAATAATCGCGCCTCTGGTACGATTCTTGCTCATTTGATCGGAGGATTTCTCGGCAAAGGGAGGGCGTCATGACAAATTCAGAACTACGATCCGACATTCACAGTATCGAACCGATCCCTGATTCTGATCGCGACTCAACCGGCCCACAGCAAATGTGGATCTGGGCCGGGGCCAACATCGCGCCGGTCAACTGGGCGCTCGGCGCGCTTGGCATCATCCTCAAGCTCGGCTTGTGGGAGACCATCGCCGTCATCGTCATAGGCAACCTCTTCGGTTGCGCCATCTTCGCCGCGTTCACGATGATGGGCCACAAGACCGGGGTCAACCAGATGGTGCTTAGCCGCTCCGCCTTTGGCCGCCGCGGAGCATACCTGCCGAGTCTTCTGATGTTCCTGATGACGCTCGGCTGGATCGGCGTGAACACCTATTTCCCGGTCAAAATCTCGATAGCCATTCTCGGCCAGTTCGGAGTGCCGGATTCACTGTTTACGACCTTCATCGTCATCACCGTAGTGATGTTGATCCAGGTCGTCATCGGAATCTACGGCTTCTACGCAATCCGCACGTTTGAGAAGTACACGGTGCCTGTGACCGTCGCCATCATGGTGCTGATGAGCGTGCTCGCCTGGAGTAAACCCGGGGTGGTGAATTGGAATCTCACGAGCAGCCTGCCGCCCGGCCCTCATCTGGCGATGCTCACGCTGTTGATGTCGGCGATCGGGGTCGGTTGGGGAATTTCCTGGGTGACGTGGGCCTCCGACTATTCGCGCTTCGTGCCTCGCAGCGTCTCTTCAAGCTCGGTGTTCTGGTATAGCTATATCGGAATGTTCGTACCGTCGGTCTGGCTTGCCATCCTCGGAGCCACGATCGCGAGCGTCACGGTGGACACCGACCCGGCGAAGATGGTCAGCGCGGTGTTCGGCAGCGCAACAAGCATCCTGGTCTTGTTGATGGTTCTGCACGGACCGATCGCTACCAACATCCTGAACGTCTACTCGGCGGCACTGGCCGCGCTCAGCATGGACGTCCGCCTGTCCCGAACTGCGCTGGCGCTGATTGCCGGAATCGTCGGCTACCTCGTCACCATCTACTTCATCTTCGCGCCCTCATTTGCCAAGGCGTTCGACAACTGGATGATCAGCCTGCTGCTCTGGATGAGTCCGTGGGCAGGCGTCGTGATGGCCGACTTCTTCATCAAGCGGAAGAGTGAGATCAACGTCCCCGAACTCTACACTTCGGCGCAATCGAGCGCCTATGGCGACATCAACTGGGGTGGTATCATTGCATTTCTTGCGGGACTGGTCGCTGGCTGGTCGGTCCAGGACGGGCTCGTGCCCGCGCTGCAGGGACCCATTTCCGGGCTCTTGGGCGGTGCCGACTTTAGCTGGCTGTTCGGGATCGTGGTTTCCGGCGTCGTATACCTGGCTTTGAGTGGACGAGCTGCGACCGCGCCTTCCCTGGCCACAACCGGAGCCGCCGGAAAATGACGCGGGGGAATTCCCTGAAAAGGCCGTGCAGCGAGGGAATTTTACGCTCATAAAGAAGGGGTTCGCAGGCGAACGGCAGGCTTGTCAGACAATCAGGACGAGCCTGCCGGCTTCGGCTTTGGCCGCGCGCAAATGCACCAACCCGACAGAGGATGTGATGAATTTTCTATTCCCGAAGACCTCGATCATGGGCGTGACCGCGATCTGTCTGTCCCTGACTTTCACTCACGAATCGAGAGCCGACAATGCAAGCTGTCCCTCCCCGATCCCGCTCGGCCTGACGACGGCGCTCACCGGAAACCTGGCGTTGCTCGGCACGCAGGCACGTAATGGCGTGGAATTCGCGGTCGAAGAGATAAACGGCAACGGAGGCATCGACGGCAAGAAGCTGGCGCTTTCGACGGAAGACACGGGGGCATCGAGCACCGACGCACTGAACGCGATGAACCGGATTCTGGAAGGCAAGCCTCTGGTCATATTCGGGTCGATGATCAGTCCGCACGTGTTCGCCCAGACGGAAGTCGTCACCAGATCGGAAACACCGTTCCTGGTCGGTGCGACCAATGCAAAAGTGACCGCACAAGGCAGCAAATGGCTGTTTCGCACCCACGTCCACGACGGACAGCTCGCCGATCTCATCCCGGAGTACCTGGTCAAGTCGCTCGGCAAGACCAGGCCCGGCATCATCGCCGTGGCGGATGATTACGGCCTGGGCGCTTCCAGGGGCATTCAGGCTTCGCTTGCCAAGCTCAAGGTGATGCCGATAGCCGTGACCTCCTACGCACCGTCGGACAAGGACATGAGTGCGCAGTTGCTCGAGATCAAGGACAAGGATGCCGACAGCCTCATCGTGTTCGGCCGTCCGGCCGACGTCACGCTGGTCATCAAGCAAATGAGCGACCTCGGCATCAAGCTGACTACGATCGGAAACGCCAGCATCGTGGCGCAAACGACGCTCAACAACCTGTCGGCTGCGGAAGCCGACGGCACATACGCCATCGGCGGCATGATCCCGCAAACCTCGAAGGACGCAAGGATACTGGATTGGGCGAAACGCGTGCAGGAGAGATACAAGGTACCGGCCGACAATTTTACGGTGTCATATTACGACACCGTATACATGCTGAAGTCGATCATCGAGAAGGTCGGCTGCAACAAACCGGCGATCCGCGACGCCTTCGCAGCCACCAAGGACTGGAACGGCATGCTTATCTCCTATCAGGCCGACGCCCTGGGCGATCTGGCGCACACCCTTGGCATCTATCGCAACAAGGGCAAGATGCCGGAGCTGGCCGGCCCGATCAAGGAAAGCGGCTACTGATCGTGATGTGATCGCTCATGGGCCAGCTCGTCATCAACGGCCTAGCGCTCGGCAGCATCTATGCCCTCGTCGCTCTTGGCTTGCTGTTGATCTTCAACACGGTACAGATCGTCAACTTTGCTCAAGGGCAGCTCCTCATGCTGGGGGCCTTCATCGGCATCAGCTGTGCGGTGACCCATGAGTTGCCGGTCGCGGCGGCCTGGGCCGTCACAATGGTGGCGATGGCGTTGGTCGGAATTGTATTCATGGTGCTGGTTTATTTTCCGCTTCGAGGGCGGCCGGCATTCCTCGTGATCCTGACAACGATCGCCATGGGGATCGTGCTGGAAAACCTGGCGTTGATCATCTGGGGACCGCTTCCGGTGTCACTGCCCTCCCCGGTCCATGGTCCGCCGTTGCGTTTTGCCGGTGTCGTCGTCTCGATGCATCAGCTCTTCATCTTCGCAACGCTGGCGGTCATTCTGCTGCTGCAGTTTCTGTTTCTGACCAGGACCCGGTTCGGCATTTTGATGCAGGCGACCGCGCAGGACCTGCACACCGCGCGGCTGGTCGGCATTGCCGTCAATCGCACCATCGCGGTAGCTTTTGCGCTCGGCGCCATGCTGTCCGGGATCGCCGGGCTTTTGGTGGCGCCGATCTTCCTCGCCGAGCCGACCATGGGAGGAAGTCTCGGCCTGAAGGGGTTCGTCGTCAGCGTCATCGGCGGTTTCGGCAACCTGCCCGGCGCCGTGATCGGCGGCCTATTTCTTGGGCTCATCGAAACCTTCGGCGCCCGCTACATCTCGTCCAATTTTCGCGACGCCTACGCTTTCATTGTCATGATCAGTATTCTCATCGCCTGGCCGCGTGGCTTGTTTGGCGAGAGGAGCGGCGAGAAAGTCTGATATGGTAGCCCGCAGATGAAAGGCTGGCTTATTCCCGCGGCAGGCCTGGCCGCAGCGCTGGCGATCCCACTCCTCACCCAGGACGCCTACATCATCCAATTGCTCAATATCGCCATTCTCAACGCGATTGTCGTGCTCGGATTGAATTACGTTACGGGTTGGGCCGGCCAGATCAACTTTGGCCAGGCCGCATTTTACGGGTTGGGAGCTTACACCACTGCGCTTGCAACCAAGTCCGGCCTGCCCTGGATAACGACGCCGTTTCTCTCGGCGATTGTCGTGATTGCCGCAAGCCTTGTGCTCGGTCTGCCCACCATGCGGCTGCGCACCTTCTATCTGGCCATGACCACCATCGGCTTTGGTGAAATCATCCGCCTGATCATCGTGCACTGGGAGCCGGTCACCGGTGGCACCTCCGGCCTGCGGGCCATACCCGGCATCAGCATTTTCGGAACAGGACCGCAGGGACAGGCACAGCATTACTACCTTCTGGTCGCAGCGCTGGCGCTGGCAGTGACGATCGCGGTCCGCATACGCCACTCCCAACTCGGTCGGGCGATGATCGCGACCAGGGACAGCGAGATCGCGGCGGAACAGAGCGGCGTCGACACCACGCGGATCAAACTGATCGCGTTCATGATCGGGGCAGTCTATGCCGGACTTGCGGGATGTTTGTATGCGTCCTCCATACGCTTCATAAGTCCCGACAGTTTTTCCGGCACGCAGGCGATCCTGCTGATGACCATGCTCATCGTTGGCGGAATGGGCTCGATTCCAGGTTGCGTTTTTGGCGCGGTGGCGCTGACCATTCTTCCCGAGGCGCTGCGGTTTCTTGGTCAGTGGTATCTCGTGCTCTACGGCCTCGGCGTCATTGCCGTCATCGTGCTGGCACCGGGAGGGCTGGCATCGCTTGCATCTCATTTTCGGCTTCGTCAGGCGAGTCCGCCTTGACCGTAGAGCACATCATCATCGCGCGGGGCGTGACGCGACGGTTTGGCGGTTTGGTCGCCCTCGACAACATCGACCTCGACGTGCCCAGCGGCATCGTGCAGGCGATCATCGGTCCAAACGGCTCCGGCAAGACCACACTGCTCAACGCGCTGAGCGGAGCTTCGCACGCCGACAGGGGATCGATTCGCATCGGCGGCCAGGAGATCTTCCGCCTGAAGCCGCACCGGATTGCGCGGCTCGGCCTTGCGCGCACCTTCCAGAACATCCGGATCTTCGACAATCTGAGCGTTATCGAAAACGTAATGGTAGCCGCGGCCTGCCACAGTCGCTCCTCGCTTTTCGATATTCTGACATCGAACGCGCGGCAAAGGCGGCGCGAGGCCGACATCGATTCTCGCGCGCGCGAGGCGCTTGAAACCGTCGGCCTTGCCCGGCGCGCCAATGATCGCGCCTCGCAGCTTCCCTACGCACAGCAACGCCTTCTGGAGATCGCACGGGCGCTGGCGTCAAGGCCGGATATTCTCTTGCTTGACGAGCCGGCCGCCGGAATGAACACGACCGAAAGCATGACGCTGCTCGGCACCATCGCAAGGCTCAAGAGTCGCGGCATCACCATTTTGCTGGTCGAACACAATGTGCGGCTGGTGATGGGAATAAGCGACCGCGTCACAGTGCTGGATTTCGGCAAGAAGATCGCGGAAGGAGCACCTTCGGACGTTCAACGCGATCCACAGGTGATCGAGGCCTATCTCGGCAGGCGGCACCGGCATGCTTAAGGTCAGTGATTTAAGAGTGTCCTACGGTCACATCGAGGTGCTCAAGGGCATTTCCCTGAGCGTCGAAATGGGCGAGATCGTCGCCCTGATCGGCGGCAATGGTGCCGGCAAGACCACGACGCTGAGTACGATCTCCGGGCTGGTCCGCCCGAGCGCAGGCACCATTTCCTGGAGGGGCGCAGACATTCAAAACGCCGCGGTCGAAACCATCGTCGGGTCGGGCCTGGCCCACTGCCCGGAGGGTCGGCGGATTTTCCCCGGCCTTACCGTGCTGGAGAACCTGCTTGCGGGCACGGCGTCACGCCCGCGCAACAGGCGCGAGATCGACGAAGATCTCGCACTGGTGTTCGGACTGTTCCCGCGCTTGAAAGAGCGGCTGAAGCAAGGTGGCTGGTCATTGTCCGGCGGCGAGCAGCAGATGCTCGCCATCGGCCGGGCCCTGATGGGCCGCCCAAGCCTTTTGATGCTGGATGAGCCGTCGCTGGGTCTTGCTCCGATCGTGATCGAGCAGGTATTCGATCGTATCGTTGAACTCAACAAGCGTACCGGCCTCGGCGTGCTGCTCGTCGAGCAGAATTCCGCCATGGCGCTTGAAATTGCGAACCGCGCTTTCGTGCTCGAGACTGGGGTTATCACCCTGTCGGGACCTTCCGCGGTCCTTGCCGGCGATCGGCGCATCCGCGAAGCCTATCTCGGCGGCTGACGGGCCGGACCATCATGGAACCGTCGCTAGCTTCGTTGCACGCGCTTGCCGTTGAGCACCGTTTCGGAAGGAAACAGCCGCTGGCGGCCGGTTCGCGTTCCCTTGTAGTTATCAAGGAACTCGAACGTCCCCTCGCGCAGCTCCATGATGGCTACATCAGCCGGCGCCCCCACATTGAGAGTGCCGCGGTCATCGAAGGCGGGGAAGCATCGCGCTGCGTTGACGGTTGCGCAGGCAATGATCTGGGCGAGCGGCATGCCGAACATGAAGAACTTCGACATGACGTTCGGCAGGTCAACCACCCCGCTGCTCTTCGATTTTGTGTTCCAGTCCGTCGAGAAAGTATCCGGCCACAGGCCCTGCCGGGTCGCCTTCTCGACCGTATCCCAGTCGAAATGATCGGACACGCCGTTGCCGAAGTCGAAGAGGATGCCGCGGCGGCGCGCGGCCATCACTTCGGGCAGCAAAACTCCCCGGTCGTCGAGGATTCCGTTCATCCCCGGCGCGTACATATGCGTGACGATATCGCCGCGCTTGAGCAGCGCGAGAATGGCGCGAAGCGGCGTGTGGTTCTGACCGATGTGGATCATGACCGGCAGATTGAAGGGTGCCGCGGCCTCCTGTGCCCGGCGCAACGCTTCGAGGTCGTTGGCACCCGCGACGTTGTCCGACAGGCGCGCCTTTACGCCAACGACGATGTCGCGATTGCGAGCGATAGCGGCTTGCGCCAAAGCGACATTCGCCGCGTTGATGTCATGCAGCTCGCCGCCGGGGGCGATGACGCCGGTGCGGGCGATGTTGACGAGACAGCGGCCGATCTGCGGCGCGCCGCGCGCAACCTCGGCGACCGCGTCCATGTTGTCCGCGCCGCCCGTGCCGGCATCGACCCACCCCGTCACCCCATCCTGCAGGCACAGCGGTGGCCCATCCTTGCTGCGGCCGGCATGGGTGTGGATGTCGATAAGGCCCGCGGTGACGATCTTGCCTCGTGCGTCGATCGTCTCCGCCACCTCGCCGGCGACGCTGGCCTGGACCGCTGCAATCCGGGCGCCTGAAATGGCCACGTCACGCACCGCATCGAGGCCGGTGGAAGGATCGATGACGCGCGCTCCCCGTATGACGAGGTCGTAGCTCGCGGCAGACGCCTTTGGCATCGGTGCCAACAGCGCGGCTCCTGCGGCGCAGACCAATTGTCGTCGGTTCATCACGATCGATCTCCTTCCCTGCGGACTTTCTTGAAGCAATCTTTGCCCGCTGCCGGGCCGCTCGACCCGCGAGGCTAATGTCCCTGAAGGACTTGTTCAATCCTGCCAATCTTATTCCGGGCCTGCGCCGATCGGCGGGCCGCCAGGCGGCCGATGCAGAAACGTGATGGTGGCGAAAGCACCGATCCAGGAGCCAGCGGCGGCAAAGCCGACATAGACCCAGTTTTCGGTGTAACTGATGACGGCATAAGACGATAACAGATACCAGATGCTGCTCCAGGTCGCTGCCGGCAGGCGCCTTCGCGTTACGACCGCAGAGGTAAACATCACATAAACCGCGTCTGTCGCCGCGGTTGCCGCCAACACGGCCGTGGCAGTCAACGGATCAATCATCATCATTTGATTTGCCTCTCCTCTGATCTTTCGCGCTCTGGCACCTGTTTTGCCTGTGTTTCATCGGCCGTCCATCATTTTCCGGAAATCGAGCTTATCCCGCCGCGCCGCAAACTTGCATGCTGGCTCGAAACAGAATTAGCTTTGGTAAAATGTGAGGTTGTAACGGAGGGATTGAGCAAATGGGCGACGAAATGGGGCGCAGGGATTTTTTGGGCGCGGCTGCGGTTGCAGGCGTGGTCGCTG
>Ga0210402_10005840_pt1 | contig 10958 bp, 6 predicted proteins | sample IncBWC7MmetaG_FD_161055 | JGI IMG/M metagenome (GOLD analysis project Ga0210402, IMG submission 161055) | Forest soil microbial communities from Barre Woods Harvard Forest LTER site, Petersham, Massachusetts, United States - Inc-BW-C-7-M | ecosystem: Environmental > Terrestrial > Soil >... | reverse complement strand
GGCTGCCTTGGAAAGAGCCCTCGGCGGGCGTCAAAGCTTCGGATGAAGAAAATGGTGACAGCCGCGCCGAGGCCGCCAAAAACGGACACGAACCAGGCCTGATCGTTTTCAAATATGTGCCTCAGTCCACACAGAGCTTCGCTCGTGTTCTCTACTTGTTTCTGGTTGCTGAGACGCCAACAACCGGGATAGACGGGTCCCAAATGCAGAAAGCCTTTCAGTATCAGGATGATCTCGAAAAGGCTGGTACGACATTCAGCAGGTCAACAAAAAATGATCCGAGCAATCTTTCCATTATTGGTCCCATGTTCTCCGGTTCCGCAGCTTCGCTGCGACAGGCCATTGAGACGATGCTCGCGAAGCATCCGGCTATAAAGTCCGTTTCGGTAAATGGAGCAACCTCAACCCGCCTTGCCGTAAATCAATTGGATTCAAGTAACGATCCGGCCAGTTTGAAAATCCGGAATTGCGATCCGGCCATTTTGAAAATCCGGTATTGCTCTTTTTCTTACGACGGAGCATTTATCCAGGATCACCTTTTAGGCATGCTTGGCAGCAGCAGTTCAGATACCGATCCGACAAGGGTGGCATTCCTAGTTGAAGAAGGTACCGCTTTTGGGAAGAATTTTGGAAAGAAGGCAGCGGAGTTGGGAACGGAGCCGAAACAGGAGCCGAAACCGAAGCAGATTATCGTCGGCTTTCCACGCGGTATCTCTATGCTGCGAAACGCGCAAGCGGAGCACAACGGCGCTGAAGGGCAGAATCAGACGGGCTCTGCGCCTACCCCGTATCTCCACCTATCGCTCAAGGATTCGAACGCTTATGACAGCGTGCCGCATCTGTCCCGCGAGAATACACCTCTCTCGCAGGAAGCGCAGTTGATGACGATCGCTCGCCAGTTGCAGCGCTACCGTTCCGAATATATTGTGATCTCCGGGTCAAACGTTCTCGATCAGCTTTTTCTGGCGCAGTTTTTGCATCGGGCGTGTCCCGACGCCAGACTGGTGTTCAACCAGGGTGATTTGCTATTTGAGCGCGAGATCGACAACGTGCCGTTTATCGGCACAATTACACTTACGCCCTACCCACTTATAAGTGTCTCTTCTCCCTTAGGTGGTGCTGTCAGACGAGCCTACTCAGACTCAAATACTGAAGCGTATTACAACGCCGCAAGCTACACGATTTGGAGTGGTCCCCCCAACTCCCCAGCGCTTGCCGGCTATCGTAATTTCCTTGATCCTGAAGGGGAGTTATATCCCCCTTTGTGGGTGACGGCCATTGGCAGTGATGGTTACTATCCGCTCGGCATAGCGTGGCCCCAGGCAAGTAATTCCAGCCAGATTCTTCCACACCTTTCCCCGCCAACTCCTTCTGAGAAAGCAGCGCCACAGCGACAAAAAATACCTGTTTCTCCTGGTCTCTTCTGGCGGGTACTTTGCATCTCAGCCTTTCTACTTTGCATTGTGCATAGTGTGCTCTTGTGGATCGCCGATTATTGGTCGCCGTTTACCCGAGAACTCGACGTAAAGCACAACGTTGACCCCTACCGGCGCGCCATGTACATCCACATCGGGACTGCGATGCTCTTTTGCATGACATTCGTAGTCGCTCTACCACTCTTTCCAACATTCGGGCTCTGTGAAAGATACCCTCTGGATGTATTGCTAAGCAGATCAGTGCTCGTTGCAGGCATTGGAACCTTACTCACCACCTTCTGGAAGACGTGGAAACACATTGGGTGGCAAATAGACCCCACCTCGAGCGACAGTCCAACCATCCGCTTCTGTCTTTCTCTCCAGCGAAATGTCTCCTTCATTTTCAACATGATTGCATGGTTGACATTGCTGGCGGTTCCTCTGCTTTGGAGGTACCTGTGCTATGAGGATGAGCGGGGCGGCGTGTTGTCCCAGATTGGTTTGTTTTTCAGCTTCCGCTGCGTCCACCCAGGGAGCGGCGTGTCACCCATCATTCCCGTCCTACTTCTGCTCTTTAGCTGGTATCTTTGGGCGATTTTTCAGATCTGGCGGCTTCGCTTCTCTGATGAGAGTAGACCGATGCTTCCAAAACGGGAAGGGCCGCGCACGTCCTATCCGCTTTTCGTTGCCGAGGATGAACTCGGCTGCGACCATGCTCGAGGAGCATGTCTGTACAAAAACATCACGTGTCTGTTGATCACTCGGGAGATCTTTCGACGCATTCTCAGGGCGGCTTTAGGAAACAATTCTGAAAAGGAAAAGAAATATGGCGTTGCACTCGATCTGATCCTCGTCCCCCTGTATTTAATCGCCCTCACTTTATTTGTCCGCTTTGTTCCTGTCACAAGCCTGGACGAAATCTTCTGGGCCTCAAAAGGCTTTCCCACTCCTTATGAGATTCTTATCACCGCGTTGTTCTTCCCCCTGCTTGTCATCTCTCTGACGAGCTGGCTGCGAATGATCCTTATTTGGGGTGCTCTCAGGCGTGGACTTTTGGAAGGGCTGGAGAACATGCCCATTCGTTTTGCCTTTAGCCGACTGAAGGCCACGGGACGCATAACCATAATGCGGCAGGGGAGCTGGCATGAGCAGTGGCGCGATATAGCGCGGTCGACCGAGTCCGTGCGTCAGATTATCAACGAAATGGAATCGGAAAACCCTAGCCGAGTTGACCACCCGTATGCAGTGGGAAAATTCACAACAAAGAATGATGAACTCGACTCTTTGATCAAGAACTTCCTCGATCTTAGGGATGGTGTGCCGCCCGAGGCTGATGAGAAACCGAAAGCTGATGAGGAACTGAAAGCTGGTGAGAAACCGAAAGTTGGTGATGAACCGAAACCCGACAAGGTCCCTTCCGTCCTCATGCAGGAGATCCAGAAAAAGTACTCCGAGTTCAGCAAAGAGTTATTAACCGATGTTCTGATTCCGCACTGGGAAAAATCCCGCGGCAAATCCGTGGCAGGTGAAGAAGGCGAAGCTGGGACTGAAGGCTCTTCCTGCGTCCGCATGGCAGAAGAGTTCCTCGCCATTCGTTATTTGTCACTCATCCGCGCTGTGCTAGTAAACCTGCGTTATTTGATGGTGTTTGTCTCTGTCTCCTTTGTTCTGGCTATTGTGGCCTGGAACTCATATCCCTTTCAGCCTAGGCAGTTTATCAACTGGGTCTTCACTGGAATGCTGGCAGTCCTGGGGTGCGGGATCATCTCGGTGCTTGCGCAGATGCATCGCGACCCCGTCCTTAGCCGAATCACCCACACAAAGGCGAACGAACTCGGCATAGAGTTTTACATTCGGATCGTTGCGTTTGGTGCGGTTCCGGTGCTCACCTGGCTGGCTTATCAGTTCCCAGAATTTGGGAGCACTATCTTCAAATTCATCCAGCCAGGCCTTGAAGTTGTGAAGTAACGGTTAACCCAGAATACACGCTGCTGACACCGACTCAGAGCCCAAAGCTGGCCGCGTTCAGAGAAACCAATATGTCAGCAGGCGCAACCGTAAGGTCCGGGAAATCCGTGGGCATCAAGGCACCCGCCTTCAGCACAGTCACATTCAGAGTTGAATCATAGTTTGTCGCTGAAAGCGAGGGATCGAAGACCATGGATGCTTCCGCGAAGATAAGTGGAGATAACCGTTGCAGGGCGTCGTTGTCCTTAACGAAAACGCTCGACAGGTCATGGTTAAAGGCTTTCGTAATCGTGTTACCGAAGTCAGCCATTTTCTTCACTGCCTCCACTGGTTTCTTGGCACCGATCAGAGCATTGAATGCGGCGGCGTGGAGAGCGGCATCATGTGCGTCCGAGATAACGTTGCTTTCGACAAACAGGAGCGAGTTCTTGAGCAAACCCATGTTTGTATCGGAGGTGGCCTGATTGAATTGACTTGTTACGCCGCTGCCGGGATCGAAGAACTTCGCAAGATCGGTCAGACCTGCGTTCAGCAGATTTGTCTGCGCCCAGGTGAGCTGTGCTTTGAATCCCTGGGGTGAATTGCTATCCCGCGCCAAATTCGCCATTCCTTTTACTGCATTGATATCTGCGGTATCCCAATAGGTACCGTTTTCAACGGACGACGACTTACCGTCGACGACAATCGAGTTCGAAGGTGGAATTGCAACATATAGAAGCACCAGATAGGCTGTGGCGAGATCTTGAAATCGGGTGAAATCGCGAAAGTAGTACTCACGCAGGTAACGCTTCAGCAGAAATTGAAGTGTGCGCGACAACTGCTTGTATATCCGATCCCCTTTGTCCGTGACGGTGTTTTTCATCCATGCGAGGGGTACGGCCGGGGGAAGCATGACATCCAGTGACACCAGGGTGTTTCCAGGTTCGCGCAGGAGTCGTCCCGTCGTGGCCCACCTTTCAAATGCCCCGTTATCCGCGAATGCTCTCCGCATGAACTGAACAGCAAAGGGTTCGACGCTGGACCGCAGTTGGCTGAGGGACATGTCTGCTACCTCCAGCCGGATAGAAGCTGTGCTGGTAGCCAGACGTTGTTGGTCAGCTTCTGTGTCCGCGTGTACCGTCAACGAGGTACTCGATGGGAGTTTCGCCGATATCTGGCTGGCGAGCGCGACTGAAGTACTGCGCCAGTTTCGTCCAGCCCAAATTGATGTGAACGTATTCTTGCCCACCTGGGTATCTGTCGCTTTCAGTTCATAGGTAGTCAATCGACCGCCGTTCTCGTCAATCGCGTTAAAGGTCGCGGTGGCATTATTGATCCAGTCTCCTTCAATCTTCAGGAATGGTAATGTCAGATCAACATGGGAATGCCGATTTACCTGGTGCGTCAATGTGCCGCTCGCTAACGTTACTCCCGCACGAGGCGTTGTCAGGAAGTCATCCAGCCGGCCGGCGAGCAGCCGCTGCAGAGAAACCGCCACGCCCGGAGAATCTCCCGGGTTGCTGAAGGCGAACGATGCATCAATCAATGCTGTATCAGTGCCGGTCTGCTGGTACGTCGCGCTTAGTTGTGCTGAGTAGGTACTGTTTAACGCCTTGAGTGTCTTGCTGTAGAGTTCGCTGCCCTTTCCGACGAGCGTCTTGATCGTGCTCTGAAGTTGTCGAATGTCTTGAAGCGCTGGAGCGCGGTTCAGGAAGGTCTCAAGTTTGCTGAATAGCAACTTATCCAGCACAGTAGCGGGATCTCCCTGGATGTCGGAAAAAATTGCATCGAGGCCCAGGCGATTATCAATCTCCGTTACGATCTGATTCAGTAGCTTTTCAATTGGGCCTCCCTTTGAAAAATCAACTGTACTCTGAGCTGCTTTCTGCACGCTGTCAGGAATGCTTTGAAGTAGAGTAAGGGCGCCAATCTCGGTGAATCCCTCCAGATATTGGCCGAGCGGCGAGCTAAAAAATGGGGCATTCAGATTTTGAATTTTGCTCTCCAGGAACGTTTTCAAACCATCCCCGTCCTTGTTCGCGATGAGTTGGGCCGCCTGCTGGATATCCGTGAAATCAGGAACATCCTTCTCTGCGAGCTTAACGAACAAGCTCGCAACGCTGCCCGGAAGCTGTTTCCAGCGGTTTACGAGATCGGTAACTTTTGATCTCGCTGCATCGAGATCAAGGCCTGTGAACTTCTTCAGCAGGTCCGTCACATACACGGGACCGAATTTGCTGATCCATGTCTCAAGGGCGTTCGGGTCTTCCAGATCATTCAGAATCTGAAGTGCATGAATGCCTAGAGTGGCCTTGACAAGATCATCAAAGTCCTGCGGAAGTGGAACGGACGGCGTGGCTCCGGTTATGGCCGTCAGCGCAAACTCGAAGCCATTTAACTTAAGCTTATAAACGCGCACTCGAATCACAGGATCGTCAGATTCGCGGCTAACCACGACGACGTATTTCCCTTGGACCGTGAGGTCGAAGGCGGCCGTAAGGCCAAGCTGTAACTTCAACCCGATGTCCCCAGTTATGACGCCATCGCTGATCTGCCGGATCCAGTTGAAGTTATGGCCGAACGTAGCGGCTATCGACGCCGTGAGCGAGCCGCCGACTTCGGCGAGAATATGCGTGTGCGGAGATAGGTCGTCTGCAGTGTGAACATGGACCGGCAACTTCCAGCTTTTGACTAAATTATCAAGAGCATCGTCGGTTGGAGTTGTACGAGGCACTTGCTGCAAAACGGAGAAAAACAGCTCACCCTGGCTTCCGGCGCTGAAGTCAAGGGTCCCTGCGGCAGCTCCGAGCGCGATACTACCCGACCCTGACGCCTGTGCGTTCGCACCCCAGCGGAGCATCATGAGAGTCAGTCCTGGATCGTCAGGCAGCTTGAACTTCGTATCTGCAATCGGACCGAGCGCAGATGCAAAGGTCGTGCTGCTGGGATTGGGAAAGACTGCCAGTTCTGCGAAGGTGTCACCTTTAGCTTGAAATCCGACCTTCCCGCTACCGTTCAAGAACATGATGCCATTGGCTTGTGCGCCCGCTTTGGCCTCGACGCTATCTATGATGAATTCGTCTTGTCCCAAAGGTTCGTTGGTTGCAATCTTGCGCAGAGCTACCGGATTTGTTTGGTTTGTAATTTCAACGGAGACAGATCCGCTTCCGTCGAGGAAGCCGGATGTAATGAGGTTTTTGTCCAGGTTGTAGATGCCGGGTGTGGACATTGCCAGCTCCTTAGCAAAGCGAAATGTAAGTCCGCATCTCGGACACCTGGCTTTCCGCTGCCAAAGCCACCAATGTCGGCGCGGGCCGTAGCTGCCGCTCAGCTCAACGGCGAATAATCATCGCTCAAAAGGTGTTTCTTGTCACTCTATCTGGCCGAGTCCAGTCGCATGCTCTCAAGGAACGTCGACCAATCTCTGCAGGCATGATGTGAAATCCTAGTTGGTCATGGGCCCGGGAAAGGGGCATTTTGATGTGTCAACTTTACAAATAAGCGGCGGCCATTATTTTGGAGTACGCTGTTTTATGCTCTACGCCGGTTTGAGCTGCAATTTCTTGGAGTAACTGCTTTCGTTGCACAGAGAGTAGAGGACAATCATGAGTGCCATTCTTAAACTGAACAGCTCCGGCCCGGATGTGGCTGAGCTTCAGCGAGCGCTTCAGGCAGCTGGGTTTAATCCTGGTTCGATCGATGGCTTCTTTGGCAATGGAACTGAGGCTGCGGTGCTTGCATTTCAGCGTAGCGAGGGACTCGCCGCGGACGGAATTGTGGGGCCGAAAACCGCGTCTTCCCTCGATCTGAACGCAATGCCATCGGTACCCTCTGCTATTCCGAATGTAACGATTGCGGTAGTTTCCACGATGTTTCCTGTAACTCCTCTAGGCAACATCAAACTGAATCTACCTGTAGTCCTTAATAGTCTCTTATCGGCCAGTCTGGCCGATAAGATGATGGTGCTGATGGCGCTCGGTACCATTCGAGCTGAAACTGAGTCATTCCTTCCAATCAGCGAGGGAAGGTCGCGTTTCAATACGTCTCCCTCCGGCCATCCATTCGATCTTTATGACAATCGCAAGGATTTGGGAAACACTGGACCTAGTGACGGCGAGCGATTTCGTGGTCGCGGATTCATACAGCTCACCGGTCGCGATAACTACACTCGCTATTCGAAGGAAATAGGTGAAGACCTGATCACCAATCCTGAATCCGCAAACGACCCCGTGATTGCTGCCAAACTACTTGCTCGTTTTATCGCTGACAGAGAAAGGTCTATACGCGAAGCGCTAGCCGAAAACGATCTAGCCACGGCACGACGACTGGTCAATGGAGGCAGCAACGGGTTGAACAGGTTTACTGATGCCTTCCAGAAAGGTATGCAACTGATTTCTGATTGAAACATCGATGTCAGCTTTTAAGGCGTAAATGATCGTTTTGGCGAGTCTACATTCGAATGCCCGTGTCATGCACAGGCGATGAGCACCAGTTGACGCTTGCGCTCTTCAAAACAAATTCTGTCGCTCAGCCGATCCAAGCAGGTGCAGTATTACCCGTCCTTCATGCCGGAGTATCAGGCCTCCTCCTTGGGCAAACGGGTCTCCGCAATGTTACGTGTCCTGTGGAGGAGTATTGCCTAGTTCGCGATCTTCCGAGTACACAATCCAGTTATTGGTCGAATGTTACAACTCCAAGCCGGCGCCCAGCTTCAACAAACGTTTTGCTTTAGTTGCTTGGCGTGGCGATCGCGCGGCGTATTTGGACAAGCCAAAAGGCACCGCAAATTTCTGCATTGACATCTACTGTGTTCCGGCCTACTTTGATGCGACACCGAATCATGGTGAGCGACAGCCGCCTGGTTCGGGCTGCCGGTCTGACCTCTTTTTGCGGCTTTCCTGCTGGATTTCAAGTATCTTCGGATCGTCGCGTGCCGGTGAGGGTCATCACCCCCAGATGAACCTGCAGTTTCGATGCGTGCGAACCTTCGTTTTGCGAAGGTGTTCGCGAAAGGTGGACTTGCGCGATGGCAACGATTCTCGAGATCGAAGGATGGGGCTTTCTGAGCGTGCTCGCAGCGATTGTTGCGTACAGGCTGCTGACCCGACAGATCAACATGCGCGGACTGCTGCAGCGCAAGAACGGCTCGGACGTGCTCAGCCCGGAACGCGTACAACTGCTGATAGCCACGCTGGCTGTCAGTGGAAGGTACCTGTCTGAGGTCTTTCAATCCACGGGCAGCGATAAGCTTCCCGATATCGACACGCAATGGCTGTACGCGCTGGGCGGTAGCAGTGCGATATATGTGCTGGGAAAGGCGCTGACGACGTTCACAACGCGCCTGGGAAGAATTTGAAGCGACGAGGTGATTACCGTATGAGTATTTCGAACGTGTTTGAAATTGTCATTGCTGGCTTTCTTGCAATTCTGGCTGCCACGATCATATGGCTGATCTTGGACAACAAGATTGATCTCTCAAAGCTGCTTAGTGAAGCGAACGGCTCGGCAAGCATGTCTCGGTTCCAGCTGCTGATCTTCACCTTTGTTGTCGCTGCGAGCCTCTTCTACCTGGTAGAGAAGAACAAGGAGGCTAAGTTCCCCGACATTCCGCCGGGCGTCCTCACGCTGCTTGGCATTAGCGCCAGCACCTACGCCGTTGGCAAAGGGATCTCATACAGTCGCGATGAGGGCGTAACCACACCCGAGGAACGCCACGCTGAACGTGAAACTGCAAAGGCGATCTCCAAAACAGGCGCGACCACCGTGGTCACGCCCTCCGAGACCCTAGCAACGGGCGCGACTATTCCGGAAGCTCCGAAATAACCGTAACAACCGCGACGACCCACCCGCCCACAAGGCGAGTGGGCGTCGAACGCACGAGGAGAGACCCTTGCCTAACGGGAGATCGAATCGCTCTCAAACACCTCGAACCAGAGGATCGGTGGTAAGGCGTGTAGCCCCTGCAGTACCGCTGGCCATCGCTCTTGCCCACGCAGCGCTAACCTCGCAGCCTGCCACCGTACCGAGTTCTACGCAGGAGGTGCAGACGCTGGGGGCGCCGACGCAGACACTCAAGGTGCCGGTCACTGGGCAGGTTTCGGGCACATGCACCACCGCCTCCGGAACTGCCTGCCCCGCACCGTATCCGATGGTTTCGAAGGGCCACCCGGTGAACTGGTGGTTTGTTTTCAAGCTGAACGTAGCCAAGTTTCCGGGTTGCGGCGGCGGCACGGTAAGTTGCCCCTTCGGCGGCGAGTCGCAGGATTACAAGTCGGGGCTGCAGTATGCATTCGCCAGCAGCGAAAATACGCAACTGCAGCCGGGCAGCAAGGACTGCCTGGGTGAAGCGGGCGACGACCCGGTGGCGGCCACCTTCAACGAGGTCTACAACGGCCACTTCCACTTCGTGGTGTGGAACGATCAGTTCTACGGCGATCCCGAAAGCGCCAGTTGCGGAGGCGACGGGTGCGGCTCTCCATGGGGCCACTCCAAGGGCCTGCTGGCCTGGAACGACAGCGGCGATGGGCTGCTGATGCAGGTCTCCACGCCCTCGTGGCCGGGTGCGGGGAGCGCACTCTCTCCGCGGCGAGACGGCAATACGTTGGGCTGCGTGGACGACAACAACGTGAAAGTAAGCCAGCACTTTTTTGCGTTGCAGCTCACTCACCACGACGTGGACGCAGTGCTCGACGACCTGGCCAACGCCAGCGTCGTGACCGACGCCAGCAATCCGCAGATTGTCAGCAACGGCGGGCCGGACGACGTGCAGGAGAAGGTGCGCGCCCTGGGCGTGAGATCGAAAAGCACAGCTGTCCAGGACCAGATTCTGTCGAGCGGCGTCGGCATAATCTCCAAGCCCTCGGCCATGCAGGTGCCGCCATGGCAGATGGTCTCGTCGGTGCTGGGCGGCATTCCACTGCGCACGGCTACGTGGTGGACCAATCCCGCCATTCCCTCGACTAGCGGCGGGGTTCCGGGGTGCTGGGATGCCTCGCTAACCACGCCGCCCGGGGCGGTGCAAATTGCTACGTCCGGCACATGGCAGGGAGTAACAATGGGCCTGACCGGTGGCCCCAAGCCAGACGGCAACCACGCCAAGCTGGGCGTTTCGTCCGATAGCGGAGACTATATCATCTTCGGGGACATGAACCAGCAGGGCGCACTCTCGGGCAAGTGCGGCAGCAGCCAGAACGGCCGAGGCGGATTGTTTTTTGTGCTCCGCAACAGCGGCCTCGCCAACAGCGTCCGCAATCTGCTTGCTGGCGGAACAGCTCCATCCTAGCGCGTTTCAGCCGGGGCTGGCGCAGGTGCGGGTTCGCCCTGCGTCCCGGCTGGCCGGGCACTTGACACACGGCGGGCGTCGGCAGGAAGCCGCTTTGCATAGTCGCCGCCCCGCAAATACGCCGACTCATGTACCCACGATCCGGGCGGAATGGTGCGCCAGCGGAAGAGGTTCATACGGTGCTCCCACTTATTCTCCTTCCAGTTCCAGTGCCGCTTGGGGATAAACTTGCCGATCTTCCCGGCGCCAGTTAGGGACTAGTATACGGCGGCGTCTGGCGACGCGGCGACCTATTGCGCACTACCACAGCCGCC
>Ga0210402_10005837_pt1 | contig 10959 bp, 11 predicted proteins | sample IncBWC7MmetaG_FD_161055 | JGI IMG/M metagenome (GOLD analysis project Ga0210402, IMG submission 161055) | Forest soil microbial communities from Barre Woods Harvard Forest LTER site, Petersham, Massachusetts, United States - Inc-BW-C-7-M | ecosystem: Environmental > Terrestrial > Soil >... | reverse complement strand
CGCACTCGGGATCGCGACATTCGATCCGCCGTCACCCAGGGTTTCCGCATCGGCCGACGGTGCAGTTGCAGACAGCGGAATGGCAATGACGCGCAAGCCGATCGCTCCAAAGGCCGGTGTCTCGGCAGCAAGCGCGCGCAAATAAGGCAGTAACTGCGGCAGCGTGTACAGCACGAGCAGCGTGATGGAACTTCCTCGCTGCTGGCTCAAAGATTCCTGTCCTTGTCCAGGCAGCTCGAACGTGAAATCGGGCGCCACAATGGCGGAGCGCCACGGCTGCACGAGGTTGCTGAGGGTTGTTGCAGCCTCTGCATCCGATTGGGCACGCAGGAATTGGACTAAATCCCAGATTTCGTTGTCGCTGAGGCGCGACGCGAATCCGGGCATCGGCGTTCCCGGAATCCCGTGTGCGATCCACCAGAAGAGTTCGCCCACGCGGTGACCCGACGCGTGCGCGGCCAGGTCCGTCGGCACGACAGACAGTGAAAGTGCAGCGGGACCGTCACCGCGACCATAGGGACCGTGGCAGACACTGCAATTTCGCGCATAGAGATTGGCGCCGCGGACGATCGAGTCAGTTGCGTATCGTACTGGCGCTTCAGCATAGGTGCTCGGATACGCGGGCACCGCAAGTAGCCAGGTACCCACCGCAGCGCTCGCCAAGATCGCCCCGAGCCCGGCTACACCTAGACGCGGCCGGCTACGGAACATGCCGCTAACCGCGACGACGGCGGCGACGCATGCGCCGATGCCCGTCACCAATATCGCCGCGCCAGCTCAGCGTGTAAGTAAACGGCCATACGGGAGATTGATGTGCCGCTGGGACCTTGATCCCAAGCACGCCGACAATCGCGACGACGATTATTCCGGCGGCGATCTCGAAGGCCGCATTGCGCCGGAGCGAACGCAGCACCAAGGGGTTCGAGGTGTCCTGGACCGTTAGCCGCGCGGTCAGAGACAAACGATTTACCGCGGCCAATGTCACCATCGCGGCAAAGAGCGCGAGTTTCGCGAGTAGCAAGTGACCGTAGTCCGTGCCCAGGAGCGCGGGCACACCGCCGACGAGGTACCAGCCGTTGCCCAGACCGCTAAGGACGAGCGCGCTGACGCTCACCGCGCCGAGCGTCGAAAATCGTCGTACCATCTCAGCAGTAGCCTCGAGCGGCTGTGCACCTCCAAGCAGGAACACGAGTCCGGGCAGGGCGCCCAGCCAAGCGCCCGCCGCGAGCAAGTGGACGACGTCGGACACGAGCTGCACGTAGCGGCCAGACCCCTGCCCGGCGGCGGCATGTCCGGCCCATGCGAGCGAGGCGAGATATGCGGCAGCGACCAGAACGGCGCCGACTGCGATGCGTAACCTTCGCTGCTCGTTGGTCGACCGGCCGATCGAGAGCAGCAGCGCCCCGAGTGCCATCGCAAGGACAAGGCGCAAGACCCAGAGGCGACCAAATTCAGTTCTGCCCAATACCAGGCCGATGGTATCGGCGCTGATTGCCTGCGCGAGAGGCGTGCCGCTCATCATGGCGGCTTCGGCGGCGAGCCAGATCGCTCCCGAGATCGCGCTTGCCACAAGAGTCCAGGCCCCGTAGACAAGAGCCGTCGGTAGGTGTCTTCGCCCACGCTGTTGGGTCACCCGATCAGCATCGCGCCAGATTGGCGTCGCCACGGCGAGCGCGAACAGCAGTCCGCCAAACAGCAATATGGCCGAGGCGAAATGGACGGTCCGCGCTGCGACAATCATCGCGTCCATCATGGAAGGCGTGCCTGCGTAATGCCTAGGTAGGCGTTTACGGCGCGATATCGAACGTGAATTGACCCTTGGCTACGTGCGTGTCAACTGACAGCACGCGCCATGTCACGCTATATCTGCCGGGCGCGAGCAGCGGTAGCGAGATCCGCAGCAGCAGCGGATCGGCACTGTCGACCCGGGGATCGCCCTTGTCAACGCGCTTACCGCGCGGGTCCAGGACCTCGACGGTGCTAAATTCAGGTTCGAGTCGTTCGCTGAACCACAATTTGAGCTCCGCGGGCGACTCATGAACCGCGCTGCCTACACCGGGTATCGCGTGGTCCAGAAAAGCGTGCGCCGCGGCAAGAGGGACGAAAACCAGCGACGCGAGCGCGAACGACATTCGCAACAATCGATCTATGTCCTTGAGGACGACCGGCCCAGTCCCAGTCGTGGCAAACGGGTCATCATGAAGAAGTGAGCTTGCACAAGTAATTTTAGGGTCCATTCACGACCGGTGTTGGCGTTCAGCCTTATGACGTCAATCGTAACAGGGCGTTCACGTGGGGTTCCGCACCGGGCGGTAGCGGGCAGTGCGCGCGGAAAAAAAGCGCGGCCTTTGGGGGCCGCGCAGGATTCCGCCATAGGAGGAGAATGGAGGAATGTATCCGCGTTTGGAAAGGAGGAGGATCCGAACCGCGGACACGAAAATAATCGCATAGTGCACTGCACAAGGCAAGTATTTTTTGCGTTGCACCATATTGGTTTGTCCACGACGTAATTTTGTACTGGCAGCTTAGCAAGCGCATGCATCGACCTCGGAGCAGACAAAATTGAGAGCGACGGCAAAGTGGATCGACGGCGTCAGTTTTGTTGCCGAAACCGGCAGCGGTCACGCGCTTGTCGTAGACGGTGCGGCGGAAGCAGGGGGCCGCAATCTGGGTCCTCGGCCGATGGAGCTGGTCTTGGCGGGAACGGCGGCTTGCACCGCGTTCGACGTGGTGTGGATCCTGAAAAAGGCACGGCAGGCGATAACCGACTGCGTCGTTGACGCGGAAGCCAAGCGTGCGGCAGAGGATCCCAAAGTCTTCACCCGTATCCACCTGCGCTATCGCATTCGCGGCCAGGGTCTCAATCAAGCGCAGGTCGAACGCGCGGTGAAGCTTTCCAAGGAAAAATACTGCTCCGCGACGCTAATGCTGGCCAAGACCGCGAAAATCACCTTCGAAGTCGCGATCGAGGACCCTTCGATCCCGCTACCGTAACAATCGGATCAGGCTGGAGGTGTCCCATCGAGCTCCGCCCTGCGCCTGGATCCGCGCATAAAACTGATCGACGAGCGCAGTGACAGGCAGCGCCGCGCCGTTGGTACGCGCCTCGTCCAGGCAAATGGAAAGATCCTTGCGCATCCAGTCGACGGCGAAGCCGAAGTTGAATTGATCGGCTGCCATTGTCTTGCCGCGATTGTCCATCTGCCACGATTGCGCCGCGCCCTTCCCGATTACGTCCAATACCTTTTCGACGTCGAGCCCGGCACGCACGGCAAAGTTGATCCCTTCGGAAAGTGCCTGAACCAGGCCAGCGATGCAGATCTGGTTGACCATTTTCGTAAGCTGCCCGGAACCCGGGCCTCCCATCAGCGTGACCGCCTTCGCATAAGTTGCCAACACCGGCTCCGCGGTGGCGAACGTGTTGGCATCACCGCCGACCATGATCGTCAGCTTGCCGTTCTCCGCACCGGCCTGTCCGCCGGAGACCGGGGCATCGAGAAAGCCGATTCCACGAGCCGCCGCCGCGCGATGGACTTCGCGGGCGACCGTCGCCGACGCCGTCGTGTGATCGACGAGAATGCTGCCCGGCTGCATCGCCGCGACCGCGCCATCCGGGCCCAGTGCCACCGCGCGCACGTCGTCGTCGTTGCCGACACACATTATGACCATGCCGACGCCTGCCGCCGCAGCGGCAGGCGTCGGCGCGGATGAGCTCTTTGGCGCGGACGCGATGCAGTTCGCAAGCCACTTCTGCGCACGGGCGGCGGTGCGGTTGTAGACGGTGACCGAGTGCCCGGCGCGTGCGAGGTGTCCCGCCATCGGAAAGCCCATCACACCCAGTCCCAGGAACGCAAGCTTGCGCGTCTCCATTGCTGCTCCTTGATTGAAAATCTGTTGCGCCGCCAGTGTCGACCGAAACGACGACTGAACGAACAGATCAGCGGGCGCCGAGCGCTGCGCGTGCGGTGCGGATCGCGTTACGAACCTGCTCGGGCGCGGTACCTCCGGCGCGATTTCGGCTTGCCACCGAGCCGTCGAGAGTAAGCACGCTATAGACGTCATCGCCGATCAGCGCTGAAAAACGCTGCAATGTATCCAGCGGCAATTGCGCGAGATCGACTTGGAGCGCTTCCGCGTGACGCACCGCCTGCGCCACCGCCTCGTGCGCGTCACGAAATGGAACGCCTTTCCGGACCAGATAGTCGGCGAGATCGGTCGCCGTCGCGAATCCCGTGCCCGCCGCAGCACGCATGCGCGCGGCGTCGATCTCGATACCTCCCGCGACCAGATCGGTGACTATGATGAGCGTGGGCAGCAGCGTGTCGACGATGTCGAACACCGGCTCCTTGTCTTCCTGGTTGTCCTTGTTATACGCCAGCGGCTGACCCTTCATGATCGTCAGCAGCGCGACCAGGTCCCCGAAAACGCGTCCGCTTTTCGCCCGAACGAGCTCCGGCACGTCGGGATTCTTTTTTTGCGGCATGATCGAGCTGCCCGTGCAGAACCGGTCGGCCAGGCGGACAAAGCCGAAGCCCGGGCTGGACCAGAGAACCAATTCTTCCGCGAAGCGCGACAGGTGCATCATCGTCAGCGCGGCCACCGCGGCAAATTCGATGGCGAAATCGCGATCGGAAACCGCGTCGAGCGAGTTTTCGCACAGGCCGTCGAAGCCCAACTCGCGCGCAACGCGGTCGCGCTCGATAGGGAAGCTCGTTCCCGCGAGTGCCGCACTGCCCAAGGGCAGGCGATTGACGCGTACGCGGCAATCGCGGAATCGCTCGGCGTCGCGCGAGAGCATCGCATCGTAGGCCATGAGATGGTGACCGAATGTGACCGGCTGCGCGATCTGAAGGTGCGTGAATCCCGGCATGACGGTCGCAGCGTGCGCTTCGGCCAGATCGAGCAACGCGCGTCGCAGCGCGGTGATACGCGTCGCGGCGTCGTCGATAGCGGAGCGTACATACAGCCTCATGTCGGTCGCGACTTGATCGTTGCGGGAACGGCCGGTGTGCAAGCGCTTGCCGGCGTCGCCGATCAGCGCGATCAGCCGCTTCTCGATATTAAGGTGTACATCCTCGAAGTCGCGTGACCACACGAATTCGCAACGCTCGACCTCGCCTCTGATCGCGGCCAATCCGCGTTCGATCGACGCCAGTTCGTCGGCAGTCAGTACGCCGATCTGGCTAAGCATGCGGGCATGCGCCAGCGATCCCGCGATGTCGGCTTCCGCCAGACGCTGATCGAAATCGACCGACGCGGTGTATTGCTTCACGAGCTCGGCGACAGGCTCGCTGAAACGGCCCGACCGGCCGCGGGCGGCATCGTTCTCGGAATCTGATCTGTCTGCAGACATGGCTTGCCTCACCCGGACCTCTTGCCCACAATAGGAAGCAGACGTTACATCGCCTGGCGTAATGATCCGGACCTGCTGCGACGGCGACGACGAGCTCTCCGTCGCCGCACTGGAAGCAACGAATACTGCGGATGAGTATAAATCAAAACACGATCCCACTCTCGCTTCCCGAGCTGCGCAATCTCGGAACGATCCTTCGGATATTGCTCCTGGTCAACGCTGTTGTCATGATCGCGGCGTTTGTCCGCGAGGCGCGTTGGGCCGCGATCTCCGACGCCTGGGTGCAAATGAGCGCGATAGTCGAGCCGCATCTGCTTTTCGAGCTGCTCATTTTGTATTTGCTTGCGCCATGGCTGGAGCGCGCGCCGTACGCCGTCGGCGCCGCCTCCATTATGGCCTTGACGCTCGCGGTCGGCCTCGCCTTCAACACTGCGCTCGCGGCGCTTATTCCGGACATGACGACCGGAGCGATGTTGCGGCACGTAATGTTCGCGCTGTTGATCGCGGGCGTGCTGCTGTTCTACTTTCAGCTGAGGGCGAAAGCGCTTTCGCCCGCGATTACCGAAGCGCGGCTGCAAGCGCTGCAGGCCCGCATCCGGCCGCATTTCCTGTTCAACAGTATCACCGCCGTGTTGTCGTTGATGCGCAGCGAACCGCGGCGCGCGGAAACCGCGCTCGAGGACCTTGCGGATCTTTTTCGCGTTCTGATGCGCGATAACCGTCAGCTTGCGCCGCTTTCCGACGAGGTCGAGCTCTGCCGGCAATACCTCGACCTCGAAAAACTGCGGCTCGGCGAGCGCCTCACGATCGAATGGCACATCGACAACATGCCCGGAGACGCGCAGGTCCCGCCGCTGTTGCTGCAGCCACTGCTCGAAAACGCCGTCTACCATGGTATCGAGCAGTCTAGCGTTCCGGGGGTCATCGCGATTAATATATTTCTGCGCCGCGGTGAGGTGCACGCGATCCTTCGCAACCCCTATAAGATGACCTCCAAGGACTACGGCGGGAACAAGATGGCGCTCGCCAACATCCGCGAGCGGCTCGCGCTGCATTTCGACGCGGAGGCGAGCCTGGCGAGCAAGGCGAACCGGGACAGCTACGAAGTCCACATTCGCATGCCGTATCGTACGTACGTGGAATCGGGAGACGCGCATGACTGAAGCACCGCTGAGGATCGTGCTCGTCGATGACGAGGCCCCCGCCCGCAGGCGCTTGCGCGAGTTGCTCGACGATTGCACCGGCGCGCTCCCGCTGCTGGTGGTCGGCGAAGCCGGTAGCGGCCGCGAGGCACTGCACCTGCTCGGTACGACGCCGGCCGACCTGGTGCTTACCGACATCCACATGCCCGATATGGACGGCATCGAGCTCGCGCGCCACCTGCTCAAGCTGCCGCTTCCGCCGGTGCTGATCTTCACCACCGCGTACCACGAGCACGCCATCGCGGCGTTCGAAGTGCACGCCATCGATTATCTGGTGAAACCGGTACGCGTTCAGCGCCTCCTCACGGCGCTGCAAAAGGTGCCGCGGCTCAAACCCCTTTCCGACACCAAGCTCAACCGCCTGCCGGCCGCGGCGCGCCGCTTTCTGTCGGTGACCGAGCGATCGCGGGTGGTGCTTGTTCCCATCGACGAAATCGTCTACCTGAAGGCAGAGCTCAAGTACATAACGATACGCACCGCCGATCGGGAGTTTCTCCTCGAGGAGTCGCTCACCAGGCTGGAAGAGGAATTCGGCCCGCGCTTCGTGCGCGTGCACCGGAACTGTCTGGTCGCGCGCGAGGCCATACGCGGCTTCGAGCGGCGGGTGAGCGCCGATGGCGACGCCCATTGGGAGGTGATGCTGCGCGGCGTGACCGAGGCTCTTCCGGTGTCGCGCCGCCAGCAATTCATCGTCCGCGAGATCGGCCGCGACGCTTGACTGAGCGCCTTGCGGTGCGTTAAGCGCCAGGCGCGGACCGCTTTGGCCCGGGCGCCGGGTTAAACTTCGCGTTTTTCCGGCTTCAGACGCTCCATGCCTCCACGCACACTGATCTGCGGCTCGCTCGCGGTCGACACCATCACGGTGTTTCCCGACCGCTTTGCGCGCCACATCCTGCCCGACCAGACGCACGTGTTGTCGGTGTCGTTTCAAATCACCGAAATGCGCCGCGAGTGGGGCGGCTGCGCGGGCAACATCGCTTATAACCTGAAGGGCCTGGGCGGCGATCCGGTGGTGATGGCGACGATAGGCGACGACGGCGGCGCCTATATCGAGCGTCTGTCTTCATTCGGCATCGCGACCGAGGCGGTACGCACCGTCGCCGGGACATTTACCGCGCAGGCTTACATCATCACCGACCTCGACGACAACCAGATCACGGCGTTTCATCCGGGAGCGATGAATCAGGCACACCTGAATCATGTTTCCGATGTCGATCGAATCACGCTCGGCATCGTCGCGCCCGACGGTCGCGACGGCATGGCCGCGCACGTGCGCGAATTCGCGGATGCGCGCATTCCGTTCGTGTTCGATCCGGGGCAGGGACTGCCGCTCTTCTCGGGTCCGGAGTTGATCGAGATGATCGATTGCGCGGATTACGTCGCGGTGAACGACTACGAAGCGCGCCTGCTCGCCGGGCGCACCGGCCTGTCGGAACAGGAAATTGCAGCGCGCGTCGACGCGCTGATCGTGACGCTTGGCGCGGACGGATCGCGCATCCACGCGGGCGGGACGGTGTTCGAGATACCGACATTGACACCGACTAAGCTGGTCGATCCCACCGGTTGCGGCGACGCGTACCGCGCGGGGCTGCTCTACGGCATCGGGCAAGGCTGGGATTGGGACCGCACCGGGAGGCTCGCGTCGTTGCTCGGCTCGCTGAAGATCGCGTCGCGTGGCGGCCAGAATCATATCGTCGATCGCGAAGCGCTGGCGGCGACCTATCACGAGCACTATGGCCATCATCTCTGGTGACCGTTCATTTATTCGCTCGCACCGCTCGGATCGCCGCCGGCAGGGTGACGCGCCTTTCGTCTATTGACAAGCGCATGACCGGTTCGTCCCGACGCAACTCCGCTGACCGCACGCCGTTGCCCGTACGCGTCTATCGCTACGCGCGAGTGAGCTTGCACGTGTTTCAGGGGATCGCGACGACCGCCTTCGTGTTTCCGATGATCGGGCTTCCGCGACGACAGGCGCTGATCCGGCGCTGGAGCGAGCGCCTGCTCGGGATCATGCGCGTCGAGGCGCGGGTGCAGGGACTGCCGCCCGGCGGATTGCCCGGCAACATGCTCATCGTCGCCAATCACATCTCGTGGCTGGATATTTTCGTGCTCAACACGGTTCAGCCGGCGAGATTCATCGCCAAGGCAGAGCTGAAGCGATGGCCGCTAGTCGGGCTGCTGATCGCCGGATGCGGAACGCTTTTCATCGAGCGCGAGCGGCGGCGCGACGCGCATCGCGTCAACGATGATGCACGCGAAGTCCTCGCCGCGGGGGACACGATCGCCATTTTCCCGGAGGGCACGACGACGGATGGCACGACGCTGCTGCCGTTTCACGGTTCGCTGCTGCAGCCGGTGATCGATGCGAAAGGACACCTGCAGCCGATCGCCATCCGCTACCGTCAGCGCGACGGCAGCTACACCGACGCGCCCGCGTACGTCGGCGAGACGTCGTTCATGGGCTCCTTCTGGCGCGTACTCGGGGAGCGCGCGATCGTCGTGGAAATGACCCTCATGCCGGCGCTGGCGGCGCAAGCGCGGCGTCGGCGCGAACTATCGCGCGAGGCCGAGCAGGCTATCCGTGTGGCCTTAGGCTTGAGCGGCCCGGCACCTGAAACAATCGGCGATCGTCGAGCCTGATAGCGGTCAGCGCCCCGCCCCACAGGCAGCCTGAGTCGAGCATCAGCACGTTGGGCGAAAGCATCAGATCGATCGTCGACCAATGTCCGCACAGAATCGTGACGCCGGCGGATCTGCGCTCGACGTGCGAGAACCACGGCGCATAACCCTCGGGCGTGTGCGCGATTCCGCGCTTCTCGGAGAGCTGCATGGTGTCGTCGGCGGTGCAAAACCGCAGCCGCGTGCACGCGTTGACGATGACGCGAAGCCGGTCATAGCCGGTGAGGGTCGCATCCCACCGCGCGGGCTGATCGCCGTAAAGGTGGCCCAGAAAATCGTCGTGTCCGGGTGAGTCCAGCACGGCTTCGACTTCTCCCGACAGCATTTCGGCGGTCGCGGGCGTCCACGAGGGCAGAAGGCCGGCGTGAACGAGCAGCAAATCGCCGTCTCGCACGACCAGCGGTCGCGTTCGCAGCCAGGCGAGCAGTTCATCGCGGTCCGGCGCTTGGAGAATGTCGCCCAGCGTGTCCTGCCGATGCGCGCGTCGATGTCCTGCCGCCACGGTCAGCAGGTGTAGATCGTGATTGCCGAGAACGGTGACGGCAGCCGCGCCGAGGTGCTTGACCGTGCGCAACACGGCAAGCGAATCCGGACCCCGATTGACGAGGTCACCGACCAGCCATAGCAAGTCGCGCGCCGGGTCGAACGCGATCACATCGAGCAGTTGCTGGAATTCGGCGTGGCATCCCTGGATGTCGCCGACGGCGTAGTGGCTCATGGCCGGAAGGGAACTTGGCGCGCTGTCAAGCGGCACGCGTTGTTAGAATCGACGTCATTCTAGCGTGTCCGCTGAGAGCAAATGAATTTCCCCCTCAATGAACCACAGCGCGCCGCGGTGCGATACCTCGACGGCCCGCTGCTCGTCCTCGCAGGTGCGGGCAGCGGCAAGACGCGTGTGATCACGGCCAAGATCGCACATTTGATCGAGCGCGGGTTCGATCCTGCTCAGATCGCGGCGATCACTTTCACCAACAAGGCCGCGCGCGAAATGCGCGAGCGGGCGCTGCGGCTCCTGCCGAAGCGCGACGATGCCAAAGTGCCGATCATCTGCACTTTTCACTCCCTGGGCTTGAGGATCCTGCGGACCGAGGCCGCGGCGCTGGGGCTGGCGTCGCGCTTTTCGATTCTCGATCCGGGCGACATCGAGAGTATTGTCGCGGAGCTGCTGGCGACGACCGACCGGGCGCGCGCACGCGCTGCGCAGTGGCGGATCAGTGCCTGGAAAAACTCGCTTGTCACACCCTCCGGAGCGCTTAGCGCCGCGTCGAACGATGCCGACCTTGCCGCGGCGCGCGCCTATCAGCGCTACGACCAGACGCTGCGCTCCTATCAGGCGGTGGACTTCGATGATCTGATCGCCATGCCGCTCGCGGCGCTCGAACGCGACGCCGCCGCCGCGGAACGATGGCGCGACCGGCTCTCCTACCTGCTGATCGACGAGTATCAGGACACCAACCCGGTCCAGTATCGTTTGCTGAAGCTGCTGGCAGGCACACGCGCGGCATTTACGGCGGTGGGCGATGATGATCAGGCAATCTACGGCTGGCGTGGCGCGACCATCGAGAATCTCGAGCAGCTGCCACGAGATTTCGATTCGCTCAAGGTCATCAAGCTCGAGCAGAACTATCGATCCGAGGTGCGCATATTGCGCTCGGCAAACGCACTGATCGCCAACAATGCCAAGCTTTACGATAAGAAATTGTGGAGCGAGCGGGGCCTGGG
>Ga0210402_10005836_pt1 | contig 10962 bp, 4 predicted proteins | sample IncBWC7MmetaG_FD_161055 | JGI IMG/M metagenome (GOLD analysis project Ga0210402, IMG submission 161055) | Forest soil microbial communities from Barre Woods Harvard Forest LTER site, Petersham, Massachusetts, United States - Inc-BW-C-7-M | ecosystem: Environmental > Terrestrial > Soil >... | reverse complement strand
GCGCGACCAAGGCCTCGACGTTGTGGTGGGTCGGATCGGTGAGCGCCCTGACTGCGGCTACGGCGGTATCGGCGAGCAGTTGTATTGCCGAGTCCCCGCTGGCGAAGGCGGCTTGGGATGCGTCAGTGGCGAAGACCATCGCGTCGTCTGCTTTGCCCGCGCTAAGTGCCCACCAGGCCAGGCCGGCGAGCACGGCGGTCTGGCCGGCCGGAAGGTCCAAGTTTCGGTAGTAGCTGCCTGCCGCGTCGAGCAGCGCCCGCGCCCGCGCCAGGTCGCCGAGCCGACGAGCAACCGCCGCTTGACCGACCATCGCGTCGGCAGACACCGACGGGTTGAAGCTGCATGCAATCGCCTCCTCGTACAGGCCGTCGGCTGCGGCGTCGTCGCCTTGCCTGCCTCGCAACGCGGCAAGACGGAGGAGACTGAACAGCACATAACCGCGTTGCCCCGCTGCACGGCACCGCTCCAGGAGCACTTCGTTGGCCGCTGACGCACCATCGATGTCGCCTTGGGCTTCGGTGATGAGGGCAAGGATGCTCAGCGAGTCGACAGGCAACCAGACCTCCCCCTGCGCGTCGAAGCGCTCGACGCTCGAGTGGGCAGCTGGCTCCGCGTCATCGAGCCGCCCCAGCAACGCCAGGTTCCAGGCGACTATCAAGTCGTGCAGGGCCAGCTGCCAGCCGTGCACAGCCGGTTCCAGCAGATCGTGCGCCTCGCTCAACGCGTCGAGAGATCGTTCGAACTCGTGCGCGCGCATAAGCACCGTGGCGCAGAGCACCAGCGCCTCCGCTCGACGAACCCGATCGTCGCTGGTCGTCAACGCGGCGACCGCCTCTTCACATTCGAGAACGGCAGCCGCTGGGCTCAACGCCATGCCCACGAAATAGCCGCACGCGAAATAGCCGTGCAAGACCTGGGCGGTCGCTGCCAGTTCAGGACGGCTCGACCCCGTCACGTCGAGCGCGTCACCAAGCCAGCGTGCTCCTTCGACAAAGTCGCTGTTGATGCACCACAGCCAGGCCATTCCCGACGTCAACGACAGCGCCGCATCGGCATCGCCTCTTGCAATGAACCAGTCGAGCGCGGCCCGCAGGTTGCCCAGCTCCGAGGTGAGGCGTTCCCGCCACATCGGCCCAGTGGCGCCTCGCAGACCTTCGTGGGCCTCCTCTGCCAGCTGTCGGTAATACGCGGCGTGCCTGGCGCACATGGCGTCAACTTCGCCGGATTCATTGAGGCGGTCCCGGCCGTACTGCCACAGCGTCTGGAGCTGAGTGAACCGGGTGTCACGACCGGCGTGAGGAGCGGCGACGAGGGACTTGTCGACCAGCCGGCTGAGAACGTCGAGGATCTCGCCGGCCGGCACGTGGTCGTCGGCGCAGACCGCCTCGGCGGCGTCCAGGTCACAGCCTCCGGCGAAGACCGACAGCCGTGCGAACAGGCGGCGCTCATCCTCGAACAGCAGGTCGTAGCTCCAGTCCACCACCGCCCGAAGGGTTTGCTGGCGGGGGAGGGCCGTGCGGGCACCCACGGTGAGCAGCCGAAAGCGGTCGTCGAGCCGTTCCGCCAGCGTGGCCAATGTAAGTGAACGAAGGCGGGCGGCGGCCAGCTCGACGGCCAGGGGAAGGCCGTCCAATCGGCGACAGATGTCGTTGACTACAGGACGCGTGGACCCGTCTGCCGTAAATCCGGGCCGCACCGCCCGAGCGCGATCAACGAACAGCTCGACCGCGGCCGGCAGGGCCAATGGGCCCACGGGCACCAGGACTTCGCCAGGAACGCCGAGCGGCTCGCGGCTCGTCACGATCAGCCGGAGACCGGGCACCCTTCCGACCAGTGTCTCTACCAGGGCTGCCGTCTGGTCGATCACGTGTTCACAGTTGTCGAGGACGACTAACGGCGACCGCCCGGCCAGGTAGCGCACGATGAGCTCCACCGTCGAGTCCGGCGAAGGGGGGCCAAGGAGGCCGGCATCGGCCGCCCCGAGTGCGCCGGCCACAGCCGGCGCAACCCCTTCGGGCTCGGTGACGCTCGCGAATTCGACGAGCCAGGCCCCGTCTCGGTGCTCTTCGCGCAGTGTGGCGGCGGCCTCTACCGCCAGCCGGGTCTTGCCCACCCCACCGGGACCGATCAGCGTCACCAGCCGGCTAGAGCGGACCGCCTCGCACAGCTTCTCGAGTTCCGCTATGCGACCGACGAAGCTGCTCAATCGCTCCCGCAGGTTGCCCGTTGCCATCGGCATCAGAGCCGCCTCGAGACCTGCCGGGCCGACTGCGGCGAGTGATGGGTCCTGGGCCAGGATGCGGGCCTCGAGTTCTCGCAGGGCCGGGCCGGGGTCTATCCCCAGCTCGCCGACCAGGCGGTCACGGACCTCGGTGTAGGCGTGCAAGGCCTCGGCCTGGCGGCCGGCCCGGTAGAGGGCGAGCATGAGAAGCTCCCACAGTCGCTCGCGAAGCGGATGTTCCCGGCACAACGCCTCCAGTTCGCCTACGAGCTCGCCGTGACGCCCCAGCACCAGGTCGGCTTCGACACGGGTCTCGATCGCCACTAGGGTCAACTCGGCGAGATGTGCTCGTTCGGCATCTGCGAAGCCTGCGTACGCGAACTCGGTGAGCGGCTCCCCCCGTCGCAGTCGTAGCGCTTCGCCCAGCGTGGTTGACGCGAGCGCCATCTCCCCACCCTCAAGCAGGCGCCGTCCCTTTGCCACCAGCTGTTCAAAACGGGCTGCGTCGACATCATCCGGGCCGATATCGAGGGCATAGCCGGCGTCGGAGGTGACGATCGCCGTTCCACCGAGGGTACGGCGCAGCTGGCCGATCTGGGCCTGCAAGGCGTTTACCGGGTTGGCCACTTGCCCGTCACCCCACAACGCGTCGATCAGCCGGTCTGCCCTAACGGGTTTCCCCCGATCAAGCGCCAGGAGGGCCAGGACCGTTCGCTGCTTGACGCCCCGGACCGGCACCGGCACGCCCTCTTCCACTGCCTCGAACTCGCCGAAGAACCTGACCTCCACACGTCCACCCTACGATCACCGCCCGCCAGCACCTGAGCAGCGACCGCGCTGAGGTCCCGGCCTCAGCGGCACGGCAGTCCCACCTCAGGCCCCCGGCGCACTGTGTTTTCAACACCTCGAGCATCGAGGAAAGGAAGAACGATGATCGCAGCACACCACGTCACCAAGCGCTACGGTACGGCGGTTGCAGAGAATTCAATGGGTAACCATAAATCCGTCCGGGCACGGCAGCGGATACTGGCGATTTTCCTGCCTATCACCGCCGTGCTGTACATCAGCTGCGAGGCCCTCGACCCCAGAGGCACCGACAAGGTTGTCACGACCACCTCTGCCGGGGTGAAGCTGCTGGCCATCGCGGCGCAGCACCCGACACAGCTGTACGTCGCCGGCGCGCTGTCCGTCCTCGCCCTGGGCGCTCTGGCAGTGTCGTATGCCGCGCTCGCTCTGCTAGTCACACGCCGCGGCTGGGTGCTGGCCACTGTTGGCGCCCTGGTCGGCGGGATCGGCGCCTTCTGCGGAGCCATCGTCAACGTGCTGGTAGGGATCAACCTTGCCGCCGCCGCGACCGCGCATACCTCACCCGACGCGGCCGCCCGCTTCCTGGCGACATCCTTCAACTCCGGCGCCGGCCAGCTCTTCACTTACCTCTATTTCATCAGCGAGTACACCGCACCGGTCGTCATGGGGTACGCACTGTGGCGCAGCCGCGCCGTGCCGCGCTGGCTGGCGGTCTTGTTCGCCGCCGGCCTGGAGCTCGCGGAAGGAATGGGATCCTACGGCCCCATCGTCGTACTGTTCATGCTGCCCTGGGCAGTAGCGATGGCCTTGCTGGCGGCCAGGATCTGGCAGTCGGCAGCCCGGCCCGCTGCCCGCGACCTGCAGCCAGCCCCTGAACCAGTCAGCGGTTCCTAAGTTGCGGCCCTGGCAGATCAGGACCGCCGCGAACATCACCACGCCACCCCCAGACCAAACCAGGAGCTGACATGCGATCCGTCATCCCGCACGCCATACGCACGAACACTCGAGCCAAGCTGACGGCCGCCGCGGCCTGCGCCATGCTCATCGCGGCCGGGTTGTTCTCCGCCACTTCAGCCGACGCGTCGGCCGGCCCACACCGCCAGAGCGGCACTGCACTGCGGGCGGCTCTGCGCCGCGACATCAGCCACTACCTGACCACCCGGCGGAAGGCCGAGCACATCTCTGCGGTCTCGCTGCGGATCACCTTCCGCGGCGGCGGGCCGGCCATCAACCTGGCCACCGGAACAACCCGGTACGACGGCGGACCGCCGGTATCCATCCGAGCCCTCTGGCAGATCGGCAGCAACACCAAGGCCTTCACCGCGGTGATCCTGCTCCAGCTCGAAGCCGAGGGCAAGCTGTCGATCAATGACCCGATCGGGAAATGGCTGCCCCAGTACCCGGCCTGGCGCAACATCACCATCCGGCAGCTGCTCAACATGACCAGCGGAATCGCGGACTATGCCTTCGAGCCCGGGTTCGTGGCCGCGATCGCGGCCAACCCGAGCACTAGTTTCTCCGCCGCCCGTCTGGTGTCCTACGCCGTCGGCGTGCCGCTCGCGAAGGGATGGGTGTACTCCGACACGAACTACATCCTCGCGCAGATGATCATCGAACGGGTAACCCACGACTCCTACGCCGATCAGCTCACCAGCCGGATCATCAGGCCGCTGGGCCTGCGTGACATGTGCTACGCGCCATACACCTGCCCGCCGGCCGACGCCGCACGGATGCCGACCGGATACTTCTACATGCCAGGAGCACCGCCGCTGCTGGGCAAGCCCATGCCCAGCCTCGCCCTGACCTGGGCGCAAGGCGCCGGCGGCATCGTCAGCTCGCTACGTGACATGACCACCTGGAACCGGGCCCTCTACCAGGGCCGGGAACTGCCGCCACGTCAGCAACGCCAGCTCGAGAGCCTCGTCTCCCAGGCCACAGGCAAGCCAGTCCGCACGGACGGCTTCGGGCTCGGCGTCTTCCAGATCACCACCCCGTCGACCGGAACGGCCTGGTACTACGAAGGCGGCACCCTCGGCTACCGCGTCGTGCACTTCTACTTCCCCCGCTCCGGCATCATCATCGCCCTCGCCGTCAACAGCGCGACCGATCCCAACACCAACGACGACCTGCAACTCACGGCAATTGCGGTGTACCAGACGCTCCTGAAGGCGGGCGTGGCACACAGTGGCTGAAACGCGACAGGGGTTCGCGAATGCCGGCCAGACCCGACAAGCTGGCCGGCATTCCGGCACAAGACCGGGTTCATCCGGCCAGCGAGGCAATCTTGAGCTCGATCAACATATGCCTGGTCGCCGACATGGCCCGCTGTCGCGGCTGCTTCCACCGCCGCACGTCTCGCCGCAGCGCGGCCACGGCGGGGCTGCCAGCAAGATCGTAAAGAGCCATACCAAGAGTCAATGGCCACCATCACCGGCTGACGACAGGCCACAACCAGCCATAGAACTCCCAGCTCAAGCACGGTTCCAGCCACATCAAGCGGCGGTTAGATGTCGGTGCTGAGGGCGGCCAGGTCGGCGCTGATCTGCCACAGCCGCGCCGCGTCGGCGGTGTTGTAGGAGGCCTTGCTCGAGGTCTTGGTCTTGCGGTTGGCGAAGTACTGGCCGGTGACGCCCTCGACCTTGGGTGAGGATGCGAGGTAGATGGAGGTGGCCGCGCCTTGCGCGGGTGTCTTCAGGAATGGCCGCAGCAGAGGGGTGATGATCTTCGCCAGCGGGGACGGGTCCTCGGCGGCGAACGCCGTGCGGACCACGCCGGGGTGCAGGACGGTGGCGGTGACGCCAGTGCCTTCCAGGCGGCGGGCGAGTTCGTAGGTGAACATGACGTTGGCGAGCTTGGACTGGCTGTATGCCTGCTGGCCGGAGTAGCTGTGTTCGCCTTGCAGGTCGTCGAAGTTGAGTGCGCCGGTGGCGTGGGCGCCGGATGAGACGGTCACGATCCGGGCGGGGGCGCTGGCCTTAAGCCGGTCCAGGACCAGGCCGGTGAGCAAAAAGGCGGCGAGGTGGTTGACAGCGAAGGTGCGCTCCAGCCCATCGGCGGTGAGATGCCTGGTGGCCCAGAACCCGCCCACGTTGTTGACCAGCACATCCAGCCGTGGGTAGACGTTCAGGACTGCGGCGGCCAGCTTGCGGACCTCGGCCTGGGAGGACATGTCGGCGGCGAAGGCGTCCACCGCAGGGTTGCCGGACTCGCGGGCGATCTGGGCGGCGGCGTCCTGGGTACGCGCTTGGTCCCGGCCGCTGATGCCGACGCGGGCGCCCTGCGCGGCCAGGCCGGCGGCGGTCGCCCTGCCAATACCGCCGGTGCCGCCGGTGACCAGTGCGGTCTTGTCGGCCATCGGGCCGGGCGAGTTCTCAGCCATCACGCTTTCCTAATCCGAAGGGTGCAGTTGCGCTGCGCCACCGTCCGTACCCGTCCACGAGCGTCCAGTAGCGCGCAGATCAGCCAGATCCGGATCCCCCGCTTCCTGACCGGCATCGAGCCTGCGTCCGCTCAACTAGGCAGGTAAGCGCGCATTCTCGCGGCGGGCCGCCGTCACTCAACGTGATGTCGCTGGTTACGCAACCCAAGATCGCTCGTGACAAAGCGGGACTGCTACCGAATCCTGGAAGGAAACGCTCACCAGTTGCGTAGCCGGGGGGCATTTCGGGGGCAGTTCCAGCAAGGTGGTCACCGGATGCACTTGCGAAAAACATCCCTGAACTGGGAGCCCCCTTACGGAATCGAACTGTAGACCTTCTCCTTACCATCCACAATCCCTGGGTTCACTGCCCGGCAAGCGCTTCCCGCAGGCCGCCCGCAAGGGCTGATCTGGATTTTGCCCGGACCCGCGGCGTCTGCGACCGCTCAGGCCATAGCGCCTGCAGCGGAGCAGCGGTTGGTGCGGGTCCATGCCCAGCGAGCGGCAGCGCCCGCCCGTGCCCGGCCTGCCTCTCAGGCCCGGCTCGTGGGGCTGAATGCCGGTCAGCCACGCTCACTCCGACGGTCAAAAGACGGTCAGACGATCTTTCCTATCCCGCCCGCCTAGGGCCCGAAGACCACGCTGAGCAGGCGTTTCCGTATCGCCAGGAAAATTTGAACCAGTGCCCTTGTCTTCACCTCGCATGAAGTCACCTGCGGCAGCCCAGGAGTCGCGCCGGGCCGAAGATCACACCGCGGAACATGCAGAGGCAGAGCAGAGTCAGCTGGTCGCCAGAGCGCGGCCAGTAGCACCGGCCCGTCCGAATCTGCCGATGACCGTGAATCCTCTGAACGCATTTTGATGCTCGACTGCGCACATGTATGCGCAATTGTCATGATCAACGGAGCCTTGACTTCTGCGCCGCGTGCTTCTCACCGCTCAAATTTCTTACACCATATCGAGCCGGCTGCATCGCGCTATGTGCGCCGAAGGCGCCTGGCGCGGTGGGCTCTGGCCCGGTCGGGGGCGAGTTCAGCCGACTGTGCCCGCTGCCCCATTTGCTTCCAGAATTGCTGGAGGTCTCCTTTTAGCGTCTCCTGCCACGGTGCCGCCCTGCGCCAGATCGAGCTGCCGTCGATGAGCGCCCGCTGCCTGCGGCAGAACGCCTCGCTGAGCTCGATCCGGTGGCTGGCCTCGCCTTTGGGCGGGTAGGGGCAGAGCCCGAAGTGACAGCCATGTTTGCAGTTGGAGCCCGGTTCGGCGGTCTCGGCCATCCCGACGGTGCGAGTGAGGTCGAGCGGGGAGCGGTCCCCGCTGAGGCATGGCGGCAGATCATTCCTGTCGGTGCGGTGTAGCCGCCGGTTGCGTTCACTGGGCCGCGCTCCGCGTTCGGCGAGGTTCAGTAGCAGCAGCACGTCGGCGACAAGCTGCTGGGCTCGTGGGTGAAGCGCGGTCCACCCGGTGGATGGCGGAATCCAGAGGTTATGCTTGCGCGGCGCTCGGGGGTTCGCCGGACGGGATCCAATCCTGGCCACCACGCCACTTTCGTCGATCCAGATGAAACGCTCGGGCTGGCCGGTTTCCAGCGCCAGGACGGCGAGCTTGCTCGCCTCCACCACAAATGGATGCTCGGGCCCGCTGCCCGGGAATGCGATCCAGTGCTTAATCAGTTCTCGGTGATCGGTGTCGCGCCGATCCTGCGGACCAGGCTGGCCGTCAGGCATCGACCACAGGCACAGCGCGTGCAAGAGGGTCAGTCTCGTGAACCAGAAGTGAGAATCCCGCAGCATCTCCCTGGCCCGTTCGGCAAGGTAGGCCCGGGCCTCTGGGCGGGCGTGCGGGTGACGGCGGCGGCGGTTGGCCGCGTGCTTGAGGCCCTGGGCAAGCGCGACTTCGAGGGAGAGGCGTAGGTCCGACTCGGCCCTGGTGTGCGTGGACTCGCCGATGTACTGAAGCCACTGTTCCAGGTTCTTGTTCGCGCCTGCCGATTTCCGCTCGGTCACCGACCCGACGAGCAAGGGCGCGAGCCAGGCCCGGATGACTCCCTCCTGCCACGCACGGTCTTCGCGCTCCTGCTCCTCCTCCGGGCCAGGATTGCCGGGCTGCACAGGCGGCGCGCTGTCGGCGGTGCCTGGCCCATCGGCGCGGGTCGCGATGTGCCCGCCGGACCGGTTAAGGACAGGCGGACCAAGGACGTCTGCCAGCGCCTCGAAGGCCTCGTCGCTGCCCGCGCCGATTTCATGCACGCTTTCGAGCCGGATTGGATACGACGATTCGGAACAGCTAATGTGGTAAAGGTGCGGGTAGGCGGGCGCGGCTGGATAGTCGTGGCTTCCTCGGCGCTGCTCGGAAATCGTTTTGGCCGCCTCACCGAAGCGGCGCACTAGGTTTAGTTTGGCTTCCTCCAGTGTTCGCTGATCTCGGGCCCATACGTCCGGCCAGCTTTCCTTGAGTTTCTCCGCGATATCACTGTGTGCGGGCTGCTTCTCGACAGAGTCAATCTGGAGCGCAGCCGCATAGAGGTCGAGGGCCTTGACGTCGGTCCGGCGCTTGGCTTCTTCGCACAGGAACTCCTGGGGGGCCGGTTCCTCCGTGCCGGATTGCGCCGCGCGGCGGGCCCCCCTGGCCGGGCCGTCTGGGTGGGCATTCTGGAGCCTGGCGCGGGAATCCATGACCAGCGCGATGAGGAGTTCCCGCCCGGATTTGGCCAGCGCCTGGGCGCGAAAGGCCGGATCCGCTATGGCGACGTCAATGAGCCGGGACGCGAGATAGGCCTGCATGATGCTGTGCGGGAAGCGCACCCCGTCCCCGCGCGCCTCCACCAGCCCGAGTTGCGTGCCCCAGGTCGCTGCCAGCCGCAGATCGTAGCGGCGTTTGAGCTTGCCTAGCCTCTCGTCCACCTCGACGACGATCGCCGGAGGAGGATCCGTCCGCAGCGACTCGGCGTGTTCGAACCTCACCTGGAGCCGGTCTCGCTGGAGGCCGATGCAGGCCAGCAGGGACAGCTGCTCGATGGTGGCTCTGCGGTCCTCGCGGCTCAGTGCTAGCCCACCGGGAAAGTACCCGTCGATGAGCGCCTGCATCCAGGTTTCCAGCAGCCGCAGCCGAAGCTCGGCCCGGTCCACGCTGCGGGTGTCGAGCCGGCGCTCGTTCCGCCTGGGAGTGACATACTCCATCAATCCGGCCTGAAGCAGCTGGCGCGTGATCTGCAGATACAGCGGCGTATCGGCGACATCAGCTGTCTCCACGACCCAGTCGAGGCGGCGGTCGTCTTCGCCGGCCTCCCTCTGGACAAACTCCAGCGCCGCCTCCTCGCTGAGCGGCTCCAGCTCGACGATCGTGGCTTCCATATCCCGGAGCGGGTCGTGCGGCCGGGAGGCGATGATGAGGGGTAGCTGTTGCTCATTCGCCTGGCGGATCGCGAGCCGGATGAGGTTGTCGCGGTCCTTCTGCGCGTTGCCCTCGATAAGGGCCTCCTCCAGGCCGTCTGCTAGGACAACGACCTGGTCATTCTTGCAGAGTTCGCGCCAGACCCTCTCCCCCTCGGTATCGGACCGTAGCCCGGTGTTGGTGTCTGTGACGAATCGCTTTCGCGCGAGCTCGCGAAAATCTAGGCTCTCCTGTGCGTCCCGCAGCCGGATGGGCACAGGGACGGCGCCCCGTTCGGCGAGCAGCTCGGTCAGCCGGACCAAGAGCGCGGTCTTGCCGGTCCCCACGCCGCCGATGACCACGTGTGGGCGCCGGATAGCGCGGTCGCGGAGGTCCTCGATTATCACATGGCACAACTCGTCCCGGCCGACCACCTCGCCAATCATGCTGCCGGCGGTCTGTACCACCGTGTGGGGCTCGTCCTGGGCCTTTCGCACGTACGGCCGGCTCACTAGCCAGAGCCGGACCAGGAGAAATAGCGCGGATGCTAGCGCGAGCGAGAGGAGTGGGCCGAGAGTTCCAGCGAGGATATTGCAGGAGAAGCTGGTCCTGTTACAAGCGGCATCGACATAAGCCAGGTAGCCCGACGGCCTGTGTCGTATTACCGCGTAAAGCGATGCCCCTATCAGTGCGAGGAGGAGAGCGGCGCCCGCAACGGAAGCCCACTTGACGATCCTGATCAGGGGACGGCTGGGTCGCCAGCTCCGCCTTTCGTCAACGCTGCGGCGTTGATTGCGGGTGCGGCGGGACTTAACCATTCGGCGTAGTGGCCCGCGAAGCTGATCCCACCGCCGCCGGAGCCGAAGACGCAGCCGACTTGCCGCGCGGCGTTGCCGGACCCTGTCCGGTGAGATGTTCTGGGCCCTATTCACCGCCGCCTCTTCCTGCATGGCGCCCCCAACAACCTCATTGGCTTCTCGTTTCTGTACCCGTAAAAAGTGCCTTCAGCACCGTCGGCACGCCGAATAGGGCTGACACACTGCGCGGATTGGCCTAGCTTCTGCTGCACGTGGACGTCCAGGTCGCAAGCGTGGCGTTGAGAAGTTGCCGAAGAGGACTGCCCACAGGGGCCCAGCGGTGAGCGCCG
>Ga0210402_10005835_pt1 | contig 10962 bp, 10 predicted proteins | sample IncBWC7MmetaG_FD_161055 | JGI IMG/M metagenome (GOLD analysis project Ga0210402, IMG submission 161055) | Forest soil microbial communities from Barre Woods Harvard Forest LTER site, Petersham, Massachusetts, United States - Inc-BW-C-7-M | ecosystem: Environmental > Terrestrial > Soil >... | reverse complement strand
AACGTGATCCGATTGTGTAAGGCTGAGCCACAGATGAGGCGCTTCCACATTTTGGCTCACTTCCTCGGTCAGTTCCGGGAAAAGCTTCCCAATGATGTTGTTCGCCGTGAATCGGTTGGTGTATTTCGCTTCGAAGTATTTTTCGCGAATCACGCCGCTCTCGTCTATGTAGAAAAATCCGGGATACGCCATGCCTTTGGTCATTCCCTTCGCTTCCGTGTTAAGCACCTTGAAGCTGCGAATGATTTCGGACTTCGGGTCAGCCAAGAGCGGAAAGTCTATGCCATGCCGCTTGGCGAAATCTTTCAGGATAGCCGGACTATCATAGCTGATTGCCGCCAGCTTAAGTCCTTGCGCCTCAAATCTCTTCTTTGCCGCTTGCAGCTGCACGAGCTGCGCCTTGCAGAAGGGTCACCAGTCGGCGGAGCGGAAGAACAGGATGACGGTGCCCTTCGGTCCTTTGAGCGTCTCGTTGGTGTGTTCGTGGCCGAACTGATCCGGCAACGCAAAAGTCGGTGCCTGCTGACCGATCTCCAGGCCGACCGACGGAGCCAAGGCGCGATTCGTGGACGCGTTTTCTTGATCGCTCGCAACAGTAGACAATCCAGCCAGGAAAAGAATGGCAACCCCAATTTTCATCTTTGCTCCGGACCTGTTTGCCCTACGCGTTTACGTTTTTGGTGAAAGTGAAAGTCTCTTCCTCGGCCACCAGGAAAATTGGCGCTCCGCCCGACGAAATCTTCACGGCGTGAGCGAGCGCCTCCTTGCCGCCTTCAGACGCCGCGCATGTTTCCAGAGCTTGCATCGACGGGAAATAAGCTTCCGCGATCCAAAACGCACTTCAGACATTCAAGCTCCCGGTTTACCGTTGCTCCTTTTATCTTCCGGTTCGGGGCTAGCTTCGCTGGCTGCTGCCGACGTTGGTCGCGATATTTCTCGATCATTTCGACAGTAAGGTGCCAGCCCAAATCATTATCGCTACCGCCGCAAGGACTGGATGATGTAATCGCGCGTCGCGACCAGAACAGAATCTGAAATTCGCGAATCGGGCGCAATGCGGGCCAATGTGACGGCGCCCACCATGGCGGAGACGATCGCCATCGACCGTTCTGCCCGCTTGCGGGACGGCACCGTCTCCAGGTGGCTGGCAACCAGCCGGGAAAGTTGGCGAAATCCTTCCATGGCCGCGTTACGAGTCCTCTTGTCTCTCCGCGCGAGTTCGCTCCCCAGAGCGGCTAGGGGGCAGCCTGTTCTCGGCTGGTCGCGATGAGCGCGCGACACATAATGATCCACAAGGAGCGGAAGCGCCTGCTCGTGGGGCTTTCCGTTGATGAGCAATTCCAGGCTGGCAACGAGCGACAAAAGAGTCTTGCTGCACGCTTCCAGGACGAGTTGATCCTTGGAAGCAAAATGACGATAGAAGCCCCCGTGAGTAAGTCCCGCAGCAGCCATCACTCGCGCGAGCGCCGCCTCGCTGATTCCATTGGCTGCGAACTCGGCGCCTGCCGCTTTGACAATTCGCTCGCGTGTCTTGGCGGTCTCTACTTTTGACTTACGCATAGTTCTTTGCCTCCGAACGTGACGTTTGGCGCGTTGTTAGTTGCGTGCCACGGCGACTTGCCCCCGATGGTAGGACACATGTCTCGCCCTGCTGAGGAGGATGTTCAACCGATTTCGAGTGGGGTTCTTCGCGAGATCCTCATCGGTCATCGTGGCATGGCGCTGCAACCATTCCCGCGGTGAGAGAGCTTCCATCTTCTGAAGCACATTCTGGTTTACTTCAGCCCAGTATTTCTTTAGGTTTGCCGCGGTTGGCAGCTCCTTGATGACTTTGTCGGGGTTTTTGATGAACATCGCATCTAGTTCCGGGTGAAGGCGGTCACCCAGCCCCAGAATTGTCAGCATGGCGTCATTCACGGCAGTCAGATGGCCCAAGAGGTAAAGGACTCGATTCTTGCCGGGCGCGACCTCGCGCTGGAATTGGTCGTCGGTCAGCAAGTTGAACGTCTCGCTGGCCTGAGCGACGGCTTGACGCCACGAGGCTAGCGCAGTTTCAATCATGAGTTGGTCAGTAGTCATGCAGGCTCTCCCTTTCGTCGGCCCAAAACATAGCTCTTGTGTTTAGATGTCCTGTAGCATCTAATAGAATCGCTAAGGCGACGCGTTCTGTCAACGCCGTGTTTGACCAATGCGCAGAAGGCTGTTTGAAGGGAAACCTCCATTCATGGACGGAACTGAAATCCGACAACTAAACGCTGAAGACGCCGCTGAATATCAAGCCGTCTTTCTGGGTGCATTGGAGTCGGCTCCGGCCGCCTTCGCCGCGGACTATGGTGAAGAGTCAGCGCGCAGCTCCGATCAAATCGCGGAGCGGTTTCGACGGGAGGTCATCTTCGGAGCATTTGTGGAAGGACGCCTGTGTGCAATCGTAACATTCTTGCAGCAAGCCTCCCCAAAGCGGCGGCACGTCGGAATGATATGGAACATGTACGTATCGGAGGAACGACGAGGAACAGGGATCGCCGAGATGCTTTTCAAGTACGTTCTCGAAGCGGCCAGCCTGAAAGTTGATCAAGTGGAATTATATGTCGCGGTCGATAATCCACGTGGCACGAAGTTTTATGGGAAGTTCGGCTTCGAGTCGTACGGCGTGATGCCGCGTGCCCTCCGGGTGCAGGGCGCGGATTTTGACGCGCTGATGATGGTGAAAAAGTTCCGGTAACAGGGGTTCGATGGCAACGGGACACATCTTGACGAGGCACTATGCGGGCGATGGTGAGTTGGGTGATCGTATTTACGAGCGGTTAGGGTCGTTGGGCTTTGAGGAGCGGAATCCGTTGTCGCCCAAAGATACGGACTCTCAAGAGAAGGGCGACTAATTATGGATTGGCGCCGTATTCGTACTGGCGATTTTTGCGTGAAAATCTGAAGCTAGCACAGAATTCGCCTTTTGCTCCACCAGTCGAAACCCATCGTGATCGGCATCACGCGCAATTGCTTCCAGAAGATGTTGTCCCTTCGCGGTCTGACCAGATTGCAACTCAAAAGTACCCATCGCAAGACGTACGAAGAGATTCATGCTGCGCATGCCTTGTTCCGCGGTTAGGGCTTCAGCACGGCGTAGAGTTTCTCTCGCCGCGGAGAAACTGCCTTGGGCGATCTGGAGACGGGCGCGGAGAATCTCGCAGTTGGCATCAAATTCGCTGAAAGCTGAAACCGGAGTGCGCTTCGGGATATGCTGAAAAGCCTCCATGCTTTCGGAGACCTTCCCTTGATCCAGCAGGGATTGGGAGATGAGCCACCAGGAAAAACGTTCGCTGCTGTATGTGTGCTCTTCGAGAGATTGTCTTGCAACACGCTCGGCTTCGGCAGGGCGGTCCATTGCCAGCAGAATCTGCGCGAGGTACATGTGGGTTTGCCACATGGTGAGTTGGTCTCCGACCTGTAGTTTGAGGGCCGCGGATTGATCGATATCCTGCCGGGCCTGTTCAAGCTGATCCGAGAGCAAATGTACGGCAGACAGTCGATCTAAGACGTAAGCGACTCGGCCCAGTTCCCCGAGTTCGCGATACACCTGAAGAGCTTGAGAGAGTTGCTCGCGGGCCTGCGGCAGGTTGCCCTGAACGGTGTCCAAGATACCAAGGTCCATGGACCGCCCGGCTACGCGACTCCGGTCGTTAGCCTGACGGGACAGGAAGAGGGACTGCGAATAGAGTTGTTTGGCTTCGGCGTAGTGATTGTTTTGAAGAACTAGGTCTGCGATGAGACTCAGAGTTAAGGCCTCTTCCTTTACGTTGCCCGTGTCGCGATATATCGCTAATGCCTCGTCCAGGTATTTTCTGGTGCGAACGGGGAAATCCTCATACATGGTGATGTTGGCAAGACCCGCGAGCGCTGCGGCAAGACTCCATTGATCGCCAATTGACCGGCTGGTGTTGATGGCATCCAAGTATCGTTTTTCCGCCTCCGGCCCCTGATTCATTTTCCAAAGGACATATGCTTCGCGATTAAGGGTTTGGGAAACACCAGAGAGGTCTCCGGCGGCAGCGAAGGTGCCCTGCGCAGATTGCCAGATCTCCAGAGCCGCTTGGAATTGTCCCAGGGAACGCAGCGCCTCGCCTTCAGAGACTTGCGCTCGGGCGACGAGCAGCGTGGAACCCTGTTGCTGGCCCTTGTTGATCACCGCGGCGGCAGCTCGACGTTGGCGTTGGAAATCTGAACTGGCCCCGGCGGCCACAGCTTCCGCGAGATCAATCTCGGGATCGTCGCGCAAAGGCGGAGGAAGTCGGCGGAGCGAAGCTAGCGTTTCAAAGGCAACCGGAACACGAGAAGCTGAAATTTGCGCGGATGCGAGTCGTACACCGTAATCGACCACATCAGGGAAGAAGCGGAAGAGAGCGGAATAATCTTCCGCTGCGGAATTCCAGTCCTGAATGGATTCGTGATATTGGCCGCGAATGATCAGTAACTGTTCGCGGGACAAGCTGGCAGAGAGATCGAGAGCCTTCTTCGCTTCGGCCTTGGCTTGCACGCAGTGGCCAAGTCTTATCAGGGCGCGGGCGAGGCCGTAATGAGTCATCGCATGGAGTGGCTCGATCTGTTCCGCTTTCGTGAAGAGATCAACCGCCTTCGAGTCATTAAATGTGAACAGTTGCTGCAAACCGTCCGCATAGAACCTGGCAGCATCGGGATCCATTGGCAACGCGGCGCGAACCCCACCGGAACCTTGGGGTGTAGTGGCCGGAAGATTTAGCGTTTCCCGAAGGTGTGAACCGGCTTGTGTGGCGAGTGCAAATATGTGCGTCCGGTCACCTTGGAAGGAGGCGGCTTTAAGAGTCTCGCCAGTGGAAGTATCCCGCATAAGAACGTCCAAGCGAACCTGATCTGGTCCGGCGTCAGCGGTCACAGCGTATGACCCGGAAATCACCAGATCGGCGTGGAGGATTTTCCCAAACTCGGCAAATTCTTGGGGCGAGAGGGATCCAATGTTGTCCAGCCGAACTTTGGACCCTGCGTGGGAGAGAGTCGTAGAGGGAACAAGTCGCAATTGTTCACCGGCGCAGAGGTCCACGGCCAACCACTCGCTAAAGGCCATAGATAGCCAAGCATCGTTGGCGTCACCCGACAAATTGCGAAAGCCAAGAACTGCGACCGAACGCCTTACCGGCTGGGAACGGAGACCGGACGAGAGTGGGCTGTAGAAATAGACGAGGGCGAACGCGAGGGCTGCGGCGGAAAAAGCCGCGGCCATAGAAATACCCAGGCGAGAAAGAGGGAGGGCGTACCGAGGCTTGCGGCCAGGAGCGCCGAGGGAGTCGTCGCTGGGTGCCCCCTCCGGGACAGTGAGTGCTTTGGGCGAAGCGTTTGTCGGAGTGAGGATGGAAGCAAGCGAGGAGGAAAGTGGTCTTGGGACGAACTCGACAGATCCAATAAAGCGATAGCCGCGGCCGCTAATAGTCTCGACGAAGCGAGGTGCATCGGAATCATCGGAGAGTACTGCGCGGAGTTTGTGGATGGCTTTATTAACCGCATGTTCGAAATCCAAGTGGACATCATTGGGCCAGAGGGCGGCGCGAAGCTCCTCGCGTGTTACGAGTTTTCCATCGTGCTGGAGCAAGAGCGAGAGAATCTGGGCAGGCTTGGTCTCCAGTCGAATACGGCTCCCCGCCTTGCGCAATTCGAGATGGAGTGGGTCGAACCGAAAATTGGAAAATACCGCTAGCAAGCCAGGGCCGTGGTCGAGCAACAATCGAGGTCTCCCGGAATCTTATGAAAGCTAGCTATAGCATGAAATGGTTTATTATTCAATAAGTTAGAACGGAATGTACGCGGGACGGACACGGGAGTTGCCATGCAGGCCAAAGTAGCGCAGATTCCGACACGATAAGTTTTACCAGCAGCGCGGAGGAGAGTCGGATGAGCATAAATGCGCAAAACATCGCGGTGACAGGAATGTTGGTAGCGGTGAGCTTCTTGACAGGCTGTGGGCTCGGCGGTAAGACCACCACACTGACGCTTCAAAACCAGGTAGCGTCGATACCGGCGGGGCAACAACAAGTCTTTACCGCGTTTATTATCCACAACAACCAGCAGTTCCTGGGGGCGACGTGGACGTTGACGAGCGGAGGAAGCGCCTGTATGCCGGCATGCGGAACGTTGAGCAATTCCACGAACTCCGGCAGCTCGGGAAATGGCGACACTGCGACAATTACGTATACCGCTCCGAATTCGTTTGCCAAGCAGGTGACCATTACCGCGGCATCGGTTGAGAATCCCAGATCAACCGGTTCAGACACTTTCACCGTTACGGGAGCAGCCGCAGGCAACCCATCGGTTGCGACGACTTCTTTACCGGGCGGAGCCGTGAGCACTGTGTATCTCACTCCGCCAGTTAGCGCCACCGGAGGAACGCCACCGTATTCTTGGAATCTACAATCCGCCGCCAATACGTTTCCGGCAGGCTTGACGCTGAATGCCGATGGAAGCATCACCGGAACGCCGACGGCAGCAAATAATTACAGTTTCACGGTGCAGGTGACCGACTCAGCGAGCCAGTCCGGAACCGCGAATCTTTCAATCAACATAACCGCCGCAGGGACGGCCAACGCTTACGTTGGGATTTCCAGCCCCGGTGACGTGTGGCAGTTCGTCAGCAACTTGGCATTAAACCAATTCACAGCAATCAATCAGACCACCGGAGCACAATATACCGGCACGACTCTGGCCCAGCTTTTGCCAAATGGCATGACAAAAACAACCCTGACCACTAGCACGGATCCTAATTTGCCGGTGGGATCGGTCGGGTATGGCGTGGAAGTCGCCGGCGTGGGCGCGACATTTTCACTGGGAGGAGCAACGGATAAGCCGGTGGCGCTGATCCCGCAGGCGCCGTGCCCGACGATTAGCGCGCCCACCAACATCCAGCTAGTGCACTTGGGGAAACCTGATTATGACGCGACGACCAGTGAATCCTACGACAGCGTTACGGCGACGCAAGTCGGGACGAATTATGCTGTCACTGTGAATTCGTACCTTCTGGACGGCACGCTGCGCGCGCAGCAGTCCGGACAATTGCCGCCGGGAACCTGCACAAACGGAGTGATCACCTTTCCCGGAACTACGATAACGGTGGCCGCGGCGAGCAACGGGCTGTACTTGATCGACCTCGGGCCAGGGAAAGGATCGGCGATCGGAAGCCAGAATTTTGTTGGTACCGCAGGGTTAAATGCTGCGCTGAACAACGGTTTCAACGGTTATGTGTTCAAGCGAAACGAAACTCCACGAGTCACTTTTGCGGGATTTGGCCCCGGGTCCGGCACTTCGATCAGTGGCGGCGCCTATACGAATATCGATACGGACCCGTTTGCAAATCACGCGACGGACATCGCGCTAAACCTAACGACGGCAAATGCCAACGGCTTCCTACAAGGCAGCCTGACCGATAGCGCCGGAACCCACAACCCCTTCGTCGGCCTCGTCACCAACAACGCAGGGAAATATTTCATTTTCGGACTAACCACGGACATAAGCGGCGGAGTGATGGTTAGCACTCAGCCCTACGCGGTGATGTTGATTCAACACTGAACATCCTGGGAAAGTGTGTAGCAACTGGGGGCCGGGTTGCTTGGTCGGATCGGGTTTGCAGTCGTCAATTCTTTAATTCTTCAAGAACATTGTGGACCGGTTTGTTTTTCCAGAAGCGGTTCCAATTGTCAAGCGAGGTGAACGAGCGGCTCCGCATCCGATCGATGTAGAGTGTGCCGTGTAAATGATCAATCTCATGCTGGAGAATCCGCGCGTACCATCCGGAGGCTTGGACGGATCTCGGTTCCGCATGCTCATTCAAATAGGTGACGCGAACTTTTCGGGCTCTCGGCACCACGGCCGAAAATCCAGCCAAACTGAGGCAACCTTCGTAGAAATCGACGTTTTCGTGCTCAATGGCTGTGATTTCCGGATTGATGATGGCGTGGAAACACACAGGCACCCGTTCCTTTTCCGCAAGCTCCTCGGCCGGCAGGGTGTTCAGCAGTTCTTCGCGATCTTCAATAACCGCCAGTTGCAGCGGCAGCCCGACCTGCGGTGCCGCCAAACCGACACCTGGAGCGTCGCGTATCGTATCGCGCATATCTCCAATGAGCCTCCGTATTTCGTCGCTAACGATTTCTTCGCGTGTGAGTGGGCGCGCCAGGCCGCGCAATACAGCTTCGCCTGCTTGAAGAATTTTTAGTCGCATCGCCTTCCATTGTCCTGCTTCTGAGGCGACTTGAGAAGAGAGTCAGCCTATATTCCGAAGATCCCCTGGTCCGAACCGAATGGTCAATTACTTGCGCGACGGATTTGCTCAAAACACCAGGCATACCTTGCTCAGTACGCCTGCCGAACATCTCCATGCGCTCATTGTGTCAAAGGCAGGGCTAGAAGATTCATTCCGTCGGATTGGATTTCATTCTAGACAGAATAATCCAAAACATGCATAATGATTGCTGGGAGGAAATTGGTGACACAATGCAGACAAAGCCGTTCACAGACAAAGTAGCTCTCGTCACGGGTGGTTCAAGAGGCATCGGAGCAGGCATCGTCCGCCGACTCGCGGCGGATGGCGCGTCCGTTGCCTTCACTTATTCCAGTTCCCCAGAAAAGGCCCTCGAACTTGTTCGCGAAATCGAATCCGCAGGAGGCAAAGCGCTAGCCCTCAAGGCCGACAGCGGCTCGGCCGAAGAGCTGCAGACCGCTGTGGCCAGAACTGCAGAAGCCTTCGGCACTCTTGACATCTTCGTCAGCAACGCGGGCATTCTCGCCGGGGGCACAATCGACACTTATACTCTCGAAAACTTCGACCGCATGGTGGCCATCAACGTTCGTGCCGCCTTCGTCGGTATTCAAGCAGCCGCCCAAGAAATGAACGATGGCGGCCGGATCGTTATCATCGGTAGCTGCACAGCTATCCGCACCGCCGTCCCTGGAGCAAGTGTCTACAGCATGACCAAGGCTGCGCTCGTAGGACTTGTTCGCGGCGCAGCAATCGATCTCGCCCCGCGCGCTATCACGGTCAACAATGTTCAACCGGGACCGACGGCCACCGATATGAGTTCGGCGCACGCAGAGTTGGTTAAGACGCTCATTCCTTTGAAACGAATGGGTGACGTATCGGAGGTCGCCAGCTTCGTCTCTTACCTCGCGTCGGAAGAAGCGGGCTTCATCACCGGAGCCAGCCTTACCATCGACGGCGGATACGTCGCATAATCGGAACGAGAACATCGAAAGAGAAGAGGCGCATGGCGCGACCGAAGGAGTTCGATCAGGAGAAAGCGCTTCGGAAGGCGATACGCCTTTTTTCTCAGCAAGGCTTTGCCGCCACATCCACCGACGACTTGATGCGCGTCATGAACGTCGGGCGGCAGAGCATGTATGACACTTTCGGCGACAAGCGGGCCCTATTTTTGAAAGCCCTGAAGATGTATGTCGCACAGAGCGTTCATTCCATTAGCGTGGAGCTGGAGATGCCTGGGTCGGCCCTCTCCGCCATTCAAAACGCCCTCGTAACCTTCGCTGAACGAAAAGACTTGTCCAGTGCGGAAGGCTGCATGGGGCTCAACGCAATCAGCGAATTCGGTCAGCGAGATGCCGACGTAACGCGTATCTCACGCGATGCTGCGCGTGTGCTACGTCAAACCCTAATGCACGTGCTCAACAGGGCAAAAAACCAGGGAGAGCTTAGCTCAGATGCGAACCTTGACGGCATGGCGGACTTCTTCGAGAGCACGCTCGCTGGAATCAGGATGGCGGCAAAAGCCGGCAAGAGTCGTCAAGCACTTCGAAATATCGCAGCTTTCGCGTCAAGAGCGTACATGGCATCGGATGCCGAACAGCTCCCGCGTGACGCTAACGGGTTACAGCGCTAATCCTCGCACCTCAACGGACGCGCAATGCCTCTCGCAAGGGGCAAGGCACTGGGAGGCGGTTCCAGACGCTTGCGCAAGAATCGCCAACGGGATGATTGCTGCACTGCCAGAACTCTCAGCCCTCTTCCACCGGTTCTCTCGGCTGCAAGGCCCCGCGGCGCAGAGCGCGTTCCTTCATAAACGCGAAAAACACTGGCACCAGAATCAGGACGTGAATCGTAGAGGTAATCATTCCGCCGACGATGGGCGCGGCGATGGGTTTCATAACGTCGGAGCCAACGCCGTTTTCCCAGAGGATGGGAATGAGGCTCGCCAGAACGACGCAGACGGTCATTAGCTTCGGGCGTAAACGATGCACAGCGCCTTCGATGACGGCGGCTTCGATGTCTTCGTGTTTGAGGAGTTTTCCCGAGGCGAGGCGGCGATTAAGTGCTTCGTGCAAGTACACGACCATGACCACGCCCGTCTCAACAGCGATGCCGAATAGAGCGATGTAGCCGACCCACACCGCCACGCTGAAGTTGTAGCCGAGGAACTTTTGCAGGATAAGGCCCCCGGTGAGCGCGTAAATAGTCGGGAAGATGAGCACGACGGATTCTGCCACGGAGTGAAACACCATATAGAGGAGCACAAAGATGACGAAGAACACGACAGGAAGAATAATCTTGAGCCGCTCCTTCGCACGTTGTTCGAATTCGTATTCTCCGGCCCACTTGTAGGTGTGGCCGGGCGCAAGATGAAGCTTTTGGCGGAAGAGATCGTTTGCAGCGTTCACGAACCCACCGTAGTTCTTCGAGTTAAGGTCGATGTACACGTATCCGGTCAAAGCCCCGTCCTCGTCGCGGATCATGGCCGGGCCGCGGGAAAATGAAATGTGCGCGACTTGCTCGATGGGAATCTGTGCCCCGGACGGAGTGGCAATCAAAACCCTACGCAGCTCTTCCACACTGTCGCGGAAATCGCGGCTATAGCGGACATTGACGGGATACCGTTCGCGGCCTTCGATATTCTCCGTGACAATTTCTCCGCCGATCCCCGAACTGACCGCTTCCTGCAC
>Ga0210402_10005833_pt1 | contig 10963 bp, 6 predicted proteins | sample IncBWC7MmetaG_FD_161055 | JGI IMG/M metagenome (GOLD analysis project Ga0210402, IMG submission 161055) | Forest soil microbial communities from Barre Woods Harvard Forest LTER site, Petersham, Massachusetts, United States - Inc-BW-C-7-M | ecosystem: Environmental > Terrestrial > Soil >... | reverse complement strand
TGCTCGTCGGGAGAACGCGGGGGGGTGTGATACGGGGGGGACACGCGGCGCTCGGGTGTGTGTGGTTGGGCCTGGGCTTGGACGAACGAGGAAGCGGTGGGAGATGTGGGCTGGCGATCGCGCGTGTTTGGGCTCTCCCTGGGAGCTTGTTGATCTCGCTGGCGCCTCTGCTGTGCGCCATCGCCATCTTTTGGGCTTGATCTTTCGGTTGCGCGTACTCTCTCGACGAGGGGGTCTTTGGACGCAGAACCTGGCTCGGCGTGGTCGTACCCGGGTAGGTATGAGGGAACGGGATAGCCCTGGCCTTGTGATTGCTGCAAATCGGCACGTTCGATTTCTGCCAACAGTTCGTCGGTCATCTGCCAGTTCTCGTCCATGCCGTGGAACTTGTTGAGGAAATGTGGGGGTGGGACGCGGTTGATGGGCCGCGGGTAATGGGTGGTGTGGGCATTGGGGGTGGATTGGCTGTGTGAGTGCTGCGGAGGTGGAGAGGTCACGCGTCGCTCGGGGCTGGGAGCTTGAGCGGTTGTGGGGATTGGGAGTGGGGGGGTGGGGAGGTGCCTTTGTGGGACCTGTGAGGTAGGGGGTGGAGGGGATCGTCGAGAGGGATTTGATGGATTTGAAGTGGTTGGACTTGATTGCTGTGCTTGTGATGGTGGCTGGCCTGGGTTAGCGGCTGCGAATAACTGCATGACGGAGGGTACGAGGGGCATGGACATTGTCTTGATGGCCCGAGGTCTGTCTCGAAAGGTTGGAGAGGGAGAAGTGTCGCGGGGAGGTAGATTATGCATTGTGACTGGAAGAGACCGAAAACAAGTAAGCGATTACGTACAAAGGAATGAGGAGGCAAACGAATAAGGGCGGAGAGTGGCGTGGAACCGAGAAAGGTGGAATAGGTAGAGAATAGACCAGTGGATTCTTGTTCGATGGCTCGATGGATAGCTGAGAGAGAGAAGGAAAGAAAAAGAAAGGAAAAGGGAGTCGGACCTTGAGTGGATGGATGGGGCTGAGATCTGCGAGAACGTTGTGGTGATTGGGTTGACATGGGGTTTGGAGGAGTAGTAAGGGTTGATAGATGTAAGAGCAGAGAAGAGGGAGTGCACGAGGGATAAGAGATGGGCGGCGATGAGCTTTAGCTGGAGGACGAGTGCAATACGCACGTTTCCAACGTGCCCAAGGCCAGTGCAGCAGCTTCAGGGTGCAACAACGAGGTGGGCAACCAGGTTTGGTAACTTTTGCCTCGAGGCAGATCAAGCACACGAGTTGTAACAGACGCCCGGACCGATCCCAGTCGACGTCTTGGTCTATCGACGTCTGTGATCTCCCGGTCCCCAAGATGACCCGCCAGTAGTTTCTGGTGTCCATGGTGGTGGCCGTGTGGGTTTAAAAGGACGGTTTCACCAATTGTTGACGAGAATGGAACATAGTAACAAGTCAATAACAAGTCAATAACAAGTCAATAAAGCCAAAACAAGTATCACAACAACAACACCGTGACAATTGTGCCCAGGCCGTGACTGTCGCGCCATGTCAAACCCTGTCGATCCGGGTAGTACAAGGTACTCGTACTAAAGCTTTGCTCTGTTGTTATTTCCTGACGTCACTCGGACTCGTCAATCAACCAATTCGTCTCCAACCAAATATCACTACGTCATTCCTTTCGTGTTACATAACCGCACTCATGAACGCTCAGGTTACGGAATCGCTATCGCAGAGTTCTCCGTCCTACCCGCACAACCAAGCGTCTTCACGGATATCCTTCAGGCAAACGTTGACGCGCAAACACTAGTACTCGGGATGCCGGCGTTGTATTAGGGACCAACCACTTGATCCAACTAAAACCATCATCGAATCACGTCCAGTGAGTTCCCACTCGCCTGTATACTCTATTCACATGTATCCGGATGGCGGGACCAACTGCACCCCATGTGCGAGGCCACTCGGGATCGGTTTTACCCATGCCCTGAAATAAGAAACGAGCGGCAATCAATCGAATAGGCGCATAGAACATACTCGTGGAAATGAAGGGATTCTTGTGGACGCCATGCGGGACCTGCTTGGCGTTAAGATGACAGTCAGTAGTGAGATGGCAGTGAAAGGGAGACGAAAGTACTCTGGAGCCAGAATGCACTTCGCCAAGGATAGGAACAGGAACGCCAAGGTCTAAGTATCGGTGAACGCCGCAACAAGGGGCTTGCCGGAGCGCAATTTACCCATTCCTTCCAAAGGATGATCGATCCATTCCACGCTTGTGTTGTTTCCTTGACATTCGGTCCCTTGAACTGTAAAGTTTATGTCTTGTAGGATATTCCCGCGAGTCTCATTCGGCCTGGAGTAGGCCTGCCAGTGGTCACTGGGGGATATCAGGAAGAGCGGCGACGGGAAACAAGCCGAGGAAAGACTCGCAAGAGTGCGGAATGGGAGAGGGAATACTACCAGAGGTCGCACATAGGCCATAAAATGAATTCAGGATAATTGAGATCTGAAGCGCCGATACCGTAACTCTGCTTTTCAAGTTCGACCTGATCGGCCGTGCCGGATTAGGAAAAGGTGCCGCGGTCACGTGTGTGGCACTCGCATTGAAAACGCATGTTCTCGGCGCTCGCACTGCTAGTTTTGGTTATGTTATGCTTTCAGCACTCCTCAAGTTGATGATGAAACTTTTAAATTTCAGATTAGTTTTCGGTATAGCTGAAATTCGGTACTTTCCAGTGTGAATGTGGGATGCATAAGTCGATGAGGACAAGATGAGGATTGGATGGAGCCTGAGGACGGTTCCCTTACAGGAGTCAGGCTCCGAATATTAATTGAAAGACCAAAGATTCTAGATGACATTCACCGTGCATGCACCGCTCGGTCCAAAACACAAACTCCTCACGCAAAAATCTAATCAACCCGCATCTCATACAACTCCTGCGCCGAAACATGTTTCTTCACACCTTCTTTATCCTCCAGCACGAAATAATCGCCATTGACGACACTATTACCACAGTCCACAACAGTGCCCTCCCCACCTCCCCCGTCCCTCCGTCCCTGCAAAGAATGGTCTCGTGGAGGAGGTCAATAGGTTTATCACGCAGGTTGCGGTCGAATTCAACAGCTGCTTCATATCCCGCCTCGTCGCCCAGGGCTTTGAATCTGATTCAGAACAAAGATTGCTGTAAGCCGCTTTTCTGCAGAAAGCACAGGCGGACGGATGTCGGATGTGAACCCACACTTGCAGGTTAGCTCTGTAATTAATCTCCCCCTCGTATGGATGCATGTCGAGATCTTGGGTTGTGAGGCTTTGCAAGGCCGCGTTTGCTGCAAAAATCATCAAGATGTAGCTGGGACACCACATTGCAGAGTAAGTAAACAAGGCAGACGCAGTGAGCAACGACGGGACGCACTCTTCGGGACGGGAAGGCGGCTTCAGCGGGAAGCACATCACCCGGCACTTCACCCGGAACCTCTCCCTCCCCTCTTCATCGTTACCATCCGCCATCACACTTGGATACTTGACCGCATCACCCTGGAAATCCGCCTGAACGCGTGCCCACAGACGCTCGACATCGGGAAAGTGGAATGAACGGAGGTGTGCGGCGGAACGCTCTGCGACGACGGCGTAGGCGGTGATTTTGTCGATCATGTCCTGCTCGAAGGTGTCGGGTTGCCATTGTTTTGCGGCAGTGGAGCGGGGCATGGTTGTGTGGTGCTAAGCCCCTATCGGCGAGGAGGGACGTGACTGTGACGTTGATTCGCACATGACCTTTCTTCTTTGAAGTAGGCGTCGTCTTTCAACTTGAATTCGCTGTCCGATTTGTGTCCGATATGCGAGCATTCCAAGATTTTCAAACAGTCTGTGGCACGCTCCTTTTGTGAATGCTTCACGCAAATGGAGCCCTGGTATCACCTTCCGAAACAGACATCGTAGGTTGCTGAATTCCCGTTATTGGCGATGTCTCTTCACGTCATGATCAATAAGAACTGCACCCTATTGAGATAAAGAATATAGCCAAGATGTATGTCGACGGGATCAGGGCAGCCAAAAGCGTGGTCCAGGATGGGCGTAGTTTTGTTCGTGCAGCTACCCGCTTCTGCACGTCGCGTGGAAAACGTTCATCCATCCCGCTCGTCGCAATATCGCTCCATGGTTATCTTCCTGAAGTACCTACGAGATCTATCAAGCCTGTGCTCCGTCATCCACCGATTTCATCCACCCACCAGCGATCCTATTGGCATTTACATTCGCGAAAATCTCCCTTGAGAACTCGTTCCTGTATTTCCATCACCCAGCGACGTACTGCGTATGTATCCCATCAATTTCACATCGTTCTCTATAACTGGCTCGTCCGGTCCCCAATAATTCTTGCGCTCCGTCTGAAAGTCATCAGTAATGTATCTTGGTTATGGTTAACATAATTCTTGTACAGGTCACGAAAGTTCACAAGCATCCAGTGAAACAAGCTATGTCCAAATTCTTGAATTATCTTAAAAACAATTTAAGACGAATTAAGGAGTTTTGAAATCTGACCTCTTTTCCAACTCTTTTCCTGATGTGTTGTTCTGTTGCAATCGATTAAGCAAGCAAGGTTTGTGCCAATGCAGTTGGCCCTTCCCAATTGTTAAAATATGCCACGGGAGTATTCTCCGATTTTAGGCTGTGTATGTTAACCACAACATAGATATATTTACACTGGTGAAAACACAAGATCATATCAGCGGTGCAAAAATAACATCAAATGGAACTGATATAAGCGTAAGTCTTGAAGAGAATCCAAATCCTGGTCATTTGCGAGTTGTTCTTCGCCTCACTCTGCCGCAGCCCCCCTTTCCAATGCTTCACTTATCTTACACCCCATTCTCGAACACAACTTTGCTCTTTCCCTTGCATTGTTTTTTGTGGTCCTTCCAGTCCCAATTCTGGTGCTCAATAGAGCAATATCGAACCTTTCGGCATCCTGTGCAGATCTTTGTTCCGTTCAGGTCGCAAAGTTGGCATTTAGTGGACTCTTCTGTCGCAGTGGTCAGGTTTTCCGACGCTTTAGTTGGAACCGAAGTAGTCTGAGCAGAAACCTCAGTCGTTTGCGGCCTACCGTCTACCGAAGACGACTGCACGGTAGGGGAATTGGTTAGTTGAGCTGTGGTCAGTTCGTGTGGTTGGGATCCGGAGGCCGATGAGGATTGTTGTGTGGCTGATTGCTTGGATTGTTCAACGGTACAGGAAGGAGTCGACGGTGATTTGGCAAATGTAGCATGAGATGGATTTTCCGGTGAAGACACCATCTGAACGGATGGAGTCGTAACTTGAGACTGGTCGAGTGTTGCTGGCGAAGTAGAGGACTGTGCCTGAGGCTGTAGGGGTGGTTTGGAGTCAGAAGCAGACTGTGGCGTTGTTGAAGGAGTGGGAGATGGCGATTGCTGGGCAGAAGTCGATGTCTGCATAGCCGGAGAGCTGCGGTTTGGTCTCTTTTCCCGATCATCGCCATCAGGGCCGTAGTCAAGTTTTAACGGGTGTTTCTCCACAAAATCTTGCCATTCTTGCTTCTCGAACTCTGTGATCGTGTATGTGAACCAGCACGGGAACCAGTTGGGGTTTTTGCGCTCAAAATTCGTGAGAAGGCCTCGTTCTATTTCGACTAGCAATGCTGCCATTTGACGAGCCCAGATATTTCGACTCTGTCGGTGTGAAGCTCAGAGCAGAATGTCAAAATGTCAAAGTAAACATAGACCTACCCTTCTGTTTGCTTCTTCAACCTTGAGATTGAGAAGAGCAATCAGACAATTCAACAGTAAGATCGAGATAATAACAGTAAAGATCGAACGCAAGATTCGTATGGAGACAAGGGACCCTATCCAAGGGTCGAGTGAGCTAAAGTCATTAGCCATGAAAGCGATCATTTCCCCTATGGATTGACCAAAATTCTGGAAAGGATTATTTGCTGGATCATCACTATGTTCGCTTTGGAGCAAGAAAAATGGAACAAAAGTGAAGCCTGTGTGATATTTGAGTATGGAGATAGGAATGAAAAGCAGGTAGACTTACCAACAATGAATGATGCAAGTAACCCAAGAAAGGGTAGGACACCTTTGGTCATTTCCGTTAACAGTATCATCAATACTCCGGCAGGTTCGAACACGCGGGTTGTCAAAATGAGATCAATCCACAGCACGGGTATTGAATATGCAATGAATGTTCGTGGCAGTGAATTTCTAGACAAAACCATAGCCGACATAGTCGCAGAAAGGGGGATCACAGCGATATCGATATAATTGAAGATAGATCTGTAAAACAGCCGTGTCCCGCTGGCTTGCCGACCCTTTTGCACTGCCAAATAAATACAATTGAGTGCCTGAACACCACCCAATACAAGTGCAGAAATAGGTTTTCTTCCGCCAGCCGTGATGATGCTGAGAGCCAGGTGTAGCATGAGATTTGCTAGCAACGGCAAAACAATTCGGCTGAGATAGACGAATTTGCCAAACTTTTCAATTTTCCAAAAGACCAATTTCTCGAACCAAATAACTTTGACAAACGCGAATTGTAGTTCGGCGTCTTTCAGATCAAACACCTCCTCAACCAGACAGGAAAATGGACTAGTTGGTCCACTCGTGCGGCCACTGTGGCGAAGGCGTAGTCGCATTTGAAGCTCTTGGCCATCGCGGTTCTCGTAATAAGCATACGACGCAAGCGCATAGAATACGCTAGAAGGTCCGTCCTCGAAAAAGAAAGTGCTGGGTGACTTGTGGATTTGGCATTCATAAGAGGAGAAGGCTTCCAGAGGTATCGTTATGGTGGTCGCACCCGCGCCAACAGGCCCTTTCTGGCCGTTCAGAAGATAGTTGAAGAGTGATCGTATGGGGATGAGTAATCTCCAAGCGCTCTTAGTCTCATGGGCTTTGTTAGATGACTCTATAGCACCGATATCCGGTATGTGAAATTTCTGTAGCGCGATGTGCCTCATGAAGGAGAGGACGCCGATAGCACGCGCTCGACAAGCTACGGGAAGAGAGCAACTGATCGATCGTGAGTTTGAGATGATCAGATCGTTTGACTGATGATAACGTCGTAAAAATTCGTCCACGAGAACAATCTGATTTGATAAGATATCAATGTTTGCTGCCGTGGCGAATGCACTCGGGAACACAGGCTGCCGATCGTCGTATACTGGGTCGTCGTACACCATGGCATAAGTCTTGCTTAACTCCTTTATCAGCTCACCTCCTCCAAAAAAAGGCTCATTACGGCGAGACCGGTGGGTGTATGAAAGCCACATCAAGACCTTCGCCACGATATGCTGGCTTCTGTTTCGGTGTCCGACATCGAGGAGTTCACCACAGCGGAGATATCCTGGTGGAAAATACGCTGCAAAACTCGCAGAAAATGTCAACGCCACGTTGGGAGTTGAGATGAATCCGTTAGGCATTGTCACGCTGGTCGATTCTTTGATGATGAATAAATCGTAATCCGCATCGCTCGGGACGAAGTGATGACCGATAATAGTCGTCCTTGAGGTGGGCAGTGGTATTCCAGAGTAGGCTCCTCCCGACTCAGAGGTGACGCGAAGCACATAGTGCGGGCCACTCTTGAATATCTGCACCTTTTCCACCTTGTCCGAGTACAAGTTTTCGGACGTATAAAGCACCCGGAGAAGGTAAGGCTCTGACGAAGTCTGCGTTACCGCACTCATAGCCATGATGCAGTAGTCGTATTTCATCCGTACAGCAAACACGAAAACCTTGCTCGTCGAGTCCCAGGGGTAAGAAATGGTCAGAAAATGCACGACTTGCGCCTGTATCTCCTGAAGCGAGTACTGATCCTGACTGCTCCTCCGTAAGAAGATGGAATCGAACAGCGTCCTCTGAGATTCCCTTTCTATAATTGTCATAGGACTGTCGTAACCAACCTCCCTAACCACGCTCCCAAGTGAAGCCCTCCACCGATGAAGCTCGCCGCCTTCATCTTTAGCGCGAACATCAATAGTTTTGATGCTCTTCTTGACGGTATCGAAGTATTGTTCAACGGTTCTAATCTCCTCATAAGCTCCAGGAATTGCTACAAACGTAACAATAAGGCCAAATATCCCCCTGCCATCAACTCTGTGCGGTATTGCCCCGACCACCGTAACGCCCCGACTCGGCCCAATATGGACCTTCAAAACTACATAGCCTGGCCATAACGAATAATTGACTATTTTCTTGTAGACGAGCTGCAGATTGAAGGTCAAAAAAGAGCTGACCACAATGCTGCAATCGTTCGCGACAACAATGGTGACCACTTCGGCCCCCGGGGAGAATCGGCAGAAGGTGATTTGCTTGGGAATGGCGTTGCGAATAACTGTATCTTGTCCGTTGATCTTGTGTATGTATTTTGGCGCTATTTCAATGTCTGGAAGCACAATGGATTTGAGGGGACGAAGGCTCGGCTTTGTGAGATCCCAGTAGCACATGATCCCGTCATCTCTGGTGAGGTATATCATATGATGGTCGTCGTCCGATATAAAAACCCTGCCACCGGTGTATGAGTCGACGTCGACATGGAACTGAAGTTGTGAAGACGAAGCAATGATGCATTTGTTATGAATTTCCGAACCCGTCGACGTTGATATGGTGCAGAAAACAGGTTTGTCGATGGCAAGGCGATGAAGGAGCTTAAAGTTCTGGAGAAATCTACCGTCCCCAAACCCAAATGACCAAGATTTGACGTGGTCCCAGGTACGCGTCGAGTACGCGTCGACGATCTCTGCTTGTCCCCCTGACCCAAATGCTTTCCCACTCCTAGTGAAAAATATGTGCTCGTCATCACCCGAGACATCTCCATGTGAGTAGTAGGTAGCACCTTTCATTCTGAAGGTGGTCCAGTGCGCTCCACGATTAGAAGTGACGTCGAAGTGAAAGTCCCCATAATCCACCTTATGTTCGACGAGTACTCGCTCTCCATCACTGGAGACATAGCCATGAATTGTAGTATAGTCCCTTTGCATAACTCCATAATAGGTGCTTGATTGCATTGCAAACTGCGACTTCCAAATCTCGTCCATAGAGTCGCTAGCCATGCGATACACGACAACGTCGACAATTTTTGCATCAAGATCAGCGGTGAAGGTTGCTAAATACTCGTTCCCTTGAGATACAACCATGCAGTGCCTGATTTTCTTCCCATCACGTTCGAAAGACATGGTTACATTCAGCTCGAGTACCCTTTCGATGTCGTATGCTCCATCGATGTTGGAGTCCCATCGCACCGATTCTGGAAGAAGAAACCGGACGTAGGCGCTGGGCTTTGACTGGTCAATATCCGCTTGAGCTTGCGAGGCCATGGCTTATAGGCGAATGTTGATAAGCAATTCAGATAGTAGCACAAACGTGTGTCTTACAGGCAGCCAACGTTGGGAGATCTAGCTTTCAGCACCTCGAGGGGTAGAGTTCCAGATACGAGTGAGACAGTGTTGTTAGGAATTTATCCATAAGATAAAGACCCTGGCAATAGAACGCTCAGGCCAACGATCCTAAGTTGGCTACTTTCTGCTTCTTTCCGCAGTGATGGCCTCGACAACGGCTGGGGCTGTGGTACCATGTCTGGTACACAAGCACCTTCCAAAATGAGACTTATGTAAATAAGTATGACCTTTTTTAGACATAAATGTGTTTGGGGAAGTCTAGACTCGCTATCATACCCCGTGCTGTACAAACCTTATTTGCAACTTATTTGGTAACTTTTTGTTTTACTGAGAGTCAAGACGGCTCACGTTCTTGACCGCTTGACTTGAAGAATGCCAGTGATGCCATCGGCTGCGAGTCGTCTGTGGTGTCTTGTCATTCTTGACCTACAGTACCGGTAATGCCAGTCCAATGCCAGTCATCAGTATCTTCTACATAAGCAGGAGATCTGGTACGACCTGGATACGACGGCAAGAAGGGTACAATACCTAGAGTCGTCAAAGGTTCGATCCAATTTTTACGTTAGACAGGTTCTTTCCTCATTCTTCTTCAATTTCAAGTTACGTCTGACCAATCCGTTTTGCTCGTATATGATCTGTATGTAATCAATGATCATGACCCCTATTGGACCCGCTCGCGCAGTCTATGGTTATCTTCGGAGATCCCCACCTAAAGTACCTACGAGATCTATCAGAGCCTAGAAAGCCTGTGCTCCGTCATCCGCCGATTTCATCTACCCACCAGCGATCCTATTGACATGTACATTCGCGAAAATCTCCCTTCAGAACTCGTTCCCTGTGTTTATATCACCCTCAGCAACGTTCTGCGTATGTGTCTCATCTATTTCGCATAGTTCTCTATAACTGACATGTCCGGCCCCCAAGACAGACCTAAAGCACGAGGTATTCTTGCGCTCCATCTGAAATCGGACAGATTCATACAACCTCGCTGTTGTCCTCTATCCCATCCTGGTATTTGGCCCCGTGCAGCCCGCGATGTCATGATATGCAACTAAGGCGATTTCCCTCCACGAATCAAATATACCACCAAAATTAACTCCAGCTGTGTATACAACGGTATTACGTGGTCTTTGAAGAGGTTGGATCCGGAGCAATGCTATTCCTCCACAACGACCCCTCCTACAACAAGGTGCAGCGTCTACGACATCTGAGAGTTCGAGGCCACAATAACAGAATGGATTGCTTAATAGCGATGAAGAAGATACCGACGATGCCATGCCTGTTATGCCGATTAGACCGAGTTAAAAGTCATTATAGCGCGGGATCGGTGCATGATCAGCATCGAGAAAGGTGTGAGGGCATGATCACGGTTGGGGAAGGGAACTACGAGGTGGTCGGGGGTGAAGGCTATCAATATCATGGTGGAGGGGGTTTTTAGATCAGATCCTGCAGTGCCTCTGCGCAGGAAACTGAATGGGACTGAGAGTAATTCGTGAGACGTGGTTGGTCTCACTGATTTCACTATTTATGATTTGGTTGGTCATCAGAGTCGTCATCGCCGTTGCTGTCTATCAAGTGCGGTT
>Ga0210402_10005832_pt1 | contig 10963 bp, 6 predicted proteins | sample IncBWC7MmetaG_FD_161055 | JGI IMG/M metagenome (GOLD analysis project Ga0210402, IMG submission 161055) | Forest soil microbial communities from Barre Woods Harvard Forest LTER site, Petersham, Massachusetts, United States - Inc-BW-C-7-M | ecosystem: Environmental > Terrestrial > Soil >... | reverse complement strand
CCGGCCAGGTTACAGGCTCGCAGGAACTTTCACCCAGCTTTACGAATATCGGCTGTTGCTCCTCGGCGGCTACGCCATCATCGACGATGCATCGTTCCCCATCATTGGCGATCCGAAGAAAGCCTACGACACTTACCTGGAACAGCTCGTCGCGGATGCCAAGGCGGCTGTCGATGAAGCCGTACGCTTGGGCGTTGCCGACCCCGACCGCATCGGGGTCACCGGACACAGCCACGGCGCTCTCATGACCGCGAATCTGGTGGCGCATTCCGACTTGTTCCGCGCCGGCGTCGCTACCAGCGGCTCCTACAACAAAACGCTCACACCTTTCGGCTTTCAAAGCGAGCGGCGATCGGTGTGGGAAGCCTCGGACGTCTACCTGAAAGTCTCTCCGTTTTTCTTCGCCGACAAAATCAAAATACCGCTCCTCATCATGCACGGTGCGGAAGACGCGAATCCCGGCACCACGCCACTGCAAGCCAGCAAGCTCTACGAAGCCATTCGAGGCAACGGAGGCACGGCCCGCCTGGTGTTGCTGCCGCACGAGCCGCACTGGTATACCGCCATGGAATCGAACGAGCAGCTGATCTACGAGATGCTTCGCTGGTTCGACAAATATGTAAAGAACGCGCCGCCGCGCCCGGTGACCGGCACTCGCTAGAATCTCCAGTCACCCATAGCGGAATCGAACGCGAACGGGATTGGTGAGACGAGTCGAGCTCTACGGTTGTGCCTGCCACCGGCGACTGAGCCAGTCCAGAAATATGTGCGTCGGAAAATAAACGAACGCCGGCACCACTGTTAAGTAGATCAATAGATAAGCCCACCCCGGCATCGCGTGCTGCTCGCGAAAGAACGGCCCCCGCGCCCAATTCACATCCATCTCAGGCCGCCAGAAATAATTGATCGGCACCACAATCCACACCATGAGCGTCTGCAGCTTCCATCCGCGCTGGTCATACCCCAACCGCCAAATCGCCCACAGCAGCAGCGGCGGCGTGACCACGTGAAACAGACTGAGCCCGCGAATCAGCAGAGGCAGCCCCGGGTCGAACATATATTCGGTGCCTCCGACCAAATGTCGCCCAGTCAGCAACGCTCCCACAAAATCAACCGTGTAGAGCGTCTGAAACAAAAGCAGCCCCGAGGCCACCCACGAAAAAATCAGCGGACTGTCCAGCCACAAGCCAATTCCAATCAGCACATTCCCCAGATCGCAGAAGAAAAGAAAATTCTGTGCCCCATACTGCCGCCAATACACCGGCGCCCAGACGATCAGCCACACTGTCCACGCGATCTTGAGCCAAAGAGGCAACCGCATGGCCAGCTATTGTATGGGACGATCAAGACGCTCCTTACCTCGATCGCGCACAGACCAAGGCCCTAATGTCCGAAGGGCCGGAAGGGTGACTCAAGTGGAGCAAGAAACGCTGAGCGGGGTGGGACTCACTTGCGGTACCACCGCGGAACCTACGGTGTGTCGGGCTTAGTAATCTCGCTGGTCGGCCCCGCGACCGGTCCGTTGGACCAATTTGCCGGGTCCGCGTTGAATTCATTGCTCAATTTTCCAGTGGTGATGGGTGTCGCCGTCGGCTCGGCATCTGTGGAATCGGGTACCGCCTGTTTGTGATTCACGTCGGGAGAATCCGAGTCCAGATCCAGCGCCCAACCTCGCTGCCGCAAACAACAAAGCTCTTTGGTCTTTACGTTGAAAATCACCGCCCAATCCATGAACTTTTCCTTGTGGAAGACCCTCTGAAATGGATATCTCGCGGTTCCCAACGTCTTACCACGGCCGTTGATTACGGGAGCGTTTTCCAATTTCTTGCCGGTGTCATCGCTTACGGGTTCCCTTTCCGGCGCATCGCCGCTCCCGCTGCCGTCTGAAACGCGCACCTTGATTGCTTGGCGGAGCTCTGTCCCCGGCGTATCCCGGGAATCGGTGCTACCGCCACCCTTGCACCCGACGGGTGGTTTGAGCATATTTCCGTCTGGAAGTGCATACAAAGGTGCCGAAGTGGGTTTGGCATCGTTTGAGGCTGTGCTGGTTGCAAAGTTTCGTTCCCATTGCGCAGGAACCTTCACGCGGGCTCCTTTTGGGGCGGTAGAGTCCCAATCGATCTCGGGTGGGCCGTAAACCACCCTGCGGGTCCGGGAACGGCTTCCATCGGGCGGAAAACTGTTCTGGATAATTCCGACTCGCAGATCTTTGACTTGAGGAGCGCCGCAGTCCACGCCGCTGGGCCTGATTCGAGCGCTCGCCTTGAGGGTCACGGCAAACCCTCCCAGCACGGTATAAGCAAGTTCGAGAGGGTCCGGTGCGTAGGTTCCGGCCGAACTAACCTCCATCTGGGTCTGGTCGAACCAGAACACGGTCACCGGTTTCTTGCCCACTAGGTCGCCGGTGTCGGTTTCACAATGTGCCTCGATGATGGCGTCGTTCAACTTGTCACTGCCCTTCGCGCCCGAAATCTCGAAGTTGAACCAGCCTCCATCGCTGGGAACGTCGATCCGCAGGGTCTCCTTATTGTCGGCGAATCGTAGCCGGTGATCCGGATTGGTCAAGACGACCGTGAACCCTCCAGCTTTCTTGCTCTTGCCGCGAATCCGGCATGGAGTCGTAGCAGCGCCGGCAGGGATGATGCATTTAACCGCGACGAGGTCATCATTGCTGCTCGGAGTTTTGTTGATTTCGATCTCCACCGCCCCGCAGTGTCCACTGCTGCTGGCCCCTCCCCCGGCGTTTGAACCCTCGTCGGCCGGTGACATGAGCCACTCGGTCAGGTCGAATGTGAGCCCCGTGTGTCCATCGTTCACGCCCAATGGCCCCGGCGTTGGTCCCGGCAATACACCGAAGGAGCTGGCGGGATCGTTAGTTCCCAACGGGCCAGGTGTCCGAGGATGACTCTGCCAGGCATTGGTCCCGATGGGCGTTCGTTGCGTCATAATCGGCCTGCACCTCAGCGAAATACCCTAGCACATTCACGCCACGCGGGCGACGCCGGGTGCCCATTTCTCGCGCGTTCTTGGCGCGAGAAATGGGGATTTCCGAAGGGTGGGGGCTTTTGGACCGCACTTCCGCCCCGAACCGAAACACTACACAAATCGTCGATGTGCGAATTACCTGCGTAACTTGCCGGAGCTTACGGCTGTACCTACGATAACTTTGGTATGGGTTACCAAGCTCTTCTCTTCTGTCCCGATGAAAAGACCGCTCGCACAGTGACGCAGGTCCTGAGCGAGCTCGAGTTCACAGTCGAGGCCTGCATCGAACCTTTCGCTGCAGTCAAGAAGCTGATGGGCCAACACTTCGACGCTGTTGTGGTCGACTGCGATAACGAGCAGAATGCCACATTGTTATTCAAGAGCGCGCGCAACTCGACGTCCAACCAGGCGTCGCTTGCCGTCGCTGTCGTGGAAGGTCAGGCCGGGGTGGCGAAGGCGTTTCGTATCGGCGCCAACCTCGTCCTGACCAAACCCATCAACATTGAACAAGCCAAGGGAACGCTGCGTGTGGCGCGCGGCCTCCTGCGCAAGGGCGATCCAACGAAACCGGCTGCGGCCGCTCCTGCGTCGGCATCGGTACCTGCGAAGCCCGTCGCTGCGAAACCTGCTTCTCCCGTGAAACCAGCCGCTCCGACCGCGCCGGCAGCAGTCGCGACATCACGTCCGGCCGCGCCGCCCGAGGCAAGACCCGCACCAACCACGGCATTGCCCGCAACTGCGGCAGCAAGTTCGGTGCCGGCCACGCCCGATGACGACTTGCTCGAAATCTTGGACGAGCCTGCGGCCACCGAGGTCCCCGTATTCAACAAGTTCGGCGCCTCCGCTGCCAAGTTGCCTGCGGCCGCCGAAAGCAAGGCAGCTTTCAAAGCCGGCTTGCCGGCCACTCACGGCGGAGCCGCCAGCGCGCCCGCTCCCGCTCGCGAAGTTACGCATTCTCACGTCGCCGAACTATCGCCTTCGCCCACTCCTGCAGCCGCGGAGTCTCCAGCCGCCAAGCCCGCGGAAGCCGCCCCGACTGAGTCATCCAGCTACGCTGGATCCGAGCCCGCATTCACTTTTGGCGGCGCCAATGTCCCGGAAAAAGCGAGCGGCGCCAACAAAAAAATCTTCTTAGGAATCGCAGCAGCCGCGCTTGTCGGCGCTGCACTGTACTTCGGTTGGACAAAGTTCCAGGGACGCGCGAGTCAGCCAGTAACTATCCAGACGCCATTCGCTCCGGCACCGGTTGCCGTTCCACAGGCCGCAAAGCCCAGCAGCGCGAAGCCTGAGACGGCGATCCCAACTTCGACCGGCGCACCTACGGCCTCAGTATCCGTACCGCACACACAACCCGACGCCGTCCCGGCAAAGGACCAGGCCGCGGATGACACAGACTCCGCTTCCGACGACGCAGCCGCGTCCAGTTCCGCGAAGCCTTCAGGCTCCACCTTGTCCGCTGCCAGCAAGAATCCAGCTGCGGCCAAGGCGGCTGCGGCGCCCCTGGTACTCAAGGGCGGAACGACTCCAGCGGTACATGCAAAACCGGCAGCTCCCGATGCGCCTGCTCCCGACATGATTGGGATTGCAGCCACCGGCTCCAGCGCTCCTCCGCCCGACCTCGGCAGTGCCGAGAGCGCTCCTAAGCCCGTCCTGCAGACCCTGAGTGTGTCGCAAGGAGTGTCCCAGGGATTGCTGCTCAAGAAAGTGCAGCCCGCTTATCCCAAGAACGCTCTGCTCATGCACATTGAGGGCCCGGTCGAATTGATGGCGACGATTTCAAAAAACGGCGATATCAGTCACATAAAAATATTGAGCGGAGATGCCCAGCTTACCCGCGCCGCCGCGGAAGCCGTCAAGCAATGGAAGTACAAGCCCTACCTGCTCAACGGCGAGCCTGTAGAGATTCAGACCCAGGTCACAATCAACTTCAAGCTACCCAAGTAGATTCCGGAAAAAAAAAGGGCATGCGAAAAACCTTCGCATGGCCTTTCCTGCTCGCGCCATTGCGTGGTCTCTGCGACCAAAGCGGCGGGTAGTTGCAGTCCACACGGGCCAGATGTTCTACATCTGAGCTTCGTCGAGCGGACAAGAATACAATTGCCCCTGCCCACTCGATGAGTACCGCGCCTTCCCAATACGATGAGTGGCGTCCGTGGTTAGGGTGACGGGTCGGCGTCGTCCGAGCTGTTGACTTGTCGGGCTTTGCCCCGCTGCGTAACATGTTGGGCAACGTCAACGCCGACGCCCCATTCGCCCAAAAATATCAGAAAGGAATCGATTGTCAGCCCGCCTCCGCACAATTTCTGGATCAAGAAATCAATCTCATTCCCAGATTAGCTGCGAAAAAATGAGGAACGTCCCGTTTATCTCCGGACTCCGTCTCCCCGGATTCCCGCAAAAGGTAATGAGTGAAGACCGAACAACTGATCCTTTCCATTGGGTCCATTCTGCTCGCAGCGCGTGCGTTCGGCTGGCTTTTTCAGCGAATTGGACAGCCGCGTGTTGTGGGAGAAATGACCGCAGGTATCGTTCTTGGCCCATCGCTTTTTGGACGGTTCCTTCCCAACGCTTTCGCCTTTGTCTTTCCCGCATCGTCCATGCCGGCGATTACGGTTTTGAGTCAGCTTGGGCTTTTGCTTTTCATGTTTGTGGTTGGCCTTGAGGTTGATCTCGAACGTGTTCTGAAGCAACGGAGTGCGGTGGTTCTGATTAGCAATGTCAGCATTCTGCTGCCGCTTGCTCTGGGCGTCGGTTTGGCTAAGGCGCTTTATCCGCAATTTGCTGGCGAGCAGATACCGGTTCCCCTTTTCGCGCTCTTCATGGGAACGGCAATGAGCATCACCGCTTTTCCGGTGCTCGCCAGGATCTTAAAAGAACTCAATTTGCTGGGAACCCATCTCGGGAGCATGGCCATCTCGTGCGCAGCGATTGACGACATTAGCGCCTGGTTGCTGCTGGCAGTTCTCACGGCAATGGTGCACTCTGCGCAAAGCTGGCATCATTTCGCCATCACGCTGTGTTTGCTGATGACATTTGTCGCCATCATGCTGGCCCCAATTCATCGTGCGGCGTCCTTCTTAATATCCCGATACCAAACAAACGGCGCAGGCATGGAGTTCATCTCTTCCCTCATCCTCTTCATGCTTGCAGCCAGTTGGACCACCGAACGATTGGGAGTCCATGCATTATTCGGCGCATTCATGGCGGGGTTGGTCCTGCCCAGAAATGGGCGCGGGATTGCGGATGCGATTCATCGCATCGAATCTCTTAGCCTTGCGCTTTTGCTGCCTCTGTTCTTTGCTCTCACCGGCCTGCGGACGCGCATCGACTTGCTAACGGATAAATCGATGTGGGGCTATGCCGTGGCCATCCTTGCAACCGCCGTCGTCGGTAAGTTCGTGGGAACAGCCTTCACCGCCAAAGCCACCGAAACGAACTGGAAAGATTCGTTTGCCTTGGGAGTGCTGATGAATACCCGCGGGCTGGTTGAACTGGTGATCCTCAACGCCGGGCTCGATTTAGGAATTCTGTCACCGGCGCTGTTCACCATGATGGTCCTTATGGCGCTGGTTACAACCTTCATGACCACCCCGATCCTAAACGCCATGAAAATCCATCGCAACGCGTAGCGTAGTCGATACGGGAGTCCTTTCGTCGACCATCGAGCAGTGGGGAATCCGGAGTTGTGAATCCTTCGGACGGGGATTCGCGGACAGACGGGACGTACCGTAATTTCTTTCACGGCGGATTCCCGCGCATGATGGAACTGCAGGCCCATCGCCAAGCCGCGCGCTCCAGCTCTTACTGCGGCTGCATCACCTCGTCGACCACCACCTTGCCACCCTTGTCGGCAGTGATGACTTTGTGTACAGGCGCGTATCCACTGAGCGTAATGTCGAGCACGTAATTTCCCGGATCGAGCATCACATCCACCGGCGAATTCTTATCCAGCATGTGCTGGTTGATCGCAATCTGCGCGCCCTTGGGCTGGGTGTGGATGCTCACCGTCCCCTGGGCTGCCTGCGCGCCTTTTCCGCCGAACAGCTTTGACATTTTGCCCACCGTCTTGATGGTGTCGACGTTGCCCAGCGAGCGCAGGGTCGGAGAGAAGTTGAACGTCTGCCCCAGCACGAACTGCCCGTTCATGGTTTCGTCAATGTAACCTGGCATGCGCACCAGCACCACGTGCTGCCCTTTGTCCAGGCTGACCTGGGCCGGGGTTTTTGTGCCTACGTCGCGGCCGTCTACGTAGATGCTGGCTCCCGCTGGATCGCTCCTCACCACTAGCGTTGCCATCAATTGCGCCAGATGAACCAACGCGGTCGCACGGTTTGCTGAGGTCACATTCACAGTTCGCGTGTCGGTGGAGTAGCCCGCCTTGCTGACGGTAATGGTGTGCTGCCCGGGCTGAAGATTGGACAACGCAAACGGCGTGATGTAGCTTGCGTCGGTCCTGCCATCCACCTGCACCTGGGCGCCTTGGGGCGTGGAATCAATGGCCAGTCCTCCCGGAATGATCGGAGCGGGCGCCGCTGGCTTCTTCTTGCCATTTCGGCCTTTTGCCGACGCGACCGGCTGAGGCTCAGCAGGTTCCGGCTCGGAGGTTGCGACCGGCTGGCTTGCTACTGGTTGGGTCGACGCTGGCTGCGTCTCCTCGGGTTGGGCAGACCGCACCGGTGCCGGAGCCTTTTTCGGCGCCGGCTGCGTATCGTCAGACTGCACGGGAGTATCCGCCACGGCGCCGCCGTGCCCAGCGTCGTCGTCGCTGTTTAGACTGTGAACGTAAATCGTGACCCCAATGCCAATGATCAAAATCAGCGCAGCGGCCGCGCCCAGAGCGTAAAACATCAACTTCGGCGGAACGCTCTTGATCTCCTTAATTGCTTTCTCGGCCACTTCGCGCGGCTGTATCTTGGGCTTCTCTTCCGCCTTGCTGCCAGCGTGCAGAGTGTCGCCCTCAAACACCGTGGGTGTGGACGGCGCGGCCTTCACAGGTTGATAGGAAGATACCGGAGGAGGCGGTGGCGGAATGTAAACTTCCTTGAGCGGAGGCAACTCCGTCATCTCGGAAAAACTCACCCCACTGCTTCCTTTCGATCCTCCCTCCGCCATCATCGGATCGACGGCAATCTTCGGACCGTCTTCGCCAACCTGCGGCTCAAAGGTTTCAATTTCCGGCTCATCCGCCACCGCCGCAGACATCGACGCCGCGGGCATTTCCGATGGTTCGATCGCCTCGACAGACTCTGAAGCCTCCGGAGTAGAAAACGCCGTGTCACTCACTCCAGCGCCTGCGGCCGCAGCGGCCGCTTTCGGAACCGCCAGCTTGGAAACGGGCTTGGCGAGAGTGCTCGACGCCGCTGGAGTGACCAGTTTCTGTTGGGCCGGCTTGGCCGCCGGATTCGAGGCTTGCGGTGTTACTGCGGGCTTGGCTGCCGCCGGCGCCGCAAACTTGGCCTGCGCTGCCACGTTCGGCTTGTGGGCAACCGCGGGACTTTTTGGCGCTTCGGCCTTCTTGGCCGCCGGCTTGGATTCTTTGCACTTCTCCAGATCGTCGAGCAACTCCCGGCCACTCTGGTAGCGCTCGGCCGGGTCCTTGGCCAGCGCTTTCATGATCAGGTCGCTCAGAAGCGGATGCACCTTGGGATTCACGTGCACCGGCGCGACCGGTGTATTCTCGATGATGCTTTGCCGCAAGCCCTCGATGTCCTCGCGATCGAACGCCTTCCGTTCCGTCACCATCTCATAGAAGATCGCGCCCAGGCTGAACAGATTCGACCTGCTATCGCATGCTTCGCCGCGCACCTGCTCGGGCGACATGTAGTGCAGGATCGACGGAACTCCTTCGGAAAGATGCTGCACGAACTTGCCTACGCTGGAGACGCCGTACCCAAGAATCCTGACCGTGCCGTCCCAGCCGCACATGATCTTGGCCGGCTCCAGGCTGTAATGAACGATGTTGTGCGACTTCGCATGCTCCAGGCCGCCCGCCAACTGCCGCCCGATGTCGAGCAGATCCCAAATCGAAAATCCCTCTTTGCGCGCCAGCATCGTGGCAATGCTGTTTCCCTGTATGTACTCCATGGTGGCGCAGAGCTGGCCGTCAATCACGCTCGCACCGGAAACACGCGTGAGGTTCGGGCTGCTCAAGACCTTGCAGCTTTCGGCTTCCGCCAGCAGCGCCTGTTCCAGCGCTGCCGCGCTCTCGCCGAACGCGCTCAACTGGATCGCCTTCAGCGCGATCGTCTGCCCGCTCTCGGGTTCGTTGGCTTTGTAAATCACGCCCGTGGGCGATTTCGCCAGTTCACTTAAGATTTCGAAGTGGCCAATTTTCGTAGACATTTCTTTTTTCCAATTCCGTTCCCTCGAGCCCCTCGCGTCGCCACGACAAAGCTCAGACGCTGGTGACCCGGAGAATGGGTAGGGTTAGGATATCCCCCCTTGGACGTGGCTTCGAGTTACGAAGGTAAGCAACCAGAGGCCGCGGGGGCGGCTGTCTCAAGGCCGCAAAAGTGGGAAAATGACCCGACTTTGACCCGGGAACCCGGTCCGATTTCAGCCGCGAAGCGGACAAGAATGCAGCCCGCAAGCTTGCCCTGAGCTTGCCGAAGGGGCGTCAGCCAGGAGACTAACGGAGGCTAAGCGAGCCCCAGTGGGGCGAAATATAGTTTTCCAGCAGATACGAAAATGGCGACAGGGAACCTACGACTTAGTTTCAGCGACGACTCCCCGAACCGGCTTCTTCCCGTGTTCCCGCCATCCTTCAATAATCAAATAGAGCACAGGGATAAAGAACAGGTTCATGAAGGTTGACATGATCATTCCGCCGAAGACGGTTGTGCCCACAGAGTGGCGTCCGTTTTCTCCCGCGCCCGTGGCCAACACCAGCGGCACCACGCCCAGGATGAATGCCAGCGAGGTCATGAGAATCGGACGCAATCGAATCGTTGCCCCTTGGATCGCCGCTTCGACCAGCGGCACGCCGCGCCCGCGCAATTGCTCCGCAAACTCCACGATCAGAATCGCATTCTTGCTCGACAGCCCAACCAGCATCACCAACCCGACCTGGCAGAACACGTCGTTTTGCAAACCTCGCAACCATTGAGCCCCCAGCGCTCCCAGCAACGCCATCGGTACCGCCAGCAGCACAATAAACGGCAACACAAAGCTTTCGTACTGCGCCGAAAGCGTCAGGTACACCACCAGCGTGCCCAGTCCAAACAGAATGATCGAAGTCCCGCCCGCCGCCAATTCTTCCAGCGACAATCCCGTCCAGCTGTAGGCGAATCCTTGCGGCATCTTCGTCGCCAGAGTTTCCATTGCCGCGATCGCCTGCCCCGAACTGTATCCCGGCGCCGGCGAGCCGTCGATTTCCGCCGACCGGAAAAGGTTGTAGTGGCTGATGACCTGCGGCGTCGTGGTCTGCGTTACGCTGATTAAATTGTCCAGCGGCACCATGGCCCCGCTGTCGGAACGCACATAAAACTGCTTCAGGTTGTCGGATGTCGCCCGGAATTGCTTGTCCGCCTGCACATACACCCGGTACGACCGGTTATTGAAATCGAAGTCATTTACATAGGATGACCCCATGTAAACGCCCAGCGTGTCCGTGATTTGCGACAACGGCACATGCAGGCTCTTCGCCTTCTCGCGGTCAATGGTCACCAGATATTGTGGGTCGTTCGCGGTGAACGAACTGAAAAGCCGGACCAGATCCTTGCGCTGCGCCGCCTGTTGCATCAGGGCTCCGGCCGTGCCCGCCAGTTCCTCCAGTTTGTGCGCCGCCTGATCCTGCACCACGAACTGGAATCCGCCAAACTGTCCCAGACCCTGAATCGGCGGAGGCAGCGTCGCAAATACTATGGCTCCAGAGATTCCAAACATGCGCGGACGCACGCGGTTGAGAATCGCCGACGCAGTGTGCGCGTCCCCTTTGCGCTGCGAATACGGCTTCAACGGAACGAAAATAAGTCCCTGG
>Ga0210402_10005831_pt1 | contig 10965 bp, 10 predicted proteins | sample IncBWC7MmetaG_FD_161055 | JGI IMG/M metagenome (GOLD analysis project Ga0210402, IMG submission 161055) | Forest soil microbial communities from Barre Woods Harvard Forest LTER site, Petersham, Massachusetts, United States - Inc-BW-C-7-M | ecosystem: Environmental > Terrestrial > Soil >... | reverse complement strand
GTTCCTGCACGGCGACAAGAGCGTTGAGAAGCTTCGCCAGTCGGAAGCGGCCAAACTTAAACCCGATGTAGTTTCGGCCACGGACCAGGCCGCCCAGAATTGGAAGCCGCGGAAGGTGGCCACCAATCCCAAACAGTAATGGCGGTAGTTGAGAAGGGCACACCAGCCGCAGTGAATGCCGCATGTCTTATGCGATTCGCCTTATCTCTTCTCGCCATCGCCGTGATGCGCGGGCAGACTGCGCGCGATCCGGAGAAGTTGTTGGAGACCGCGCGCGCCAATCTCCAGGCTATGACGCGCCGTCTGTCCAACTATGCCTGTATTGAGACGGTGGACCGGCAGAATTTTCAGCGTCGCCTGGAAGTCCAGGCCGATTCCGCCGCGCCCGCGATGTCCTGTGCGCCCGGTGCGAACACCGGCCCCGGCAAGAAGACCGAAGAACTGCATCTGGAGGCTACCGATCGCCTGCGGCTGGAGGTTGCGGTTTCCCAGGGGATTGAGATTCACTCCTGGCCGGGCGCGACGCGATTCGAAGCGCGCGGCGTGGACGAAATCATTGGTGGAGGTCTTATCGGAGCGGGCGCCTTCGCCACTTACCTGCTGGATGTTTTTGACAACCCCGGCGTAGTTTTCAGCTACGCCCGCGAGAGTTCCACCGGCACTCAAACGGGGCTTGAGTACCACTACCACGTGCCAATCGAAGCCAGCCATTACCACGTCAAGACCGGTGCATCCTGGCGGCCTACGGCATACGACGGTTCGTTTTGGCTTGATCCGGTTTCGCTGGAACTTCAGCGCCTGACCATTCGGACCCCCGAATTGGCGCCTGACACGTCGATGTGCGCAGTGGAGGCAACCTTGGATTACCACCGCGTTCACATCGGGGATGGAGACGTTCTGCTGCCGCGCCAGGGCTGGCTCCAGACTATGATGCGCAACACGCACGTGGCTAAGAACACCATCACTTTTTCGGAGTGCCGCGAGTACCAGGCGGAATCTCAACTGCTGTTCGACACGGGCGCCGACGGGCAGGCCGCAGCCACCAGGCTAACCGTGCGCGCGCCGGTTGCGTTGACGATCGGGCTGCCTCTCACGCTGGCCCTGGCCGCGCCGATCGACACCGATACCGCGGCCGCGGGCGACCTGGTGTCGGCCAAGGTGGTTAAAGCCGTTCGCCGGCCTGGTTCGAGCAACGCGCTGATCCCCGCCGGCGCCACGGTCCGCGGCCGCATCGCGCGCGTGGAGCACCATCTGATTCCAACACCATATTTTCTCATCGCCATCACGTTCAACCGGCTGGAACTGACGGGTAGCTCTTCGCCCTTCGCGGCCCGCCTCGATCGCGACGTGGAGTTAGCCACACGGCTGGGCGCGAACCTGGTCGGGAAGAGGCGCGGCCTGGATTTCTGGGACGTGGGCAACTTCCTGTTTCCCACGGGAAAGAGCCGTTACGTGCTGCCCGCCGGGTACGAGTCCCAGTGGTTCACGCTGGCCACCCCGTCCAGGTGATGCAGCGTAACCGTCTCTCGCCGGTACGGTCTCGTATTTCGAGGCCACCGCTGCGCGACCCTCGCGGCTCCGAAGTGGTATAGAAGGGCTCGAAGAGATGTTGCGGGCGCGGCCGTCAACCCGGGGAGGTTCGCTGCCGCATCGCGGGCCTGCCGTTCCATCTAATACGCCATCTCTCCGCCCAAAGTTCCATATATCATTTTTGAAAAATTGACCCAACTTTTCCGCATGTTCCGCGTATATGGGTGTGGAGGCGAACAGCACTCCAAACTAACTCGAAACAAACCGGCACTAAGGAGAAACAAAAGATGACTAAGAAAGCTATTTGCACGTTCGCCCTGGCCCTCGGCCTGACAGCGATGTTTGCCACCAGTTCACTATCCGCGCAGGCGGGCGTGTATTCCGACAAGATTTCCATTCCGTTCGCGTTCCACGTGGATAAGGTAGCTCTGCCCGCTGGAGAGTATCGCCTGGAGCGGGTATTCGGCAAGGATATCGTTTCGCTGGTCAATTTGCGGACCGGCCAGCGGGTGCAGATCCTGCGCCAGGAAGCCGCCAGCACGCCCGGTAAGTCGAAGCTTACTTTCGAATCCGGACCTCAGGGGTATTCACTGAAGAAGTTGTCCTAAACGGTAGGCTCCACCTTCTCCACTGCCGCCAGCACCAGGCCCGACGGCAACTCCTCGCCGAAGATCCGGCCGAGCGTGCGGTCGTCCTCTTCCTCACCCTCCAATACGGCCAGCAGACGGTCGGCTTGAGCCATGGATTGAAGCTTGCTCTTGACGGCTTCATGGGTGGCGGCGGGCAGGTCGCGGGTCGGGTCTTCGGTGCGGCGGGCCAGGGCGGCTAATGCGTCGCCTGCGCCCGGCACGCGCAGCAGGGCTTCCACCCATCGCGTGACGGTGGCCGGCGGCACTACCAGGTTGCTGGGTCCGTAGAAGAGTTTGCGTGCGCCCAGGCGCGAGAGGCACCAGAGCTCGCTTTCCTTGAAGTCGCCCGCCTTCACGCGCTTGATCAAGGCTTCACCAAGTTCCGTTTTGGTGCCGATGGGCAGCCACTCCACAGAGGATGCCGTGCGCCACATTTCGCGCAGCAGGCTGGCATTGATGCGCTGCGGTTTCTTATTGCCGCGCGGCAGCAGGAAGCCGGAGAGGCGCTGGTACATATCGGTCTGCTGATTGCGGTTCATGCCGCCGGCGACGCGGCCCCAGAAGATCCACCAATCGATCTCGCACTGCACCTGATTGCCGAACGTCACGCCGCCTGCGTAGACGCGGCGGGCCTGCTCAATGCGGAAATCGTCGCCCGGATAGCCGAAGCCGGGGCGCAGGCAGAAGCCCGCCAGGTTCAACCAGCGAATCTCGTAAGCCGGGCTCATTTTGCGGCCCTCGGCGGCGGCCAGGAAGGCGTCGCCCAGTTGGCGGATGGCCGACAGCGGCCAACTGTTGCGGCCAAGGCCCATGGTCTGTTCCAGCTTGGCCGGCAATTCCTCCGGCGTGATGGGCGATGGCGCGACAGGCGATGGCGCGACGGGCGATTGCGAACCGGGCGCAAAGACCGCGCCGATCAACGCCAGCGCGGCCTTCAGCGCCTGCTCGCTGACCACGGCGGCGGCTTTGCGTTCGGCCGACTGTTCTCCAGCGGCCTTGCGGAGCTCGAATTGCAGCCGCCAGCGGTTGTCGCTGATCTTCGATTCGCACCAGGTTTCGAGCGTGCCGATTTCGGTGAGGCGCGCGCCCAACTTCACGGGGATGAGCCGTTCCTCGGCCTTCTTGCCGAAACGAATTACGGCGTTGAGAGGTGCGTGCATGTGGAGATCGGCGTCGCCAACCGCGAATTCCACCACGTGTCCCAGCTTGTCCTCCGTGCGCGTGAGGGAGCTGTAAAGCCGGAACGAAACCGGCCGGTTGGCCACCAGTTGCAGCGCGCCGTCATCAATCTCCAGCGCCGCGCCTTCCTCCGCGCCGCGCGGCACCAGGCAGACGGCTTGGAACTTGCTGTCGCGCTGAACGCCCAAACCGATGTAGTAAGTTCGCGGCAGTCCGCCGCGCACCAGCACGCCGCTACCTGTGGAGCGTACATAGGAGTAGTAAGCCGCGCCGCGCGCCACCGCCAGATCGAGATCGGTGTTCTCCAGAATCTCCGGCCGCCGGCCGTACCACTGGCCCACCACGTCCGCCACGCGTTCGCGCAGAATCTCGGGAATGAAGAAGCCGCCGTTGAACAGGATGGCGTCGGGCGCCTGGCCCACCGGTTCCAGGAAGGCGTTCAAATGGCGGGTGACGGCGGGGTCGGAAACATACGGCAGACCCAGCTCGCGGAACAGGCTGCGCTTTTCGTCCTTGGGCGCTTCGCCGCGCTGCGTGAAGGGCAGGAAGCCTTCGAGCGCCAGTTCCAGCGCCTCCTCGCGGAGGATTTCGCTTTTGAGCGATTTGCCGATCAGCGCCGAACCTGTGCCCAGCACGGTGATTTCGACGGATTTGAGATTGGGGTCGTTGAGCAGCTTTTCCTTGGCCGCAGAACACTGGCGGCGCAGGCCGCTGCGCTGCCGGATGGAGAGCGGCGCCCCGAGCTTGGATTCCACCAGCCAGGCCAGCGTGAGGTCCAGGTTATCGCCTCCCAAGAGCAGGTGCTTGCCCACGGCGGTGCGGGTGAAGTTGACCAGGTCGCCCTCGCGCGAGACGCGGATGAGGCTGAAGTCGCTGGTGCCGCCGCCCACGTCGCAGACCAGCACGATCTGGCCATCGAACAGCTTCTTGCGGGACGCCGCCAGGTTGTTGGCGATCCACGAATAAAACGCGGCGGCAGGCTCTTCGAGCAAGGTCAGGCGTGAGAGGCCGGCCTCGCGGGCGGCCATCACGGTGAGCTCGCGCGCCTCTTCATCGAACGACGCCGGCACCGTGAGCACGATATCCTGTTCGGCCATCGGCAGATGCTTGATGCGGTCCCACTCCTCGCGGAATTTGGCGATGAAGCGGGCGGAGACATCCACCGGCGAGAGCACGCGTCCGGTCTCCTGCGAATCCCAGGGGAGGATTTTGGCGGTTCGGTCCACGTCCGGGTTGGAGAGCCAGGATTTCGCCGAATGCACCAGGCGGGTAGGCACGATGGCTCCCTGTTCGCGGGCGTACAGGCCAACCGGCTGGCCCTCTTCCAGAAACAGAAACGAAGGCAGAGTGCGCCGGGGCTCCACGCGGCCGGCGGCCACCAGTTGGGGCGTCTCGAAGATGTGGATCGGCGGAAAGTCGCGGTCTTCGGCCTCGCGCTCGTCGATATAGGCGAGGGCGGAGTTGGTGGTACCGAGGTCAATGCCGATCTTCATGGGCGAGTTCCTTCGGGGCTAGCGGCAGGCGGATTGACAATCCGCCGCAGGTTCACAACCTGCCCCACAAACCTGCGCGTTCAGGGCCGTGAGCGCGACTACGAAACTAGGATAACTTACAAACGAATGCTCGAAGCCGACGGGCCGCGGCGATGGGCGGGGACGGCCGCAAGGCGGGTTTCCGCCGCTGGGATGACGGGGAGGGGTTCGGCGCCCGGGGCTTGAGGCGGGGTTTGCGGAACGAAGCCAATTTGCTCCTTGGGTATTGAGGGTGCGGCAGTTACGTCGAGCGGTGCGGACACCGGCTGAGGTTGCGGGGCGGGTTGGGCAAAGCGTTCGGCCTGGAGGCGCTGGAGTTCCTTGAAGGATTGGATTTGCGACCTGCGGGTGGCGTCGATGCGGCGCTGGAGGCGGATCTGGTCGGTCGCACTGTCCATGAAGGCTTTGCCGGCCTGGTTGAGGTCTTTGGGGTAGGTGGCGTCTTCGATTTCGTAATCGATGATTTCGGCGTCGATGCGGGAGAAGCGGGTGAGAAGCCAGGTGTCGCGGATGACGTTGTCGAGGAGTGCGCGCTCCATAGCGGTTGCGGGGTGGTGGTCGCGGTAGAACGTATCGGCAAGTTGGGCAAGGGCCTCGGGGTCTTCGCCGGTGATGATGGTGGATTCGGCATGGATGCCGGACCTGAGAGCGTTCATACTGGAAACGGCCTTGCCCGCGATGGAGCGTGGACCCGTTGACTTAGCCGCATTGCGGCGGTTTGCTTCGATTTGAGGTTGAGTGGACATGTGAGAGTCGAGTAAGAACTAAGACGCGCAGGCCGGGAGGCCCGCGCCACTGAGGTTACTATGGCGCCTTGGGGCTGGGGGGCGGAATGACTGTAAGTGGTTGAGGGGATGGGGAAAAGATTTTGAAAAATCGTGTCATCCGTTACACTGCCAGTTGATGCCCGCAGGCGATCTGCCGCCAAAACGGGCGGATCGTCCCCCGCGGTAGTGCGAACGCATGCTTCATCTGCCAAGAATTACGTCAATGCCGGAGAGCAGTAGTTCCAGTTTCGCCCGCGGCAACTTCCCCACGCATTCGCCGAGGAGATCCCGATCGAGGGTTAGGACCTGAGAGACGTTCGCAACCGATTCCTGAGGGAGTCCCGTCAATCGGCTCGAAAGGGCAAGATTGCCCGGAGCGTCGGCCCACCGCAAGTTTGTTGTCAACGGAACACAGACCACGGTGGCGATGCGGCTACGATTCAACGCATCGCCTTGAACAATCACGACCGGCCTTCTGTATCCAGGTCCGGAGCCGGCAGGCGCCGGCAGATCCGCCCACCGGATTTCCCCCTGTGCGATCACCACTCGACTTTTTCGAGGACACGGGCTGCCGCCCGCGAGACAAACTCGTCTTTGGCGGTCTGCACCTCGGCGCAGACCCGGTCCATCGCCTCGGTGAGCTCATCTGCCGCATGCCGCGCCACGTACTCCCGGATTGCATCGCTAAATAACTGGCTGCGGGACTTCCTGGTCCGGCGCGCGAGCCGCTCGGCCTCTTTGAACACATCGTCCGGAATGGACACAGCCGTTTTCATACCTTTAGTATAACTGGTTCCTCCGCAGGTTGTGTCTTCGGCAGCGCCTGATCGAGGGCTCTAGTGAGGAATGGGCGAACACCAATCCTAGATAAGGCGTTCCGTTGCCGTGACCGACGCGAAGCATTCGCTGACGACGTATTCTGGACGGATCGTCGTCGCTATACCTCAGATAGCGACGACAGCGACTTCGCGGCCAGAAGCCCTGACGAGCCGTTCCATGTCGCCTGAGTCGCCGGTGAGAATTGTAGCTTTTTGCCGAAGGGCTGTCGTCACCACGACGGCGTCAACGACATCCGACGTTTTGGTTATTCCTAACAGTCGCCCGGCCTCGTGCGCCTCGGTCTCACCAAGAGGAACGACTACGCAGCCAGTCAAGAAGCGACGGAGTTGGGCTTGTTGTGAGGACCGGCTGACCTGGGCGACCACCGGCGCGGGAACCAATGGAACAACGCCCAGTTCCAAACGGGCCTTGTGTTCAGCCCATGCCCGCCGCTGGTTTCTATCGGCGGCCACGAGAATGGCGGCGTCATAGACGACGGCGCTCAAGCCGAACGCCGGACCGTTCGCGAGGTTCGGAGCTGAGCGCGCACGCTGCGGCGAGCTTCATTCATCTCTTCTGTCGTGAAACGTCCGTGCTGCTTTTCCCACAGCGCAACCGCCGCCAAACCAGCCCGCCGCTGCAGTGCCTGGCGCGCCGCAGCGGTCATCCAGGCAGAGACGCTGACCCCGTCGCGGGCGGCCGCCGCAAGGATGTTTTCGTGAATGTCAGGGTCTATAGTGATGGCAAGCTTCGGTGATGGGTTGCCGCGCGGCATACAAAGTATCCTACTACAATAGGATACCACGCGCAGCCGCTTCCCACGACGGCGTGTCCGCGGAGTTGGCGACGCGTCCGTGTGGCCGACAGCCGGGCGTTGCGCAATTCCACCTAACGGCGTCTCACGGGAATAATCTACGCCGAGAGCAGGACTAAGCCATCAACTGCCGAATAGCCGGCTCGATTGTTGGTAATGAGCGGCACCTGGCAATGCAGGGCGCCCGATACAGTCCATGCATCGGAAAGCCCTCGCCAGCCGACGAATCGCCTTTGAATCGCGATTTGTAAGCACAAAAAGACCCGATTCGAGTGCATGGGCATATAATGATTACCGGAGCCGGGAATCATCCAAACGGAGAGTCCGAATGCAGGAAACGGAAGCAGAAATTCGCAAGCCGAATCCTGGCAATCGGACGGCCTCGGAAGCCTTGCTAGAACTCTATTTGGCACGCAACGGCTACCCTGTCTTTGAGCACGAACCTCACGTTGAAGGCAAGAATCGGAAGCCAGATTATCGACTCCCGTTCGGCGGCTCGTCGGTTTTTCTTGAAGTGAAGGAATTCGGTGAGCCGATTGGCGTTTTCTGTGACGGCACCACACAGAACGACCCCTATGCCCCGTTGCGGGATCGGATAGATCGGGCGAGAAAGAAGTTTCAGGAGTATAAAGATTCGTCGTGCTCGTTGGTACTGGCGAATCCGCATGGTGCCTTTGTACAACTCGACGCATGGGCCATTCACGGAGCGATGTTAGGGAACGTCGGCTTCCAGGTTCCAGTTGGAGCAACCGTCCATGCAGACATGCCGATCAGGACTGTTTTTCTCGGTAGTGGCAGGATGACCGACTACCAGCGAAGGAACACCTTTAACACAACGGTCAGTTCGATTATCGTTCTATGTCGTTACCCCTTTGAGAACACGCTTCAAGAACTTGCCGCCAAGCAGCGTGAGCGGGAGCTAGGTCGAGAACTGACCCTGGACGAACTGCTTGAACTTCGCTGCCCTAACGTGAGGGACCACGAGTGCAAGTTAGGGCGAGAACTGACGTTGGATGAGATGGACGACATGATTGAGCATAGCCGCTCAGATACCGCGGAGGTCGGGAATCCGGTTCGGCTGGTTGTACACGAGAATCCTTTTGCTCGACTTCCATTGAGCAGAGAACTCTTTTGTGGGCCTTTCGACGAGCGGTGGGGAGCGGAAGAAGGCTACATGAGACGAGTCTTCATAGGGGATGCGGTGCGAGACATTGAGGCCCGTCTCCACGCGAGTTGATGACGGTGCTTACAGTGTCCACGGTGATTACGGATCTGTTCTTTTTGCCCCCGCACGCTGTCGCACTACTCGGGGCTGTAGGCTCTCAACTTGGCGCTGTCGGTACGTCCTGGCCCTTCCGTGTGGCCGCGCGGGGTGTTTTGGCGGTCGTAACCAGGAGCCGCCGCCTGGAAAGTCGTTGACGTTGTAGTTTGAGTTCGGGTCCCCATTCTCGGGAATTCTCGGGCTTACAGCCACGCCGACCACCCATCGTCAGGAAGGGGGAAAGAGGCTCACAATCGACTCCTCCTAGCATCTGCGACCTTGGAGTTGGTGTGGTTCCGATAGAATGGGCTCTACCGAGGAGAAAGCAATGAAAACCTTCCGATGGCTAGTTCTCGTGATCTTTTTCACCAGACTCGCCCTCGCATACCAGCCCAAGCCAGGGGAATTTAGCTACGGGTATCGCGTGGTCAGCTTCGACTCCAAAACCAAACAATGGGCCGTTGACTTTACTGCTCCTTTCCCTCAGACAGAAGGCAAGAATATGGTGATCGAGATTCGTATCGCACGATTTGCCCTCACCTGTCTTGTTGGGAAAGAAAGAACACAAGAGTTACCGCAGGGCGTTTGCGATCTGGAAGTCGGCAGGTTATTGAAACGCCACACAGGGGACGAAAACGAAAACGCTAAAGACTACCTTGAGATTAGGAGGACATCAGACACACTGGGATATTGGAAGGACCAAAGAAAGATAGGACGGTTCAGGTCTTCAATATAGTCAAAGAAAAACTGACCTTTAGCCACAAATATACGCTTGAGGAATTCGCTAGACCATGAAGAACTTCCGATTGCAGTCATGCACTGCCGAAGAGCCAGAGGCCGTGCTAACGTAATGCCAGGAGTGCTCCAACTTATATGCGACCAACCATTTGCGTTCCTCTGGCTAGTTTCCTGATCTGTGTTGCGTGCCAATCAGCGCACCCGACAAGCGCAGTCCAGCAGGCTTCAACCAATCAAGCTGCTGGGCGTGGCGGAAAGGTAACCGCAGACAATTGGGATGATGAGAGTCACGGGGCGGTTTCCAACATCGCAAAGCTTTCGTATGTGAACCAGCGATGCCGAGGGTGGGCTCGCGGGGATATCGACATCGACCAAACATGCCTCGTTGTAAGGACGGTGGGTGGCGGATTGGTCGTCATCCCAAATTCATACGTTGACGAGGATATTCGAGACCCGATGGACAAGTGGTTGCGGCGGTTCTATCAAATCGGTGGAGGTCGGCAATAGTACAAAGCAATTTTCAAACGACGAGAGATCGGGACCGCCCGCGAAGGCTGGACGGCCATACGTGCGAGGGATAAAATATCCATCATGAAGCTCTTTCCAATTTCACGAACCGACGTAGAAGTAGGTCGCCTCATGCAATCCCGACGCGAGTTGCGTGAGATGGCGATTCCTGCATTCGAGCAACTGCTGGCGACGTTTTATGAGTTGATAAAAGTCGCCGTGGAACGCTGCTTCGACTTCAACGAAAATGTTGACCCTGAGTTTTTCGAACCGGTTCATGGAAAGACATTTGAGGAGATGCACGGGACAATGTTGCGTCGATTGATTTTCCTGTGCTGCGAGATTGAGAATATCGAATCGCGCGTGCGGCAACTAACGGGCGAGAGCGCGGATGAATTGGATGCGAGAGAAATCGATTTCTGGGTGGAATGCAATACGGCTGCTTGACAACTAGCCTGAATTTTCGCGGCAAATAGTCAGCTAACGTTTTGGGTGTCGTCTACCGGAACCTTAAGGCGACGCGGAAGAATTAATTGGACAATGTGACGATCAGTGCGGTTTTGGTGTCAACGTGTAGTTCCAATCGGGATGCTTCTTGTGGCGGCGAGTCTGTTGGTTGCCAGGGATGCTCTTGGGTCCGACCGGCTGGTAGCAAGTGAACTGAGCGGCGCTGTGAGCCTTCTGGTGGCATAAATGGCAGGGCCGGAAGCCGACCCTGCCATGAAAGAATTCCCCCAAAACACAGCCTCATTCCACGGAGGCAAATCCGACGAGCCAAAAGTTTTGGAATGAAATGGAATGAAACTGCGTTTTGGAGTGCCTGTAAGTAATTGAACACATGGTGGCCAGGGACGGAATCGCCAAGCACTACATCGGACTTCGTCTGCCTTTCCCTGGTGTTCGTCTCGATCCGAGGCTGGAATTGGGCTGCTTGAAGCGTGGCAGTGGTAATCAAGCGATCGCGACTGCGCTGCTGCGCGAATCAGCGGACGGGTACGTAAACAATTTGATCGCGCCACTCCTCCGATTGAGATGCGGCCCATACGAGAAGCAGCCATTCAATTGTGTCGCCAATGGCGCTCGGCAGATTGGGAATGATGAACAAGCCAGGGGACGACTTTCCGGATGCGAGGCGCTCGCAGAAGTGCCGCGTCATCGTATTCCGGTCGTGGCTGATCAGGATCCGATC
>Ga0210402_10005830_pt1 | contig 10966 bp, 7 predicted proteins | sample IncBWC7MmetaG_FD_161055 | JGI IMG/M metagenome (GOLD analysis project Ga0210402, IMG submission 161055) | Forest soil microbial communities from Barre Woods Harvard Forest LTER site, Petersham, Massachusetts, United States - Inc-BW-C-7-M | ecosystem: Environmental > Terrestrial > Soil >... | reverse complement strand
TGCCGGTCCCAGCCCTACCCAGGTCGGTGTTTGCTTGGGAACTCCCGCTTGTTCGGCGCAGGTCGATACTTCGAATGCGTTTGCCAATTTTCTCGGCGGTCAGATCGCCACCTACCAACAGGACAGCGTTCAAAACAAATACTACAACCGATACAAACTTGCGGAGCCCTATCTTCAGGACGACTGGCGCGTTACGTCTAGGCTGACTCTGAATTTGGGCATCCGTCTGGGGCTATTTGGCTCCTGGTACAACGATAAAGGCACCGCATTTAACTGGGAACCTTCCGCTTACGATCGTTCGATAGCCTCTGGCGTTTTTCTTGACCCCAATTTCGGATTTCTCGTGCGTCCGCTGGCTTCGAGTTCGGGGAACAGCTTGGTGGCCATCTCTTCGAACTTGAGCAATCCAGACCCGGCGATCATCAACGGTTTGGTCCGCTGCGGATCGAATGGCGTGCCGAAGAGTTGTATGAGCAGCCACATCCTTAATCCAATGCCGCGCATTGGATTGGCTTGGGACATCTTTGGGCACGGTAAAACAGCTCTTCGCGCCGGTTACGGAATCTTCTACGAGCACGGCACCAGCTACGAGGCGAATACCGGCTCACTGATTGGCAGCGCGCCCCTGACGCTGAGCCAAACAGAACTTAATCCGCCGAGTTATCAATGTATTGGAGGTTTTGGGCGGCTCGGAACTTCCTGCACCTCCTTCTTTGCGCAGGACGCCCTCAATCCCGTCGTCACAGGTCCTATCGCTTTTCCCATCAACGTCACTTCGATTCCCACGCAGGCCACTTATCCGTACGTTCAGCAATGGAGCTTGAGCGTGGAACAGGAAATCCAAAAGGGCCTGACTGCAACGGCCGCCTACGTCGGCAGCAAGGGTACTCATCTGACCGCAGTGCGAGACCTGAACCAGGTCCATCCCGTTGACCCTGCCTTCAATCCCTACCCGGCAGGGCGCCCCGTCCTATCGACTCTGGATTGCGCGAGCAGCGCGGGCGGAAGCTTTGAACTTGGGGGCGCCGGCTCCGCAAATCCGAACGGCGGCACCGTCGTCACCGCGGGCCAACCCGCCTGGGTGAATATGAATATTGCATGTTACGGTGTTCCCGGATTTGGAACCCCCTTCAATCCCAGCGTTTTCCGACCGTTTCCAACTTTGGGCAGCATTCTAGCGGTCTCAAATATCGCCAGCTCAAGATACGACGCTTTCCAGTTCAGTCTGCGCCAGGCGCGGGCTCCCTTTGTTTTTGGACTCTCCTATACTTACAGCCATTCGATCGATGACTCGTCCGACCGTGCCGACGCTGACTTCGTCAATTCCTACAATCTGTCCAGCAACAAGGCCAGCTCGAACTTCGACCAGCGTCACTCAGTGAGCTTCAGCTATATCTATGACCTGCCGCTGCAGCGGATGTTTTCGGGTGTTGCTCACGTCTTCGATGACGACCCCACGAATCAGCTCTCCTCACACAAAACGACTCCAGACGCCGGGAATCATGATCCATCGGCACTAGCCAACACACTGCTGCGCGGATGGCAGCTTTCTGGAATCACTGTTTTTCAAACTGGTACACCCTTTAGCGTAATCAACGGCGGAAGTCCGGGAGGCATTGGAGTCTCGGACAACGGCGGCGTGGCAAACTATTTCGGAACAGGATCCTACGCCGATTGTTTAGGCCATCCCGACGATAATCCCGTCGATAGAGACATCGCCAAACAGACTTTCGGTCCTTTGCTCTACAATCCCGCAATTTACGTCGCTCCGCGTGGACTTACCTTCGGGAATTGCGGCCGCAATTCCCTCAATAATCCCTCCCGCATAAACTTTAATGCTTCTTTGCTGAAACATTTCAAAGTCTTCGGCGAGCGAGACCTGGAGTTCCGCGCCGAGGGGTTCAACATCTTCAATCACACTCAGTTTCGGATTTACGATCCGTCGCATCCGGGCAACACCGGTAACAACGTGATTGGTTGTTATGGCGGCCCCAGTGCCAATTATTCGGCCGCTGGAGGAGGCGGAGTGGATTGCCTGACCGGCAATTCGTTCCTCCATCCCGTTGATGCCCATGATCCGCGCATTTTTCAATTTGGCTTGAAATTGAGCTTCTAGCCTGGCGCCTTGAGTGCGCCGGGTCTTCACAAGTCTTCTGCAAAGAGGTGAGGAGCAAAGCATGTTGACCGCACGGGGTCCAGTTACATTTCGCCGGATGTTCGAAATAATACGGAGTTCCCAAGTCCAAGGACGTCGAAAAAACTGCTTGGCGATCCTCCTCAGCCTCTGCTTTGCAGTATCTTTCGTAAACGGCTGCGGTCAGACGGCGCGGACCGTCACCTCTCCCGCCTCGTCTCTGGTCGACTCCTACTTCGGGGGTCCATTCAGCGTCGCCGGAAGCGATTTGGCTAAGAGCAACGCGACTTTCGACCACGCGGGAAAACAAATCAACGTTGCAGCCTTCATCAGCACTCAAACCGCCCGCGTACCAACTGACATTATTGGTGGAAGCTTCTCAACCGCCGATACCGGCTTCCTCAACATTACGGAAACCTTTGCGACGAATAGTTCCGGTGTGATCAGCCCTCAGAATCCCCCGCTAACCGGTGCCTGGGCAGTGGAAATTCCCGGCGCAGGAGCTTTAGCCAACTTACTGAGCGGCGGCGGCTCTTCACCGCACGCGGCGCCCGCCGCGATGGCCGAAAACACAGCTTGCCCCAGTTTTTCGGACCTCACTTCATATTTATATGTGGCCGTCCCCGACCCGGCCAAACTTACCAGCGATACTGCTGACTATGGAGGCGTGACTCTCAGTTCGCAAGGTTCTGCGATCACTTTCCGGACACAGCCCCTGGTCATCGGAGTCCCGCGGCCACAGGGTTTCAACGTCACAGCGGCTTGCTCTTTGACCAACCTCGGCGCGCTGACCGCTTTTCCCCTGAATTCCTCCGGCACAGCTTCCAATCTGGAGTTGATTAGTATTGGCCGCTCGGGACTCCTGGTAAGTAGTTTCAATCGCGGCGCATCTGGCACTTCGCTCGGTGCTTTCGGTGGAGGAACCGGCGTCCTCGGTGTTGTCCAACCCGCAGGGCCGGTCGATGTCAATGCCGTTGTCAGTGCCCACTACAACGGTTTTATGTACTCGCCACTGAATCGGGTTCCCGCAAACTACGACATCACCGTGCTGGCCTCTGCTTTCGGCGACCATAGCGCTTCATCGAACGCCTGCTCGGCCCTGCAAACCTCGTTAGCAGCAAACAACGGGCAAGGAGCTGGAACCGTTGCTGCTCTTCCCTCCTCCAATAGCCTGTACGGTGGAGAGTTCCTTAGCACAGCGGCCTCCGGAGCTGTCAACGATCCCTCAGGAACAAACGGCTCCGAGAATTGTGACGTAGTGATTGACCTTGGCATTCAGGATCCTACCGCCGACGGCGTTTTTCCAAACGCCACCGTGTTTGTCGGCTCGAATTTTCCTCCGTTCAGCATCGCTAACCCTTGGCTCTGCTCCGACACTGGATCGATCTGTGCCGTTTCCTTTCCTGCGGCCGCTGTCGTTGGACAGGTGCAGGGACAATTCGTGATTTTCGTCGCGGCCAGCGCTTCATCCATCCCCTCGGCTCGGCTTCCCGATAATTTCGGTAATCGCCAGGCACAGCCGGTCGGCATCTATTTGTTTCAGAAGACTCAGTGACAGATTTTCCGTTCTGCGCGATTTTTTTTTGCGCTCGCACTTCTTTACATGAAATTCTTTCAATGTATCTCTCATTTGATTCGTTGTTCACACTAGCTACACCAAACTCGAACTATAACTGCGCTCACGTGGTGCCGTGTAGCGAGCAGGGAACGCAGTCCGCAAGAGATCGGACTCGTTTATTAGCTCATCTGCCGGTTGCCATGCTAACGCGTCGCTAACGAAGACCTCCCCAATCCAGTCATCGGTCGACGTGTGTCTATTAACTACAAAACTGAGGAGAGCATATGAGACTTGTGAAGTATTTGGTCGTACTGGCGTGCGCACTCTGTGCGTTCGCCGGCGCTTCAAACGCTCAGACGATCCAGTTCCTTGGCGGCGGCTCATCGGCCCTGTTCCTTGAACTGGGTCAGGCTGCAGTCAATCTAAACGGTGGTACAGGCGTGGCCTGCACCTGGTCATCGGGTGCCCTTAGTAATAACGACATCGCTGCTAAGGACAATCGAACTTCTACGCCTACTCTCGAAAACGGCAAGATCTGGGTCATCTGGACCAAGGGCAGCACCGGAACGTGCGCTGCGCCTGCTGGTACCGGCGTTAACATTTACTCCTATATGTCGCTGGATTCGGTTATCGGCGATCGATGCTACTTCGAAGTGGACTCGAGTGGAGTTCCTGGCTGCGTCCAGGTCATGACGCCGACGGCTGGGGAAGCCAGCACTCTTGGCAACCTCCTCTGCTTCCCTTCCGCCACAACTTGCACGTCCTTCGGGGACACGGCCGGCGGTATTCCGTCGACCATCACCGCCGCGCTGAACGGCCAACATTTCTTTGTGGCCGGCACGGATATTCGTCCGGAAGACGCCAAGTTTGCCTCCCTCCGCATGTTTACCCCTTGCGGGACCGCCATCTTCCGCCAACCGTTTGACCAGGGCCTCCGCCAAACCTCCGGTCTCGGCTACCAAACCGCAACCACTGGGGTCGGCGTGCCAATTCAGAGTTCCTTCAGCACGACCGTTTTTCACGTGCTCGACTTCAACATCAGCGGCAATGACCCAATCAACACGTCGCAAACAGTCCCTGCCTTTACCGTCTCGACCGTCGGCGCACAGCCGATCGTTGTTGCCGTTTCTCCCGCCGGCGGCACGGGCATTGGCGCTGCTACCGACATCAACGGCTTCACCTTAACCCTGTTCATGCAAGGCGTCCTTGGCCGCGCTACCGATTTGTTCGGCCCGACCACCTCCGATCCGATCACCACCCTCATCCGCGAACCGCTCTCCGGAACCTACAACACCATGGAATTCAGCATCCCGAACAGCTCGCAATTCCACGGCTCTCAGGACGACAACAATTGCAGCGGCGCCAACGTTTTTGCCAATCCTATGACCCTACAATCGACCAACGGCCAAATCCTCGCTTTCCGCAAGCGCGTAATTGGCACAGGCGAAATGGTTAGCCAAATCAAGAATGGCACCAGCACCGACCAACGCCTGGGCTATTTCTTCTGGAGCGCCGGCAATGCCTCTTTCTCCGCGACCAATGGCAAATACCTGACGGTTAATGGTATTGACCCCCTTCAGAACTCCTACTCCGACGGTGTTTTTCCCGGCGTCGATGCCGGCCACCCTCTTTCCAACGTCACCTTCAAGTGGCTCAACATGGGCGACTACCCGGTCTGGTCCGCGCTGCGCCTCGTGAGCAAGTCGCCCACACCGGCTGGCGTCACCAACTTGATCGCCGCGGCACAAACCCTGAACACCACCCAGTTTGACTTCATCCCACTGTCTAACCTGAAGGTGTGGCATTCCCACTACTTCATGCCCGCCATTGGCTCCGTCGTTTCGGCCAACGGCAACACCCTGAACACCGCGAATGACCTTTGCGGGGCTCCCGGTGCCCTTGCCGAATTTGGCGGTGATGCCGGCGGTTCGAACGTCCTGAAACAGGCCAACCTCGACTTCTGCGCCGACTTCGGGAACCAGAACGGCCTCATTAACAAGGCCAACTAACCATCCAACCCGTTTCACAGGTTGCAGTCTTAGCTGGGAACAAGGGCGGTCCGGCAATTTCGTCGGGTCGCCCTCTTCCCATTTTCTTATCATGGGAGAGTGTATGCGGATCCTGACTATTTCTTTCTTGCTCTTCGCTTTTCTAATTGCGCCCGCCGCGGCACAGACTGCGCCGGACACAGTCGTGGTCGATAAACAGAGTGACAAAAAAAGTGACATGCCCGCCGCAGCAAAGCCAGCGATTGCCCCGCCCCCGGTCGAGAACTGGGCCGTACTCGACGACCTCAAGACCGGCTTGCAGCCGACGGCATCGGTTGTCGTGCAGCGAGACGAACAGGCCGATTTCGTCCTCGAATTGGTTCGCGTGCAATGGCGCATCAACGATCCCATCGATTTGTGGATCGCTCGCCCGCGTCTCACGGTGAAAGCCCCGGTGGTCTTGTACCTCTACAACTACTCCGACGCCAGTGATCGCTTTCACGACGTGGGCTGGTGCAAACGTGCCACGGCCGATGGATTTTCCGCCGTCGGCTTCGTCTCCGCTTTAGCAGAAAGCCGATTCAAGAACCGCCCCATGCGCCAATGGTTCGTCAGCGAGTTGCCCGAATCCTTGGGAAGCAGCGTGCACGATGTGCAGCTAATTCTGAACTATCTGGCCGCGCGCGGCGATATGGACATGGACCACGTCGGCATGTTTGGCATGGGTTCCGGTGCTTCGATTGCCATTTTGGCCGCGCATGTCGATCCTAGAATCAAGACTCTCGATCTCCTCGACCCTTGGGGCGACTGGCCTGACTGGCTGGAGTTTAGTCCGCTGGTGCCGGATGCCGAACGCTCGAAATATCTCATGCCGGAGTTTCTGAAGTCCGTGGCGGCACTCGATCCTGTTGCTCACCTGCCGTCTCTTAACGAACACAATCTTCGCTTGCAACAAGCCTTGAGTGATCCCGTCACACCCAAGATTGCCAAGGAGCACATTGCCGCCGCAATGCCGGACCGCAGTCAACTCGTAAAATACGCGAACGCCGGGGATCTCTTGAAAGCGTGGAAAACCACAGGCTTGTCTGGCTGGATCAAACAGCAATTGCGCCCGCAAACTCCGAAAAACGCTGGCGATACGCCGGTCGCCGTTACCTCTACTTCGCAGTTCGATTAAGTGCTCATTCAAAGGTTCTGGGGAAATATGAGCCAGGCTGACCGCGCAGCAATTTCCAGCCAGCGTTCGTGTACCGTGACTCCTGCGGATTCCCGCGAGCAAACAAGTCAAAATCAGCGTGCGACATTTTCTCAAGGTCTTTGAGATCAAAAGTGTAGCGGTTCGCTAGAAACTATCGACGTGCCAGTCCGCATCGTTCTGTTCGATCCACCGGTCGCTCTTAACCTGCTTGTAACCAAACCTCGCTACAAAGGTCGAAAGGTATAACAAGAATGGTCATCTGCGAAGTGCACGAAGACTTGGCGCCTCGGGCCCATCAGTTTCTGTGCGAGTGCGAAGAATTTGGCCGGTCCACCGATTGGGCTCCTTTGTTCAATCATCCCTGGAAAACGGAGGAGTTTCCCTATGGTTACGCCATAGTGGACGGCCAGCAGGTCCATGGATTTCTCGGTACCGTTTATTCGAGGCGAACGATCGACGGGAGATCCATAATTTCCTGCAATATGTCCAGTTGGGTTGTTGAGGAAAGCTACCGGAAGGGCCTCGGCAAAGCAGGCAAAGGACTCGGCAGGCGGCTGCTCGAGCCGGCTCTGGCCCAGAAAAACGTCGTCGTGACCAATTTCAGTCCGAATGCTCTTTCCACCAAGAGCTGTGCGTCCATGGGTTTTAAGCGGCTCGATTCAGAGCAAGTGGTCATTCCAGTGTTTCCAGGCTTTCGTGGGTTTCCCGGCTTTGGTTCAGCTCGCGAGTTGGAGATTTCCTTCGCCCCTTTGGAAATAAGCACGCGGCTCACCGGGAAAGATCGCAAGATTTTCGACGATCACCGCAATCTGCCTTGCAAACACTTTTTGATCGATTCCCCAAAAACCGGCGAGCAATGCTACGGAATTGCCACCACCGGCCCCATTCGCAGGCTGGCGATGATTAGCGGAAGGGTGTTTAATCTTTGTTATGTCAGCAATCCGGAATTCTTCGCTCGCCATTTCTGGTCTTTCGCCGGCCTGCTCTGGAAGGAAGACCGCATCGCCGTAGTTCGCTACGACAAGCGCCTGATTTCTCAAACCGTTTCAAGGCTTGCCCGGCGAGTAGCTGTAGCCAGGTTCTTTCACGCCGCGGACCTGGGCGACCTGCAAGTGGATTCATTGTATTCCGAACTGGTCTTATACAATCGCTACTGAGCCGGCCGTTAAGCCGTTAGAAAATGGGGTTTGTCTCGATGCTGATTGCTTTCTCGCTGGTAGTCCTGCTGCTCATGGCACTCTGTGCTTTCCTGTTTCTCTTAGTCAGGAAAGACATCACACCCCGAATCGCTTTGGAAAAACTTTACAATCGCCTCGCCAGACGGCCGCCGGCTCTGCTTCCGAACTTTCACGATGCGCCGTATCGTCGTTTGCCGGGCAAAACCCAGCAGCATCATCCAACCATTCTGAATATTCAAACTTCCGAGGGCACCGGTCAGGCTTGTCATCCGGATGTGGCTTATGCTCCGGAAGGCTTCGGAGCCGAGCGTTGGCGATATTGGATGGCCTGCACGCCCCTCGCCTACTGCAATTTTGTTTTTGAGAATCCAGAGATTTTTGCCAGCCACGATGGAATTACCTGGATCATCCCGGAAGGGGCAAGGAATCCAATCATTCCTTCGCCGAAAGGCGTTTGGGACCACAATTCCGACCCAGATCTCCTGTTTGTTGGCCAAGAACTGTGGCTCTACTATCGGGAAACCCGCCGCTCAGGCTCGCCTGAACATCGGATCTTCCTCGTAACCAGCGAAGATGGCGTTCAGTGGACATCGCCAAGAGAAGTAATCGTTGAGACGGGCGACCCCGCTCTGCTCATGTGCCCTGCCGTAGTCCAGCAGGATTCGGCCTTTCACATGTTTACCGTTGGCGGCGCGGATACCGGCCTACAACTAGCTCGCAGAGAGAGCGTCGACGGCCTGACATGGTCTCAACCTGTTCCCTGTTCCGTTGGCGGCCTTCCGCATGATCGCCAAGTCTGGCACTTGGATGTGATCCGCGAAGCCGATCGCCTTAGCGCCATTTTCGTCAGCGCCAAATCCCTTTCCGCCCACAGACTTCACTATGGCGTCAGTCGCGATGCAGGGCTGACCTGGCAGATCGACGGATTTCTATTGGATCCCGCTTATGAATTTGAGGAGGGATTCTTATACCGCACAACACTGCTGAAGAGACCTTCCGAACGGGACGCTTACGACATCTGGTATTCGGCGGCCAATCGTCGCGACATGTTTTCCCTTGCCTACCTGCGAATGATCAGAGAGGGAGATAAACTCCGGCCCGCACCTCCCGCCGTCCCGGGTCGCGAGACACATCACTACCTTCCCCTATCTGGCGGTTCCCGCGAATACTCGGTCGTGGACTCAACCGATTGAACCGGGAGTAGGTGCAAAAGCGAAATTTCGCAGGAACACCCTGAGCGCTGAAGAACTACGCCGCCCTCAGCTAGCTCTCGCGGCGCGCCAGAAAATAGAAATCAGAATGCGACGTTTCCTCGAGCTGCGTAGGATCAAAAGGATAACGGTTCGCAAGAAAACTATCCATCTGCCAGTCCGGAGCGTTCTGTTCAATCCACGACAGGAACTTGCGATGGCGCACATGAGAAGCCGGGGTCATGGCGTCGTAGTTGCTCGAATAGATCACCACGTAGCGCTGCGACGCGTCGAACAGTCTCCGCATGTAGCCGTCAAAAACCGAGTCCTCCACTAGGTGGTAGATGACGTCCAACGACAGCGCCAAATCGAACTTACCGATATTCTTAGACAACCCGTCCGCCACATAGAAACGCTTCGTAGCATCCTGCGCAAACAATGCCGTGCACCGATCGATCGATGCTCTCGCCACATCTACGCCAACGTATTCGGGATATCGCGCTCTCCGCAGCTGCGCGCCGTCGCCGCAACCAAATTCGATCACCGTTCGAACGTTCTTCCGCGCAACAAAATCGTTCAGCACTTCTGCCTTGAACTCCGCCAACCGCCCATACGAACCAGGTCCCGACGTCCCGCCTTTTCGATACACGCTCTCCCAAAAGGAACCGGATCCCGGGAAAGCAAGCCGGCGCACTCGTGCAATCACCGAAAGTCGGGAGAGTCTCGCGGCGGTCGGTCCCACCATCGGAATGCCTTTTATGAAGTCCTTCAGACCGGAACCAGGATTAGTTGTGCTGTTCATGTTCGTCCGTATGTTTTCGATTCTGCCCTTTGCCTGCGAGCAGACTGCAACGCCGTAGTATCCCGGCGGATCGATACATTTTCGAAGAACGCCGTGTTAAGAATTGGTGTTTGCAGTCCAGAGAGTACCGTCCCGGCATCCTTCCACCAGAATTCTCGGCTTCACTTCGCGCGTCCCGCAATTTGTTAAGACTTTGTCACCCGCAGTTCTTCACCTGTTTATGCAAACTCCTTACGCTGACATCCGCCGATTGTTTTGCTCTCAGATCACTGTCGTTGCAGCTTCTTCGCCTAGCCCTGGAAGTCAGCGGCGGATTTGCCGTCATCTTTAGTCAGGCATCGGCTTCTTTTCCAGCCGAGTCGGTTCCGCTATGGCGGTCTGTGGTCAGTGCGGGTAAGCGCGCCAATCCACGATGAATGGTTTGCATCGGCGACAAGGTAGCCCACTCACTTTGTGCGAACTGGCACCATCGAAAGAGCTTTCGAAACTCTACGAGGACGAAATGACAGAGCAATTTTCTTGCAGCGTACGTCTGCGCGCATTTCTCCCTTTTGTCCTGACGTTGCCCACGCTTTTCGTCCTGGCCGGGTGCACCTCCAAGGGAGCCCAGACCCCGCCTTCTCAATCGCCGTTCATCTCCGTCGCAATGACCCAAACGCCGCCCACATCCTTGGTAGTCGGTACCTCCGCTCAGGTCTCCGCAACTGTAGCCAGCGAAATCGCCAATGCCGGTGTGACTGGGTAGCGGTGTGCGGCAGTGCCCCCGTCTGTGGATCCTTTTCGCCACCACACACTCCCAGCGGCGGCACCACAACTTTCACCGCCCCTCTTGCCGTCCCGGCCCATAACACCATCGCAATAACTGCTCTTTCCGACACTGATCACAGCAAGGCCTCCGCGTCCACCGTGACCATCATG
>Ga0210402_10005827_pt1 | contig 10968 bp, 7 predicted proteins | sample IncBWC7MmetaG_FD_161055 | JGI IMG/M metagenome (GOLD analysis project Ga0210402, IMG submission 161055) | Forest soil microbial communities from Barre Woods Harvard Forest LTER site, Petersham, Massachusetts, United States - Inc-BW-C-7-M | ecosystem: Environmental > Terrestrial > Soil >... | reverse complement strand
GAACACAATCTGCGCGCTCTGCTTGAAGGGACGGTTATCCTTGAGCGCGAGCATCCCGCGGTCGCTGTCACGGTGACATGCCGCTGCGAACACATCCGGCCGCACGTGTTCAAAGATATTAAAGAAATTGAGGTTCTCCCTTTTGCGAGCGAGCCGCAGATCGAGCGCGATCTCGAAAACGCCGATCTGCTTTACATGCCAATCCCCTTCGGCAAAGAACATGAAAACTTTGCCCGCTACAGTGTCTCCACCAAGATGGTGACCTACGCCGGTAGCGGCATCCCAATTCTTTATCACGGCCCCACCAGTTCCGCGGCATTTGATATTTTAGGCGGGAACAAGGCTGCGATTTTTCTCACTTGTCTGAGTCCGGAGGAAATCGCGAGATTACTGGCGGCCCTGACGAAGTCAGAGCGCGCGGAGGCCGCGGCGAACGCTCTGGCCCTTGCCCGCCGTGAGTTCATGCTCGCGGATCAGACGCGGAAGTTTTGGGGCACGATTTCCCGCTTTGTCACCGTCCCATGAACGCGCGTCCGTTCATCGTTATCAGCACACGGCTTCCACCGCAGCTTTGCGGAATCGGCGCTTACAGCTGGCTGTTATATCGACATTGGCCTGGCCCCGCGCCTGCGGGGTCGCAGGTTCAATTCCTCGTTGTTGAAGGCGCGGCGGAATCAGCTGCCGCGCTCAATCATAGCGCGATCGCCGAATTCAACGCCAAGGCCGCCAATCTTTCCCGCGCGCTCGACAGCGGGGGCGACGCGGATGTTCTTCTGCATTACGCGGGGAGGGCCTATCATCGTTGCGGTTGTCCAATATGGTTTCCGGCGGTCCTTGCCAAATGGAAGGCAAAATATCCCGCGGGACGCTTGCTGATTTTTTTTCATGAATTGCCCGGCAAATTTCCAATCACGTCTCGACATTACTGGATGGACCTATGCAACCGCCGCATCATTCGCAAACTTGCAGGCCTCGCTGATGTGGTCGTCACGAACGCTAGCGATCACGTGACAAAGATTATAAAGATTTCCGGGCGCGCTGATGTTCATCTAGTCCCAGTCGGATCGAATATCGTTGCGCCGGACAATCTTTCGCCGGAGAGGGTGCGAACTGAGTTCCTGATCTTCGGTCTCCCTTTTGGCCGCTGGCAAACATTGCAGATGTTCGATTCGGAAATTCGGACCTGGCAGCTGAGCGGGCGCTTAACGAGGCTGCACCTCGTCGGGCCGGGCGATGAAAAGTTTGATGTGCGCTCGGAGAAACTGATTGCAGCGTGGCCCGATTCCCGCGTCGTCACTCGTCACGGAATGCTGCCGCCTCTTGAAGTTTCCAAATTGCTCGCTAGGGCGCAGGTTGCTCTCACCAACGCCACCTTCAAAAACTGGAGCAAATCGGGATCATTCATGGCGTACGCATCGCACGGTTGCGCGATTGTCGGCAGATTACACTCCACTTCGGCGCCGTTGTGCTTCACCGTTTCGCCGGACGACGTCGCGACGCTTTCCGAGGTCGATCTCGGCAAAAGAACGCAATCGCTCAAAGAGTGGTACGATCAAAACGCAGACTGGAAAGTCATCGCGCGAAAAGTTTCCGCCTTACTTCCGGCCAGCGTGCAACAGGTGGTCCCGCAGCGCGGGATGACGGATGAGATCGTCATCATCTCTCCGGAATCGACTCCCGGTGTAGGCGGAGTCGGAGATTACACGTTAAAATTGCTCGCCCACTGGCCGTCGCTTCCGAATGTGCGACTGCTTATTCCAAAGGTCTCCCGCGGTCGCGGGACGGAGGCGATCTTGAAGCAGTTGCCGGCCACCGGCGGCAAAATACTCGTGCAATACAGCGCTTATGGCTTCGATCGCGCCGGTTATCCACGCAATCTCGTTCGCGCCCTGATCGACTGCAAAACCAAAGCGCGCGGTCTTCTGGTTATCATGTTTCATGAGATCTGGGGTTTCTGGCCAATCCTGAACAAGAACTTCATCGTGCAGTTTTTCCATCGCCGCTCGATCAAACAATTGCTGAATTGCGCAGACGTTGTCTTTACGAGCACATCAAGTCAGGCGGGACATCTGCGCGCGTTGATGCCGCGTGCGCGAGTTTACGTTCTTCCGGTTGGATCAAACATTCGTTGCGATGAAGATACCGATCTACGGCGGAAGCCAGGCTTGGCGGTCTTGTTTGGACTGCGAAGCGGGCGCATCCGCGCATTGAGAAAAATGCAGGGGAGTTTGAGCTCGCTCACCGCCGCCGGTCGCATCACGAAGATTATCGCGGTCGGCGCGAATGGAGATGACGACAATGAAGAGCGCGGCTTGCTTTCTGGTTTCAGACTTGCGGAAGGTTTCGAGCAGCGCGGTCCACGGCCTGAGCGTGAGATCTCTGAGCTATTGTTGGCGGCGTCGTTTGGTATTTTCGGGCAGGATGAGTTGAGCTACAGCAAATCCGGCGCGTTCATGGCCTATGCCGCCCACGGATTGAACATCGTCGCCGAATGTGCCGATCGGTCGAAGGAGGAACCTCTCTGCTGGCTCATCGCGCCGCGCGAATTGATCCAAGGCGTCTCGGAGGCTGAACTAAAGCTGCGCGGAGAACGTCTTCGCGTCTGGCAGAAGCGCACTTCGTCGTGGCAGATCATCGCCGCGAAGTTCGCTGACGCGCTCCAGTTGGTTGAAACAAATCCCGAACGCTTTCGGGATCGAGCTGCACGCCGGTGAAACAGAGCAAGGTGCTCGTGGTCAGTCCATGTCAGGGAACATACGGCGGGATTGAGGCTTTCGTTTTAGCGGTTGCGGAAGCCGTACGGCGTGAACCCGATTTTGAAGTCCGCGTCTGTTTCAAAAAGGTAAAAGGCTTCGCCTTACATCCGAACCTTGCGACGATGCTCCGCCACGAATCTTTCGTGTTTGTCGATTCAGCCAGCCGCGCATTGGCCGGAGCAATCAAATGGGCGAACATCGTTCATTTGCAGAATGCCTCACCCGACGTCGTGTTTCTCGCGAAATTTTTCCGGAAACCAATTGTCCTGACCATCCACAACTACATGCGCCGCGAGTGGAGCTTGCATCGCTTGCTCTGGCGAATCAGCGCACGTTGGGCTGATGCGCGCTGGTATAACTCAGATTTTGTTTGGAAAACCTGGGAAGGAAATCGCAAGCGGCGCGGCAGCCGAAAGGTCCCAACAACATCCAAATTATCGGAGGATTGGACTCGACCAAACGAACGGACCGGTTTTGTTTTTATCGGCCGATGGATTGCGAACAAGGGGATCGCGACGTTGCTAGATGCTTACGCCCAAGCCAATATCGATCGTGAAGCCTGGCCGCTTCTTTTGATGGGCGATGGTCCTCTGCGGCCAACGATTGAATCAGAAATCGCAGGACGCGGAATTTACAACGTTCGTACTACTGGGTTTGTCGATGAAACAACCAAGACGCTGCGCATGAAAAACGCGCGCTGGGTCGTAGTTCCGCCGAACACGAATGAAGATTTTGGTCTCACGGCCGTGGAAGCGCGGCGTCTCGGTGTCCCGTGCATCATTACCCGCGATGGCGGCTTGCCCGAAGCTGGCGGCCGGCAAGCGCTGATATGCGAGGCCGGCGACGCCCGCGCTTTGGCGAATCTCCTCGAACAAGCTGCGAAGATGAGCGAAGCCGAATATGCCGAGCGCGCCGATCGCACCAGGCAAGAGCTTACCAATGAGCTGGAACCGATTGACTTCTACGCACGCGCATATCGCCAGATTCTTCGTGGCAAACCTTTAAAATAGAATGGTTTTGCTCACGCATCCATTCGGTAACGCAAACGTCCGTGCCGTACTCGATGCGTTGAGCCGCGCGGGACTGCTCACGAGATTTGTGACCACCATCGGGTGGTCGAAGAATTCATACCCCGGCCTGGCTAAAAAAATTCGGGGCAAACTTCGTCGCAACTACGGGTTGCCGGCGGACAAGATCGACGTCTACCCATTGCGCGAATCGGTGCGGCTCCTGGCGGGAATCTTTCGGGCGAAGGCGTTGACGCGGCACGAATCCGGTTGGGCGAGCATCGATCAAGTCTGGCAGAGCCTGGATCGCGAGGCCGCACGATGTCTGCGTCGCGGAAATTACGGCCGCGATTTGCGCGCAGTTTACGCCTATGAAGATTGCGCCGAGCAATTATTTTTTGCTGCGCGCGATCTCGGGCTGAGGCGTGTTTACGATTTGCCGATCGCGTATTGGGAAACTGCGCAGCAATTGCTGCGCGAAGAGGCGCAACGTTATCCCGATTGGGAGCCGACGCTGCTGGCAACGCGCGATTCGGCAGAGAAACTTTCGCGCAAAACGCGCGAGCTCGAGCTCGCCGATCTGGTGATCTGTCCGAGCCAGTTCGTTTTGGAATCGCTGCCGGTCCCGCGACGGCGGGACGTCCGGAAAAAATGTTTCTTAGCACCGTTTGGCTCTCCCATTGTCGATCTTGTCGGCGAGAAGCGAGATTCAGGATTGCCGCTGCGCGTTCTTTTTGCGGGCGCGCTCACGCAGCGCAAGGGCCTCGCTGATTTATTCGCAGCGATGAACATGATTAACTCGCGCGAAATCCAGCTCGTGGTGATGGGCTCGTTGGTGCAGCCGCTCGCCTGGTATCGCCATCGGTTTTCCGATTTCGTTTACGAATCGCCACGACCGCATGAAGATTTTCTCCGGCTCATGCAGAGCTGTGACGTTTTCGTTTTGCCGTCGATCGTGGAGGGCCGCGCGCTCGTGCAACAGGAAGCGATGGCCTGCGGACTTCCATTAATCGCGACGCGAAACGCCGGCGCCGATGATTTGATCGAAGAGGGCGTAACCGGATTTCTCGTGCCGATTCGTTCGCCGGAGGTGATGGCGGAAAAAATAGGGTGGTGCGCGGCGAATCGATCGCGTCTGTCTGGCATGGGGATTGCGGCCAAGCAGCGAGCGGGCGAGCTTCGCTGGCACACGTATGGTGAAACGATAGTCAGCGCGATTCGCGAATTAATTGATGAATAGCATCGACAGTTCTGAAGAAAAAGCGAAGCGCTACATTCGCCGGCTGATCTGGCTCTATTTCTGGCTGCTCTTAATAGAAGGGGCCTTGCGCAAATGGGTTCTGCCCGATTATTCGAACCCGTTGCTCCTGGTGCGCGATCCCGTGGTCATCGCGATTTATTTGTGGGCCATTCCCGCGCGCGTGTTTCCTCGGAACGGCTGGACCATTGCTCTCGTCGTCATCGGGTTCCTTTCGCTTCTCGCCACTTTCGTTCAACTCTGGCCCTATATATCGCCCAAGATGATCGCACTGGTCGGCGGATACGGTTTCCGTTCTAACTTTTTCCATCTCCCGCTGATTTTCATCATGGCCAGTGTCTTGCGACCGGAAGATGTGAAAAGATTCGGCTGGTGGACACTGCTGATTCTGGTGCCGATGTCGATGTTGATGGCGGCGCAATTCGGCGCCGCGCCGGATGCATTTCTGAATCGGACGCCCGGTGGCGAAGGCGAAATGATGATGGCAGCGCTTGGCAAGGTCCGGACAGCAGGGACGTTCTCGTTTGTGGTCGGCGTGGCGGCGTATCTTTCTTTGGCTGCGGGCTATCTGGTGTGGGGATTGTTGAACCCGGGTCTCTATAAGAGCTGGTTGCTGACCGTCGCCGGAATCGCGCTCGTCGTCGGCATCGCGGTTTCCGGCAGTCGCTTGACCGTTGGCGCGTGTGCAGTGGTCGTCGCCTCGCTCGTGCTAGTCATCGCTTTGCGGCGCGACGTCGTCAACCGCTTTGGCCGCGCGCTGATCGTAATTTTGATCCTTGGACTAGTGGTGAACCGGCTCCCGGTCTTTCACGAGGGCGTCAATGTTTTAAGTACGCGATTTGCCGAGGTGGCAGCGGCGAGCGAGCAATCAGTGGCCCGCGGACTCATCGCCAGAGTCTTGGCAAGCTTCGAGGACGCTTTTTTCGTTTACGGGAAAGCGCCGTTCCTAGGGTATGGGCTGGGGATCGGCACGAACGCCGGCGCGAAATTTCTCACCGGTCACAGCGGATTTCTCCTAACGGAAGGCGAATGGTCGCGCATTTTTCTCGAGAGCGGACCGGTTCTTGGACTCGCCTACGTCGCGTGGCGGTTCGCCCTTGTCGGCCGAGTTGGATGGCTCTGTATAAGGTCGGTGCGATTGGGGAATCCGCTGCCGCTTTTGCTTTTCAGCTCGAGCTTTCTTCCGATGCTCATTGGTCAATTCGGCCAGCCGACCATTCTTGGTTTTACAGTGTTCACCACTGGTCTCGCGCTGGCCGCAAGAAACGAAGAAACTTCCGCGGCCGCGAGTGTGGCAGAGACGCCTTCCCTGCGTTTCAAATCTGCCGAAAGAATTGTTCGCCGCCGCTCTGCCTACGCCGAACGGTTGCACGGGCAAGGCGTCCGACACGATCAAAGCAATGGTTCTGTTGATCGGTAACTATTCGCTCGATCAGCAGCAAAGCATGCAGCGATTCAATGCGATGATGCTGCAAGGCTTGCGCGAGTGCGGCGTTGAGGCCGAACTCGTTCGACCACCTGCCGTGCTCGGAAGAATCTGCGCGCTTGGCGCGACGGCGGCAAAGTGGCTCGGCTACATCGACAAATTTATTCTGTTTCGCTGGCGACTCTGGCGCAAACTGGCAGCGCGACCCGCGCTCATCCATATTTGCGATCATTCCAACGCAACTTATGCGCGGTTGGCGCGAAAGTTTCCGCTCGTGATCACATGCCACGACCTGCTAGCTGTGCGCGGAGGATTGGGTGAAGACACGGACTGCCCGGCCTCATTTACCGGTCGCATGCTCCAGCGCTGGATTTTGCGCGGTCTGCACCGCGCAGATATCATCGCATGCGATTCGCGCGCGACTGCGCAAGACGCAGAGAGGCTCCTCGCCCGGGAAGGTGATCGACCGCGAATCAGCTTAGTTCACGTTGGGCTAAACTTTCCGTACCGGCACTTGCCTAACGACGTTGTCGCTGCGCGACTACGAACAATTGCGAATCTAAAATATGAAGAGCGATTTATCTTGCATGTCGGTTCGAATCTTCGACGAAAAAATCGTGAGGCCGTGCTCCGGATTTTTGCCAAATGCGCGGATGCACTGGATGCACAAATGGTATTTGCGGGCGATGCATTGAGTGACAGCCTGCGCGGGCAAGCCCGCGATCTCCAGATCGAGAGTCGCATTGTCGATGTTCCGAACGCGTCGAATGAAATTCTCGAAGCGCTTTACAACCAAGCCCACGCGCTGCTCTACCCGTCACGCTTCGAAGGATTTGGCTGGCCGATTATTGAGGCGCAGGCCTGCGGTTGTCCCGTCGTGTGCAGCTCGGCCGGCCCGATGGCGGACGTCGCGGGCGCAGGCGCCTTGCTGCACGAGCCAGATGATGAAGAAGATTTTGCGGCCGATCTGTTGCGACTTGCCGATCCCGAAGAGCGCAGGCGCTGGTGTGCCAAAGCGTTCGAGAACGCGAAGCGATTTTCCGCCGCGCGCATGATCTCTGAATATCGCGAATTGTATCGTTCGCTTGCGCCCGCATGCTAAAGAAATTGGCAATGTTCTTGTCGATCTTGCTGCCGTGGCCGGCCCGGCGCCGCTTGCTCGAGAGGCAGTTCGGCTATTCGATTCATCCCACCAGCCGAATCGGTTTTGCTTGGACTTGTCCCCGTCGCCTAGTCATGGAGGAGAAGTCTCGCATCGGACATCTGACACTTTGCAAAAACATCGATCTGCTGTATCTCGGCGCACACGCGATTATCGGGCAGTTAAACTGGATCACAGGCTTTCCCAGCGGAAGCAGCCGCCATTTTGCACATCAACCGGACCGACGTCCCGAGCTTGTTCTTGGAGCCCACGCTGGGATCACTAGCCGGCATTTAATCGACTGCACCGCTCGTGTCCGCATCGGTGCGTTCGCGACGGTCGCGGGATTTCGATCGCAGCTCGTTACGCACAGCATCGACCTGGAAGCCGGACGGCAATCATCGGAGCCAATTGAAATCGGAGAATACAGCTTCGTCGGGACTGATTCAGTGATCCTCGGTGGGAGCAGCCTGCCGCATCATTCGGTTCTCGGCGCGAAATCGCTTCTGAACAAGAAGTGGGACGCGCCGTTTCATCTTTACGGCGGAGTTCCCGCGAGGCCGTTGCAGGAACTTTCGCATGAAATGGAGTATTTCCGCCGCAAAGAGGGATTCGTGTGGTAACGAGCGGTCGAACTCGCACGGTACAATAGTATGTGCGGAATTGCAGTCCATTTCCGCTCGTCTGGTCGCGCGACGCCGCTGGATCTTGAACTGCTGAAGCACCGCGGGCCGGATTCTTCGGGCGAATGGAGTTCAACCGATGGCCAATGCTGGTTGGGTAGTACGCGTTTGGCAGTTGTCGATCTTTCGCCCACCGGTGCGCAGCCGATGATCGATCCCGCCAGCGGCAACGTGATCATAATGAACGGCGAAATCTATAATCATCGGGCATTGCGCGATTCGTTAGGCCAGAATGTGGATTGGCGCGGCACGAGCGACACGGAGACGCTTTTGCACGGATACGCGCGCTGGCGCGACGGCGTGCTCGACCGAATCAAAGGGATGTTCGCCTTCGCAATCTATGACTACGCACGCGGGGAGTTGTTTCTCGGGCGCGATCGTCTCGGCATAAAACCGCTGTATTACACGCTGGACGCGCACGGCGTCCGCATTGCCTCAGAGGTGAAAGCGCTCGCTGGCGTAGGCCAAGCGATCTCAGCAGCGTCGATTTCGGCTTATCTTCAATGGGGCGCTTGCCCGGAGAAAAATCTTCTCTACTCAAACATCCATGCTTTGCCCGCGGGTCATGCGATGACCATCGGCAGTGAGGGGCAACGCGACATGTGGAGGTACTGGCCGTCGCGCCAAGCATTTGTTTCTTCCACCGATCAGGTTGTTCGACGATTGCGCTGTCTAATCAACAGGGCCGTGGAAGAACATCTTCTTTCCGACGTGCCGGTCGCCAGTTTTCTCAGTGGCGGAATTGATTCGTCGATTGTAACAGGGATTGCCGCGCAAAAGCTGGAGAGAAAAATGCAAACATTTTCCCTTGCTTTTGACCTCGCGGAATTTGACGAGAGCCCGATCGCGCTGGAGATCGCGCGGCGCTACCGCACGGACCATCACCGCATTGAGCTTTCGGAAGAGGAAGTCATTCACTCGGTGATGGAAGCGGTGGACAAACTCGATCTGCCTTCGGTCGATGCGATTAACACCTACATCGTGTCGCGCGCGGTGGCGAAGCATGGAGTGAAAGTGGCGTTGTCAGGTCTCGGCGGCGACGAGTTGTTCGGCGGTTACGCCACTTTCCGCGATGTTCCGCGGCTGAAGTCAATTTCCAAACTGCCGCGCCCACTTCGGCGAATCATGTGGGCAACCGGAAATTCGGGTGACCGATTAGCAGACATTCCCAACAATGCAGAAACCGGTGAGTTAGCTGGATGGCGCCGGCGATTTTTCACCGACCGCATGCTTGATCGTGCCGGACTTCCAAAGCGAACGACGCCGTTCGAATGCCCGGTCCAGTTGCCGGATGATTACGCCCGCATCAGTTGGGCGGAACTCACTGGCTATATGCGTCACATGCTGTTGCGAGATGCAGATCAAATGAGCATGGCCGTTTCCCTCGAACTGCGCGTGCCGTTTCTCGATCACGAACTCGTTGAGTATGTGTTAGGACTGCCTGCGGCGGAGAAAAAGCGCTACCCTGGACCGAAGGGGTTGCTCGTGGAAGCATGTCGCGACCTTCTTCCGCCATCCGTCTATCAGCGTCCGAAGAGTGGCTTTGTCTTGCCGATGAGAGCTTGGATGCTTGGCCCGCTGGCCTCTTTTGTTGATGAGGGAGTTCGCGAAATAATCGCGCGCGAATTATTGCCGGAAGATTTTGTGAACGACATCAGGCGCGCTTTTCGCAAGGAGCGTCTGCACTGGACGCGTCTGTGGAGCGTGGTGGTCCTGGGTCATTTCGCTAAGCGAATGCAATCGTGGCGCCGCTCGGATGAAAATACTTCGGTCCATTCACTCGCTTAATCCGGCGATCGGCGGCCCGATGGAAGCGGTCAAACAATCATCCTCAATTTTGATCAGTCGCGGCCATCGCGTCGAAGTTATTTGCCTCGATTCGCCGAGTGATCCGTGGATTCGCGAATACCCGGTGACGGTCCACGCGCTCGGTCCCGGCCGCGGCAGCTACGGATACACGCCGCGTTTTACTCGCTGGATTGAAGACCGACATCGTGAATACGACGCCATGATTGTCCACGGCCTGTGGCAATACAACAGCTTCGGCGTCTGGCGCGCCTTGCGAGGCAGCGCGACACCATACTTCGTTTTTCCACACGGAATGCTCGATCCGTGGTTCAACCGCACCTATCCGGTCAAACACATTAAGAAACTGCTGTATTGGCCGTGGGCCGAATATCGCGTGCTCCGAGACGCCGCGGCTGTCCTTTTTACTTCGGAAGAAGAACGCCGTCTGGCGCGAGAATCCTTCTCGCCTTACAACTGCAATGAAATCGTCGTGAATTACGGCACCGCCGCGCCCGATGCCGATCTGGCAACTGCGCGCGAAAATTTCTTAAACAACTTTCCGTCACTGCGCGGAAAACGGTTTCTGTTGTATCTCGGCCGTCTGCACGAAAAGAAGGGCTGCGATTTGCTCATCGAATCGTTTGTCCAGACACGCGCTGCACACGGCGGGGCCGCCGAGCATTTGGTCATCGCCGGTCCTGCCGGTCATCAAGACTATTTGCAGCGACTGAAGACTCTGGCGGCGGATGCGGAAACTTCGATCACGTTTTGCGGAATGCTCAACGGCAATCTCAAATGGGGTGCGTTTAGCGCAGCTGACGTGTTCGTTTTGCCCTCGCATCAGGAAAATTTTGGCATCGCCGTGGTCGAAGCCCTCGCTTGCGCAACCCCGGTTTTGATTTCGAACAA
>Ga0210402_10005825_pt1 | contig 10969 bp, 6 predicted proteins | sample IncBWC7MmetaG_FD_161055 | JGI IMG/M metagenome (GOLD analysis project Ga0210402, IMG submission 161055) | Forest soil microbial communities from Barre Woods Harvard Forest LTER site, Petersham, Massachusetts, United States - Inc-BW-C-7-M | ecosystem: Environmental > Terrestrial > Soil >... | reverse complement strand
CGCGCTTGATGCGGCCGAGCAGGCGGACCTGGTCCGTGTCGACGCGGACGAGGTGCGCTTCCGGCACCCGCTCGTCCGGTCGGCGATCTACGGGACCGCGCCGTTTTCGGCCCGGCGGGCCGCCCACACCGCTCTGGCCGAGGTGCTGAACGAAGCGGGAGAGACCGACCGCTACGCGTGGCACCGGGCGGCGGCGGCGCTCGGGCACGACGAGGAGGTGGCGCGAGAGCTCGAGCAGGCGGCGCGGCGGGCGCGGGCGCGGAATGCCTTTGCGGCCGCCGCCGGGGCGTGGGAGCGCGCGAGCGAGCTGTCGGCGTCGCCGGAGGAGCGGGGGCGCAGGCTGGCTGAGGCCGCGACCGATGCCTGGCTGACCGGGTTGATGCCGGAGGCGGCGCGCTTGCTCGCCGCCGCGGAACCGCTGGTGGCCGATCCCGTCCTGCTCGCGAACTGTCATCGCCTGCGCGGGTCGATCGAACTCGCGGCCGGCACGACCACGACGGTCGTGACGATGCTCGTCACGGGCGCGAAGCGCCTGATGGACGTCGATCCGCGGCGAGCGCTCGAGCTGCTGGCGCTGGCGGCGGAGGGAGCCTCGCTGGCGCTGGACGCCGACGCCGCGCGGGAGATCGCCAGGCTTGCCCAGTCGCTCGACGTCGGCGGCGACGAGCACGACGAGTTCTTCATCGGCCTGCTCATCGGCTTCGCCCAGCAGCTCGCCGGCGACGTGGGGACCGGGATCACGATGATCCGCAAGGCGCTCGCCGCCGCCGAGGACGAAGCCGACGATGTCGACCTCATGCTCGCGGCGGGCCGCGCCGGCTTCTACGTCGGCGACGACGCCGCCGCGCACCGCTTCCACGACCGCATCGTCTCGCGCGCGCGCTCGATCGGATCGGTCGGCTGCCTGGCCATCGCCGGAACCCGGGTCGCGCTCGCGGAAATGCTGGTAGGGCGGTGGACGGCCGCGAACGCGACGGCCGAAGAGACAGAGCGGCTTGCGCGGGACACCGGGCAGTCCGAGCTGGAGGCGCACGCGCTGATCTGGCGCGGACTGATCGCCGCCTGGCGCGGCGAGGAGGAGCGCTGCCGTGAGTTCGTCGAGCGGGCACGCGCGATCACGGCCACGCGTCCGATGAGCTTGATCGACGACGCGGCGCGGTGGGCGCTTGGCGTGCTCGAGCTCGGCGCCGCCCGGGCCGAGGCGGCGTTCGCGCAGCTGGAGCCGATCACGCACCCGGTGGTCGCGCAGCTCGCGTCGCTCGACCGGATCGAGGCGGCAGCGCGTGCGGGCCGCCCGCAAGCGCAACGGTGGCTGGATGAGCTGAGCGCCTTCGCGGTGGCGTCCGAGGCGCCGTGGGCACGCGGCCGCGTCGCCCACTGCCGCGCCCTGCTCGCGGACGTGGCCGAGGAAGCCGAGTCGATGTTCCGGGAGGCGCTCGCTGAGCACGCACGGGGGGAGCGCGCGTTCGAGCGGGCGCGCACCGAACTCGCGTACGGCGCGTCCCTGCGCCGGCAGCGGCGCCGCGTCGACGCGCGCGAGCACCTCCGCGCGGCGCTGGAGACCTTCGACACGCTCGATGCCACGCCGTGGTCGAACCGCGCGAGAAGCGAGCTGCGCGCGAGCGGCGAGACCGCGCATGCCCGGCGCGAGCAGCCGGCCTCGGCCGAGCTGACCCCGCAAGAGCTCCAGGTAGCGAAGTTCGTCTCCCAGGGCCTGTCAAACCGCGAGGTCGGCGCGCAGCTCTTCCTCAGCCCCCGCACCGTCGACTTCCACCTGCGCCACGTGTACGCCAAGCTTGGCATCTCGTCGCGGACCGAGCTCGCGGCGCTCCGGCTCGAGACGCACGTGCCCTAGCGTTCGTCCGCCAGCGCGTAACCCGGCGATGAACCCGGCGGTTTCGCCGGCGCGCGCTGGGTGTGGCTCGCACGATGCTGGGGCAGGTGACCGACTGTTCGCAACCGCTCGACGGCGCGGCGCTCCGCCGCCGTGCGGCCGGCGTGCTGCCCGCTACCGCCGCTCGCCGCGGCGGGTTCGACGAGCTCGTCGTCCGCGGCCAGGGCGCCTACCTCTGGACAGCGGGCGGCAAGCGATTCGTTGACTACTTCCTGTCCCACGGCACGATCGTCGTCGGTCACGGCGATCCCGCGGTAAACGACGCTGCCGCGCTCGCCGCGGCCTGCTGCGGCCAGACCAGCGTCGGGCTGCAGCGGGGCGAGCTGGAGCTGGCCGAGCAGATCGTCACGTGGCTGCCCTCGGCGGAGAAGGTCGCGTTCGTCGCCGGCGGCGACGAGGCCCTCCGCCGCGCGATCGAGGTGTCGCGCGCAGCGACCGGCCGGCGCCGGATCCTGATAGCCAACGCCGGCGACCCCGGCACGCATACCGCCTTCGCCCGGCACGGGCGCGAGGTCGCGGCAGTCGTCGTCGCACCGGACCTCCACGGCGCCGCGAGCGCAGCGGCGAGGAGCGCATTCCTCGAGCAGATGCGCGAGCTCGCGACGCGGCACGGATCGCTCCTGGTGCTCGACGAGCGGGAGACCGCATTCCGTCATCACCTCGGCGGCTACCAGGCAATCGCCGGCGTGACACCCGACCTCACGGTGCTCGGCGAAGCGATGGCGAACGGCCACTCGATCGGAGCGCTGGCCGGCCGCCGCGACCTGATCGACGGCTTCATCGCGCCGGGCGGCGGCTGCGAGCCGTGGGCCCCGCACCCGTACGCGTTCGCCGCCGCCCGGGCGACGCTTGACTTGCTTGGGCGCGGCGGCGTGAACCGGCTGCACGAACTCGGCGAACGCCTGCGCGAACGGCTCCGAGGCGCGATCCACGACGCGCGCGTGGATGCGACTGTAACCGGAAGCGGCCCGACGTGGCGCCTCGCCTGGGACGCCGCAGATTCCGAGCACACCCGGGCGTTCCGAGCCGCCATGCGCGACTCCGGCGCCCTACTCCCATTCTCGCCGCTCGCGGCCTGCCACGTCTGCATCGCCACCAGCACCGACGACGTCGACGAGATGATCGCGGCAGCCGCGCGCGCGTTCCGTCGGCTCACGTCACAGGCCCAAAGGAGATCACCATGACCGCGTCTACAGACCGCTTCCCGACAATGTCGCCAGCCTGCTGATGGCACGGGCTCGGCAATCCTTCGACCCCGGCGACGGCGGCCGCTTCCACCTCTACATCCGCAGCACACGATGGCATGAACAGCAAGACCGGCAATTTCGCCGGTGCGAACGGGCCCGGCTCGCGTGATCGTGGAGGCATGCAAACCAGACACAGCCAGCGCCCTCGGCGAGAAGCAGCCAACGTGGCATAACCCATACGAGCTCCCAAGGAGATTCCCATGACCAACGGGACCCACGACACCCGCACCGCCGACGCCCTGACGCCACGGCACGGCCTGACATCGCAGCCAGGCCAGCAGCCGGTGACATCCCTGCCTCGAGGGAGACTGCGTGTGCTGCCCGCACCCGTCATCTGGGGTGCCGTCTGGGGCGTCATCCAGGCGGTGTCACCGCTCGGCTTCTGGTGGCTGGAGCCCAAGACCGTCTACGCGCTCGGGCTACCCCTCATCGCAGCGGTCTACATCGGGTTCAGCGTGGCCGATGGACGCTGGCACGTCATCGCCGCCGAGACCATCGTGGCCGGATCCTTCGTGGTCCTCGCCGCGATAAGCGTCAGCGGATCGGCGTGGCTGCTCGTGCTCGGGCTGGCCGGCCACGGCCTGAAGGATCTGTGGCAGCACCGCACACACTTCGTCCGGAACACGCGCTGGTGGCCACCGTTCTGCGCCACCGTCGACTGGGTCGCCGCCGGAATCCTCACCACCGCGATATTGATGGGAGTTCCCTTCCATGGCTAGGCAAATCTCCTCGCCGCAGCCACATGGGGCGATCCTCTGCGGCGGAATGGCCCACCGTAGCTGGCCGCGCTCAGAGTGATGACGTTGACAACGCCGCGCATGTCGTCGGCGGCCAGCATCACGCCGGCCGGTTCGATGGTGATGTCGGTGCCGACTCCGATAGCCAGCCCGACGTCGGCGCGGGCCAGGGCCAGAGCGTCGTTGACGCTATCGCCGGCCTACTGCAGTCACGAGAGGGACCAACACGGCTGGCAGCACGAGGCCCGGGACCGTGCGAGGACGCTCGGCTCCACCTGACTTTCACATCGCGCACGCATCGCGACCACGCCTCTGTTCTATAGCAGAACAACCGCAAGATGAGAGATCCCGAGGTAGAACCATGGACCAGCACACTTACCCCGGCCAGGCAGCCCCGGCCGAGTCATTCCCGACGGACCCTTCCGGGCTGCCTGAGGCGACCCGCCCAGAGTTGCTGGCGGTGGCCGACGGCGGCGATCTGCACCTGCGGATCGGCCCGGTGGCCAAGCAGATCGGGGACGCCACGGTGCGGATGCTGGGCTACAACGGCTCCATCCCCGGCCCGACCCTGAAGGTACGGCAGGGCTCGGAGGTCATCGTCCATGTCACCAACGAGGGTGACCTGGAGGCCACGGTGCACTGGCACGGGCTGCGGCTGGAGAACAAGTACGACGGCGTCCCGCACGAGACCCAGACCCCGATCCCGGTCGGCGGGGAGTTCACCTACCGGATCCGGTTCCCCGACCCGGGCCTGTACTGGTACCACCCGCACATCCGGGAGGACTACACCCAGGAGATGGGCCTGTACGGCAACCTCCTGGTCGTCCCCGCCGACCCGGGCTACTGGCCGCCCGCCCACCGCGATGTCCTGCTGACCCTGGATGACCTGCTGATCGAGGACGGCAAGATCGCCCCGTTCAGCCCGGACGAGACCACCTATACGGCGATGGGCCGGTTCGGCAACGTGCTGCTGATCGGCGGCGAGCCGGACTGCTCGCTCACCGTGAAGACCGGGGAGGTGGTGCGGCTGTGGCTGACCAACACCGCCAACACCCGGGTGTTCAACGTGACCCTGCCCGGCGCGCGGATGAAGCTGGTGGGCGGTGACAGCGGCCGGGTCGAGCACCAGGAGTTCGTCTCCGAGGTGATCCTGGCCCCGTCCGAGCGGGCCGTCGTCGACGTGCTCGTGGACCGGCCCGAAGAGCTGGAACTGCAGCACCGCACTCCCGGCCGGACCTACCGGCTCGCCGCCATCACGGTGACCGGCGACCAGGCCGCGCCGTCGCTGGCGGAGGAGTTCGAGGTGCTGCGGACCGCACCAGAGCTGGTTGCCGAGCGGGAGTTCTTTGATACCTGGCTGGAGGCGCCGCCGGACAAGACGCTGGCGCTGGTCGCCGAGATGGACGACATCGCCGCGCCCGGGCAGGGACCGGTTATCTACTCGTGCCCGATGCACCCCGAGGTGACCAGCGCCGAGCCGGGCCGGTGCCCGCAGTGCGGGATGAAGCTGCTGGCCACCGCCGTAGCGGCTGGTTATGTCTGCCCGATGCACCCGGAGGTCACCAGCCAAGAGCCGGGCCGGTGCCCCAAGTGCGGGATGAAGCTGCTGGTCACCGCGCTGGCCGGCCAGCCTGCCGGGCGCGAGCCGGCCGCCGCCGCGCCTGCGGGCGGCACCAGGGATGACCATGGCGCCGAGCACGGCCACCACGGGGAAGGCCACGGCCACGGTGACGGCGGCGGGATCGAGTGGGAAGACGACATGGTGGCGGTCAACCGGCTCACCACCCCGGCCAATATGCGGTGGATGCTGGTCGACCGGGACAGCGGCGCGGCCAACGCCGCCATCGACTGGCGGTTCACTGTCGGGGACCGGGTCAAGATCCGGCTGGTCAACGAGATGGATTCCGACCATCCCATGCACCACCCGTTCCACCTGCACGGGGCCGGCCGGTTCCTGGTGCTGGCCCGTGACGAGGTGGCCGAGCCGAACCTGGTGTGGAAGGACACGGTCCTGGTCCGCACCGGCCAGACGGTGGACATCTTGTTCGACGTCACCGAGCCCGGGCTGTGGATGGCGCACTGCCACATCGCCGAGCACATGCAGTCCGGCATGATGTTCAGCTTCACCGTCGCCCGCAAGGAGACAGCCCGATGACCGCGAACGACGCAGAAGCGACGAACAACAACAGAGTAACCGGTGAATTGCTGGACGTGGTCGTGGTCGGCGGCAGCCAGGCCGGCCTGGCCATGGCCTGGCACCTGGCCCGGCAGAATCTGCGGTTCGTGGTCCTGGACGCTGGGCCCGAGCTCGGGGACACCTGGCGCTCCCGGTGGGACTCCCTGACACTGTTCACCCCAACCCAGTACGACGCCCTGCCCGGCATGGCCTTCCCCGGCCCGGCGGACACCTACCCGGGCAAGGACGCGGTCGCCGACTACCTCAAGGCCTACGCGGCGGCGTTGGACCTGCCGGTCCGGCTGAACGCCCGGGTCACCCGTCTCGGCAAGACGGCGGAGGGCTTCGAGATCCGCACCCAGGATGAGGAGCTCCGCGCCCGCGAGGTGGTGGTGGCGACCGGGCCGTTCCAGGTGCCCTTCACGCCGGCGGCCGCGCAGCGGCTGGATGACCCGGTAACCCAGCTGCACAGCGCCGGGTACCGCAACCCGCAAACGTTGCCGCCCGGGCCGGTGCTGGTCGTCGGCGGCGGCAACTCCGGATTCCAGATCGCCGAAGAGCTCGCCGCGACCCGTCAGGTCGACCTGTCGATCGCGACCAGGGCGCCGATACTGCCGCAGCGACTGGCGGGCAAGGACCTGTTCTGGTGGCTCACCCGGCTCGGCCTGATGCGGGTCACTGGCGGGTCCCGGCTGGGACGCCGGCTGCGGACCCGGCCCGACTTTGTCATCGGCAGCAGCAGCCGCCGGCTGAAGGCGGCCGGGGTCCGGTTCCGGCCCGCAGTGGCCAGCGCGGACGGGCGCACCGTCCGGTTCGCCGACGGCACCAGCCTGGACGCGGAAGTGGTGATCTGGGCGACCGGCTACCGCCCGGACTACTCCTGGATCCACATACCAGGCCTGGCCCGCGACGGGCAGGTCATCCACCGGCGCGGCGTCACCGAGGTCCCCGGCCTTTACTTCCTGGGCCTGCCCTGGCAGCACAGCCGCGGCTCAGCCCTGCTCGGCTTCGTCCACCACGACGCCGCCTACCTCGCCGACCGTATCGCCGCCCGCCACCAGATCGGTGACCTACCGGGCCCGCACATCCAGGCTGGGCGCGCAGCTCACGGTGCCGGAGCGCCGGGCATACGGTCATAGCAACGCTTAGAAGGCGTCGCCTGGCGGTGTCCGGCGGGGAAGGGGCACGTGATGAGGGTCTGCATTGTTGGAGTCTCCGGGAAGCTCGGGCAGTACCTGGTGCAGCACGCGCGTGACCGGGGCTATGAGGTGGCCGGCGTGTGCCGTGAGCAGAGCATCGCCAAACTCGATGCGCTCACCGGGCGCATCACCGTCGTACCCGGGGCGACCGACGACCGCGAGGTCATCAGGCAAGCGGTGGCGGGGTGCGATGGGGTTCTCGCCGTGCTGGTCCCCCGGGTGTCCACGGCTACTCGACAGGGACCGCTCAGCCGGTGCTCGACCTCGCGGCACCCGGCGCGCGGCTGGTGTTCTCCTGCGGCTGGCATATCACCCGTGACGGGCAGGACGTCTCCTCGCGCAGGCTCAAGTGAAAGGTTGCTGTCCTGGGCGGGTTCGGCAAGCTTGTCCGGGCGGTCGACCTCGATGACCGCCATGCTGACGGGTGTTACGGAGGTCCATCATGGCTGATTCTGCTGATTCCGCGAACGTGCGGAACGGCGCCGGCGGCGCCGCGCCCGCCGCGCTGAGCCCTGCGGATGTGGGGGCGTGGCAGGTGCTGCCGTTCCATTCTGAGGTCCTTGCGGTGCACGCCGCGTTGCTGCCCAGCGGAGATGTGCTGTTCGCCGCGGGGTCGGGTAACAGCCTGACCCGCTTCCGGTCGCCGGATTTCGGCGATGTGGCCAAGAAGATCTGGGTCAGCGTGGTCTGGGACCCGACGATCAGCCCGCCGCCGGGTAACGACACCAACTTCTTTCACCCTGCCACACCTCACGATGGTGCCGGAAAGGTGCTCGACTTCTTCTGCGGCGGGGAGACGTTCCTGCCTGATGGCGGCCTGCTATCAGCGGGCGGCACTCTCGTTTTCGCGCATCCCGGCGCGGGGTTCACCGGCAGGGCGGACACCGTGGTGTTTGATCCTGCCGCCGAACAGTGGGTGCGGCGCCGCCCGATGCAGCACGGGCGCTGGTATCCCAGCCTGATCAGCCTGGGCGACGGCCGGGTGCTGGTCACGGCCGGGCTGTCCGAGGCAGGGCGGCGTAACACCAGCATCGAGACCTTCTTCCCCGGGTCGGATTCCTGGCAAGTCAGCAGAACGCCGGCATCGTTCGGCGGACTGCCTCTTTACGCACATCTGTATCTGCTCGCGGACGGTTCGGTCTGTTATGCCGGCGGTCACATGGATGACGGGCCGGCCGACGCGCTGCGCCTTGATCTGACCCGCGACCCGGTGGTCGTGACATCGCTACCCGGTCTGAGCCAGGTCAACGCCCGTGACCAGTGCGCCAGCGTGCTGCTCCCGCCCGCACAGGCGCAACGGGTCATGATCATGGGAGGTGCGCCCGGCGGCGGCGATGCCGTCAATAATGTCGACATCGTCGACTTCTCCCAGCCGCATCCGGCGTACCGGTCGGCTGCGGCCTTGGCCAAGGGCCGCAAGCACCTGAACGCGACCCTGCTTCCAGACCGGACCGTGCTGGTCACCGGCGGCTCCGGGAGGAACGAGGCCGCGCCGCTGGCGACCAACGAAGCCGAGGTGTACGACCCCGGGACAGATACCTGGCGGACGCTCGTGACGGCCTCGGTGACACGCATGTACCACTCGGTCGCCCTGCTGCTACCCGACGGCCGGGTGGTCACGGCCGGCGGCAACCCGAAGCAAGGCACGCACGTCGAGTGGGACAACGACCCTAACGAGGAAATGAAGATCGAGATCTACTCTCCGCCCTACCTGTTCAAGGGGCCTCGTCCCGTGATCACCACGGTAAGGACCCAGTGGCGCTACGGACAGACCGTGAACATCGCCTCCCCCGACGCCGGACACCTGCAGTGGGCCAGCCTGATCCGGCCCGGATCAACCACTCACTCGTTCAACACCAGCCAGCGGCTGGTCGACCTGCCCATCACGGCCCAGGCGGCCGGCAGCGTGCAGATAACCGTCCCGGCCGACCCGAACCTGGCCCCACCCGGCTGGTACATGCTCTTCCTCACCGACCACAACACGGTTCCGTCGGTCGCCCGCTGGGTCCACCTGGCCGGAGCACCCGATACGGCCTTGCCGGGCAGCCCCTACAATCACGCCGTTCTCGGCACTCCCGCACTGGCCGGCTACTGGCCGCTAGCGGAGGCGAGGGGGACGGTCGCTTATGACGTCTTCGGCGCCAACCACGGCAGCTACATCGGTCACCCCGTGCTCGGAGCTCCCGGAGCCAAGCCGACAGCGACCGCGGCCGCCCTGAACGGCCGCGACCAGTACGTGCTCCTTCCCCGGCTGATCACAGACGACTTCAGCGTGGAGCTCTGGTTCAGCTCACGAGGCGGCACCGGCACGAACGTCACCCAGTGGTGGCAAGCGGCCGGGCTGCTCGACGGCGAAGTCCCGGGCACCGTCGATGACTTCGGCACCTCGCTGGACGCCACCGGCCGGGTGTGGGCCGGCACCGGCCATCCGGACACCTCGATCCATTCCCAGAATGGCCTGACGGACGGCAAATGGCATCACCTGGTATTCACCCGGAAAGAGTCCACCGGCGCCCTCACCCTGTTCGTCGACGGCGCGCAGGTGAGCGCCGGCCACGGCGGCACCCAGCGGCTAACCTCAGCGCCCGGCCTCCGCGCCGGGGCACTGCAAAGCGGCCGTAACTTCCTCGCCGGCAGCGTCGCCGACCTGGCCATCTACAACTCCGCCCTTCCCCCGGCCACCGTGACCGCCCACTTCCACGCCCGGCCATAGCCCCTCCGAAGGCCAGGCAAGCTGGCGCTTGATCGCCGACGCTGCGGTGGGGCGTCGAGACGAAAATGCTGAGCTGGCCGCCGTGCACATCGAGATTGAGAGGACTCCCGGGGGCAGCCCGGAACCTCAGCCTGGGATGGATTCCAGACCGCCCACGATTCCCGTCGCGCGATACACATAACTGACCTATCTGAGCACACCCACGTCGGGCTCGGCGTCGGCGTCCAGGCCCGGCTTGGGGTGGTCCGCCTGGGCAAGCACCGCGCCACAGCCCGCAGGGAACGCAGATCCAGACCCCTCAAACCCTTGACTAACGACCGCAGAGTGGCTGATATGGCAGCTGGGGGACGTAATCGTGCCACTGCTGGGGCGTAAGGCCGCCCGCAGTAGCACAGATCCGTTCTATGGCATAACGGACGTTTAGATTCCAGAGCCGGATGGTGCCGTCGGTGTTGCCGCTGGCCAGCGTGCGGCCGTCGGAGCTGAACGCCACCGCATTGACGCTGCGGACGCGGGTCGTATCCCAGCCTGCAGGCCGTATGGCAGGCCTACCAGATCCAGGTCGACGCGCCAGGCCCGGACGCGGATGCGATTCACTCCTCGCAGATGCACTTCATCGGCCCACAGGGCTGGGAACGGTTCCTGGCCAACCCCATGGTGGACCACGCCGCGTCAGGGTCCTCCTACCTGCCCGCGAACCAGTTCGCATCCTGGGGTCAGGGCATCGCGCTGGTGGCGCGCCACGTGTGACGTGGCCAGTCGAGATAGCTGGTGCAGGATCAGATGGCCATAACCCCAGCCGAGGGAGCAAGGTTCCGGGCGGCGTGGAATATCGACGTGACGGTCGTACAGCCGCGATGTTCACGCGATTCCGAGCCGAGCCGGCGCGGGTGACGTGACTGGCAGCAAGCGTTCATAGGTCGCGCTCGATCGGCACGATGCCCCGGTCGGCCGCCTTGACCAGGGCGGCGTGATCTGCCTCGGTTTGGTCGGCGTAGAGCCG
>Ga0210402_10005824_pt1 | contig 10972 bp, 5 predicted proteins | sample IncBWC7MmetaG_FD_161055 | JGI IMG/M metagenome (GOLD analysis project Ga0210402, IMG submission 161055) | Forest soil microbial communities from Barre Woods Harvard Forest LTER site, Petersham, Massachusetts, United States - Inc-BW-C-7-M | ecosystem: Environmental > Terrestrial > Soil >... | reverse complement strand
GTTGCCGATGGAGCGCCCATTCCCCCGCTGCCGCCGCCCAAGGGGGCGGATGGCTTCTCCACCTTCGTTGCCGACGGCGCGCTGATCCCCCCGCTTCCTCCACCTAAGGGCAGTAACAGCCCCACCATCCATCTCTCCGCATGAGGGACTCCGTCGGCAGGCTTTATATAATAATTCTCTTATCTCAATGATATATATTAGCTGTCCGGGTTACAGTACCAACTGGCTAACGGCGAAGCGCATCCTCGGTATTTACTACACTCTAAGAGCGTGCTAGGATGCGCTTCGTAATGGTAAACATGGCCATTGTTTTGAAGGTTCTATGGGGCTGTTCGCTTGGGCTTCAGTTGACTGTCCTCTTCGCTATCATTGCGAAAAAGCACTACCAGACCTTTCCGGCCATCCTTGCTTATCTCTTGATTGGCCTTCTCCAATCCCCTCTTGTTTATCTAACTTATTCAACGTGGGGATTTGAATCCCTGCAGGCGTTTAGGATCGCCTGGACCTCACAAGCCATCGTCACCGCCGCAAGATGGATTGCCGTGTGCGAACTATGCCATTTGATATTGGGCCAGTTCAGCGGAATTTGGGGGATGACCTGGAGGGTCTTGGCCATTTCAGGAGCGATAGCTCTCTTTCTTGCCCTGCTCCTCGGTGGCCATGACTATGCCCGATTGATCAGCACGCTCGACCTGGGACTGGAATGTTCGATGGCGACCGTGCTGGTGGTTTTCTTCCTTTTCGCGCGCTACTACAGGGTCCTCATTCATCCATCTTTGCATTCCATCGCGATCGCTTTTTGTCTTTATTCCTGTTTCAGAACGGTCAATGACACCATCCTCCAGGTTTTTCTTAGGAACTATTCTCCTACCTGGAACCTGGTTGACGAAGTGACCTACCTGGCGACCTTGATGCTCCTGGCAAGCGCGGTCTTTGCCTTGCGGCCCCGGCCAGTGCAAAGAATCAGGCTGCTTCCTCGTGACGTCTATTCGGAATTTGTGCCTCAAGTGAATAGCCGGCTTGTTGAGCTGAACCGACGGTTGAGCCAGCTTCTAAAAAGCGAAGCCACGGGCAAAACATGAACCTGCTCCTGATTGCGTTCGGAATATTTGTAGGGGGGCTGCTGGGATTTCTTGTCTGGTTGGTCGGTAGAAAAACCGAATCGGCCAGATCGCTCCCCAGCCAAGAGGAGAATCTTACCCTGGCCTGCAAACACCTCACCAATCTTCCCCAAATTCGACAGGCGTTGGAACCAAGCGATCTTAATTACCTTGTCCACCGAGCGAACCGCGAAGTTGCCAGGACTGTCCGCCGGGAGCGCCAGCGAGTTGCGTTGTCATACTTGCAATCGCTGCGCGAGGATTTTGACCAACTCATCGGGGCAGCTCAGGTTGTCGCCTCGCTGTCTCCAAAGGTGGAAGCAGGGCAGGAATGGAAACGCTTTCGGCTAATTCTGGAGTTCAGATGGAAGTATCAGCTGGTACGCGTGAGGTTTGCGATGGGCTCGCCGGCTTTTACTTCGCTGAGCGGCCTTGCACTTCTTGTCAGCTCGCTGGCGCTGGAGATTGAGAGGGCTGTCACCAAGATTGGAGAGGCGGCGGCTCTTGCGGCCAATCTCTCTTCATCCGCGGACCGTTGAAAGTTTTGCGCGGGTAAGCACGGCGTCAATCGTACCAATAAGCTGAGCAGCATCAAATGGCTTCTGGAGCCTGACTCCGTCCGCGCCCTCGCTCGATTGTGAACTTTCCGCCAGTGCGCTCATCACAATCACGCGGTCCGCGAAGGCAGGGCGTTCGCGCTCAATCCACTCGCGAAGTCCTTTACTGCCTTTGCGACCAGCAACTTCGACATCCGTTAGAATCAGATCGAAATCCCTGCCGCGCAAAAGAGCCTGGGCTTCCTCCAGACTCCTCGCCGGAAATACGTGATGATCGCGATTTTTCAACATTGCCTGCACCGCTTCCAGCACAGAAGTCTCCGGATCAACCAAAAGAATTCTGGCGCGATCTCCGTTCGTGGGGATCTTTTGCGCTTCTTCGGTCTTTACAGCACCGATGTCCTGACACGGAATTTCAATCAGGAACGAAGCGCCTTTAGGCGGGACATTCTTCACACGAATCGTTCCACCGTGCTCCGTGACGATCCCATAGCAGATACTTAGCCCGAGGCCAGTGCCCTTGCCTACGGGTTTTGTGGTGTAGAACGGGTCGAACACTCGGGTCGAATCTTTTACGCCAGGTCCGCTGTCGGTAAATTCGACAAATAGTTTTTGCTCTCTGCCGCCCGTAGAGACCCACAAGTCTCCTTCGGGTGATGTTTCCAAAATCGCATCCACTGCATTGTTCACCATATTTAGAAATACTTGCTGCAGCTGATGCGGGTCGGCCGCAGTCATCGGCAACTCAGCGGCCAAATCCAGGTGCACCCGGATATTGTTCATGCGCAAATCGTAGTCGCGAAGCGCGAGTGTATCTTCCACGATTTTGTTAAGCGAAACAGGAATGCGTTCCGGTTTGTGCTGGCGAGCGAAGCTGAGAAGATTTTGCACGATGCGGTGCGTGCGCTGGGCCTGCTTGTAAAGCTTTTCCGAGTATTCGACACCTTGCGCATTCATCTGGCCGCTTGAGGTCAAGAGCTGGCTGTAACCAAGAATGGCGGTCAGCGGATTGTTTAGTTCGTGCGCGACGCCGGAGATAAGCTGGCCGACCGCGGCCATTTTTTCGCTATGAAGAAGCTGCTCTTGCGTTTTTCGCAGGTCGTCGTAGGCCTGCCGCGTCTGCTCATAAAGAAGTGAGCGCTCGATGGCGTTTGAGGTCTGGCTTCCCACGGCAATCAGCAGGTTCACGTCGGAAGGCGTGAATTCGCGTGTTACGCGGCTGCCAATCACCAGCGCACCCATGACGCGATCCTTCGACCAGAGAATGACAATATAAGCGGTGACTATCTGTTCCTTGCGCTGCGCATCGCGAAAAATTTGGGGTAGCGGCAATCCCTGTACCGAAAGAAATGTGGCGTGGACAGCCTTGATGTGATGCAGCAGCTCTTGTGGAACTTTTGTTGGCGGGAAATTTCGCGCGTATTCGGAGCGATGGCCAACAGCAGCCACGCGACGGATGGTCTCTCCGTTCTCGTCAAAAAGGTAAAGGGACGTGGCGTCGAGGCTGAACAGCTCCGCAATCTGGCGCAAAGTGCGGTGCAAGGAATCGGAAAGGTCCATCGACTCAGTCAGAGTTTTTCCGATGGAGTTCAAGACAAGTAGTTCTCGATTGCGCCGGCGAATTTCGTGTTCAGCCCGTTTACGTTCGGTAATATCCAGAAGAAATCCCTGATACGCTGTCACGCCGCCGGAGGCTTCCCGCACTGCGATCGAGGACTCCATAACCGTGCGCACTTCTCCATCTCGCGTGCGCAGCTCAAATTCAAAATCCGCCACCGTTCCGTGGTCTTCCAGAAGTTTCTTCAAACGATCGCGATCCTGCGGGTTCACGTAGAGCGAAGGAATCTCAAGAGCCAAGAGCGATTCGCGCGTGGGATAGCCGCAGATCCGCATAAACGCCTCATTAAAATCCAGAAAATGGCCCTGCGGCGTGGAAATAAAAACGCCTTCCTGAACGTTGGAAACCAGCGTGCGATATTTTTCTTCGGCGCGCTTGCGTTCAGTGATGTCTTTCAAAACGTGCACTGTGCCGAGCGCGCGCCCCGAGGGATCGGAGAAAGTCGAATTCGACGCCAGAAAATATCCCGGCAACCAGGGATCGGGATCGTCCCCTTCACCCGCACGTCCTTCGCAGTAGGGGCAGTTTTCGTAGTTCAGATTCTTTTGTGGAAAAAGATCGAGCACGTTGCGGCCAACGTGTGCCGCCGCGTCGCGTCCCGTCAAATGCCGCAATCTCTGATTCATGCGAACGACGCGGAACTGTTGGTCGTGAACGAGGATCGGATCGCCGATCGAATCGAACGTGTACTCCCATTGCCGGTGCACGCTGTCCACTTGCTCGAACAAACGCACATTTTGCAGCGTCAACCCAAGAAGGTTTGCGATGTTCGTAAGATAGGCTATTTCGTCCGCTTCATACTTGATGAAACCGCTCGACCCAACAGCGAGCACGCCGAGCGTGCCATCTTTCCCGCGCAGCGGCAGCGTGACGATTTCCTGCACGGCGCTTTCGGACATTCTCCGCCGCTCATTTTCATCCTGCTCTTCCTCATACCGGAAGAGGCTGTACTCTCTCTGCAGCACGCGTTTCGCCCAATTTTCTTCAACCGAGATGGCGTGGTTTCGCTTGAGATAGGCTTCCGAGAAACCGACGGCGGCATGGATCGTGAGTTTCGCTTTTCCTGTCTCGCCCTCCAGCAGCCGAACCAAGCCGTGCGTCGCGCCAACACTCTCCACAACCTGCTTCAGTACGCTATCCAGCAATTCTTTTGCAGAGAGCGTCTGCGTGCTGGCGGCGGTCAGCAAAGTCAGACGCCGCAATTTCGCGTTCAGCTCCTCGTTTCGAGCCCGCGCTCCTTCCAGGACCAAAACGATCATGGCAATGCCTAGCGCCACGCCAAGCAAATCGTCGAACGCGATACGGAGCAAAAAGAACGGGCTCGCTTGCCATAGCGGGCGATCCACGCCATGCACGGCGTTCAAAAGGAACAAACCGGCGAGGATCTTGGTGCCGTATCCTTTGTCGGCTGCCCTCCAAAGCAACCATCCGCACGCCAGACTCAGAACGCAAAGCAGTACCGAGCTTTCCCACCTCATGAAGCCGAAGCTGATCGCGGAGGCGCGCTCCAGATAAACCAACGTCAGCACCGAAACCACGGAAAGGGGCCAAATGGCGAGAAAGCGCTTTCGCGTCCCAACGCGAAGATTCAGGACCGCACTCAAGAAAGCGTAGTGACCAACCAGGCAAAGCCCCAGGGTCAGCGCATTCAGGGGCTGATAGGACCAGGATAGAAAGAATAGTTTGGAAATCGCTGAGCCGGTAAGCGCAAGCCACCCCGCCAGCCAAAGGCGAAAATAGGAAGAGTTATGATCCCTCTTCAAAAGGGCGAACAACGCCAGCAGGACGACGTAAGCCGTCGCCTCGAAAAACGCCATGGCCAGCAAGCCCTGATTTTGCAGCACGATGCGCCGCCTCCCGGCTTCAACAACTTTTTGCAAGCGCTTATCTGACTGCAGGACAGGAATAGCAATGCGCGTTGCCTAGAGAGAGAGCCGTTATCTTTGACGCTAACATGCTGTTTTCTGAATGGGCAAGGCTACCCCATGTCGTGTGTGACCTCTCGTATAATGACGACTGGGAGTAGCCCAACCGTGGACACCGAAAAAATACTGGTCGTGGACGACGAAGAAGCTATCCGGGAAGTTGTTTCAACCATGCTTCAGGCCAAGGGCTATGACTGCGCCGCAGTCAACAATGGCCGTGCGGCACAGGACTATGTGAAGCGCGTCACCCCAGACCTAGTACTCAGCGACATGATTATGCCGGAGATGGACGGCATCAAACTCCTCGATTGGCTGCGGGAGTACGACCCTGAAGTGCCGGTGATTATGGTCACAGCGATTCACGACATTTCCACGGCTCTGGAAGCCATCCGTCGCGGAGCCTACGACTACATTTTGAAGCCGTTCGAAAAGGATCAGCTCTTCCTCGGCGTCGGGCGAGCGTTGCAGCACCGCCGCCTCATTATGGAAAACCGGAATTACCAGCGGAACCTCGAGCAGCTCGTCGAGGAACGAACCGCGCAACTAAGCGGAACCCTCGCGCAGCTTGAACAGTCCTATGACGATACGCTCGAAGCGCTAGGCAGCGCGCTCGACTTGAAGGACGCGGAAACCGAAGGCCATTGCCAGCGCGTCACTGCGTTTACGATTTCCATCGCAAAGACGATGCCCGTGCCGAATCCCTACTTACCGGTTCTGGCGCGCGCAGCCTTCTTGCACGACATCGGAAAAATGGCCATCCCAGACAGCATTTTGCGGAAGCCCGGGCCCCTGAACGACGACGAGAAACAAGTCATGCGCAAGCACTGCCAGATCGGCTACGACATGCTCATTCGAATTCCCTTCCTGCGCGACGCCGCGGAAATCGTTCTGGCTCACCAGGAATTTTTCGACGGCACGGGGTACCCACGCGGCCTCAAGGGCGAACAGATTCCCCTCGGCGCCCGCATATTTACCGTCGCCGATTCTCTGGACGCAATGATCAGCGACCGGCCTTATCGAAAAGCGCTGCCCATCTCTCATGCGCGCGAAGAAGTCCGCCGTTGCGCCGGAACGCAATTCGATCCCAAGGTTGTGGACGTGTTTCTCTCCATTCCCGAACAACACTGGATGGATTTGCGCGAAAGCCTCGGCTCGCCCTTCCGTCTCGCCCACCTGAAAAGCCTGCAAACGACCTAAAGCATTCTTAAAGAGATCGTAAAAACAAAAACGGGAGGCTGGACTTCAGCCTCCCGTTTTTGTCAGTTTATTTCCGCGCTAGAACTCATACCGCAACGAAAACTGCAATACGCGGTTTGCGTTCGCTTGTGCGGTAATCTGCCCGAATGTAGGCGAATTGATATTTGCGGACGGGTCGGAAAAATTTGTATGGTTGAGAGCATTAAACGCATCCATACGGAATTGAACGTCATGGCTCTCTGACCATGGCATCTGGAACTTCTTCGCAATACCGAGGTCGAAGTTAACAAATGCAGGGCCACGCAGATTATTACGGTTGCCAATTTCTCCGCCGAATGGGTTGCTCAGTGCACCCAGCGCGGTGTTCGGATCGGCGAAGTATTGGATCACGCCGCCATCATTATGGATGTGTGTGGCCAGAGCGGAACTCGGGCCAGTCAACACGGCAGGACTGTCAAACTCGAAGCCAACGGGAAACGCTCCTGTGTTCGTGCTGAAAGCGAAACCCGAATGCGCGGTAAAGATACCGGACAGTTGCCAGCCGCCAATCAATGTATTCAAACCCCTGTTGACGTTGCGTCCAATCGCCTGCCCTCTGCCGAACGGCAAACTATACACGGCGTTGGAGGAGAAGATATGGGTGGCGTCGAAGTCAGACAGGCCACGGCACACCTTGAAGTTTGTCGCATCGCAAACAAGTCCGCCGATGACGGTGTTCGTAACGCTCGAAACGTTGTCAATCGATCTCGAAAAAGTGTAGTTGAAATCGAATTGAAGGCCATGCGACATCCGCTTGCGCAGTGTCACCAGCAGACCGTTGTAACTGGATGAACCGAAGTTGCCAATATAGGCGTTCGTAGAGAATTGTCCCGGAAGCCCCGCATTGTTCGCGATCAGACCGTTCGCGGCGAGCGCTTGCAGCGTATCCGACAAGTCGCCTTTGACCACGGTAGTTCCAAGCGCGTTAGCAAGGAGCTGCGTCGCACCGGGAAACACCTGATTTTCAAACCATGCCTGCGGCGTCACCGTTGTCACGCCATTGCGAAGTTCTTGGCTCAGTGCATTGAACGCAGTGAACAGGAATTGCCCCGAAGTTGGATCTTTGAAGTTCACTACTTGTCCTGCATCGGCCTGTGCAAACAATTTCCGGCCAAGGCGTCCAACATAGTCCGCCTCTAGAATAAAATTCCCCGGAAGTTCTCTCTGCACACCTAGCGTGAACGTGTACGCATAAGGCGTGTCGAAGCGATGGTCCACTGTGTAGTTGAACTGCCCTTCCGCATTTCCAAAGGGGACTCCCGTACTGTCAACAAAAGGAGCCAGGGGATGTGTAACTGGCTGCGGAGTATTCGTCACCGGCAATGCGCCAAGCGCAGTAAAACGCGGGTCAGTCGCGAGATTGTTAAACAAGGTATTCGATGTTGTGTTGAAAAGGTACGACAACTGGTCTTGAATGAAATTGATGGTATTCGCATTCACGCGATCATGAACGATGGCGCCGCTTCCCCGAATCACTGTTTTTCTGTCTCCAAATAGGCTGCCAAACAAACCGCTGCGGAAGGATGGATTGTAGGCAAATGCGATTCTCGGGGCAAAGTTCGTCGGATCGGCGTTGTAGATGTCTCGTCCGCCCTTGTTTGCTTTTCCGCCCAAATCATAAGTCAAGAAAGGAATGGCTGTGTCTCCTTCGATTCCTTGCGCGGCCGCTGTAACGCGGTCATTCAGGTAAGTCTGGAATCCGATATCGGAGACTGACTGCAGACCGTTCGTCTCGTAAGGCACAGAATAATAGACATAGCGCAGACCATAGGTGAGCGTTAGCGATGGCGTCACGCGCCAGGAGTCCTGAACATAGCCCTCATACTCAAAATAGCGATAGTTACGCACTTTTCCCGAACCTGTTGGTTGCGCAGAACCATCCGTGTTCAGATTGAAATTTGTATCAACCGAGGCGAAACGCCCCAGCAGGAATGGGAACATTTGATCCCATTCTGTCCTTGCAACTGTACTCGCCAGGATATCGTTCGGGCGTTCGCTTGCAGTAAGACTAGCCAACCCGCCGCCGAGACCAATGTTGACGAAGTTAAAATCGTTGATTTGTGTTGAAGTCTGGTGCTGCGGCTTAAAGGTGCCGCCAAACTGGATCAGGTGATGGCCCTTCGACCAACTGAAATCGTCGCGTATCGTCGGTACCGGCACGATTCGGAACTGGCTCTGCAAAGAGGGGAAAGGACCAGAAAGCAAAGCTCCATTTGTCGTCGGCGCGAGAGTGTATGAATTGGGGAATGCCGGCTGAAAGATTGAAGGGAATCCCAGCCGCGATGCCGTGATGCCGAACACAGCTTGATTAACCTTCGTGCTCGAAATGTTCCATGTATGTCCAATCACGAACGCGTAGTCGCGTTGGGTGATTTGTGCGGCAGGCGCGGGGTCGCCTGGGAATTGAGCTGCAACGCTGTTCACATCATCGGTTTGAGAGGACCGGACAATGTTGAACCGGCCGAACAGCCGCTGATTTGCGGTTAAATTGAAATCAACGCGCGTCACATAAGTATTGTTCGCAAGGCGCACAGGCGCATTAAAGCGGAGACCACCCGTGTTGATGCCATCGCCGGCCGAAAGGTCGTTGGCGGCTGGATATCTGCCAGTCACAAATGTGAGTAACGCCGCATCGGTTCCAATGTGCGCCGGATCCAACGCTGAGATGGAGTTTGGTCCAGTCAACGGAGTAGAGCTAATGCATTGCGGTGCCGTTTGCAGCGTCGCTGACGCGTCGCAGCCGGGCCCGTTGTTGATGTAGTTCAGCAAACCATTGCGAACATTATCCAGCGGAACAACCCTGAGTTCCTGGTCCTGGCTGGCATCCCGCCTACCTTCGTAATTGAAAAAGAAAAAAAGCTTGTTCTTCTTTACTGGGCCACCGAGGCTACCGCCAAACTGATTTCGAATCAGTGATGGACGGTCGACGCCGTTTTTATTATTGAAGAAACTATTCGCCTCGGTAATGGTATTGCGGTGGTATTCGTAGGCATTGCCATGCCAATTGTTGGTACCGCTCTTGGTCACGAGCTGAATCTGTGCGCCGCTGCTGCGGCCCAGGTCAGAAGTATCTCCCGCCGTGATGCCGCGAAATTCCTGAACCGAATCGACCGGCGCGTTTCCAACCGTGGCAAACGCTTGTCCTGTCGCCTGATCGTTCGCATCAATACCATCAATCGTGATATTGCCTTGGTCCGCTCGGGCGCCTGTCACCGCTCCGTCACGGTTCCCGGACGGATCATTGTTGTCCGTTCGAACCACGCCTGGTTGCAAGCCAAGAAGGGCCGCAGGAGAATCCCGCAGCTGTACCGGCAAGCTGTCAATCAGGTTCGAACCGATCACGTTGCCCACTGTGGCATCCGTGGTATTCAGCGTTGCTTCGCCACCAGCTTGAACTTCGACAACTTGCGAGACGACGCCCAGTTCCAACTGAGCGTCTCGGGTCTCCACCACGCTTACACCTAACGCCACCTTGTCGATGACCAGCTTGCGGAATCCATCCTTGCTAAACGTCAGTCGATAGCCTTCGCTTGGCGCCACACGCAGAAATTGATAGTACCCAGTCTCGTTCGTGGTGGTCGTCGCATGAACGCCGATCTTGTCGTTGTCGAGAGTTACAGTGACACCGGACACCGTTCCGCCACTCGCGTCTGATGCGACGCCGCTTACTCCCGAATACTGCTGGGCACTCGCACGTCCCACGGCCAGGGACAGAAATGCGAATCCAACCAGACAAAATACGTGCAGGAACTTCTTCATAAATCCCCCCAGGAACTGCTCCACTTAGCAAACCACCGGAAAACTACAGGGGTTTGTCTTGCAAGTACTTCTCCATTGAGGATTCGAACCGGTATGACCTTGCTTCGGTGACTATCTGAAAATAAGCAGGTTAAGCGAACAGATTATTGCACCCTCATCAGAATCAGGAATTTAGATTTGGGTTTGTGTACCCTCTCCTAAATTCAGGATAATTCAAACAAGTTCTCGGAGCTTCAGCATGAAGAAACTGATCAATCAAAAAAATAGCCCTCCGATGAAACGTAACCTTGTTCTTAAGCGTCCCACTCTAAGCGCTTGGTAGCGGTTTTGGCGTCAATTTCGGTTGCATTGTCATATACTGATTGTGTTCACAACGACATGAGTGCACTTGTGCCATCCGCGGTTTCTGCAGAGCCGATCCACCAATTTGATCTGAGAGGGCAATACGCCGCCATCGGCGCGGAGATTCGCGCGGCGGTCGAGCGTGTGCTCGCCTCGCAGCAGCTTGTATTGGGCCACGAAGGCGCAGCACTGGAGAAGGAACTCGCGGAATTCTGCGGCGTCGAACACGGAATTGGCGTTGCGTCCGGAACCGACGCGCTGATTCTTGCCCTGCGCGCGTGTAACGTTTATGCGGGCGACGAAGTACTTATCCCCACTCTGACGTTTGTGGCCACAGGCAGCGCCGTAAGCGCGCTCGGGGCGCGCCCGGTTTTCGCGGATGTGGACCACACAACGCTGAATCTGGACGCGGCCGACGTGCGGCGGCGGATTACT
>Ga0210402_10005823_pt1 | contig 10976 bp, 8 predicted proteins | sample IncBWC7MmetaG_FD_161055 | JGI IMG/M metagenome (GOLD analysis project Ga0210402, IMG submission 161055) | Forest soil microbial communities from Barre Woods Harvard Forest LTER site, Petersham, Massachusetts, United States - Inc-BW-C-7-M | ecosystem: Environmental > Terrestrial > Soil >... | reverse complement strand
GGAAATGATTCTGTTTGAGCGGCGGGTTCAGGATCAAACTCACCGAGATGGCCTCGTCGCCGAAGAAGGCCTGGTCGGGCGCGGGCGAAGCGATGGAAAACTCGGTGTAACCGAGCCCTGGCGCCCCCTCGTCCGAGGCTTGGTTCTGCACGCCCGAGGCTTGCGCGTCCACCCTCGGGCGGACGGGCGAAGCCGCTTCGGTGCCGCTCCCTGTGTGAATCTTCTCGGCACCGGGTACCGGTTGATCCGAAAAATGGATGACCCCATCGGAGTCGGTCCATTTGTAAACCACGGCTGCCTGTCCCGCAAACGCCGCGAGGCTGGCCAGCACGATCCATGGTCTCCAAGGGTGCATACATCGAAAGCATAGTCCTATCGCCTCCTAGCCACAAAACAAGGTGACGGCGGCGTGAACGCCGTCACCTTGTGGCTCGCACCTAAGGAATAAGTCACAGGCTGTAGTACATCTCGACTTCGATCGGATGCGTGGTCATGCGCACGCGGGTGACTTCCTTCATCTTCAACTCGATGTAGGCGTCGATCAGGTCATCGGTAAAGACGCCCCCCGCCTTGAGGAACCCACGATCCTTGTCCAGGTAGTCGAGCGCCATGTCCAGGGAGTGGCACACCGTCGGAATCTTCTTGTCCTCTTCCGGCTCCAGGTCGTACAGATCCTTGTCGCCGGGGTCGCCGGGATGGATCTTGTTCTGAATGCCGTCGATGCCCGCCAACAGCATGGAGGCAAACGCGAAATACGGATTGGCGGTGGCATCGGGGAAGCGCACTTCGATGCGCCGGCCCTTGGGATTGGAAACCCAGGGGATGCGAATCGACGCAGAACGGTTGCGGGCGGAGTAGGCGAGCTTCACCGGCGCTTCGAAGCCAGGCACCAGGCGTTTGTAGCTGTTGGTGCTCGCGTTGGTGAAGGCATTGATGGCGCGGGCATGCTTGATGATGCCGCCGATGTAGAACAGGGCGATATCCGACAAACCGCCGTACTTGTCGCCGGCGAACAGCGCTTTGCCTTCCTTTTGCAGCGACTGATGCACATGCATGCCGCTGCCGTTGTCGCCGACGATGGGTTTCGGCATGAAAGTCAGGGTCTTCCCGTAACCGTGCGCCACGTTTTGCAGCGCGTATTTGAGGATCTGCACTTCATCGGCTTTCTTGGTCAGCGTATTCGCCGCCACATTGATTTCGCCCTGACCGGAAGTCGCCACTTCGTGGTGGTGCACTTCGAACTTCAGGCCCATTTCTTCGCACGCCATGGACATCGCGGTGCGTATGTCCTGCTGCGAATCGACCGGCGGGACCGGAAAGTAACCCCCCTTCACGCCCGGACGGTGTCCTTTATTACCGTCCTCGTAAGTCTTGCCGGAATTCCAGGCACCCTCGTAGGAATCCACTTCGTACGCGCAGCCATTCATGCCGGAGCTGACGGTGACGTTGTCGAAAATAAAGAATTCGTTTTCCGGGCCAAACAACGCCGAGTCGGCGATTCCCGATGACTTGAGATACGCTTCGGCGCGCTTGGCCAAGGAACGCGGGTCGCGCTCGTAGCCCTGCATGGTCATGGGCTCGATGACATCGCAGCGCAGGTCGACCGTGGTCTCCTCGTAGAAAGGATCGATGACTGCGGTGACAGGGTCCGGCATCAGAATCATGTCCGACTCATTGATGCCCTTCCAGCCGGCGATCGATGAGCCATCGAACATCTTGCCGTCCTTGAAAAACCCCTCGTCCACCAGCCGTGTCGGAATGGTGACATGGTGTTCCTTGCCCAGTGTGTCGGTAAAGCGAAGATCGGCGAATTTCGCTTCTTTTTCTTTGATCAATTTCAGAACATCGGCGGGAGTCATTGGCGTCCTCGCGTTAGGGTTGTTTTGGCCCAGCTTGTTGGGTCCTGATCCACACTGCAGCTAATGTGCCATTGTGATGCATAATGGGATCAAGCACTTGCGGCCAGAGGGCAGGTGCTTTTGCATCATAATAGATCGAAACGTCAAAAGTCGCGCCCTTATTTGGTGCATCGGGGCATTTCAATCCGGTGTAGCAACCCCCGCCTCCAAAAAAACGAGCCCTCGTGAGCGAATTGGGTGCACGGTGAAGCCTGCGACACATGAGAAGGGCACCGCTATACTCGCGGGCTTTGCCTTCGTCCGAGCATCCGATGGCCCCCGCTAGACCTGCGCCACCCCGCACCTTTCAAGATCTCATTTTTGCGTTGCAGAAATACTGGTCCGATCAGGGCTGCATCATCCTGCAGCCCTACGACATGGAAATGGGCGCCGGCACCTTTCACGCGGCCACGTTCCTGCGCGCCGTGGGCCCCGAACCCTGGAGCGCGGCCTATGTGCAGCCCTCGCGGCGGCCCACTGACGGTCGTTACGGCAACAACCCGTTCCGCCTGCAGCACTACTATCAGTTTCAGGTATGCATCAAGCCCTCGCCTGACGATTTTCAGGAGTTGTACTTGGGTTCCCTGCGGTCGCTCGGCTTTGACCTGCTGACGCACGACATCCGATTCGTCGAAGACAATTGGGAGTCGCCTACCTTGGGTGCTTGGGGACTGGGCTGGGAGGTGTGGCTGAACGGCATGGAGGTTTCGCAGTTCACCTACTTCCAGCAAGTGGGCGGCCAGGATTGTCGGCCCGTCATGGGCGAGATCACTTACGGTCTCGAGCGCTTGGGGATGTATATCCAAGGCAAGGAGAGCATCTTCGACATCGTGTGGACCGACGGCCCCTTCGGCACGGTCACGTATGGCGACGTGTTCCATCAGAACGAAGTCGAGCAATCGACCTACAACTTTGAAAAGGCCGACACCGCGGTGTTGTCGGTCGAGTTCGACGCGCACGAGACCGCCTGCCAGCGCCTGCTCGAGGACAAATTGGTGCTGCCCGCCTATGAGCAAATGGTGAAGGCATCGCATGTGTTCAATTTGCTGGATGCACGGCACGCGGTCTCCGTCACCGAACGGCAACGGTTCATTCTTCGGGTACGCACTCTGGCGCGCGGGGTGGCCGAGGCGTACCGCGCCAGCCGCGAAGCGCTGGGGTTCCCGCTCGTCAAAGAACGAAAGATGTTGAGCGCCTGATGGGCCAACGGGAGTTACTGTTCGAGCTGTTCACGGAGGAACTGCCGCCGCGCACCTTGTTGAATTTGTCGAAGTCACTGACCGAAGGCGTGCTCTCGGGGCTGGACACTGCCGGCATTCCTCATGGAAAGATCCATGGCTTCGCGACACCGCGCCGCCTCGCCGTGCGAATACAAAGGCTGGCGGAGCATCAGCCGGATAAACAGGTGGAACGGCGCGGACCCCCGCTCAAGGTGTCCTTCGACGCGCAAGGGGCACCCACTCAAGCCGCCATCGCCTTCGCCAAGAGTTGCGGCGTGCCGGCGGCCGAACTTACGCAGGTCAAAACCGACAAGGGTGAGTGGCTGATGTTCCGCGGCACCGAACGCGGTGCGGCGACCACGACCCTGCTCGGCGACATCGTCAATCAAGCCATTGCCGCATTGCCGATTGCGAAACGCATGCGCTGGGGCAGCCGCACCGCCGAGTTCGTGAGGCCCGTACATAGCGTCGTGCTCTTGTTTGGCGAGACGGTGGTCGACGCCGAGGTGCTTGGACTCAAACCGGGGCGCGTGACCTTTGGTCACCGCTTCCATGCGCCGAAGCCCATGACACTGAAGTCGGCCAAAGGTTACGAGAGCCGGCTGCGCCGCGCCAAGGTGGTGGTGGATTTCGCCGCGCGCCGGGAACAGATTCGCGCCGGTGTGAGCGCCGCGGCGGCGGCAACCGGCAGCGGCAGCACCGCCTTGATCGACGATGCATTGCTCGATGAGGTCACCGCGCTGGTCGAATGGCCGGTACCCATCGCAGGCCAATTCGAACGGCGATTCTTGAGCCTGCCGCGCGAGGTCGTGATCGCAACCGTGCAGGACCATCAGCGCTATTTCGCGGTGCAAGGCGCTGACGGGAAGTTATCCGGCTGGTTCGTCACCGTCAGTAATATTGAAAGCCGCGACCCTTCCAAGATCCGCGAAGGCAACGAACGGGTCGTGAGGCCGCGGTTGAGCGATGCCGCATTCTTTTGGGACCAGGACCGCAGGATGTCACTCGACGCCCATGCGGCCAAGCTCGACGGCGTGACGTTTCAGGCGCAGTTGGGCACGTATGCCGACAAGACGCGGCGCGTGAGGTCGCTCAGCGTGTTGATCGGCAGGCGCATCGGCGCCGGAGCCTACGTGGCGCGAGCCGCGGAACTCGCCAAGGCCGACTTGATGACCGCCATGGTGGGGGAATTCCCCGAACTGCAGGGCACCATGGGCCGCTACTACGCCGAAGCACAGGGCGAGCCGCAAGAATTGGCGCTGGCATTGGCAGAGCACTACCTTCCGCGATATGCGGGCGACTCGCTGCCGACGACCATGACGGGACAAGCCCTCGCGCTCGCCGACAAGATCGATACGCTGGTCGGCATATTCGCCATCGAGCAACGCCCGACCGGCGCCAAGGATCCCTTTGGTTTGCGGCGCGCCGCCTTAGGGGTGCTGCGCATTGTGCTCGAGCGCCGGTTGGAACTGGATCTATTCGAGCTGCTGCAGGCAGCAGCAGCAGCACAGCCGGTCCACCGGGCCCAGGTGGTCGACGAGGTGTACGGCTTCATTACGGAGCGGCTTCGCGGCTTGTTGCTGGAAGAACCGGGCACCACGACCGAAATGCTCGACGCGGTGTTCGCGAACCGACCGAGCTCACCGCTCGACGCCGTCAAGCGCCTGCAGGCACTGAAGGAATTTTTGGGCTTGCCCGAAGCCGCCATTCTCGCGGCGATCAACAAGCGCATCGCGAACATCCTGAAGAAGACCCCGCTTGGACCGGATGCGGCCGTCAATCCCGACGCGCTGGTCGAGGACGCCGAAAGGCATCTGCACAACGTGCTGCAAGCTCTCCGCGTTCCCGCGCAGACCGCGGCCGCCGAAGGCCGCTATGCAGAGAGCCTCACGGCCTTGGTCGCCCTGCGAGCGCCCGTGGACGATTTCTTCGAGCGCATCATGGTGATGGACGACAACATCGAGCGGCGCAACAACCGCTTGGCGCTGCTGCGCGACGCACAGCTGCTGCTCGCCGGTGTAGCCGACTTGTCGCGCCTACCGGGTTGAGCGGACACCGTGCAGCTGTTTCGGTCGCTGCTTTTCACCACGTACATGATGGCCTCGGCGTGCGTGTTCGGGGCCGTGATGGGGCTCGGCTTTTGGTTGCCTTATCGTGCCCAATTTGCAATCGCGCGCAGCTGGGCGCGGATCCTGTTTTGGGTGCTCGAGCGCCTGTGCGGTCTGAAGTTCGCGGTCGAAGGCCGCGAACGCATTCCCCCGGGCAATCACATCGTGATGAGCAACCACACGTCGGCCTGGGAAACCGTCGCGCCGTTCCTGATTTTCCCGCCGCAGGTCTGGGTGCTGAAGCGCGAGTTGTTGTGGATTCCCTTTGTCGGGTGGGGGCTGAAGCTGCTCCGGCCCATCGCCATCAACCGCGGCGAGGGGCACCGGGCGGTGAACCAAGTGATCGAACAGGGCAAGTCACGGCTCAAGGACGGTCTTTGGATCGTCATCTTTCCGGAAGGCACGCGGGTGGTCGCGGGAGATACACGCAAGTTCGGAGTCAGCGGCGCGATGCTGTCGATCGCCTCCGGCAAGAGCGTGGTGCCGGTGTCGCACAACGCCGGCACATTCTGGCCGAGACGCGGATTTTTGAAAAAGCCGGGCACGATCCGCGTGATCATCGGCGAGGCGATCGAACCCGCCGGCAAGAACCCGCGGCAACTCAATGAGGAAGTGAAACAATCGATCGAGGCCGGCCTCGCCCGAATTGCGAGAACTGCAGACTGACGATGAGGTCGCGATTGGTATTGGTGGTGCCGCTGTGGCTACGCGTGTCGCGCCTTCAGCGCGTTACGGCAGATCCGATCCAGAAGTTCGGGAAATTCCATGCCGGCGGCCTTGGCCGCCTGGGGCAAAAGGCTGGTCGCGGTCATACCTGGCAGTGAGTTTGCTTCCAGGCACCAGAACCCGCCGGCAGCGTCGCGACGAAAGTCGGTGCGGCTATAAGCGCCCAGCTTTAGCACACGGTGCACGCGCCCTGCGTAATCCTGCAGGAGGTCGGACTCCGCCATCGGAATATCCGCCGGAAACATCTCCCGTGCGCCGCCGGCCTGGTACTTGGATTCGTAATCGAATACCTCGCCGGGTGGAATGATTTCCCCAACCGGGAGGGCGACCCCCTCCAGCACGCCTACCGTGAACTCGCGTCCGGGTACGAAGCGCTCCAACATGACTTCGTCATCGAAACGCAGCGCCCGATCGACGGCGTCCTGCAATTGCCCAGCGTCGCGAACCACGGTCAAGCCCACGGTCGATCCCTGTTTGTTGGGCTTCACGATCACCGGCCAGCCGAGCGCAGTGCCCACCGCGTCGCTCGCCGCCGGCGCCATGAGCCAGTCAGGGGTCGGTACGCCGACCGAGCGAAACAATCGCTTGCTCAAGTCCTTGTCCATGGCGGCGGCGCTGGCGATGTGATTGCTGCCGGTATACGCGATCCCGGCAAGGTCCAGCACCGCTTGAATGCGACCGTCCTCGCCGGCGCCTCCGTGCAGCGCGAGAAACACGACGTCGGCGTCGCGAAAGTCGACAGCAGCGGGCGAGAGCGCCATGGCACCGCCACGCACCCGTGCGATCTCGGTGTCCGATGGCGGCAGCGCAGCCACCGCGGCCGACAGCACTTGCCGCTCCTGCGCAAATCCTAAACGTCCGGTCGCCGTGTCGACGGCATAAACGTCGTGACCGAGGCCGCGCAGCACGGGAATGATCTGTGCGGCGCTCGCGATCGAGACATCGCGTTCTTCACTGGTTCCGCCAAACAGTACGGCGATTTTCATGATCACCCCCACGCGGCTAAGCCGGCCAGGAATTCCAGAATCGCCTCGTTCACGCGCTGTGGACGCTCTTGCTGGATGAAGTGTCCGGCGCCGTCGATCAGCAATTTGCACTTTAGCCCCGGCACCGTGACCGGAAGGGCCTTCAGGGCAGCGGCACCCGAACCCAGCTCGATGACGGGATCCGCGCTGCCGGCGATGAACAAGGCCGGTTGGCGGATCAAGGCACCTGCCCAGGGCGCCGTCAGTTCCCAATTGCGGTCGATGTTGCGGTACCAGTTGAGCCCACCGCGAAATCCGCTGCGCGAGAATTCCGCCGCCATATGGTCGAGATCGGCATCGGTGAACCACGCCGGGGGGTGTTCCGGATCAAGCGTATTGGCGAGCCAGCCCTGCCCGGGGTGCAGAGTGAGTCTCCGCGTCTCGGGCGGCGCATCGCCCGAAATCGAATACAGAACGCGGCGTAGCGCCGTGCGCGGATCGCGCTCGAATTCAGCTTCGGCGACGCCGGGTTCTTGAAAGTGAAACCAATAGTGCGAGAGCTGACCTGCCTTGCGCAGCATGTGCAAGGGCGGCGCCGGGCCGCGCTGGCGAAAGGGAACGCTGAGAGCGGCGACCGCGGGAAATACGTCGGGGCGAAACAACGCGGCGTGCCAAGCGACACTGGCGCCCCAATCGTGCCCGACTATGACGGCTTGGCTCGCGCCGAGCACGCTCACGAGACCGATCATGTCGCCGACGAGAGCCAGTATGTTGTACCGCGAGATTTCAGCCGGCGCCTCGGTGCGTCCATACCCGCGCATGTCCGGCGCGACGACGCGAAAACCGGCGGCGGCGAGCGCGGTCAATTGATCGCGCCAGGAATACCAGCCTTCCGGAAAGCCGTGGCACAGGAGAACCAGCGGTCCGGTTCCCTGCTCGACGTAGTGCATGCGAATGCCGTTGGCGGTCGCTTCACGATGCTGAAGATCCGTCATCGTCTTCCTTCTCGGTTGGGTGGCCCGGTTGCGCGGCCGGCAGAGCGGATCGTATCGTATACTTTTGGTTTCATGCTGACAGTCGTTCTGTTCCTCGGGTCCGCCGCCGCGATCTATTTCGCGTGCGAATTTTTCGTCAACGGCGTCGAATGGCTGGGCCGCAAGCTCGGCGTGGGCGAGACCGCCACCGGCACCATCCTGGCGGCCTTCGGCACCGCGCTTCCGGAAAGCGCGGTGACCTTCATGGCGGTCGCATTCGGTGGGGATTCCGCCCAGAAGGACATTGGAGTCGGCGCCGCCCTGGGTGGGCCGATGGTACTCGCCACGATTTCGTATGCCGTCGTCGGCTTCGCAATGGTTTGGAACCACCGACGTCTCGGTCGTTCGACGCATGCCGTCGAGTGCGACTCGAAGCGACTGTGGCGGGACCAGGCGTGGTTTCTCTCCATATTCATCGTCAAGGTGGCGCTCGGGCTCCTGGTATTCAGTTACAAGCCATGGCTCGGCACGGTATTCCTGCTGGCGTACGTCGTGTACTTGCTGCGCGAATTGCGTGGCGCGCAAGTGTTGAGCGAAGGGTCCCTCGAGCCCCTGAAGCTGCATCCCGGAGGCGATCCTGGCCTTGTCTGGTCGCTGCTGCAGACAGTGCTGGCGCTGATCGCCATCGCGATCGCCTCCAAGGTGTTCGTCAGTCAGTTGGAAAACATCGGGATCTGGGCGGGACTGTCGCCGCAACTGGTGGCGCTGTTATTGAGCCCGGTTGCCACGGAACTGCCCGAAACCATGAATGCGATCATCTGGGTGCGTCAGGGCAAGGAGCGGCTCGCCCTCGCCAATATCTCGGGCGCGATGATGATTCAGGCCACCATCCCGACCGCCCTGGGCTTGTTCTTTACGTCATGGGTGTTCTCGCGCGAGCTCATCGTCTCCGGCATCGTCACCATGGCGGCGGTCGTGATACTGCTGGGACTGTTCTCGAAGAATACCGTCAGCGGCCGATCGCTGATGCCGCTCGCCGGCTTGTACGCGCTATTTATCGCCATCATCGTCATGATGTGAAAGTATCGCGCTGCGCTGGTTGGTCTGACGCGCCGGGCGTTCACGCCACCGATGGCGTAACGCCGCTGAGAACCTGCAGAAACCGCGCTCGCTCGATGTTTCCGCCGGTGAACACTACGGCGACGTTCTTGTTCGCCATTCGATGCCGTTCTTGCAGGAGCGCGGCAAGCGGGGCGGCGCCCGCGCCTTCCGCGATCTGATGGGTGTCGTCGAAGTAAATTCGCATGGCGTCGGCAATCTCATTTTCGGTGACCTCTACGATGCGCGACGCCCCGCGACAAATTCTTGCGATCGCCTCGGCATTCGGCTCTCGTGTCGCCAAGCCATCAGCAAAGGTCTTCGCCGCCGGTGCGTTGACCGCCCGCCCGGCGGCGAACGACAGCGCCGTGGCCGGCGCCTGGGCAGCGCACACGCCGATGATTTCCGTCTTCAGGCCCAATAGGTCGCGCACGGCAATCAGCCCGTTGATGCCGGATCCCATGCCGACCCCGACATACACAGCATCCAGGGCGGCGACCGATCGGAGCAATTCGAGGGCATACGTCGCGACGCCCGTGACGAGGTCTCGATGGAACGACGGGACAAAATGCAGTCCCTCGGCGGCGGCCACCCGAATCGCCTCGTGCTTCGCCTCATCAAAGTCCTTGCCGAATTCAACGACGCGAGCGCCGAAGCCGGCGATTGCGGAATTCTGATCCTGTGAATTGTTGCGCGGTACGTAGATGGTGGCTGGAATTCCGCTGCGCGCGGCGGCAAACGCGATGGATTGGCCATGATTGCCGCGGGTCGCCGAGATGACGTTGGGAATTTTATTGCCCGCCTGTCGAAGACGGTCCATGTAAACGAGTCCGCCACGAACCTTGAACGCGCCGGTGGGCGTGTGATTCTCGTGCTTCACCCATACCGTACAACCCGCCCGCGCCTTTAGCTTCGGCCATGCGTATTGCGGCGTCGGCGGCATCACCAGACCCACGAGGGCCGCGGCCCGCTCCAACTCGCTCATCGCAAATGCGGTGTCATACGGGCGTGGCACGAGGCGGTAGCCGGATACGAAGCGGCCCGCCGGCGTCACGGTCCATTGCCATTCGACATCTTCGTCGTCGGCACAATCGACATCGAGCACCGTGGAACGCAAGTCGGGATGGCTGGGCGGAGGAGCAACCACTCGGCGGAGCTTGGGGGATTCGGCGCTGTTCATGCTGGCTTGATTTTAGCGTGACGGCCGGGCGGATCAAGGGCGCATTGCCAGGCTCATTGCGGCAATCCCGCCCCTGGTGGCGAAGTCTTTCCACCCGCCGCGGGCGGGAATGCCTTACCGTTGAGCGTCAGCTGACCCAGGGCGTAGCGAATCTTGGTTTGCCACCGGCCGTTCGCATGACTGAGGAATCCTTGTTGCAACATCGGCTGCAGCTGTGAATCAGCGCGAGAGACCGCGCCGGGAAGTTCGGCGAGCGCGCCATCGTCGATCGATAAATCGAGGTCCGCCTCCATCTTTGTCACCAGCGCCTTCGGATTCGTGTCGTCGGCAAAATCGGCCGCCGTCACGTCGTGCAAGCGCAATACACCCGACAACAATGCTCGTCCCGTGTTGGTGGCGACGCTGATCTGTTCGAAACGAATTTCAGGGTGCTGGAGCAGGAGATCCACGGCGGGGCCCTTGATCGCCGCAAGCAGTGTTCCGCTGTTGGCCGCCGCGGCGCTGCCCTGTTGCTGGTTGAGTGCTTGCATTTTCTGATTGATCGCCTCGAGCGCCTGCATCTGGAGATGTTTGAGCGTGAAGTCGAAGTGCACACCTTTTAACCTCCAGCTGGCGGAATTGATATCGCCGCTGCCGAACTGGAACGCCATGTCCATGAATCCGGCATCGGTGCTGGTTCTAGCGAGGTACGCCACGCGGTCGATGGTGGTGGAGTTGATGCCCTGTGGGCCGCTCCAGACGATCCGATCAATGGTGAAATCCAGATTGCTGCCGTACAGTAAGGGCAGCACTCGCTTGTTGATGCTC
>Ga0210402_10005822_pt1 | contig 10976 bp, 9 predicted proteins | sample IncBWC7MmetaG_FD_161055 | JGI IMG/M metagenome (GOLD analysis project Ga0210402, IMG submission 161055) | Forest soil microbial communities from Barre Woods Harvard Forest LTER site, Petersham, Massachusetts, United States - Inc-BW-C-7-M | ecosystem: Environmental > Terrestrial > Soil >... | reverse complement strand
AGTAAAGCTTGTTTGGCTGGGTATCATTCGTGAGCAGGATATCGGGCCAGCCATCTCCGTTGTAATCCACAATTGCCACGCCCAGACTCTTGGAGGTCGGATCGTAGAACTTTGCCTTCTGCGTGGCGTCTTCAAACTTTCCTTTGCCCAGGTTGTGCCATAACCGCGCTGATGACCCTTTGTAAGATTCGGGAGTGCAATAAGATTTGTGCGCGCCATCGAGGGTGCAGTACAGGTCGCCTTTTTCTGACCACTGAACGTAATTCGCAACCACCAGATCCAATCTGCCGTCGCGATCGTAATCCACCCAGGCGGCGCTGGCGGAGAACTCGCTCGGTCCCCACAACCCTGCCGCTTTCGTGACATCGGTAAAGGTTCCATTGCCATTGTTGTGAAACAGATGGCTTTGTCCGAGGGCGCTGATGAAAATGTCGTCGTATCCATCGTTGTCGTAATCACCGATGGCAACTCCCATGCCGTACATGGAAATAGCCAGGCCGGCTTTGCGGGTAACGTCGGCGAAGGTGCCGTCGTGGTTGTTGTGATAGAGCTTCAGCGTCGAATCGGTACGCTGGTGGCCAGGCCAGTCTTCGCTGTTCACCAGAAGAATGTCAGGCCAACCGTCGTTATCGTAGTCGATGAAGGCGCAGCCTGAACCCATAGTCTCAGGGAGATATTTTTTCCCGTAGGCCCCGTTGTTGTGGACGAAGTGGATCCCGGCCTGCTGAGTGATGTCGCGAAACTGGATCTGCTGCGCGGACACGGAGACCGCACAAAGAGAAAGGAGGAAAGGTACAAGAACCTTACGCATTATCTTGAAGCCCCCACTGAGGCACTGCGGTTAACCGAACTGCGCTCGGCCGGACGGCCGGGGGCGGCCGTCTCCATGCGGTCTGTTTTAGACGCGGACACATGTTCGTGAATGGCCTGCCGCTCGTTGTTGTCTTCTGGATTGAGCTGGCGATACGGGCCAGTGATCGCTTGCGATGCTTCGTCGGCCTTGAAACGCAAGTAGCGCACCTCGTGCTCATGGGCTTGTTTCTCATTGCCCAGGCCTTTGTAGCAGAGCATCAAGTTGTAGTGCGCTTGCAGGTCTTCCGGATCGACTGCGAGAACTGACTGCAGGACAGCCACCGCTTCGGCGTATTTGCGCTCGAGAAACAGAATGCGTCCCAGATCGTTCAACGCGACGCGGTCGCGCGGATACTGCGCCAGAACTTTGCGGAGATGGCCGGCCGCCTCGTCGTAATTGCCATCGCTGCGCAGAACTTTGGCGTAGAAGAAGTTGGCTCGCGCCAAGTACGGACTCAACGCCAATGCTTTCGCCAGTACTGTCCGGGCACGCTCCATGTCGCCTTCCTGTACCGCAGCGCGTCCGATGTTCACCCAGCCGTCGGGATTCTTGGGATCAATCTCCGTCACCTTTTCGAAGGCCGCCTGTGCGCCTTTCAGATCGCCTTGGAGCAGCAGACCAATGCCATAATCGTTCCAGCGCTGCCAATCGTCTGCTTGCAAAACAGTCTTGGGGGCGACCGCGGGAGAAGCGTGCGGCGCTAGGCTCAGCGTAACTTCATCTTCGGCCAACGCCACAATTGGAACATCGGGGATTTTTTCCTCTTTCGCCGATACTCCTTTGAGCGATCCCGCGAACGCGAACTTTCTGTCATCGTAGTCAAGAGTAACTTCTGCATTAGGCTGGCTGGCATCAGGAACACCAGCGAACGAGAACTGCGTGTTCCACCATGCGAACTTGCGGTAGCACAGTCGGGCATGCAGCATGATCTTGTCGCCGGAACTTTCGGGAATGCGCACGCGATAATGAACCGTATCGGCCGCACCCGGCGGGATCAAGTGCACATACACCACGGCTCGGGTGGCCCATGCATTTCGCTTGTTGATTCGGTTGCCGTGCGCATCGACCTGCAGCGAGCGGTAAAAGTGTGCACTCTTTTCCACAGGACCTTTCCCGTTGTCGTCGACGCTGCCACTCCAGAATATGGTTTGTCCTTTGTTGTCCGTGCCCTTGAGTTCAAGCCATGTGTCGTATGCGTCCACCGTGCCGCCGGGAAAGAAGTGGCCAATTTTCTTGGTACGGACGACAACATCGACCCGCACCGTGTCACCTCGACGGACTATCGGATGCACGCGGTTCAGGGGTGCCGTGATTTGCGCAACACCCGAGTCGCCGGTGGGCGTAATCTTCATCTCCGCCTCTTCGCCAACCGCAAAAGTCGTAGCAAGCTCAGATTGGTTGGCAACTCCTGGCTTCAACTGCGCCTGCGCAGGAGAGAGCGCGAAAATGTCCACGCTGAGAATGTTGCCCTTCAGAAAATCCTCGGTAAGTTTGAGTTGATCAGCATCGTCGTTGGCCACAGGCAGCGCAGTATTAGCCCCCGGAAAACGATGTGAATGGACCAGACCATTGACGTTTCCCTGATCGTTCGAACGAGTCAGCGGCATGTGGCAATCGGCGCATTGCGAAGGCTTCGCCGGATAATAAAACGATCGCGCGCCTTGTCCCGATACGCCGCTGGCCTGCCAGTTGTCGTACTCGTTAAAACCGCGAATCCAACGATAGTGGTTCACCGGAACATCGAGATGGACCTTGTGGCAACTGGAGCAGAATTCGGCGGTCTGGTTCCGCATGAACGGCTTCAGGAAGACACGGCGATGCGGTTCCGGATTCAGTTTCACGAGAAAATCATGGAGCGCTCTCTCAAGCGGGTTCTTGGTCGCTGCCAACTCGTGCAGCTTGGGATATTCGAGATAAAAATCGCCTTGCCCCATGCTGCTCTTCACGTCGGCAATCGAGTGGCACATCATGCAGCCTAGCCCCGCTTGCGCCTCGGGACGATGCACGATCTGCTTGATCGGCGTATCCATCAAGCCGCTGTAAAGCACGGCAGGATCGTGGCATCCGCCGCACCATTTCGACGGCTTGGTGCCAATCGTGTCCTGCATGTACTCGATGCTTTTGCGGTACCACTGATTGTTGAACGACGAGAAATGATGGGCCGAACTGAACCACTGATTGTAGATGCCTTCGTGGCAGCGCTTGCAGGAGTCGGATTCCATGAAGAACTTGCTCGGGATTTTCTGTCCACCGTAGACCTGGGCAGAACTGGGAAAGAATGGGCCATCCGGACCATCGCCCTCGCCATTCATGGTCGCCGGAGGCATCGACGGATTTTCGATGCGGGCTTGATTGTGCCACCGCGATTCACGCAAGTAACGGGCGGCTGCTCCGAGTCCCGCGAGCACGAGAAGGCACACCACGCACCGAATGATCGAAGGCGTTAGCCAGCCACGTTTACCCGTCCATTCCGCGACTATGATGCCAACGCCAGCAAGGGATAGAAGAATGTGGAGATAGAAGAGGTTCCATTCGGCTCTTGGGGTACCTGTCTTGATCAGAACCACGCCAAGGACCGCCCCACCTGTGAAAAGCACCCAACCGAGACGCGAAATGAGGCTTCCTTCGCGGAGCAAGCCGAAAAGATAAACAACCAACAGAACAGCGGTGACAGCGCCCGCGAGGGCATGCAGCAAAACGACGACGGCATAGAAAACATTCGGCTGTGGAAAGGTGTAGAGGTACGCCGCCGAAACACTCAAGAAGGCGATCAGCCCGAAAAATACGCGGGATATGGGTCTCAATGTGTCTGGCATCAAAAACGTGTGTCGATCCCGGCAACGATGAGGTCGCTAACGGAAATGGGATGGAAACAGGTTACTGTTTTTTTCGAGCGGCAAAATAGTACAAATCCATTAGTGCTCGAGGTTCGGGCTTCCGTTTTTGTGCACCTTATTTCAAGTCCAGCCCTTTCCATGCTCCTCGTTGTGTTTCGAGTTCTGCCGCAGCGGCGAGCACTACCTCCTCTTGCCATGGGCGGGCAACGATCTGAACCCCTATCGGCAAGCCTTCGTCGGACCGTCCGACCGGAACGATGACCGCTGGAGTTCCCAGCAAATTGAACCATTCGGTGTAGCTCCATGCATCGAGATATTGCACGGTGTGGCTATCAATTGTCCAACTGCGCTCACCGTGTCGAAACGCAGGAATAGAAGCGACCGGGCAAAGCAGGATGGGATATTCGCGCATCTGAGAAAAGATGTCCATGCGTAACACGTCGCGTTTGATCCAGGTATCGAGTAACGTCTGGCCGGTATGGGTCGGTTCAGCTGCAACCCAACTGGAGAACTGCTTGAGGATTGGGCTTAAGTCGGCCTCGCGCCCTTTCGTCATTGGCCCCAGAAGCATGCCGCCGGCGATCCCGAAGAACTGCCACCAGAGTCGCCGCGCCTGCTCGAGCCCTTCGGGACGGAAAGCCTCGACCGCAAATCCCGCACGCTTAAACGCCGCAGCTGCGGCTCGAACGGCCGTACGGGTTTCCGGAGTCACCGGAGTACGTTCGTCATCCTCGAAATATCCGATACGACATTTTTTCAGATCCCCATCGCTCGGCCAAGACACCGGGACCGGCGCAGCAGATGGATCGCCGTCATCCGGCCCTTGCATCACCTCGAACAGAACCTTCAAATCGGCGACCGTTCGCGCCATCGGCCCAACCACCCCCAGCAAAGCAAAGGGGCCAACCGAAGTGGGGAAGTGCCCGGTGGCGGGGATGCGGCCCGGCGTAGGCTTCAAGCCGCAGATTCCGCTGAAGTGCGCGGGCACGCGAATGGAGCCTCCTCCGTCACTGCCCACGCCTCCGGCTGAACATCCAGATGCGATGGCCGCAGCTTCTCCTCCGCTCGAACCGCCGGGTGTGCGCGAGAGATCCCAGGGATTGTTGGTGCGGCCGTAAAGGAGGTTATCCGTCTCCCACGCCATAAGCAGTTCGGGCGTGTTGGTATTGCCAAGGATGATCGCTCCGGCATTGCGGAGACGCGAGACTAGCGGCGCATCCTGCGCGGCCAAAAAACCCGCCCGGAGCTTGGTCCCGGCTTCGCAGCGCAATCCTTTTACTTCCATCGAACTCTTGATGCTGATGGGGACACCATGGAGCGGGCCGAGTTTTTCGCCGCGGATCACGGCATCTTCAGCTCCTCGCGCCTGAGTGCGGGCTCCCTCGGCGTCCACTTGCACGAAAGCATTCAGCTTCGGATTCAGCTTCTCTATGCGGGCTAGGTGAGCTTCCACCAATTCGATCGGCGACAGCTTTTTCCGCCGGATCTGCTCGGCCATGGAAATGGCTGAATGGAAGGTAAGCTCAGGCATGCGGCGGTCTTGCAGTGCGAGAAAGGTGAGTCTAGCACGGAAGAATCGTTACACAGCGCGGGCTGTAGAAACTTAACTAGCTACGTCTCTACAAGAAATCAGTGCGACGCGTGTGTCGAGCGCCGCGCCTTTTGCGGGGGCATGAGAACGCGCACAGCGTTCTTTGTCTTCGCGCCGTGCTTCGCGAGCCAATTTCTCAGATGGTGTCGTGAAGCGGAAGTAAGCCGTGAGAAGAACATGCCGGCGCGACCATCGTCGTCGGTCCAGATCACTCTACCGATGGCTTCCACCACGTACGATGTTCCGGGCAAGGCAAAGCGCAAAGGCACATTTTGCACCGGCGGCAACGGCTCGGGAGCCTGCAACGCCAGACCCTGCTCACTCAGATCGAGCACAATCGCGGGCAAAGCCGTTCCTCCCACCTGAAGGTAGACTAGCGTTTCCAACTGGTGGCGAGACGCATGGCGCGGATTTGATTTCATGAATCCTTGTCCCGCGCGCAGCGAGCGGGCTACCTGCTCGAAAGCAAGAGGCTTATATAGAACGAAATTTACTCCCGACTGGAACGCTCCGCCGACGGGGGTAAACGCACTGACCATGGCAAACACCACGGGCCGTCTTTGGGGTGATGCCATCCGGGCCATGCGGCAGACTTGGGCAGCTCCCGGCAGATCAAAATCCAACACCAGCGCCGAATGGTGCCCATGCACCAGGAGTTCGACTGCCTCGCCGGACGAGTCGCAGGCTTGATGCTCGATGTGGAGCACGTCCATCAGGGCCTCTAACACCCGAAGGGACGAGCGATCCTGGGACACCAGTAAGGCGTTCAGTTTCATAAACCGGAGCTTATGGCGCTCCCGGTGACCCCGTAAAGTAACAGCGGTAATTAATCGATCGTTACTAGGTCGAGCTTTATCCCGATTTGGAACTGCGGAGATCACCCTTGAAATCAGCAGTTTGAAGCCGATGACCTACCAGTGCAACCAGGCTAAGGTTTCGCGGGATCCTGCTTAGGAGCTTTCGGTGTGAACTTGCGGATGACAAATTCTTGCAGAATATTGGTTGCGGCATTTTCGCCAATCCCGATCAGAGTGTTTTCGAAGGTCAGAGCGGCCCCGTTGCGATCTTGCGACGGATAGTAGAGATTCGAAATGCCAGCCGCAGCGAGACTTCCAATGATGCCCGAGTAATTTGGCTGCCAGTGTCCATTGTCTCCCTTGCATATCACTGACGTCGCCATCGCGTAGAGAATCCGAGACTTTTTGCTACCGGTTCCTTTATAGAAATAGCGCGGATCCTGTTTCAGGAGCGACGGTAGAATTGCGCCTCCGATGAAAGTGCTCGAAACCGTGTCGGCATAGGACGCGCCATAGCGCTTGGCGTAACCTGTCGCGCCTTGCCCATACCCATCGAAATCATCCAGCGCCTGCTGAACTCCCGCGATGCCGCCCACCAGCACGAAGGTGATTGGATCGATAGTCGTCTTCCAGGCTAGCGAGAACTTTTGCTTCGATGTGAGCGGAACGGCATTGGGGACATAGCTGACATAAAAATTTGGAATGAAGCCGAGCACACGCTGCTTCTCTTGGTCCTTGATCTGTTCTTCCGCGATTTCCACCGGCGAGAGTACGACCTCGACATCAGTCACAGCAGTAGCAACCGCCAGCGTGATTGGCGGGACAGTGGCGACTTCCCCCGAATGCAGGGCACCGGAAGTTACCTGGACCGCGAAACCTGCTGAGGTGACGGCGAGGTGAAAAGGCCCGGGAGCGATATTGACGAACGAAAATTGCCCGTCGCTGTCGGATAACACCTCCTGGCCTGCGGATTGATCGTCCTGCGTGAGCGTCACTCGGGCTCCGGCGATGACCGCTCCAGTCCGATCAACCACCGATCCACGGATACTTCCCGACGATTGCTGAACGGGCATCTGCTTGCCAGTATCGTTTTCTGGAGCAGAAGTGGGTGTCTGCTGAGACGTCTGTCCCAAGCAGGGCAACGCGCAATCGAAAATGAGAAATAGGAAAACTATGAGTCCAGACTTCAATCGGAGGGTCATGAATAACTTTCCTCTTCCCCTTACTTTCCATCCTCCACTACAGGATACAAGAATGGTTGCGGTAAAGCTGAGGCGCACCAGCACGAAAGCACCGTATGCTGGGTGGACCTTCCGGCGTTTTTTCGAATTCATGGCGCTCAGATTCGCCAGCTAAGTGACAAATCCACCTGCGGAAAGATATCTTGGCACCGATGCCCAAATCTCGGCGGGTTGGAGCGTCGTCACAGCGGTGGATCGAAGTACATCCTGATGGACCACGTGCACAAAGCGCCTGGCCCAGTTGACCAGAGACTAGTGTGCCTTGGCTTAACTAACCCCTTAGATTTTATGTAACGCTCGATTGATCAAACGCACTATTAAACGGTGCGGTGCTGCGCCATCGCTTCGTTCACGGGAAAGAACGGCGGCCCGGCACTGGGAGGTTTACATGTTTGCCCGCAAGGTTGCTGCGCGCTTGCAACCGAACTCGCTTAAGGAATTCACGAATCTTGTGGAAGGTCAAATCCTGCCCTGGCTGCGGCAGCAGGAAGGCTTCCTGGATTTGGTCACTCTGGCTGCTTCTGATGGCATTGAAGTCGCAACCATCAGCTTTTGGGATCACCAGGGGAACGCGCAGGCTTTCGACGTGAAGGAGTATCCCGAAGCGTTGAAGATTCTGGAAGAGCTCCTGGATGGAACCCCTTACGTTAAGTTGTTTGAGGTCGTAGGCTCGACATTTCAACGCGGCCCACTCGCACTGCAGCCGGAAGCAGGAAATCTGGTACGAGAGACGGGACCGGCGCAACGTGGCTATAGCTCGATTGAGACGAGTATGTGATGGGTGGTGCTTACAGGACTGACTGCGGCCAGATCTGAGCGACCATGCCCTTGCAGATTGGACATGGCCTGTTTTCCGGCCTGGCGGGAAGGAGACCAGGTTCTTTAGTAATCTCCCATCAGCCGCGGCGGAGGTGAAATAGTCTGGTATAGAGTATGGCCAAAGCCTCCGCAGCAAACACGACCCGTCGTGCTCCGCGCGTGAAACTCGCCGGTACCGTCCTGTCCCTGGTTCGTCTGGAGAACGGACGGCAAACTCGGGGAAGGCTGCACCAACTTTCGATCACCGGAGGGTTGTTGCACCTCGAGATTCCCTTGGATGAGGGAATCAAGGTCGAAGTGATTTTTCATGTGGGCAACAGCACCGTGCGTACCAAGGCGCGCATGCTGTTTCCGATGTGGGCGACCCAAGGCTATCTCCAACCCTTTGAATTTACCGACTTGGATGACGAAGCCCGATCCAACTTGCAGGTCGATTTGCAGCGACTGCTGGATTGCTCGGCCGCCGCGATTGTTCCCGCTGCACCGGAAATCACCGAAGTGTCTTCGGACGCGAATCAGTAGTTGAGGTCTCCCAGAGACGTCCTCTAGTAAAATAAGTCGTGGATGGAGGACTTCCATGGCTCACCAGCATTCCCCTCGGTTTCTTAAGATCGTCAACGATGCCAAAAAGCGCATTCGCGAAGTTACCATTGCCGATGTTAAAGCCAAGCTTGATCAGGGCGAGAAAATCCTGCTCGTCGACGTGCGGGAGGAAAGTGAATACGCGGTCGATCATCTGCCGGGCGCTGTTCACTTAGGCAAGGGGACGATCGAACGCGATATCGAGGATCGCGTACCCGATCAAAACACTCCCCTGGTGCTCTATTGTGGCGGAGGATTTCGTTCCGCACTCGCCGCCGACAACCTGCAAAGGATGGGCTACACCAATGTGCTCTCGATGGATGGAGGCATTCGCGGGTGGCGCGAAAAAGGTTTTGCGCTGACCAAGGGTTGAGGGCACACGCCAAGAAGTACCTCTTCAGGCTCAAAAGTACTTCGGTAACTTGATGCGACTGGACCAATGCGTCACCATGGTTACGCTAACGCGGGTAGTAATCCAGCGTCGGCCAAAGCGATATGGCGGGCAAACCAAATTCCGACCAAGGCGGCACCGCTGCAGCTCCGGCGAAGGCTTCCAATGCCTCGGTGGAACACGTACTCAGCCTGGCTGCGACGCCACAGCAATTCTGTACTGCTCTGGCCAAGCTGTTCGGGGTCCGGCCTACGGAAGTGGCCCTGATGCGTCTGGAAAGAGGTTTACTGAATTTCGTCCATCCGGAACAATTAAAGACTGCCGGATCCATTCCGGTTTCCAGTTCTTCGGCGGTTGCGGCGCACACGGCATCGACCAAGAAAACAGAACTTTTCAATGCCTTCGTGAAGGTGAAACACGCCAGTATCTTCGAAAGTGTAAAGCTGCATAGTTCAGAGTCAGAAGATGTCGAGCGAACTGGTCAAAATGCCATTCAAAAGCTGATGTCCGCGCCCATTCTCGACGCGCATCGAAAGGTTCTAGGCGTGGTTCAGGTTTGCCGCAAGGGATTCGACCCGGCAACCGCGGGACCCGACTTCTCGGCCGACGACCTGCAGCAACTGGAGCTTGCCGCAAAAGTGCTGTCCACGCTGCCTTTCTTAAAGTAGATTGTAAAACTCTCCACCTATAGCTTCTGGTCTTTCGCCGAGGCAATTGCATCTAGTGATTTTTCCCGCTCGTTCTGGGCGACCTTCCGTCCTGCGCCGGTCCGCGCATTTCTCGGCGATCAGTAGCTCTGATCGCATCCGGCCGGCTTATCGCCTGATCCAGTCTACTTTTCTCTCCATCGGTCAGCACTCGCGAGGCTCCTTTCGGCAGATCGCCCAGCGTGAGAGGCCCAATGGCGACACGGACCAGCCTCAGCACGTTGATTCCGAACTGCTCAAGCATGCGGCGGATGTGACGATTCTTCCCCTCGTCGAGGACAATTTCGAGCCAAGTATTCTTCTGACAACCGCGCAGAATTTGCACGCTCTTGGCACGAAGGAAACTGCCATCGCCGATTCTGACTCCTTTGGTGAGAGATTCAATCAGTGCGTCATGTGCGACCGTTCCAATCTGTACATGATAGATTTTGTCGAGATGCGTCTTGGGTGCGAGCAAACGGGCGGCCCCTCGGTCTCGTTGGTCAACAGAAGCAAGCCTTCGCTTGCCTTGTCCAGGCGTCCGACGGGTGCAACCCATGGCAGCCCTTGGTCCAGGTAGGCGTACACGTTCTTTCGGTCTTGTTCATCTGAGGCCGTCGTTACAACGCCACGCGGCTTATTCAACATCAGGTAGACCTTCGCCTGAGCTGCAAGTTCCACGCTGTCTACTTCGATCCGATCGCGCACCGAGCGAATGGGAGCTTCCGGATCGCGACAAATCATGCCTCTCAGCGTAACGCGCCCGGCGCGAATAAGATCAAACGCTTTCGAGCGCGAGCAATAACCCAGCTTGGAAAGGGCACGTGCCAAACCGATTCGCCGGGATGAATCCGTGTGGGTCACGCTTTCATGCTAAACGATGACCATCACATTCCTAATTATTTGCCTGGGGTAAGAAGACCCACCAGCACACAACGCCAATGTTTCGTTTCTGAGCTTTTCTTCTCACGACAATGGCTAACTTTCAGGCTCTATTCGCGGTTGGCGCGATCTGTTAACGTCTCAATTCGTCCAATCCCCGGGAAGGAGTTGAATCAATGTTCAATCGTATGGGTGCAATTACCAATATGCTGGCCGCGGCGGCGGTATTGACACTCGCCATTGTGGCATCGGCTTTCATTCCCCATGCTGAGGCGCAGGTAACCTGGAAACGGCTAT
>Ga0210402_10005821_pt1 | contig 10977 bp, 9 predicted proteins | sample IncBWC7MmetaG_FD_161055 | JGI IMG/M metagenome (GOLD analysis project Ga0210402, IMG submission 161055) | Forest soil microbial communities from Barre Woods Harvard Forest LTER site, Petersham, Massachusetts, United States - Inc-BW-C-7-M | ecosystem: Environmental > Terrestrial > Soil >... | reverse complement strand
GGCGCGTTTTCTCGGATTGCCCTGGCGCTCCTCCAGCGCCACCGCCTCAAACATCCCGGACGAGCAATCGGTGTACGAATCGCAGATGAGTCTTTGGGGCGCGCTCATGGGCGGTTGCAACTTCATCCTGCATGCCGCGGGCTGGCTGGAGAGCGGACTCACGGCTTCGTATGAGAAATTCATTCTCGATATCGAAATGCTGCAGATGTTCGCGGAAGTTTTTCAGCCCGTGGGCGCAACGCCGTCGGACCTCGCGCTTGAAGCCGTGGCCGAAGTGGGAGCGGGTGGGCATTTTTTTGGCTGCGCACATACCATGGAGCGCTATCGCAGCGCGTTCTATGCGCCGCTGGTGTCCGACTGGCGCAATTCCGGGCAATGGGCCGCGGACGGCGCCAAGACGGCGACGCAGCGCGCCACCGGTCTTTGGAAGAGCAGCTTGCAGGGCTATGTTGCGCCGCCGCGCGATCCGGCGGTGGTCGAGGCCTTGGACTCGTATGTCGAGCGCCGCAAAGCAGAAGGCGGCGCGCCGCCGGTGACTTGAGCCTTAAGGATTGCCTTAGGATCATGTCGCGTCTGGATATGCCACCGTCGCTATGACACAAGTGCCCATTCGACTGGCGACTTACCATGATGCGTTGGGAGAGCCGCGTAAGCTACCGTGGCGGCTGGTAAAAAGTACTGTTGGAGGCGTAGATGGCAGAGCCGGCTGAAGCTGAATTCGACTTAAGCGCGCTGAATGATGAGGAGCTCACCGAACAGGTCCACGACGATTTGTACAACGGCCTCAAGAACGAGGTCGAAGAGGCGACGCGCATTTTCCTCAAAAGAGGCTGGTCAGCCGAAAAAGTGCTGAATGATGCGCTGGTCGAAGGCATGCGCATCGTGGGCATCGATTTCCGGGACGGCATCTTGTTCGTACCCGAGGTGTTGCTCGCCGCGAATTCGATGAAGGGCGGCATGGAGATACTGCGGCCGCTGTTGGCGGAAACCGGCGTCGAACCCATCGGCAAGATCGTCATCGGCACGGTCAAGGGCGACATCCACGACATCGGCAAGAATTTGGTCTCCATGATGCTCGAAGGGGCGGGCTTCGAGGTCATCGATCTCGGCATCAATAATCCGGTGGAAAAATATCTCGAGGCGCTCGCCAAACATAAACCCGACATTCTCGGCATGTCGGCGTTGTTGACGACGACCATGCCGTACATGAAAGTGGTGATCGATACGCTGAAGGAACGCGGGATTCGCAACGACTTCATCGTCCTCGTCGGCGGCGCGCCGCTCAACGAGGAATTCGGCAAGGCGGTCGGTGCGGACGCGTACTGCCGCGATGCCGCGATTGCCGTCGAGACGGCCAAAGGGCTGATCGCAGCTCGTCGGGCCAGCGCCGCGGCGCATTGAGCATATGAGCGCAATGGCTCGCAACGGCGAGGGGCTGCTGATCATCGCCTGTGGCGCGCTGGCGCACGAGATCACTGCGCTGCGCCGTGCCAACCGCTGGGATGAGCTTGATGTGCGCTGTTTGCCCGCGGATCTGCACAATCGACCGGAAAAGATTCCCGGTGCAGTTCGCGCACTTGTACGTGCGTCTCGTGAACGCTACCGGTCGATTTTTGTCGCCTATGCGGACTGCGGCACGGGTGGGATGCTCGACAAGGTGCTGCGCGAGGAGGGCGTGGAACGCATTCCAGGCGCGCATTGCTATGAGTTCTTTGCCACCGCTCCGGTGTTCGCCGCACTCGCGGAGTCGGAGCCGGGAACGTTTTATCTGACGGATTTTCTTCTGCGCCATTTCGACCGCCTGGTGATGAAGGGCCTCGGACTTGATCGCCATCCGGAACTTCACTCGAGCTACTTCGGCAATTACCGCAAGCTCGTGTACCTGGCGCAGGCACCGGAGCCGCAAGCTTGCGAACAGGCGCGCGCAATTGCCGCGCGCATGGGTCTTGAATTCGAGTATCGCGACACCGGCTATGGCACGCTCGAGACGGCGCTGGTGACGGCGGTTCGCTTAAGCGATGTGCGGCGCGGCCGCGAGGCGGCATGGCGTCCCTGATCGTCATTTCCTGGCGCGATATACCGGCGCAGGTCATCGTCAAACGCGGACGCGAAGCCGCCAAGGTACAACTGTCGCAGCGCTTTCAAGAGGCGGTGGACCGGGCGGCGATGCGCGCAGGCAAGGGCAGTTCCGACGCCTATCTTGCCGACTGGCAACGCAGCACTCCGCGACCCTGCGGCGACGACCTCAAGGCCGAGGCCGCTGCGGAAGCGGCGCGCCTCGAGGCGCAGTTCTCGGCCGAAGATCTGGAGCGCCTGATTCGCGCCAAAGGCGTGGACGCGAGAGCCAAGCCGGCCGACTCCGCCTCCGCCGCTCCCGACTCCGAGTCCGCCTGATGTACGCAGCAAGGACTTGGTCGGTGCGCCATGCGCGCGGATTGAACTCATTCTACCGAGGGTTCGAAGCGCTGTTGACGCGGATGGCGGGGCTCTTTCGAGTTCTCGGTTACGAGCGGTTCGAGGGACCGGTCGCGGGAGTGGAGAAGGTCGTCAAGGGGCTGCTGTTCGATTGTCGCATGTGCGGACAATGCGTGTTGAGTTCAACCGGCATGGCCTGTCCCATGAACTGCCCGAAGACGCTGCGCAACGGCCCTTGCGGCGGCGTGCGCGACAACGGCAATTGCGAGGTCAAGCCGGACATGAAGTGCGTTTGGGTGGAGGCTTATCGCGGCAGTCAACGCATACCGGGCGGTGTCGAGGCCATGACGCAAGTGCAGTTCGCCGTCGATCAGCGCCTGCAAGGCCGGTCTTCGTGGCTGAAGGTGGTGCGCGAGAAAACCGAGGCCGCAGGCGCGGCTTCCAAGGGCGCGCGGCCATGAGATTCGACGACGAGCCGGTCCCGGGCTATCCGCTGCCGATCCTACCCGGACATTCGTCGCCGGGACGATTTGAGCGCGTGCTGCGCGCCGGCGGATTTGCTGTCACCACTGAACTTGCGCCGCCGGATTCCGCGGACCCGGAGGACGTGTACAGGCGCGCGCGGGTATTCGACGGCTACGTCGACGCCATCAATGCAACTGATGGCAGCGGCGCCAACTGCCACATGTCGAGCCTGGCGGTGTGTTCGCTGCTGACGCGGATTGGTTATGCACCCATCATGCAGATCTCCTGCCGCGACAAGAATCGCATCGCCATTCAGGGCGATATTCTCGGCGGCGCGGCGATGGGCGTGTGCAACATGCTGTGCCTGACCGGCGACGGCGTGCAGGCCGGCGATCATCCGCAGGCCAAGCCGGTATTCGATTTGGATTGTGTGTCGTTGCTGGATATCGCACGCAACCTGCGCGATGAACATCGCTTTCAGAGCGGGCGCAAGATCAGTTTTGCGCCGCGGGTGTTCTTCGGCGCTGCAGAGAATCCCTCGGCTGTCCCGCATGAGTGGCGCGCGCAGCGCCTGGCCAAGAAGGTGGCCGCAGGCGCACAGTTCATCCAGACCCAGTATTGCTACGATTTGCCGTTGCTGCGCGGCTTCATGGATGAGGTCGAAGCGCTCGGCTTGTTCGGCAAGGTTTTCATTCTCAGCGGCGTCGGCCCGCTGCGCTCGGCAAAAACCGCGGAGTGGATGCGCAAGCATGTTCCGGGAATGCATATTCCGGATGCGACGATCGAGCGGCTCAAAGGGGCCAACGACCAGGCGCGCGAGGGAATCAACATCTGCATCGAGCTGATTCAAGCGATTCGCGAGATCCGCGGCATCAGCGGCGTGCACATCATGGCCTATCGCCAGGAAGAGTCGGTGGCGCAGATCGTCGAACAATCGCGCGTTCTGCAGGGCCGTTCACCCTGGTATCCCGAGCGCGGCGCCTCACAGTTTTCTCACAGGAATGCTTCATGACCGACACCATTGTCAGCTCCGCCACCAAGGAAGTCGTGATCGGCTTTGACCGGCCGTTCGTCATCATCGGCGAGCGCATCAATCCGACCGGGCGCAAGATCCTCGCTGCCGAAATGGCGGCCGGCAATTTCAGCCGCGTCGAAGCGGACGCGCGCGCTCAAGTCGAAGCGGGCGCCCACATGCTGGATGTGAACGCGGGCATTCCGCTCGCCGATGAGCCGGCGATACTGGCGCGCGCAGTACAGCTCGTGCAATCGATAACCGACGTGCCGCTGTCCATCGATTCCTCGATCGTGGCCGCGCTCGAGGCCGGTCTTGCCGTGTACAAGGGCAAGGCGTTGGTCAACTCGGTGACCGGCGAGGATGAGCGGTTGGAATCCGTGCTGCCGCTGATCAAGAAGCATGGCGCCGCGGTAATCGCGATCTCGAACGACGAAACCGGGATCTCCGAAGATCCCGATGTGCGCTTTGCGGTGGCGAAGAAGATCGTCGAGCGGGCCATGGACTACGGCATCCCGGCCTGTGATGTCGTCGTGGACCCGCTGGTGATGCCGATCGGCGCGATCAATCAGGCGGGGGTGCAGGTCATGCGCCTGGTGCATCGGCTGCGCACGGAACTCAAGGTCAATACCTCGTGCGGGGCATCGAACATCAGCTTCGGACTGCCGAATCGCGACGGCATCAACGCAGCGTTTTTGACGATGGCAATGGGCGCGGGGATGACTTCCGCGATCACCAATCCGCTGCACGTCGACGTCATACGAGCCTGCATGGGCGCGGACGTGATGCTGGGACACGACCCGGACTGCGCGCGCTGGATTCGCCGCTTCCGCGATGTCCCGCCGCCCGGGGCAGTCGCTGCCGGGGACGCTCCGCGCGGGCGGCGCGAAGGCGGCCATCGCCGCCGGCCGGCCTAAGCGCAAGGATATGGCCACCCGCGATCCGCTGATCGTATTCACGCCATCCGGCAAGCGCGGCAATTTCCCGGTCGGAACTCCGGTGCTGCAGGCCGCGCGCAGCTTGGGCGTGGACATCGATTCGGTGTGCGGCGGCCGCGGCCTGTGCGGGCGCTGCCAGGTGCTGGTGGCGGAAGGCGAGTTCGCCAAGCATGCGGTCATCTCGTCGAACGCCAGCCTGTCGCCGTTCAGTGAGCCGGAGATGCGTTTCTCGCGGCGTATGCCGTTGGCGGCGGGGCGACGCCTTTCCTGTTCCGCCAAGATTCTCGCCGATGTGGTCATCGATGTGCCTGCCAGCAGCCAGGTTCATCGCCAGTTGATTCGCAAGGAAGCCGATGCGCGCGCGATCGAACTGAACCCCGTGGTGCGCCTGCACTACGTGCAAGTGAAACAGCCGGACATGCACGATCCTTCCGGCGACCTGCGGCGTCTCTACGAGGCGCTAGATTCGGAATGGGGGCTCAAGGATCTGATATGCGATTTGTCGGTGCTGCAGATCCTGCAGCCGACGTTGCGATCAGGCGCTTGGGCCGTCACGGTCGCGGTGCATGCCGGCAAACAAATCATCGGAGTGTGGGCCGGGCTGCACGAGCGCGTCCATGGCCTCGCGGTCGACATCGGTTCGACCACGATCTCCGCTCATCTTTGCGATCTCACGAGCGGCGAGGTCGTGGCATCGGCGGGTCTCATGAATCCGCAGATCCGCTTCGGCGAGGATTTGATGAGCCGCGTTTCCTACTCGATGATGAATCCGGGCGGCGCAGCGCTGATGACCGCCGCAGTGCGCGAAGCGTTGTGCACCCTTGCCGCGGATGTGGCCCGCCAGGCCGGCATTTCCCATGAGGACATCCTCGAGGCGACGCTGGTCGGCAATCCCGTCATGCATCATTTGCTGTTGGGGATTGATCCGGTCGAACTCGGCGGCGCGCCGTTTGCGCTTGCCACCGATCATTCCCTCACGCTGCGCGCGAACGTCCTCGACCTTAAATTGCATCGCAACGCGCGGGTCTACGTGCTGCCCTGCATCGCGGGTCACGTCGGCGCGGATGCGGCCGGAATGGTGCTCGCCGAGCGCCCGGACCTCGACGCCGTGATGACGCTGTTGGTGGACGTGGGCACGAATGCCGAGATCGTGCTGGGTAGCAGCCAACGTCTGGTGGCCTGTTCCAGCCCGACGGGTCCCGCGTTCGAGGGCGCACAGATCAGCTGTGGCCAGCGCGCGGCGCCGGGAGCGATCGAGCGCGTGCGCATTGATCCTGTCACCCTCGAGCCGCGCTTCAAGATCATCGGTTCCGACCTCTGGTCCAACGATGCGGGATTCAACCAAGCCACGGCCGCCACCGGCATCACCGGGGTGTGTGGATCGGGCATCATCGAGGTCATCGCGGAAATGTACCTCGCCGGCATCATCAATCAAGACGGCGTGCTCGACGGGCGCCTGGCCGCGCGCTCGCCTCGAATTGTCGAGAACGGCAGAACCTTTGCGTATCTGCTGCATCAAGGCTCGGTGCAGATGATGATCACCCAGAACGACGTACGCGCGATTCAGCTGGCCAAGGCGGCGTTGTATGCCGGAATCGCGCTGCTCATGGAGCGCTTGAAGATCGACCGTGTCGATCGCATCCGTCTCGCCGGCGCATTCGGCAGCCACATCGACGTCAAGTACGCGATGATTCTGGGCATGATTCCGGACTGCGACCTAAGCCATGTGGGTTCGGCCGGCAATGCCGCCGGAACCGGCGCCCGCATCGCGCTGCTCGATGCGACCTCACGGCCCGTGATCGAGGAATTGGTGAGGCGCATCGAAAAGGTGGAGACCGCGATCGAGCCGCGTTTTCAGCAGCTGTTCGTTGAAGCCATGGCGATTCCGCACAAGACCGCCAAATACCCGCAGCTGCGCAAAGCGGTGGACCTGCCGCCGCCGAAGGAATCGACCAGCCAGACTGAGACCCGCGGCCGGCGGCCGCGGCGCACGGATAAATCGAAAACGGACTAGACCATCGAATCGGGAGACTCCGCCTTGCGTCTCCCCATGTAGTCGAGCAGCGCCTCGTCGATCGCGGGATCCATCGGCGGCGCGACATATTCCGCGAGCATTTTTTTCCACATGGTATTCGCGCGCTTGGTCATATCGGGCGAGCCTTCGGCTTCCCATTGCTCGTAGCTGTTGTTGTCGGCGAGAGGCGAGCGGTAGAAGGCGTTCTCGAAATTGGCCTGGGTGTGGGCGCAGCCGAGGAAATGCTTGCCGGGCCCAACTTCATGCATCGCATCGAGCGCCTGGCCGTTGGCCGACAGGTCCACGCCCGAAAGCAGAGTGTGCATCATGCCGGCCTGATCGGCATCCATGACGAACTTCTCATATCCCATCGCCAGCCCGCCCTCGAGCCAGCCGGCTGTATGCAGCACGAAATTCACGCCCGCGAGACAGGTGGGCAGCAGGGTATTTGCCGACTCAAAGGCCGCCTGCGCGTCGGGAATCTTCGATGCGCACAGGCTGCCGCCGGAGCGAAACGGCACTCCCAGCCGCCGCGCCAGTGCGGCCATCGAATACAGCACCAATGCCGGTTCCGGCGTGCCGAAGGTCGGCGCACCCGATTGCATGGAGATCGATGAGGCAAAGCTGCCGAGCACGACCGGCGCGCCGGGATTGACCAATTGCACGAAGGCAAGGCCCGCCAGGGCCTCGGCCAGGGTCTGCGCCACCGTGCCCGCGATTGTCACCGGCGACATGGCGCCCGCCAAAATGAACGGGGTCATGATGAGCGCCTGATTGGCGCGCGCATAGACCTTGGCCGCGCCGAGCATGGTGGCATCGTAGGTCATCGGTGAATTGACATTGATCAAATTGATGATGGTCGTCTTCGGTCGACCGGTCAGCGGGTCGGTGAGCTCCGCGCCGAACACGATGTCCGCCATTGCGACTGAATCGGCGGCGCGTTGCGGTGCCGTGACCGAGCCCATGAAGGGCTTGTCGCTGTACTTCAGATGGCTGTACACCATGTCGAGATGCCGTTTGTTGACCGGCAGATCGACGGGTTCGCAAATCGTGCCCCCCGAATGATGCAAGGAAGTAGACATGTACGCGAGTTTGACGAAATTGCGGAAATCCTCGATTCGGGCATAGCGGCGGCCCTCGTCCAAACTGCGCACGAACGGCGAGCCGTAGGCAGGAGCAAACACGGTGTTCTTGCCGCCGATTACCACATTGCGCGCCGGATTGCGCGCATGTTGCGTGAATTCCCGCGGCGCGGTTTTTTGCACCAGCGTCCGGCACATGCCCCGCGGAAAATGCACGCGCTCGCCCTGCACATCGGCGCCGGCCGCCTTCCAGATTTGCAGCGCTTCGGCATCATCGCGAAAATCGATACCGATCTCCTCGAGTATCGTATCGGCGTTGTGCTCCATCAGCTCAAGTCCTTCCTCGGTCAGGACTTCGTAGTAAGGGATCTTGCGGGTGATATAGGGAATCGAGGATGCAGCCCGCGCGGTTCGCGCAGCCCGTTTCGCGTCGCGGCCGCTGGGCCGGCGTGCGTGACTCGTTTGCGTGCTCGGTTCGTCCATACTCGCTCCCCCCAACCCTAAGCGGACCTTAAGCTGACTCTTTAGTATGGTCACTGCGGGTAATCAGGGCTGACCCGTTTGCGTCATCGGCTTATCTTGATGCGCCATACGCAACACTGCTGGAAACCCGGTTCTGTCTGGAATGCGACGAATGAATGTCGAAAACGGACAAGAATTCTCCCCCAGTGGCATAATTGGCGCGGAATCGATGGTCTTTCATGGTTCGGAGGCTTTCGTGGATTCGTCCGTGCGCAAATGCCGATATGCGTTTTTGACGCTGCCGAACTACTCGCTGATCGCAGTGGCCAACGCGCTCGAACCGCTGCGAATGGCGAATCGGCTGGTCGGCAAGGAAATCTATGAATGGTCGGTCATCAGCATGGATGGGCGCGCGGCGGAAGCGAGCAGCGGGCTCAATCTGTCACCTACGGGCGCGCTCGATGCGCTGGGTCCGGTCGATATCTTATTCGTCTGCGGCGGCGTCAACGTGCGCGAGGCCGTGTCGCCGGCGCTGCTGACCCAACTCCGACGTTTGGCCGAGCGGCGGGTGCCGCTGGGAGCTTTGTGCACCGGGGGCTACGCTCTCGCGCGTGCCGGTTTGCTCGATAATTTTTCAGCGACCATCCACTGGGAGAATTTATCGGCGCTGCGCGAGGAGTTTCCCAGAGTTCGCATCAGCGACCAGCTGTTCACCATCGACCGGGATCGGTTCACCTGCTCCGGCGGCACGGCGCCGCTCGACCTCATGCTGAATCTCATTCAGCTGAAATTGGGACCGCGGATCTCGCAGCTGGTCTCCGAGCAGTTCATCGTCGAGCGGGTCCGCAACGACACCGATCGTCAGTACGTTCCCCTGCGCGCGCAAATCGGCGTCTCGCACCGCGGGCTGATCCGTGTGGCCCAGCTCATGGAGGAGAATATCGAGAAGCCGCTGTCGCTGGAAAAGATCGCCAAGTCGACCGGCTTGTCGCGCCGCCAAATCGAACGCCTGTTCAAGCGCGATTTGCGCTGCGTGCCGAAGCGTTACTACCTCGAAATGCGCCTGCGTCGCGCCCGCGAATTATTGCTGCAAACCGCAATGCCGATCATGGACATCACCACGGCCTGCGGATTTCAGTCGCCGCCGCATTTCTCGAAGTGCTACCGCGCTTTGTTCGGGTACCCGCCGAGCGCGGAACGCAAGCTGGGCGGGAAGCGCGCGCCGCTGCGCGAGCCGGGCGAGCCGGCGGCGGCCTGAAGAGCCGCGAACGGCCGGCAACCGGGAGCGGCGCAATCAAACGATGCCGGCGGCGCGGCTGGTCGGACTTCGAGTCAGGGCCTTGGCAGCGCGCCAGCCGCTCTCGCGGAACGCGGCGATGGGATCGATGGCGCCGCCTGCCTCGTACCTTGCCATTGCCACAATGGGACGTGCATCCAGGCTGTAGGCATCCCGCAGAGTGCGAAAGGCCATCAGCACATCGTTGGCGCGCTGATAGTCGGATAAGACGTGCCGGTCGACCATCAGCGCCTTGACGTACGCCGAACTGATGGCCTCCGCCGAGGACAGCAGACTCTCCACCGGATCGGTAACGTTGTGCGACTGGTCGATCATGTAGGCGGGATCGAAAGGCGCGCGGCGGTCCTGCTCGGCGATGACCAATTCATTGAACACCAGGAACAGCTGGTGAGGATTGATCGAACCGGAATCCAGATCATCGTCGCCGTATTTCGAGTCGTTGAAATGGAATCCGCCCAATTTGCCGAAGGCATGCAGCCGCGCAACTATTTGCTCGATATTCACGCTCGGCGCATGGTGTCCCAGGTCCACGAGACACCTGGCCTTGGGCCCCAGTTCCTTCGCCACGAGTATGTTGGTTCCCCAATCCGAAATCACCGTCGAGTAGAACGCGGGCTCGTAGAGCTTGTGTTCGATGAACATGCGCCAGTCGCCGGGAATCGCCGCATAAATGGCGCGCGCGCTCTCGAGATACCGGTCCAGGGAGTCGGCCAGCTGCTGCTGCCCGGGGAAATTCGTGCCATCGCCGATCCAGACGGTCAGCGCTTTCGAACCCAAGGCCCTGCCGAGCTGGATGCATTCGACATTGTGCTGCACGGCCTGTGCGCGCACCGCCGGTGAGGTATGCGTCAAGGAGCCGTAGCGGTAGGAGTGTGCTTGCTCCGGCTGGTCCTCGAATGTATTCGAATTGACGGCGTCGAATCCGATGCCCAGCTGTTCCGCGCGCTCGCGCACGCCTTTGGGGTCGCTGATCTTGTCCCAGGGAAAATGCGGCGACACGCGCGGTGTGACGCGGCACAACTCATGAACGACCGCGCAATCCTCGAGTTTCTCGTCGAGGTTCGACGGCTCACCGGGCAATGGGAAGCGCGCGAACCGCGTGCCGCCGGTGCCGGTACCCCAGCTCGGGGTGGCCAGCTCGAGAGCCGCCGCGCGGGTTTTGATGGCGTCTATGGCGACGCCGCGGCGCTCCAGCGCGCGCGACAGCGCGCCGTAGTCGTCGCGAAGCGCAGCGATACGCGATGCATTGTGGCGGGCGATCAAATCAGGACCGAGCGGAGGTTTGATCGTGG
>Ga0210402_10005820_pt1 | contig 10981 bp, 10 predicted proteins | sample IncBWC7MmetaG_FD_161055 | JGI IMG/M metagenome (GOLD analysis project Ga0210402, IMG submission 161055) | Forest soil microbial communities from Barre Woods Harvard Forest LTER site, Petersham, Massachusetts, United States - Inc-BW-C-7-M | ecosystem: Environmental > Terrestrial > Soil >... | reverse complement strand
GTGCAGGACGCGCAGGGCAAGGAAGTGGACAAAAAAGACGCGCATCTGGACGACAAAGACAAGTCGCTGTTTCTGGTCTCGCTGCCGCAACTTCCGGCCGGCACTTACACGGTGATCTGGCACGCCGTCTCGGTGGATACGCACAAAACGCAAGGCCGTTTTGAGTTCACCGTCAAATAACCAACATCACGAGCGGGCATGACGACGACGTGGTTTATTCTGGCGCGAGCCGTTCACATCGGCGCGTGCCTGCTCTTTTTTGGCGTATTCGCCTTCGACCGTTTCGTGGTGGCGGCAATTTCCGCCAAGGGAAAAATAGAAATCAGCAATTACTGGCAAATACGAATCCGATTTTTAAATCTGATTTTGCTGCCAGTTGTTTTATTGTCGGGAATTGCATGGTTCGCACTAGTCGCGATGACAATGAGCGGCCAACCACTTCAAGCCGAAATTCTGAAAACCGTCTGGACGCAAACGCAATTTGGAACGGTTTGGAAAATCCGTTTGATTTTCTGGTTCGCCGCCGCAGTTGCGGCAATCTTGTTTCATTTTTCAAAACAACAAACGGCGCTTCAAAGATTTTCAATCTGGCTTCAACTGTTTTTCAGCGGTGCCCTGCTCGGCAGCCTCGCATGGGCGGGTCATGGACAGGAAACTTCCGTCTGGCATTTGTCCGCGGACGTTTTGCATTTGCTCGTCGCCGGATTCTGGCCGACCGGTTTACTGCCCTTTGCGTTGCTTTTGCGCAAGCTGCGACAAGCTCCAGATCCGGCGCATTGGCAGTCCATCGCCGCGCTCGTCCGCCGTTTTTCCGCTTTAAGTTTGGGCAGCGTCGCTTTGCTGGCGGCGACGGGTTTGATCAACAGCTGGTTTCTGGCCGGTTCATTTTCCAACTTGCTCGAACAACCTTATGGACGCTGGCTGCTCGCCAAAATTATTCTGTTCTGTTTCGCCGTCGCCATCAGCGCGGTCAATCTGCTGCGGTTGAAACCGCGTTTGTTGATTGAAAATTCCCAAACACAAAACCCGGAAGCGACCATAGCCCAACTGCAATTCAATGTGCAAACGGAACTGATCCTCGGCACGGCCATTATCATCATCGTGGCCATTTTGGGAATTTTGCCGCCGGCGGCGCACTGACGTGGCATTTTGACATCCGGCGCAATTCGTTTAACTTGGCTGCGCTGAATTTCGGCAGCCATGAATTTGAACGAACAGATGACGCGACTGGCCCGGCAGGCCAAGGCCGCGTCGCGCGAACTCGCGAAACTTACCACTCGCGAGAAAAATGATTGTCTGGTCGCGATGGCCGCTGCACTCGAAAAAAATTCCAGCGCAATCAAGGAAGCCAACGGGCTCGACATGGAAATTGGCGCGAAATTGAATTTGTCCACGGCGATGCTTGACCGGCTCAAGCTCGACGACAAAAGAATTTCCGCGATGGCCAAAGGTTTGCGCGAAGTCGCCGCACTGCCCGATCCCGTCGGAAAAATTTTGGACGAACGCGTCCGGCCAAACGGGCTCAAGCTGCAAAAAATTTCCACACCCATCGGCGTCGTGGTCATCATTTACGAATCGCGCCCGAACGTGACGGCGGACGCGGCGAGCCTGTGTTTCAAATCCGGCAACGCCACGATTCTGCGCGGCGGCAAGGAAGCCTTGAACTCCAACCAAATCATTGCGCAGACGATGATTGAAGCCGGGAAAAAAACGCTCGCACATTTTCCCGAACACGCGATTCAAGTCGTGCCGACGCCCGACCGCGAGGCGATTCCCATTCTGCTGTCGCTCACGCAATATGTTGATCTGTGCATGCCGCGCGGCGGCGAGAGCCTCATCCGCGCCGTCGCGGACTGCTCGAAAGTTCCTGTCATCAAACATTACAAAGGCGTTTGCCACGTTTTTGTGGATGCCGACGCCGATTTGAAAATGGCCGAGGAAATCGCGATGAATGCAAAAGTCCAGCGTCCCGCCGTCTGCAACGCGATGGAAACATTGCTGGTGGACAAAGTCGTCGCGGAAAAGTTTCTCCCGCAGATGGCGCAGATGCTCGCAGAAAAACACGTTGAATTGCGCTGCGACACCGAAAGTTTTGCCACGCTTTCAAAACTAAACATTAAAAATTCAAAATTCAAAATTGCTTCCGAGCAGGATTATTTCACGGAATACAACGATTACATCCTGAACATCCGCGTCGTCGACGGCGTGCGCGCGGCGATTGACCACATCAATTTTTACGGCTCGGCGCATTCGGACAGCATCGTGACGCGCAACGAAGCGCACGCGAAACAATTTCTCGCCGAGGTGGATTCGGCGACGGTGTATTGGAACGCTTCGACGCGCTTCACCGACGGCGGCGAATTCGGCATGGGCGCGGAAATCGGCATCAGCACCGACAAGATCGGCGCACGCGGCCCGATGGGTCTGGACGAACTGACCAGCTACAAATGGCTGGGCATTGGCAATGGACAAATCCGAACTTGATACGGTCATAAAATTGTAGAATATGAATTTTGCTAAATGGGCTGCTCTTTCCGACAAGCAACAGCAAAAGCTTGTTATCCGATGGAGTAAGAATACGGATAAATATTTGGATTATCAGAGAATGGCGGGAAAGGCTGCTCAATCTCTTGGAAAAAAATTAAAAAAGATTCCAGAAGTTACACATGTGACAATTGGCAGTGGTGAAATTATTCATTGGTTAGCACCTGGGATTCCGGTTTTGATGTTGATTCTTCGCGTTTGCACTTCCTCGCCTGAATCTCAAAAAATCAAAAATCTACCTTCTCGTTTTGGGGGATTTCGCGTAGAGCAATTGAATCTCGGAGACAAACGGGATGCTTTTCTTGCTACATTGAAATGTTGTTTGAAAGAATTGAAAGGCTGGAACGAAACTAAAACGATGAAATGGGTGAAACAACGGGATTTAATTGACGCCTTACAAGGAGGATGTCTGGCTGGTCCGGTCTATAGCCACGGTCCAGTCAAGGAAGCATTGGCGTGTGTGCTGGACGAACGGATTCGAAAAGCTGTGAAAACGGCAGGCAATGATTTTATTTACCTGCGAAATGACTTGCTCTCGGTTTTGTGGAATGCGGCGAAAAAAGCTAACTCATCGGAATGCGATCACCTTGATAAAATCAAAAATTATAATTGGAAGGTCGTTCGAAAGAATATCAAAGACGTCATTGAAAAATATTGTCGAGCGAAACAGCAAAATTAGATGACGCTTCCAGATTCAGCAAAATTCATTCGCGACCAGATTCCCGCGAACGGCCTTTTCGCCGGGCTTGACTGGCGGATTTCGCCGGAACCATTTCTGCTTGAAAAAAATCTCGCGCAAGAAATCGAGTCGCTGGGACGCGTGTTGCTGCAATTTTATCGCGCGACCAACCTGCTCTACCGCAAGAGCGTCGAGGGCAAGCAGCCGGAATGGATCGCGCGCTGGCTGGATTTGGGCAAGCCGCGCGAGTTGATCGAGCTTCAGCGTCTGGCGGCTTTCAAAAATGAAATCCCACGTGTGATCCGCCCCGACATTTTGTTGACGGAAAGCGGCTTCAGCATCACGGAACTGGATTCAGTGCCGGGCGGCATTGGACTGACAGCGTGGCTGAACAAAACCTATTCCGCCGTCAACCATCAACCATCAACCATCAATTTGCTTGGCGGCGCCGATGGAATGATTCGTGGCTTTGAAAGTATTTTTGGGGATGCAACGAATGTTCACATCGTCGTTTCCGAAGAAGCGGCGACTTACCGGCCGGAAATGGAATGGCTGGCAAACCAAATGCGGAATGCGGAGTTCAGAGTTCAGAGTTCAGAGTTTGCAGATTTCAAGGATGGTGACGCAGTCTACCGTTTCTTTGAATTGTTTGATTTGCCGAACGTGGCGAACGCGAAAAAGATTTTTGAGCTCGCGGCGGAAAAGAAGATCCGCGTTACACCGCCGCCCAAGCCGATGTTTGAGGAGAAAATGCTGTTCGCACTTTTGTGGAACCGGAATCTGCATAATTTCTGGCGGCAGGAACTGGGCGAAGGTTTTCTGACACGGCTGAAGAAGATTGTGCCTTACACCTGGCTGGTGGACCCGACGCCCATGCCGCCGCACGCGGCGATCCCGGAATTGAATCTGACGGACTGGCAGCAGCTCAAAACACTTTCGCAGAAGGAACGCGATTTGATTTTGAAGGTGTCAGGCTTTTCGGAAAATGCCTGGGGCGCACGCGGCGTATTTCTCGGCAGCGATCTGTCATCAGCGGACTGGAGCGCGGCGGTGGACGCGGCGTTGAAAAATTTTGAGACATCGCCAAGCGTGCTGCAACGTTTCCACAAGCCCGCGCTCGTGGAGGCAAGCTGGTTTGATTTCGAGAAAAACGAGCTTGTGCCAATGAAAGGCCGCGCGCGGTTGTGTCCGTATTATTTTGTCAGCGGCGAAGGAGATTCATTGCGTCCGCAGCTTGGCGGGGTTTTGGCGACGATTGTTCCGGCGGATAAAAAAGTTGTCCATGGCATGACAGATGCGATTCTCGCGCCGTGTGCATAGTGAGCATGAGGTTTGTCATTCGACGAACCGCTGACGCCTTGCGATAAAACTCGATTCCATTTTGAGAAGATTTTCGACTAGGTCTTTGACCGTAACCGTATTAGTTTGGAATAGAAAATCCAAACGACAGGCCGTGCGACACTTGAATTTCATCCGCCATCATTCCCCGTTGATTATCAGTCAATCCAGGGCAATTCTTTTGGCCGTTCTCGTTTCGACTCTTTTGAGCAGACCAATCTGCTTTGCCCAAAGCACGCTTGACCGGGAGAAATCCCAATCTAAACGGATCTTGATGTTATTCAGCGAGGCCAAGGACGTGCAGGGAAATATCATGCTGGAACAGGCTGTGCGGACGGAAATGCAGAAGGCCAGCACCAACCGAATTGAGTTTTTGACTGAATATCTTGATGCCAGCCATTTTGCGGATGCGGAGCATTTTCGCGTGTTTCAGGATTATCTCGGCAGGAAATATGCCGGACAACATCTCGATCTCATCATGGCGTTTCCATCGAAAGATTACCGGCTGGCGAGAGATCTGCCGGATGCGCTGTTTCCGAATGTGCCGGTCGTTTTCGTTGCGGTCAACGAGATGGAGGTGCCGCAGGCAATCAGCAAACTCGGGGTAACCGGGATTGTGCAGCGATTTGACCTTCGAGGCACGCTGGCATTGATCATGCGCCTGCAACCAGACACCCGGCGCGTGGTGGTTATCGGAGGCACCTCGGACTCAGATCGCGCAACCCTTGGCCGAATCAAAGAAATCACGCCATCGCTGGAGGGAATTGAATTCGAGTTCTGGACCAACCGTCCGGTTGCGGAATTGCCAATTGCTGTAAAATCGTTGCCGGAGGGCACGGTGATATTGTTGAGCACGGTCCAACGCGACGTGAGCGGCCAGCGTTTCTTTACGTCGCAGCTTGCGCAAATGCTGGCTCCTTCATCCAGCGTGCCGATGTATGTGCTCGGCGGATGGGCGCTTGGTACCGGAGCAGTAGGCGGAGCGGTGGTGGATACTGAAGACCTTGGCGCGCGTGCCGGACAACTTGCCCTGCGCATGCTCGGCGGCGCAAACCTGACAGCGTTGCCCATCGAGGTGGCAACGAAGGGAACGCCGATGGTAGACTGGAGGGCGTTGAGGCGCTGGAACATCAAAGAAAGTCGTTTGCCGGCGGACGGTGTCATTCGTTACCGGCCGGATACCTTGTGGGACGAACACAGAAATTTGATTTTGATTTCGCTGGCGGTTTTCCTGGCACAGGCAGCCACGATTGTCGGACTTCTGGCGCAGCGAAAACAGCGCCGACGAGCCGAAGCCGAGATACTCAATCAGCGGACGGAACTGGCGCATGTGACCCGCGTGTCAACGATGGGACAGTTGACATCCGCGCTCGCGCACGAACTGAACCAGCCGCTCGGAGCCATTTTGCGAAATGCGGAGGCGGCGGAAATTTTTCTCCAAAAAGAAGAACCGGACTTGGAAGAAATCCGCGCCATTCTCGCGGATATCCGCAAGGACGACCAGCGGGCCGGCAGCGTGATTGACCGGATGCGGTCGTTGTTGAAACGCGGCAGCCTCGAATTGAAAACTTTGGATCTTGGCGAGTTGCTGAACGAAACCATCGCGCTGGCCGGGTCGGATGCGCGTGCGCGACAAGTCAATTTGAATTTGCAAATACCGGCAAAATTACCGGCCGTGCGGGGCGACCGCGTGCACCTGCAGCAGGTGCTGTTGAATCTGATTTTGAACGGGATGGATGCGATGGTTGATGTCGTGAAAACGGGCCGATTATTGATTGTGCGCGCCGAAATATCAAAAGACGGGAACGTCGAAATAGCGGTGAGTGATTACGGAACCGGAATTGCGGCGGACAAACTGGAACGTCTTTTTGAACCATTCTTCACGACCAAACCAAATGGCATGGGCATGGGACTGGCCATTTCACAAACGATCATTAAAGCGCACGGCGGGAAAATCTGGGGCGGAAACAATGCCACCTGCGGGGCGGCCTTCAAATTCGCGCTGCCGGCGCATGTCAACTGATCCATGAATCCTGCATCCGAATCCGGCACAGTTTTTATTGTAGATGATGACGCGTCCTTCCTGCGATCCGTGTCGCGCTTGCTGCGGGCGGCAGGCTACTCGGTGCAGACTTTTGAATCGGTGGACAATTTTCTCGAACAGCTTGCCCCGGAAATGTCCGGCTGCGTGCTGGCGGATTTGCAAATGCCGGGACTGGATGGTCTGGAATTACAGGAGGCACTGGCAAAATCGGCGAACCCGTTGCCGGTAGTTTTTCTGTCGGCGCAGGGGGACATTCCAACAACGGTTCAGGCGATGCGGCGCGGCGCGGAGGATTTTTTGACCAAACTTGGCTCGAAGGAGAAATTGCTGGCTGCGGTGTGTCGGGCATTGGCGCGCGGCGCGCAAGAGCGGAAGCAGCGTGAACGGCTGCGGGAATTGCGAGGACGGTTTGACGCATTGACACCGCGCGAACTGGAGGTGCTGGAACACGTCGCGCGCGGCATGATGAACAAGCAGATCGCAGACGAGTTGAAAATCAACGAGCGCACCGTGAAACTACATCGGACAAATTTGACGCGAAAGTTGCGGGTGCAATCGGTGGTTGAATTGACACGATTGGTCGAGGAGGCCGGATTATACAACCGCGGCAAGGCAGGGTGATTTTCCGGTGGCCCGAAAGCCTGTAGACACGGGCAGCCTTTAAATTTCACCGTAGGGTCTCATCTTACTTCCCCAAAGGGCATATAGTCCGGCGGCTGCATGCGCGATAGTTTGGCGGCAACAATGTAATGAATAGCTGCGAGACAATCGCCGGTTCGGTGGCAGATCACGCTTTGCGGTTGTGTCCAATCGCAAAGCGCCTGCGTTTTCTTTACGTTGATGACAGTGAGTTTGTCAGCCAGGCAATCTGCTCAATTCTTATAAACAAAGGATGGGATTGCAAAAGTGCAACCAGTGGAAACGCCGCTCTCCAATGTTTGACCTCCAGCCCGGAATCCATTGACATCCTCATCACTGATCACCAGATGCCAGAGATGAGCGGTCTTGAATTCGTGCGCAAAGTGCGCACGACAGCCTACACAGGCAAAATTCTGGTGCACTCGACGATGTTGCATGGCGAAGTGAGAGCGGCCTATGAGGAACTGGAAGTGGATGCCATCGTCCCCAAGACCGGCAACCCGCAGCTTTTTCTCAAAGCGATTCAAGAATTGCAGCATGATAAATCTTTCGCGGCCAACAAAGAAACAAATGAGATGTAATGCCTGCCGCACGCATTGGTCCGGCGATGACACCTACTGTCCTAATTGCGGTTCACCCTCATTAAGTCAGCATCGCATTCGGCTGTGGGAGATTTTCTGGGTGGTTGTCGTTCTGGCGTTGCTCTTCTTGCTGACGAAATCGAAATTTTAGCAGGAAATTCCCACTGAATTTAATGATGCCCACCTTCCCCAAGGGGCAGTTGTCAGGGCAGCCATGCGCGCGATAAACTGTTGATTGAAAACTCGTGAACAGCAGCACAATCATCGCCAGCCAGCGCGCAAGACTGCAATCGTCAGCTCCATGATTTACATCTCAAAGCAAAAACTTGATAAGACGACTGCTGACTCAACATATCGCGGTTTTGATTTATCAATCACGATTGACGATATTGTTTTCAAGGTTCGCAATCATGTTGACAGGCTGGACGAGTTCACTGTTATCAGCCCGAAGATGGCGAGACAGTCGCCTCAAGCCCGACAACTTGTAGATTACTTGACATCAGTGCTTGGAGGTAAAGCCATGTGGCAGAGATAGCGCATACAGCGTCTCGCACGAAAACTAGGACTAAATAGTAAAACGGGACATTTGCCGATCCTGGTTTCTATCAAAGTCATCTGCGACCGCGTCCCCGCGATGTCTCCTCTCAGCGAACTTCTCTCCCGCTGACACGCCGTATTTTATCACTGAATCCAATTGTATCGTTCTCACAAAGAATGGCGATCCAGGCTGGCTGCGAATCCGTTTTCAGACGAGTTGCCTTGTAATCTACGGTAGGGTTACACCCCATAGCGAACGACGGACGCATCCTCTAGCGTGCTTCAAGTGCTAAAAACCAACAACGCAACAACCGAAAGAATAAAAATGAAATCCATGTTCCCCTTAACGCTCGCCGCCGTCGTGAGCACAATGTTAATCACCAGTCCGCCAGTGCTTGCTGCCGACACGGACAGCCGCATCGAGTCGTCCGCCGCGAAATCCTACACGTTCAAAACCTACCTCAAGGATGATTCCATCAAGGTTGATTCCAAAGATGGTGTCGTCACCCTGACCGGCACGGTCGCCGATGCGTCCCACAAATCCATGGCCGAAAATACCGTGGCGAGCCTGCCCGGCGTCACGAGCGTAAACGATAAACTGAAAATCAACGGCGAACAACCGGCTGAACATTCAGATGCCTGGATCACCACGAAAGTGAAAACCGCGCTGTTGTTCCATCGTAACGTGAGCGCCACCGGCACCACCGTTTATACGAAGGACGGCGTCGTCACCTTGCAGGGTGTCGCGGGCAGCATGGCGGAAAAGGAACTCACCACGGAATACGCCAAGGACATTGACAATGTCAAATCGGTCAATAACGAGATGACGGTTGCCCGGACTCCGGCAGCGCCTGACTCCACTGTCGGCGACAAGATTGATGACGCGTCCATCACAGCGCAAGTAAAGTCGTCCTTGATGTCGCACAGTTCGACCAGTGCCATCCATACCGAAGTTTCAACGACGGACGGCGTCGTGACCTTGGGCGGCATTGCCAAAAACGATGCGGAAAAGAGCCTCGTCACCAAGCTTGCCACCGACATCAACGGCGTGACCAGCGTGATCAACAACATGACCCTCGCCGTGCCTGTGGCCGCGAACTGATCCATTCACTTATTATTTGCCGGCTGGTGCGAAAGCGCGCCAGCCGGCCAGCAACCGAAAGAAAATTTATGTTATATACCATTGCACTCGTGCTGGTCATCCTGTGGCTGCTGGGTCTGGTGACCGGCACCACGATGGGCGGCTTCATCAATGTCCTCCTCGTCATCGCCATTATTGTAGTTTTGCTCCGGGTCATCTCCGGCCGGAAAGTCTTGTGAAGGATATTTGAATTATAAATCAATATGAACACAAAAACCATCGCCGCCGTTCTGCTGATCACCCTCGGCATTGTGGTGCTCGCCTACTCGGGATTGAGCTTCACGACTCCGGGGAAACCCATTGAGTTTCTGGGGATGCACATTGCGACCAGCGACAACCATTTTATCCCACCTGCCGTTGGTGCACTCATGCTTGTCGGTGGAATCGTATTGCTGCTCGTGAAACCCAAAAGTGTCTGACGAGCGGAATCGAAGCCGTTTCCGAAAAGCGGAAAAATTGCGTGTCGCTCTCCTGTTCCAAAGTCGAAACAGTCGTGCCGTCAAAAGTTCCAAAAAACTTCCGGCGTTTGCGAGGGGATGAATTGGTGAGTCTTGGTGACTTTGTCGCGGATGAGCACCGGGGGCTTGAACTGTGGGAAGGGCCGGGCGGTTTCCGGGCCGGCGCGTTTGTGAATCCGATTTACCGGAAGCAGGGACGTCGGCCAGTCAGAGCCAGGAAATCACCGTGAAAATATTAAAGTGCGTTTACCTGACCTTTATTCGACTGGTCAAACGTATCCGCTCGTTTCCCCAAATGCTCGCGAATGCCAGCAAGCAGCGACAACGGCAGGCGATCTTGAATAAACATGAAGCCGAGCGGCTCGACCGGATTTGTAACCCGTCAAAGTATCGGGGAAAATGATTTTATTCCCCGGCTGCGAACCGGAAGTCCGTGTCTGAAAGTCATTCCAGCCACGAGCCAACAATGAGCCATGGTAGGGTTTTACCCCATATCAAAATCGAAGCATTCGGCGGATACTGTCTGCAATTGGCGGCTTGTGAATCCGTCATGATCATGAAACGTAACCCAAACGGGTCTGACGGGCGGGCCGAAGCGGACTTGAAACATTTGCACAGCTCGGACGAGTCAAAATTTGTTCGGGCCGGCATGGCCCGGCGAATACTTTTCCTCCGGTGTTCGCCGGGCATTTCGATTTTTCCTCTGATCGAGGCTTGGTAGGGTTTCACCCCATATACGAATCCTTGAAACCGGCGGATGCTGGAGCGGGCTGGGGCACCGTGAGATATTGTCTGGATGAATCATCCGCATAGCCCGCTGAACCCGCATGACAACATGAAGAAAAAACTAATCCAACTGTCGGAACGATATGTGACGGCTTTGAGAAAGCATTTGAGGCAAGGCCCGCAGGCGGACTTGCAGCCGGCGCTGGAATTAGGGCGCGAGGCGGTCACCCTTGGGCTGGAAACGCTGGGACTGGCCCGGATTCATGAGCAGGCGCTCGTCACGCTGGAATTATC
>Ga0210402_10005819_pt1 | contig 10981 bp, 17 predicted proteins | sample IncBWC7MmetaG_FD_161055 | JGI IMG/M metagenome (GOLD analysis project Ga0210402, IMG submission 161055) | Forest soil microbial communities from Barre Woods Harvard Forest LTER site, Petersham, Massachusetts, United States - Inc-BW-C-7-M | ecosystem: Environmental > Terrestrial > Soil >... | reverse complement strand
AGTAGTATACTCACGCCAACCCATGCACATGTGAGCTTGTCTGCCACCTCCGTCGCTTTCTGAAGAAGAGCGGGAAATTTTTCGCCGCTCAGCTCGTATGCACTCAATAGACCAGCGACGTAACGAATCGTAGTCTCAAATACACTGTCGAGGATGGTGAAATCGGTCAGAGCGAATTACAAACCAGACCAAGAATCTTACCTGACAGTGTCGGGAGTCTGTGACTTGCTGAAATCGATTTTGCTGGCAAAGTCTACGGCTTCAGTGAAGGAGTCCTGAGTGTCAGAACGTGATACTTGAGTTTCTGCCAAAATACATATTTTCGTCACTTACATTCAGACCCATGATATACTACACATAGATTACCTCAGTTAACAATTAGTTCGAAGATAATTGGAACAGTATGACGGACCATAGTGTCCAACGCGTCCACGATGGATGCGCCCCATCCATTACGACCATCGGTAAACGACTCGCTCGTGGGGGACAGGTCATCATGACCAAACGCAAATTTCCTGAAAACGAAATTATGGACCAATAGACATAGTTTTCCCCAAACATGACAAACTTGTATGCTTGATAGCTTGTAACGAAAAGCTTTTCCACATCATCGCGGTGCATTTGTGCGTCCTTTGGCAAAGCCAAGTCTGGTTTCTGGACGACATCTCCAAGGACAGCGGGCAATGCACAGGATAGCGCGAAAAAGACGGACAAGCAGCGCGAAGACACCATGTTCACCGAAAGCCAACAAAGGAGAGGGGAGGGAAGGAATGTTCAACATCGCGTGCTGGGGTCTTTTATACGATCTATAAATTTTCGATTCAAGCATCCGAATAAGCGGATATCGATGTCATAGGATGCTTCTAGATCTAATAAGTATCACCATAAAAGAATGAATTCTAGCCGACCGCCGTCTCGCAGATTAAACACTGGCATACTCACACCAATTGATCCCTTTTCTCTGTCCGCATACATAGCACAATCGTCACAGTGGCACTTCCCGATGGGCATTTGATTTTTGATGAGACTGAACTGGGAGAATATCTTGGGAATATCTCAGATTTTAGAATTAACTCTCACTGGCTCGAAAAAACGAGTGGTATACGTTGTATTTGTCGGGCGAGCTCGAGAGGAACGTTAATTTCGTACAAGAATTTTTGTATCCAAAAAAGGAACCTCCACGATCGTCATGGCCTTCTCGACCAAATTGGGTAGAAAGGTCACAGGTGCGCACCTGCTCTAAATTCGGTGAGCGGCAATGCCACACATGTTCTTTCATATCAACTCACGAGGATGTAGCTGATGAAGGTTGCCTCGTGATTCAGTATTGGTGTGGACTCGTAGGGAGTTGATTAATGCATGATTTGTGTAAGAAAGTTCCACATCAAGGATTATCATGTGGCTAAAGGATGGAATATACGGAACACGGGGGATTGATAAATAACTGGGTGTATTTCTTTCTCCTAGCAATATTTTTGCAACTCTGACTTCGTTGCTTCCCAATCCAGTTTTTGAAGACAAAGGAAATCCTCGTCTCGAATATCTTTGATACCATGCCTTGATAATGTCCAAATCAGATTGTGGCAGGTAACAAAATTTCCACAAACGTACTTTTCTTTGAGATGTGATCGCATCCCATTGAAATTATACAACGCTGGTTTACTTTCCCCAGAGGCGTTCGACGTATTGTTAGGAACTCGGATCTGGAAGCAGTGCCGGCAACCGTAATTCTTCAAATCCTGCAACCCTTTGGCTTTGTACTCAAAACCCATCAGTCGTTTTCTCCGTCCATATTCGTGAGGGTACGTCAAGATCGCGTCTGCTTCCGCCTGTGAAAGTAATGATATTTGCATGTCCTCGTGGCGTTGTGAATGGCCCGCCTGCGAAGAGTTGGAAGCGCATCGGTTAGAAGTGAGTGCTCAGACTAGACTGGCAATGACGCATACGACACTTTCGAATCCCATCACAATGGCCGATTCACAAGACAGACACATGATCCGCACACCGAGAGCCTGGACTATGTCAAAAGAATCCGCATCCTCCGCTTTTGCACCACACAGGGCGAGCACCATTGAGACCGCAGCAATTGCCTTGATTTAACGGAGAAAACATTTGTCAGCGAAAGAGCACGCCAATCAGACCGCGAACACACCTTGCTGTCTTTGACGAATTGGTCAGCGCTCCACACTGGCTTTGGTCTCCGTTTCTGCTTTGGCCGAACACATTGATGTGCACAAGCGCCCGCAAAGTCAAGACAGTGATCTTCCTGATACCTGGTTGCCACAACATTACACTTCTGACATTGGAATCGGGCTGTGAGTCTGTCAACTGGATGTAATTTCTTGCTGCTTGGAGTTTTCCAGTGCGGATAGCCGAGGGTTGCACCGAGCACAGTTCGAGCTTGCTGACGCCATTTCTCCAATTGATCTTCTAACAACTCTTGGACCAGAGGGGATTCCTGGATGGACTTGTACACACTGGAAGATGGCGATGTTGTTGATTGTAAGGAATTGACGATGGGAAGTTGACGAAACGTGAACAGCGGAGGGAGTGATTTTTCAACTCGCTCAGACCGAAGATGGTTGTAGTGTTTTTCAACGTCAGCACGACGACGACGATAAGCCTCTTCTTCTTCCCTGCGTTTACGACGTTCCATGAGCTTCAGAAGTTCCGCTTCTACAACCGGCATGATGGTGTTGAGATCTGCAACCAAAAGCTGCATGTAAGGATTGCCACAAGGTACTTGTCGGTAGACAGAGTTACAAACCGCTGTCCTTGACATCCTCCAAGATTTTGGTTCGATGTCGATGAAGTGCTCCGTAAGTTGGGGAGTTTAAGAGATCCCACGACTTCCACCCTTCTTTCATTGCGAGATTATTGGCACTGCGTTTCGAATTAGTAAACGAATCTTGATATTCAGAGCAGGGTGTGAATCACAATGTTTCGTTTCTGGTCTTCACGACCCGATACGTGGCTTGACGTTCTACTTTCCATTTGTGTAATGACACGCAGAGCTTCCCGTGAAGGACACACGTGAAGTGGACAGCTTTATAGATAAGAAAGTAGGCCTTACCTTCATCAGTAATTGGGTGCGATTGATCTCAGGCTCGCGTTCCTGAGAATATGATGAGATGAGAAGGTGCCAAGTACAAGACACACCTTTAAATACGCATCCTTTGTGGCCTCATTTTCCGCGGCAGCACTGTATGCCTGCACTTCCTGGAGCCAATTGATAGTACGAGAAATGGGGGCATTTAGTGGCCCTGCATAGAGCACGCAGAAGGAGACATGTAATGCGATAACGGTAGTAACGTTTGCATGTACGTACAAGTGGTATGTGGTTGTACATTGGGGACTGTTCAGAAGGAATTGAAATCTGTGTTATGAGGTCCATGACACGGAGAAACCCACAGAAACATCCACTAGATTCTACAACCGGAAACCATCGGAAAATCGTTGTATCAACGGCAGAAGGAACAGTTAGAGTGCTGGTTTGTTGCAAGTATGTGAGCTGAGTAATGTTACGGCGGATGCGGGAAGCTCACAGGAGGAATTGTTTCTGACACTCTGGCTGTTAAATGGATCAGTTAACATGGGAAGGGGTCAGCAAACAATCTCTGGCACTGACTCTCCCACACAACCTGATCCGCAATGCAAATGAGGTATAACTAGAAGTCGTGTCTTTCTTGCACATCTAAGGTTGGCCGGTGAGGCAAGAAATGAAAATGTGACTGCCCAGCACACGTACCTCGCACACGCCACCATCGAACACGAATGCCGCGTAGGAAGATTCCGTAAATGTGGGTAGTGGATCAGGGAGAGGGTCAGGTTTGCAGACTGTTCTGGCGTGTCTCCAGATGTAGGTGGAAGATGGGTTGAGGAGAGTGGCACAGAAGAACTTGCTACAGCGCGAGACCGCAAGAATGTCTTTAGGGGATGTGGTAAACTGCAAAATCTCGGCCAAAAGTTCGAAGGGCATCTTGGATAGATAACAAGGCTTAAGTTTATCAATGCCATGAATTGCTTCGCCATTCTGAGTCTTCCGTTTCTTGCGCAAGCGAGCCTCCTCTTTGGGTGCTGGTGGAGCTATGTCACTGGCAAGTAAATGAGAGGCAGCCGTGTTATGGTTTAGTGCAAAGTCCATTATGAAATAGACGTTAAGATATAAAGATACAGTGGATATGTGGATGAAAGAGAGCGGGTCTCGGACGACGGATTTGGCTGTCACTCACAAATTAGAGGAACGCCACTTCGAATTCGTGGATGTGTGGATCCAGAATTTAGGATAAAATGTACATATCATAACTCTACATGATTATGCTCTACATATTCAGGAGTCCGTGTACTAATGTCGGACGTACTGGTGAATGTAGGCGACGAAATTGCAGAATCTGAAATGGAAGAAAATATATCATCCATTGCCTTCAAACCCTGTGTCTCTAGGGATGCCGACGGTTCACTCAGGGTCAAAGACGTTGGACTTCCAGCCGATAGAGTCGAGAAGAAAGCACTGGTACTGGATGCGGCTGCAGTAGCGCCAGTGATCACCTCCCCGGCTTCCAACTGAGCATCTCCGCTAAAGTCCGGAAGGAAACGTGTCCACCAGAAGGCAATACGAAGGCCTCGATCCACAATCCGCTGTTTCAGAATGAAGAGGACGACCAAGAAGAAGAAGAAGAGCGCAAAAATAATAAGTACTCGGTCAAGCCAGTCCGATTTCTCAAGCGCCGTTATGAGCTGCTTAGATGTGCCCATGAGGTTATTGAGTGTGTCGTGAGTAGAGGAAGTCGAGCGCAGGGATGCAGTGGATGCGTCTGTGGGCAATGAACTTCATACAGAGCATCATCAGTGCACGCATTAATAACTTACCTAGCATCTGTGATGACAGAACAGAACGTTCAAGCTCTCCTTGCATCAGTCCAATTGTTCGCTGTAAAGCTTCTGTAACCTCGTGGCTTGCTTTCATGAGAGCGTCGTCGCTGTACTGTCGCATCAGAGATGGCAGAAGAAGGAGAAGAAATGTAGACGGACGTGACTTTCTCGTTAGGGTCCCGTTTTTCTGAAACCGCAGACGAGTTCAAGAGCTCTTCTCGATGTGATTTGCTCTGTGCATCAATGGCACGTTTGGAAACAAGCAGCGCAGTCCGGGCATCCTTGCGTAAACTTTCCAATACTCGTCAATATTTCCAATGCCAGAGTTATGAAGAACAACCAACTCACCTCACAAGTGATACTCTGAACTCATCTACAGTCTGCGTTAATGCCTTCCGTTTTCCCTCCCCCGTCTGGTCTCCGACCAATATATCTAAAGCCTAGTATGATTTTTTGAGGACAGAAGGAGACGTGTATAGCCGAGCAACTCACCTCGACTTTGCGGGCAAAAGCTTCAATATCCTCCCTAAGTTCAGCTGCCAGATTCTGTTGTAATGGTAGGGGACCATTGCAGGTTCGCAAACGAGGTATCTGGAACTCAGATAAGTCCTTCTGTTGCCTTTGAGCAGACAATATCAAATTAGAGATCCCATCGTCGAGAGTGCTAAGAATGGGCGGCATGCCAGCCAGTGAGAGAGATTCAAGTTCAAGTTCCTTGGCACTGATCACGCGATCACGTCACGTCATGGAGGAAAGTATAAAAAATATTGAGCCTAAGTTAAGAACAATCAAACTCTGTATATTCAGTTAGTGAGGCCAGTGTATCGTGCGGACGGGTAGAAGGGTGTAGGGTTGGCACTGAAGCCTAGTCATTCGGGTCATGCCAGCCTCCATCCAGAGCCTCCCGGACGAAAATCGTCGAATGGTCATCACGTTCAAGTCCCTCCTTCTCAACAGCCTCATAGAATGCTTGAATAAGTTTCTGCGGATCACTCATTGAGCTCTCATCTTCCCAAGTCGCTTCTGTAATGGGATACCTGCAAGGGTGAGACATTCAATATCTGGAAAATAAATGCAAGCAAGCGTAGGAAGAATAAAGCTCACCCATCCCACTTGACAAGCCAGAGATACCTTTTTCCTCGACCACCTTCGACTTTAGTGATCCTCCCTACGATCGCCGAGACGAAGAACTCATCTGTGGCACTATTGCGATTACAATCTGGCCTCGAACATATATCTTCTTGACCACGTCCGCTCTTGTGGCAGAGGCCTATCGGAAACAAAAGGAGAAAACATTTATATCCATGTCCAGGAGAAAGGTTATACAATTGTACACACGCTCACTTGATGAACAAATGGGTGATTTAGTATGAGGAAGCCGACATGTATAGCGGTGACTCACGCGTCAGCAAAGCAAGGAGGGCATGTGAAGATCTCGCTGTCTTCAAGTCGAACATCGCCGGGGACGATAGCGACACATCCGTAGTGATACCAAAACAAACAGCTAAGCCAAAAACTATGAGACAAAATGAGAGAAAATTGCCGCTCACCCACTCACCCGTCACATTGTACGAACTAAGAAATAGTGTCAACACTGACAATATACACAGGGCATGGACTTACCTTCCGGAGGAACCCATCGTCCCCATCCCCTTCTAACTTCTGAGGCCATTCAGGCTGCGGTGCGGCCGGTGCTAACTTTCGTTTATTTACTCCAGACCCATTCCTATTCATCTTCTGTCGTGCGCGCTTCAGTGGAGGTTCAGGAAGTAGTGTCTCCTGTTTCTTAATTTTCCGCTTCTTGACCCGAGTAACTGCGATGCTTTGTTCCGTTCTTGCTGTAATCTTTAGTTTGAGGTCCGTCGTACGCTGAGGCTCGGCTTTGGTTTGAAGTTGCAAATTCAGATTCACATCTTCCATGGCGTCTTTCGATCTATCTTCATCACTGATTGAGGAGAGCGGGGATAGCGAATGTGATGCAGACGACATTAGCACAACTTCAGGAGTCGATGGGGTGGGCGGAGTTGAAAGAGCTGACATCGACGTCGGAGAAGGCGGCAATGGTGTTCGAGGGCATATAGGAGAAGGCGATCCTGCTAGAGACGACACTGGATGGGCGATCAAACGTGCTACCAATGCCTCCTCCTGTACTACCGAGTCCGAATACGCGGAAACATCAGGTGGGGTGAGGCCGTCTTCAATGTCGTGGGGAAAGGTAGATGCACTTGAGTCAGATGTAGTTGAGATCGTGTGGATAGTGGTGTTGGCATTGTGGCTGGTGTCAGCTGAATTGTATGAAGGGCCGTCAATAGAAAAGGTTGGACTAGGAGCTGGTGCGGGTGCTGGTGACGTAGACGGTGGTGGAGAAGGCATCGGCGAAACCGACGGGCAAGAATGGAATTGAGATATAGGACTTGGTGACGTGTGATCCGGTGATCCTGTCGGAGAGTCGCTGAGAGCACTTCGACGAAGGGAGGCAGTTCCATCTGGAGACATATCACGAAGATTCTGCAGGAGCGAGTAGGGTTCTGTTGCTTGTGGCGAAGGGTCGAGCTGGAAATATGCGACAGTTTTTTGGCCATCTGGTAAGACGGTAAGTTGAACAATGGGCTGCTTAGAAGGGTCCACATTGACTCACGGCCATTGGAAGCAGCGGAAGATGGAGCATCTGCCAACTTGATTAAAAAGGGGATATATACAGAATCAGGATTTTCGTACCTTCTCTGGTCCAATCAACAGGAATGAGGGAATCAGAAACGGGGGGCACAGAAGGGAAACGGGATTGAATTTGGGCAACCCCTCGTCGCATATGGGTATCCTGATGGAGGGCCTGCATGTCAGGTAATGACGCAGTACACAGGAAATCGTTGTCTCGCATGGTTTGGCTCAACGCTGGCAAAATAATTGTTATGTTGTTCTTACGCCGAATTGTTAAAGACACACCAGACGTTTCGTTGGGGTTGCTTTGAATTTGTTCAAAACCTGATTGGTTGTCCTCGTTCATGGCATCTAGGACTTAAATTTCGAAGATCGTAAGGTCTTCGATGGGTATCAGTACTCAGTACACACCGGCCGAAGGATCTGCGGCAGATTTTCCACTCGAACCGTTGGGCCTGGCGAAGAAAGATATTTCATCAAGGCTTGTCTCAACTGAAATCGTGTCAGTAATGTAGTCGCTGCTATTTTTGCAAGAAAACTTGCCCGCGACTGACGAGAAATGTCGTAGAGATGTTGAAGACGGTTCTGGAGTGCGGGGGTTAACGCCAAAATTTGAAAATTCTGTGGTCGTGGATGAGCAAGTGGGAATTCCGAATATCAAGATACGCTTCACCTCGCTTCGGTGACTCGGTCTGTCTCACAGGAGTGGTTCCAACGTCATGAATAATATCTGGTACTAGTAAATGTATGAGGTACAGGGGTTATGAAGGAAATCACAATTGAACTGACAAGATGCATGTGGATCCTTTGCTCTTTCCAACAGCTCCTCCACAGCGAATGAAACGATATCCAGCTGACCCAGGATCGATTTGCTCTCGTCCCTGTCGTAACTTGTTCCAATGATCTTCTCCAATCGTCCGACGCGATCGGTCAAAGTCTTTGTTGCAGCATGCTGAACGGAATGTGACTTCTCCAAATATTGAGCCACATATTTGGTCTGAGTCTGTGCTTTCTTACGCATACTCGCCACTTCGTTAGACAGCGACTGAATGGAGGTTTCGAGTTGCTCCATACGAGTTATGGTGGCTTGCTGGTGAGTAGCCAGGATCGGCCCGATGGCAGACATGAGCCTCTCGAGCAGGTTCTCATTCATGGGGCTTGAAGCCGCAGGAATATTCGTTTGCCTTTGTGGGGCAGGGTACGGGGAAGGTCTGCCTGCCGCTGCAGGGTATGAATAATAATTCGGCTGGAGAACATGGATGGCTTGCGCCACCTGAGGTGGTACACCTTGTCCTGAGGTAGTGCCGTTGCGCTCAAGATAATCCCCATAGTAGCCTGGGTACGGATTGGTTCGGTAAGACATTGATGTAGTGCAAATAGGAGCTGTTACTCGAGAAGTGACACCTCAGAAGACGCGTAAATAACTTAAATCACGCCCAGAAATTTAAAGGGTACGAGTAGAAAAGAAGTCGGAATTTCAAAGGCGGCGAGGTCAAGATTTACATATTATAACGAAATAGAAGTGCCCTCGTGACGTGACCATTTCGTTATTTGAGACTCCGTCCTCTTACCAAGGTCCAAAATGCGAGGCGATCTATATGTGTTATTGATAAATATTGGTGATGGGATTTATACCAGAAAATGCATGCAATGTGATCTAAATGGTCTAGATATTGTAGAAACTTGGTAGAAACTCAGTGGAGTGGCTGAGGCAGGGGATCGAGCATATTATGATTATTATTCAAGTTGAACTGCTACTATGATCAGGATGTGTCAAAAATTGAGTATACATGCCCAAAGTAACAAGATATGTATCAGTGGCAACACTAAAACATATAGGGGGCCTCATTCTTGAATAATAACCTTTCAAGTCAAATAACCTTGAAGTTGAATGGGCGACCATCAGGGTCACGTAACTTTCAAGGCACCAGTGCCAGCCAAGTATGGTACGTTTTTGGAATATATTATTATTACTAATACTATTACTATTAGACAAGATCACGTGATTTGCATTTTGCTGCAAAATGTGAAATTGGAATTTGCGAACATGATAAAAACAATTTGCGTCATTGGCGCTGGACCTGCAGGATTAGCCTCCCTTAAAATTATTCTAGATAGCCCTCAGTATCAGGCTGGCCTATGGAAGCCCACAGCTTTTGAAGCACGGGAGTGTGTGGGAGGTGTATGGTAGGACCAGCTTGCAGTCGACTGAATTTCTGATCGCATTTATACGTTGACTAGGTTGCCAGCGCCTCCTACAGAGTCAGACGACCCGCCCTTGACACCGTTGTATGAATCGTTAACGACCAATCTGCCTCATCCGGTGATGGCTTTCACTAGTTTCACTTTTCCTCCGTCCACGCCCGTCTTTCCCCGCGCGGTACTGGTACAAAATTACCTGGAATCTTACGCAGCCCATTTCAATTTAACGCCACATATTCGCTTTGAAACTGCTGTGCAAGTCGTTCAGCGTGATACTTCCAAGTGGAAAGTCCAGATTTCCACCGGTGAAACTCTTGATTTCGACCTCGTCATCGTTGGAAATGGACACTACAGAATACCTAGATATCCGGATACTCCCGGACTGTCAGAATGGTTCACCTCAGGGAAAGCTTCGCATGCAGCCTGGTACAGACGTCCGCACAATCTTGGCAATACTGTGATGGTCGTAGGTGCTGGCCCGAGTGGAAAGGACATCGTTGCCGAGATGCGTACTGTGGCTAGGGTGGTCATTCACTCCTCCACAGGAACCACCGCTGAAGACATTGGAAATCTCAAACTTAGGGGCCGAGTGACCCGCTTTGGAGGTAATAGACAGGTCATGTTCGAAGACGGATCGACTGAGTCGGGCATCGACCATTGTATTCTCGCTACCGGCTACGAAATGTCGTTCCCGTTTTTCTCGAGTAACGTTACCCAGCATGGACTTCCACCGCCTGCTCCCCCGCTCCCCCGGGAACTGTACAATTCGACGTACCATGTATTTCCCCTCGCCAAGCACATGTTCCCCTTACAAGCCAAATTCCCGCCGTCGAGCCTTGCATTTATTGGTCTCTTGGTGAAAGTAGCACCGTTCCCACTACTAGAAGCGCAAGCTTGTGCTGTGATGCATGCCTTTGCGCGACCGGACGCCTTGGAGGCAACTCGGGAAGCAGTAGATATCATCACGCGCTATGAGCAGCTCCGGGAAGAGTTAGGGGACGACTCGTTATCGATAGCGAAGGCGTGGCATCGCTTTAAAGACCATGAACAATTCGACTACCGGGATCGGATGTACGAGTTCGCTGCACCCAGTATGGGTGAGGGTCAGCGAGAACGCATCATGGTTCCCGAATGGCAGAAGGAGATGTATAATAAGAAGGATGTCCTGAGAAGGGTGTGGATAAAGTTGGTGAAGAGCGGGGAAGCTGACGAGTGGGTGAAGGGTGTGGGTGAGAATGGGTCTCATGAG
>Ga0210402_10005815_pt1 | contig 10984 bp, 9 predicted proteins | sample IncBWC7MmetaG_FD_161055 | JGI IMG/M metagenome (GOLD analysis project Ga0210402, IMG submission 161055) | Forest soil microbial communities from Barre Woods Harvard Forest LTER site, Petersham, Massachusetts, United States - Inc-BW-C-7-M | ecosystem: Environmental > Terrestrial > Soil >... | reverse complement strand
CTGTTGGTCTGACCGTGCATTTACTCGATTGAAGGCATCAAATGGAGGGGAAAGTAACCCTGAAGTTCGTCGCACGTTCCTTGCAATAGTTACACTGCTGAATCAAGTCCGCCTCGGCGACGGCGCCTCTTGTGTCTATTGTCATTGATTAAATTTAGATGCGGCTCAAAAGTGCTGTTCCCGGAGTGTGTCTTTTTCCCCCGTTCATCCTGGGCTTCGCATGGGTCACCCAGCAATGCGTGCACGTTTCAGCAATCTGTGTCATGCTCTTCTTCTGTGGCTTTTTCGCGATGTCAGTTAGCTTTCTTCTATTTTTACAGTCATCCTTCGTAAATATCCGACAGTATCACTGTAAAGATGGATATATGCCAGCACACTTGCATATATCGTTGACGCAAACAACGGTCGTTCTTCGACAGCTGTTGCCACAAACAGCTGTTTCCGCGGTCTAGCGGCTTTTATTGGAACAGAGATTGCTGTTCCTCTCCAGGTAGATGTTTGTCCTCCTTTTTTTCTCTTGGGTATTTATTTGATAAATCCCCGTTTAGGATGCCGTTGGCGATGGTAAGTATATGGTGGTTAGACAACCAATATTGTAATGACTATGCATCTTCAACAGGTTGGATGTACACAATGTGGGCCGCCCTGATGTTGATAAGCGGGATTTTGACCCTTCTTGTCATGCGGAAAGGAGTGGAATGGCGAGAGGCAGGAGAAGCTAGAGAGGCACAGGAGTCCGAGAAGGCAGAAGCGCCAGTCCGATCATGACTTGAATGATTCAACCATACATAGTCATTCTCGCACAGTCTTGCAATGCGCTCTATCGTATGACAACGGCAACCAAATTTGATGATGACAAAACAGATAAAAACCTCCAAAGTACGAAAATATGAGTGTTCTACGTAAGGTTGAATTCAATAAACTACAGAGAATTGATCATGAAACTTGCTCACACGGGTTGCTAACGTCGCAAATTCGTCAAGATCATCTCCAAGTCGGGCTAAGATGGTGGGATCGGCTGAGTTGTGCAAGGCTTGTGTCACAGCTTGCTCGTATTGTCGATAAAAGTCACGAAATGCAGAAAGGAGTTGTGTGCCCTGGAGGAGTCCTGACATCTCCCGCGAATCTTGAAGTAGTACTCTGATGCTTCAAGTTGTTTGTGGCTGGGCGCCTGCACCGCCCAAGGAGCAGTCAACAAGAGGTAGACTAGTACTCATAGCCTGACGTTGGTCATTATACGGGTTGAGTTCCCGGCGCCCGCCGGACGCTTACGTAAATAAGTCGACGTTGAACTTGAAGGTAGCACTGTGTAAACCAGAAACTCAAATTACTACTCAAACTTGTGGCTTCGACACGGACAAAATCTCAAATCTGGCATCTCAACCACTCTTTTGCACTTCATCACACGACCTCGATTTTTCAGCGAAAAATACCGTCATATCTCACTGGCAAGAATGTTTGGTCTTAGTACTTACTTGAGCTGGCTCCAGAAATGTCGCAGGGTCATGTGATGGACACGCAGCCCAGGCGTTGAGCGCGAGCCCGGTTTCAAAGAACTAGTATACCCTTCAAGCTCCCCAAAAGCAAAAAAGATTCTCATGATTCTCACTACGGCGTCTATGCTGGGATTCACTTTATCTAACTGGTAGCTTCCAGTTCTACAACTAAGATCTCGCAGCTTTGCCAAAATGGCCCGGGCCAACGGTCAGGCCACAGGGGACCAGATATCGTCGCACCGACCAGTGGTAGGAGGTGAGTGTGGTGCTATAACTGTCCTGGTCCATGCTGACATATTCCTCAGTGAGAATGCCAGCTCGTCAACTAGTGGTCCCAAACTCATTACATACTGCTACAGGGGTCAGATGACATACGTTCAGGCTCTTGACATGTACTCTGTACGTCCTCTCCCTTCCTCTCCCTTCCCAGTATTAGTCAATAGACTGTGTATTTGGGCCAGGATGCACAAGATCTTGCGAAGGAAGGCACGTTTCAATCTCCACTCAGCTCTACCTACTCATCTGAGCATCGACCAGTTTTTGGCCTTGGGGCCGAGGCCAATAAAATACGGTTCTACATTCGTGCCAGAAAAAATCATAGCAAGAAAAGACGAGTAGGCATCCATGAGCATGCTTGGAAGGCAGCCATACACGAGTTCCCTGAGTTCCAATTGCTTTTTTTGGAGTTTGACGGCGAGGATAAAGGAAGTTCAAGTTGGTGGAGTATGTTCTTGAAAGCTATATTGTGCAAGGGTGGCGAGGGCGCGGGTGAGCAGGGGTGGGCTAGGTAAACCGGGGCCAGCTAAACGGGAAGAGCCAGCTAAACAGGAGGAGCCAGGTCAACATGGTTGACCTTTGAGACGTACCGACTTTCTTAACTTCCTTGCCCATACTAGTAGTTCATCATGTACATTCTTGATTTGTGATTACTTCCCTATTCAAGGGGACACTGTTGCTTGTATAATTAATTCCAATCTTCAATTAAAGTATTCCGAGGTTGGGAGAAAGTATGAGTAATGCAATGTCATGTCCGGCGTGTAGTACAGTATGTGAATTTGTTTTTTAAAGTTTGTTTATATAAGCGACGTTGTTTGGTTTGCACCAACTCGCCAAACAACATATGGACCCTGGTCGCCCACCGGACAGCCGGCCATTCAGTCGTTATAAACAACACAAGAGCCAGCCAGGGGCATGGTCCAATTCGCCAACCTAAACATTAGCGATGACCACCCGCTAGTATTGGAATTCACAAGTTTGCGATCTGCAGTCACTCGATTCCAGGCAGGAAACCCGCCAAAACCTCCAGGATTCTTTCAGGATGATCTAACCATTCCTTTTGCAGGTCGAGGCCCACAGCGCATCAATAAAGCTTCAGCGGCATTCGCTGGATACATCCAATGCCCATGAACGCATTACCCACCTTGAACGGGAAAACGCCCTCCTCAGATCTGAAATAACCGTCCTCCGGGCCAATCCACACCCAGACACCTTCCTACAATCCCACCCAATCTCACTCCAAGCCCAACAACTCACCCTGTCTCTTCGCCGACTCTCTGACAAGCTCTCTCTCACTGAAGATGCGTTGCAGACACGTGACGTCGAGCTCGCACACGCGCGAAGCGAGCTGGCCAAAGCCAAACACACAGTCGAAGGCGCTTACGAGCTGGCAGCACGCACTCGTGGGCGGGAGGAAGAGGGCAAGTTCCGAGAGAGGGAGTTGGAGAGGGAGGTCAGGGCTGCGGAGGAAGAGAGGAAGATGTCCGACCTGGTCGTGAATGAGTACGCCGACTTGGTGCGGAAGTTGGAAGGTAGACCTGGGATCCATTCCAGAACACATTCACGCTCGACATTTTCTGCTGTTGATGATGACGATACCGTGGTGATTCCAGCCGCCACGTCTTCCAGCAATAGTTCCGTAACTCTCATCGACAGCCTTTCTGAAGGGAAATTGGGTCTCCAAAAGCTGCTCTCAGAGTTCTCTACGGAGAAAGAACGGCTTCAGGCTGAATTGTTCCACTTACATGGGGAACTAGCCACGTCTGAAGCCAAGAACGAAGCTGAGAGAAAGGGCATGGAGCACGACCGCCTGGAACTGGCTAAAGCCAAGTTTGAGCTCGAGAAGTTGAAACTTGACGACAACGTTGCGGCGAAGATGGTCTCCAGATACATGTAGGATCTATGTTTTCCATTCCGATCCTAAGCTTATTCTAATAACCCAAGCGTAAAGGAAATTCTCCCAATCTTCAACTGACACACTCCAACTCGCGCTCACGTCGCTCAAAACCCGCCATGCTGCAACAATGCATACCCTCACGACAACCCTCTCTGCCCTTTCCGCCCAGCTCCAGAACTCGCAGAACGCGAAGGAGAAATTGCGAAATGCGTTGGACGAGCTGGGTGGGGATATTATGAGGGAGTCCTATGGGCGACGACGAGAAGTGGCACTAAGGATCCGCATGTTGGGTCGGGAGGAATCGATTCTGGAAGAGCTTGGGAGATGGGTTCGGAGGGCTGACGAGGCGATGGAGAAGGCCGAGGAAGGCATGGCATACACTGCCTTAGAGAAAATGGTGCAGAATGCACATACCTTGTTAGCCACCCTCGACAATCCTCCAAATGACTCAGTAACACCCCTAGTCTCGACACCTTCGTATCCTGGCTCTCTCGCACGCATCATAGCCGCCCAGAATGCCGTGGAGATGCTCGCGGAGGAGTTGCAGGCCGAGACGGCTCGGAGATTGGAATTGGAGAGTGTGGTTGCTAGTGGGATTGCGGGGGTGGTTGAGAACGGTGGGGGCAAGGGTGGGGAGAGTCGGACCGAGCGCGATCTGGCCGAAGCGTCCCTGTTTTCGCCCGACCCTGCCAAGGTGCTTGAACCATTCGGTGAGGCGGATACAGAAGAGCTGTTTGGCGCGCCGAAGAATGGCAGTTTGGCTTCAGTTTTGTCTCCTATGGAAGCGACATCGCAGCCTGCCCTTGGCCAAACATCTAATGATGCCATTTCTGGAATTGATACTCTCCCCAACGGTAATGCCAATGACCCGAAGCCAAACCAGGATTTCCCGTTATCTGTGACCTCCCTAACGGGATCTGACTCCCCCTTACCAGATGCTACGCCGCCGTCTGGAATGCATGTTGAGGAGATAGAGGTATCCGTTCGAACGCCTTCGGCACAATCATCTCAAAGAGCTACCGAGCAATCGACATCCACTCCATCGCCCGACTTGATCGCCACGCTGTCAAAGGAATCTGCTCGGGAAAACCCACATGTACAGGTTCCAAAGATTATCCGAACCTCTGGAGATATCTTGCATCAACCTTTGCCCCGCGTGCCAATTGTTGGGACCTTGGTTGATGAATATTCTCCTCGTGCAATACAGGAGGAGGCATCCACTGCCCCACTCGTTATCTCTACGTCGTCGTCGGCAGCAACAACACCCTCAACATCGGGATCGACAGACTTCCTATCCACAATACAGGATGCCGAAGGTAAAAATTCTACCGCGCCACCGCGGACTGCCCGACACCCTCTGCTTGCCGAACTCGCTCGGGTTAGCCACCGGTACGACGATCTCCAACGCGCCTTCCGTGACTGCCACCTGGCATTGCAGGATCTCAGGAAAATTATATCCAATTCCTCAAAGTCCTCCTCCGCAACCTCAAAATCATCGCCAAGCACATTCAATACACCACAAATTTGGCAAACCGCCTTTGAACGTCTCGACGACTACAATGAAGACGCTCGCGTGGAGCTCGAGATCCGTACCGCGGACGAAGCACTCCTAGCACATGGATTTGAGACGCTCCTATCCGTTCCCGGGGCTCTTCCGTCGACATCATCTTCAACAAATACTTCTTCCGACGGCGACAATGATGCCCTCGATTCCAAGCCTACCCAATCCGAGATTGAATTCCAAATCAAGGCATTCACTTCGGGCACGGACACCAGCGTGCAGAAAGCTCTACAAGACTTCACACGGAAGCTAGACGATATCCAACACGACATCGCTGCGCTTAAACATGCAGTGCATGCCCCCGACCTCTCACCGTCGTCTCCCACAACACCTTCACCTATAAATGATGGTAGTGGCGGTTGGACATCGTGGATACGAAGCTCGCCATCTCGTTCTGCTAACCCTGCGCCAGGATTAGGGTCTGGACCAGCGCCTACATTCGGAAATATAATGACAACACCCAGGTTAAGACACTCATCCTCTCTGAATTTCTACGGACATTCGAAAAAGGACGCACCTGCCGACCCGTTCGCGAGTTTGGGGCTAAGGCTGCCTATGCCTAGTTACGTTCACGTTACTCCAACGGCTGAGGGGCGAGGCCCGAGGCCAAGAACATTGTCGGCGATGTATATGTTGGGTCTTGGGTCGAGGAATGCGAGTGGATCGTTCATGTCGATGCCGCAACATACAAAACTATCTGTTCAGAGAAATGGGGAGGACACAGAGACTGAGACTGAGACGGATGGAGAGATATACGGAGAGGACACCGACGTAGAGTAAGACACAGTTGGAGGGACAATTATTCTATTTATTCATTGGCTGCTGACCGCCGGCCCTATTGGCGTAAAGTATACCGTATAGACATAGCACTATCAAAGTCTTCCTACTTAAGAATTTATTCTAGACTTATGACGGATCATCACGGAAGTTCAAGACCAGGGCACCCACTGAGTCTATTCCATTTTATGTTTTGTCTCGCCTCATCCTTCCTTGTTCACACTCAAATCTCCAAACCACGTTTTGTGCGAGCCACGACTGCATCTCGCTCCAACCCTCCTTCCACACAAAAGCGTTTTTCCGGCTATCCGAGACTGCCCGGACCCGCTACTGTCGCCGCCCACGGCTCGCTGCGTTCGTCGGTTAGACAAGTCAGTCGAGAACAGGGTGCAGCTCTTGAAGTAACAGAAAGCCGTGCGGAGAGTCTGAACACGCGAGCGGGGAAACATATCTTTAGAAGTTCAAGCTTCCATGCCAAAAGAACTCCCAAGTTCGAAATTAACTTGATCCGCTTTAGATGAGAAAGGTAGCGGGACACCACTACGGCCGAACATGTGCCTGATCGTAAAAGAAGCTACTTGCAAAGCGTATCCATCTTCTCGATTTTCTGAAAAGGAATCGATGGGAAGGTAAGTTGGTCTGGTGACCAAAGTGGTCCATGGATTTATCCCCACACGGCAATACCAGATCCAAAATGGAATGAAAAGTTCCTATTCGCTTCGAGCTAAATGGAAAATAGGGGCGACCAGTCTCATAGAAACCCAGCCTGTGAGGAGAGTTCGAGAGTGGATATTCGCCGCTGGTTTTCTCCTACGGAAGAATAGTGTATTTGTGCAGTCCAGGCCACGATATGTCAACGCCATCAAATAAAAATATATATTCAGAGGTGATTGTTCGTAAAATCTGCACACACGCACAGACGTTGAGCGTTCCTATGCACCTGCCCGAGCCAATACGGACAGAGAGTGAGTCATACACAGTCAGAAAGGCTTCAAACCATAGAGATGGAAGCGCCACTAAAGATCGAATTCCAGGGCATAAAAAACAGCACCAGTGGTGGTGATACTGATTTCATTGAGGTGCACGTAGCCGAGAGAGTGGCATGTGAACCAATCAAATTTCCGAAACCCCGTCAGGCAGATCATCGAGGAAGACCATGCTGAAAGGGATAGGTAGCAACAAAGAAGCGCATCGAGACCGTTTGCATCGGAGGCCATTGCTGCACTACACACGCGCTGCTCGCCGTGAACCAAGAAAAGCGGGAGAAATCGGAATAATTTGTGGAGAAGTATGATGCGACGGCCCGTGCGCAGGTTTGAATGCCGAACTGTTCTAGTTGACTATGGAACTGTAGGATGTTGCTACTTCATGTTCTTCCTGTGCTGAAATATGACGAATATGAAGTGGGGCAATAACTTGAATATGGCCGACTCGCTTGTTGCTAGCGATCACGTTCCTATCTCCGACACCTCCATCATGATCGTGATGTGGCCATTGACCCAAACTGTCAGCCCAACACCGTCGCACCTCGACCTCGACCTGGCCCCAAAATCAACACGGCAAATTGAAACGGAGCCTCCATTGGGCACACAATTTCCTTCTGTTCCTGTGGCCTCCAACATGCACGATAGAACAATGATTCCTAAAGATCACTATTTGTCGCCACCAATAGCGGCTGCGAGGGACGGCGAGGATAATCAGGATCAATGTTATTCGACATTCGTGGGGCCAACCCGATGCTGGTGAACACCTGGACTCGCTTTTAGCTAATTCAGAATATTCGCCAGGCGGACTGGTAAAAAAAATTCGGCTCAATTTCAAGTGGGTATTTTCGTTCGGACCACACAGTTAATTTCCCCTATGCATCGTTTCTAGCTGTACTCGGGATTTAGGAAAGCGTGTCAGCCTGTCGTGTTCCTCGCAGTCCAGTCACCAGGCCCTACTCCTCGCCTGTTGAAGTGTTTGAAGTGTTGTGATGGTGGCACAGCGGACCATTGCAAACCTGACTCTTCTATGTCCTTGTTTCAGGAGTATGTTCGTTGCTGTGAATGTCGAGGATGCTGCTCACCGTCAATGATGTGACGTGACCGACATCACAGTCACATCTCAATGGGTCCGTGCGAGAGAGAGCTCTATAACTCTACAGCTGTGATGTCAGAATGTTATAGAGATCTTTGACATCTGCATCAGATTGTGATGCAGCGTGGGACTCCTTCGCCGACTAAGACGACGATGATTTCGTCCATTTCTTACCATGGGCCCAGGATGGCCTGCGATTGTTACCTGCACAGTTGTGTTGCGAATATCAGAATTCATCGTCGTCCATTTGTTTACCCAGACCCCTGGATTTCTGTGAATAGGCGGATGGTCAACCGTCCAGATCGCTGGAATCGTCGGTGTGGGGGTGGGTCCGGATCATGTTTGAAAGCAGAAGCTGAATCATTATGCAGAGCTGACGTTTGACCTAGAGTTTCCAAGACAGGATAGCTATACGAAGAATATAAGCATCATTTCTGTCTTGGGTCGAACTCCCCGTGCCACTTTTGCATCAAACTTCTCCAGTTCCTTCTGGTTATATATATAAATCCCTTATCATGCCTGTCACTTCGGTGCATTCCACATCGACTAGCCAAATGTTTCGACCGTCAAGCAACCCCCATCGGTGGCAGACTAAGCGAAGCCGTTCCATTTCCTGGCGGCAGCGCACTAAGGCCACACTTGGACCTTCCTTGCCATGAACGGACAACGCTTGGCTCAATCTGCACCCTAATCATCGTACGGCGTCATGGTCGTCCCGTGGCTCGTGCCTCGATATTGGCCCCGCTTTGTGGGAGTGACGACCCTTGCTGACTCGTTGGCCTCCTCTTTCCTTCCCACCACCTATACACCTGTTGCTTTCATCCATTGTCGTCGTCCATCTATGACATCCAACCTAAAACAGCCGTACAAAATCGAGCAACTGCCGGCTTCACGGCTTCCTCATCCTTCCTTTACACTAGTCCTCTCGCAAAGCCGGGATCCTCCCGGCCTGCTCGACTATTACCGCACTCTTCATCGCGAAAAGTACGGTCCCCACGGCTCAAGGTCAATGTCAGGGCATGAATTTATGGTAAGCTACACATCCTACGTTAAGTTCTCCGAAATTGATGTTCTGTGAAGAAGACAATTGATATGCGAACGCAAGGCAGTGGCGAGTTCAGCCCCTCTCTGGTCCTGGTGTAGTGCCTTGTTGGAAACATTCCTTGTGAATACTCATTTGAAAACTTATAGTCTGGTATCGTTGAAGAAGACGAGTCCGGGGACGTTAGGCCCCTCAATGAATTGAGTTGCGGCACACGTCGACATAAACCCCTTGAGATATTTCGTGTACGTATCTTTCTTCGGCTTGCAGATCCTCGACCAACTCTAGTCCTTTCAGGCAATGCTGTCGATCTTGATCTGCCGCTGCGGCCCGAAAGTCTAACGTCATCAAAACGGCGGACTTAACTGTCCAAGCTGACTTGTGCAGTCAACAAGTTTTTGAACTTACATTTATATGAAAGGTCTGAAATAGAAATGTTTCTGGGATCGCATTGATAGTACCATGCATACATCAATAATTTTTGTTCTCTGATATCTTCTCAACTTGAAATATTGATTTGAGTTGTGATAGGTTGTGATTAAGGTTTGTTTGCATTGAATGCGATCAAACGCGTGACCGCGTTAGATGTCACATCACTAGTGATGTTCTTGTTCCGCATTTTGCAACATCCACCGGTGTGCTTTTACTGCCAAAATCGAACATATGTAACGAAGACTGCACTTTCAATAGCGGAAGCCTCTTCAGCTCCTTCCAAAAAGTTACCTCCAGGCACACCAGGTCTTTTTTCCCCCTTCCACATTGTCCTCATCCTCATAAAACTGTGTACTTTCTTCTGATTTTAATCAGCACCACCCCGGTCATCGTGTGCCCCCGACACTCTGCTTACTGGCGTCAATTATTTGAAGAGCCAACCACCCGTTTTAGCCCTTCCGGATGACGAGTATCCGGAATGGTTGTGGTCGATTCTGCAACCCAAGGTCTGGCCTGACGATGGCCCGGGCGGAAAAGCAGAAAGGGTCAAGAGACGGCATGAGAACAGACAGCGCATAAAAGATCAGAATTTTATGAAGACGCAATAATCGTGCTTCTCGCCGCATAATCTGTGTGCTGTGAGTAGATTATTTTTTTCATATTCTCCCTCTCTAACATTGGAGCCAGATCAACAATATGTCGTTAACATTCAGTTCCCTGTGTCGTTTGATGCCGGGGGCAATAATACATTGCATATTACATATGACAGCTTGCCCAACTTACTCCAGCTAAGCGTGTAAATCCTTTTTGCAAAACTCGATTATTCGGTAACTCGGAGCCAAAGGGTCACCTGCGACGTTCGCAAGATGCCGAAGGAAAGCTTTCGAGTACGTAACAAGGTATAAGTACATTTCAGTGAAGCCGGCGGCCCAACTTACTACCTCACGTTGTCCCTCCCAAATCCCCACCTCACACTTAACCGTCCCCTACATCCAATCCCACACCTTCATCACCGGATCGCCCCAGTCGATATCAGCGTCCCAGGGTCGAACCCCGGAATGTGTGTGGCGCTTACAAACCTACACTCAACATTAACACTCCCCCAAAAAAACATTCATCCAAGCCATGCTAACACACCTCTCAAGCCCCAAACAGAACCTCTCCACAACATACCCCTCCGGATACCAGCTAACCCTAACATGCTCGTCCCGATCCGGCGTCACGATATACCTCTCGTCCCAAAGTAAGCACGAACGCCGTCAGGAGGGACGCGTGTCCCAGGACAAGTTGGCCACCCGAGGGGTTGTGGTGGGACAATAGTGCAGCGGCAGCGGCGGGGTCGCGATCTTTTTGGGAGGGGGGCAGGATGGAGGGGGTAACTGTGATCGCGTGTATGGGTGAGAGCCGTGTAAAGAATGTTCAAA
>Ga0210402_10005813_pt1 | contig 10985 bp, 12 predicted proteins | sample IncBWC7MmetaG_FD_161055 | JGI IMG/M metagenome (GOLD analysis project Ga0210402, IMG submission 161055) | Forest soil microbial communities from Barre Woods Harvard Forest LTER site, Petersham, Massachusetts, United States - Inc-BW-C-7-M | ecosystem: Environmental > Terrestrial > Soil >... | reverse complement strand
TGAGGTGCTGCAGGAAGGGCGTGAAGTCGGACCCGGATCCGAGCGCCTCCAAGCGCAGGCCGGCGTGCTCGCGGGCCTCCTGGCGGTCCTCGGGCTTTTCCGAGTCGGCGATCTTCTTCAGGCGAGCCCGCGCGAGGACGCTGATCTTCTTCTCGGGGTCTTCGACCTCCGAGCCGGACCCGGTGACGACGGCCTCGAGCGATTGCGAGCCGCCCACGTTCAGGAACCCCCGGCCGTTGCCGTCCGTGTTGATGTAGGCGACGGCCTTGGCCGTGAGCTCGGCCGCGTGCGTCTCGACCCACTCGGTCGAGCCGAGCAGCCCCTCTTCCTCACCGTCCCACGCGCAGAAGACGATGGTCCGCTTGGGTCGCCAGCCCCTCTCGACGAGCGAGCCCAACGCGCGCGCCTCCTCGAGGAGGGCGACGAGACCGCTGATGGGATCCTCCGCGCCGTTGACCCAGGCGTCGTGATGATTGCCGCGGATCACCCACTCGTCGGGCCAGACCGAGCCTTCGATTTTCGCCACGACGTCGCGCGCGGGCACGAGCTTCCAGTCGAAGACGAGCTTCAGGTGCACCTTCGCGGGGCCCGGCCCGACGTGGTAGGTGATGGGCAGAGCGCCTCGCCAGGCCTGCGGGGCGACGGGGCCCTCGAGGGCGGCGAGCAGCGGTTTCGCGTCGGCCCACGAGATCGGAAGCACCGGGATTTTCGTGATCGTCTGCGCGTCCTTGCGGTCGAGACGCCTGGCATCGTGCGTCGCGCCGATGCCCGGGGTCAGCGGATCCCCCGCGTACGTCGGCATGTCGGCGACGCTGCCGCGCTGGACGCCCTGCTCGGGCCGGAAGGGGCCGGCCGGGTAGACCTCGCCCTGGAAGAAGCCGTCGTCGCGCGGGTCGGAATAGATGAGGCAGCCGAGGGCACCCTTTTCGCCGGCGATCTTGGGCTTGATCCCGCGCCAGCCCCCGCCGTAACGGGCGATGACGATCTTGCCCTTCACGTCGACGCCGAGGCGCTCGAGATGCTCGTAATCATCGGGCATGCCGTAGTTGACGTAGACGAGCGGCGCGGTCGCCTCGCCGTCGGCGGAGTAGGCGTTGAAGGTCGGCAATTGCTGGGCCGTCTGGCCGGAGGTCGGGTCGTCCTTGACGGGGGTCTCGGCGAGCGCGGCGCGGAACTTCACCGGCTCGACGAGCTCGAGGACGCGCTCCTTCGGCGTCGGGAACAGCACCTCGAAGGTCTCGATGTGCGCATCGAGTCCCCACTCCTGAAAGCGCGCCAGGATCCATTCGGCGTTCTTCGCGCCCTCGGGCGAGCCGAGATGGTGCGGGGCGGCCGCGAGGCGGCGCATCGTGTCGCGCGCGACGGCCGGATCCGGCAGGGCGCGAAACTCGCGCTCGACTTTTTGCTGCGCCGCGACGCCGTCCTCGAAGAAGCCGCGGGGCGCGGGCGGCGCGGCGGCCGGCGCCGCGGCGACGAAGGCGAGAACGGGAATGAGGCGGGCGAAAGCTTTCATGACGTCCTTTCGAGGGCGCGGCAAGCATAATTCCGTTGCCCGCCCGTGCGCCCGCGGTTACAATGAAAACGTTGAAAAGGGGACGGCCCCGGCGAATCCTGCGCCGATCCGTTCCCGGGACGCTTCGGAGGGCCGATTGGGATTCGACCTCGCTCCGAACGCAGTGACGCGGCGGCTGACCCGACGCGCCTTTTTTTTCTCTCCCCGGAGCCCCGCATGAGGCTCGTCTGGTCGCAGCCGTCCGGACGTGCGGATGACCGGCCGCGCTCGCTTCTGCTGGTCTCCGTGCTCTGCATCTTTCTGGGCGGCAGCGTCGTGGGAGCCGGAGGACGGGACCTGGCCGAAGCCCCGCGCGCCGTGCGCGCCGCCTTCGCGAGCCTGCTGACGACCGGCGCCGTGCTCTTCGTCGTCGCCGTCGCGCTTGCCGCCTTTCGCAAGGGAAAGAACCCGGGACCGGCGCGCCTGTCCCTCGCCCGTCCCCTCGAAGGCCACGCTGCGTCCGAATCGGAGCAGCATTTTGGACAGGAGGAACGACGGTGAAGCATGACGACAACGTTGTCCCTTTTGATCCCATGAGGCGGGGAGGCATGGCCCGCCGCGGCGCTCCGGACAAGAGCGAGCGGCCGGCGTTCGGGCCGATCGTGCTGGCCTGCCCGTCCTGCGCCTCCGAGTTGCGGCTGGAGGCGGACTGGGTCGAGGACGAGACCGAGCTTCTCTGCGGCCGCTGCGAGACCGAGATCTCGCTGGTGGAGGCGAAGCGGGGCGTTCGGTAGGCGCTTAGGGAGCGATCGGCTTCACGTAGATCCAGCGCCGCGGCATGCACACGTAGGCGTGGAAGCGCAGCAGGAGCGGAAAGCCGAGCTTGCCGTCGTCTCCCCAGGCGGGGTCGAATCCATCGTGTGCGATCGCGAGGGGCAGCTCGGGCAGCCGGATCGGGCCCCACGCGAGGCCGACGGCTGCGGGTCCTGCGAAGCCGATGCGGCCGGCGCTCGCCGCCGCGATGAGCAGGGCGGAATCGCCCGTGTCGCTGCCGAGCGTGAGGCGCAGGTCCTTCTTCCCGCGGTTGAGGGCGGCGACGGGGCGGTCGTCGTCGTCGTCGATGGCGATGCGGTAGAAACTCTCGGGCGGTGCGAACTTCGCGGCGTCGTGCAGGGCGAACCGTCCCGCGGCCGGATCGAACTCCACGGCGGCTTCGCGGAAGAAGCACCCGCCGGCGACCGCGTCGGCGCCCGGCATGCCCGCACCGGCGCGACGGACCCAGAGCGATGGCCAGGATACCCCCCCGATCTCGAGCGAGGCGCCGTCGGCGATCTGGCGCCCGTAGACGTCCGCCGTGAAGACGAGACCCAGCCGCGCGGCGAGCTCCGGGGAGACCGCGACCGGCCCGTCCTCGGCGGCGTCGACGGCGAGGCGGATCGGCTGTCCGGACAGCGACGCGGCCACGACGAGGGAGCCACCGCGGCGCTCGAACGCGATGGGCTGCGCCGTTTCCGGGAAGCGCGCGCGGCCGCCGCCCACGTAGGCTTCCGGCACGGGACCGGTCGGCAGGCCGACCCACCCGAACTCGCCCGCGACCGGGGCGGCGGGGTCGGAGACGTCGTGCCACGTGGTCGCCGACGAGAACTCCAACGCGAACCGGGGCGAGCGCGCCGAGAGGAGCCGGCCGTCGGCGCGGGAGAACGTCAGGGCGAGAGGGTTGCCGCCCTCCGGGGTCAGCACGAAACCGACCGTGGCGCCGTCGGCCGGGCCGGAGGTCAGCCAGGCCCGCTCGTGGTCGTCGAAGAGCCACGCGCGGCGCCAGAAGTAGGAACGCGTCCGCAACTCGCGCAGGACCTGGTCCGAGGCGACACGCGTCACCCCGTCCTGGTCGGTGAAGTAGGCTCGGCCCGACTCGATGCCGCGCACCGTGGTCAGTCCCGCGGACGAGATGGTCTCGCGATACCGTGCGGGCGCCCAAAGGATCTCGTCCCTGCCGGTGGCGCCGCCGGGTCCCGCCAGGCGGAGTCGGATCATCCCGCTTGCGGGCAAAGGTTTGACGCCTGAGGCCTTGCGGTACTTGTCGAGGACGCGCGCGGCGATGCGGGAGGGCGAGCCCTCCCCGCATCCGGACGTTCCGCAGAGCGTCGCGACCGCGAGGCCGAGCGCGAGCCCGCGGTTCCTCCAGCGCTCGTGCATCCGCCGCGCGATCATACTCCCCGGAGAGCTCGCGAGAGATCGGGCCCGACGCTGAGAAACTCCGCGCCCAGTCGAAAATTTTTGTTGCGCGCCGGCGCGCGGAGGGGTCTAGAATACGGCCCCAGTTTGAACGCCCGCGAGGGCGATTCCAGATAGAAAAGGGGTAGGACATATGGCAACAGGTTCAAAGGCTCTTTCCAAGTCCCAGATCGCCGATCACCTCTCCAAGTCCACGGGCACCACGAAGCGGGTCGCGACGCAGTTCCTCGATGACCTTACGGCGCTCGCCTACAAGGAAGCGAAGAACAGCTTCACGATCCCGGGCGTCGGAAAGCTCGTCCTGGTCAACCGCAAGGCGCGCATGGGACGCAACCCGGCCACCGGCGAAGAGATCAAGATTCCCGCCAAGCGCGTCGTCAAGTTCCGCGTTTCGAAGAAGGCGAAGGACGCGATCCTCGGCGTGAAGAAGTAAGTCCCCCGTCGGGGCGATGGAAGGAGCGGTCCCGCAAGGGGCCGCTTTTTCTTTTGGAATCAGGAACGGTTCGCGGCCTCGAAGACCATCTTGACGGTGTTCTCCTCCTCGCGGCCGCGCTGCGCCTCGGCGCCGACGGAGGGCTTGACCCAGGCCGGGATCGTCGCGGCGATGCCGCCGCCCGCCTTCTTCGAGCGCGTGATCTTCGCCGTGAGCTCGACCGAGCGCAGCCGTTGCGGCAGCCCGGCGGCCGTCGCCGCGCGGGCGAGATCGCGCGCGGTGTTCATCGCGGCGTCCACGAACTCGCGCGCGCCGGGCACGAGCGGGGGCGCCGCGGCCCGCTTGCCGCCCGCGGCGGGGATTTCCAGGGTGAGCTCCTCCACGAACGACGTCTCCGTCGAGCGGGACGTTTCGGCGTCGAGAAGCAGCACCTCGATCTTGCCGCCCCCCTTCGTCTCCGTGCCGACGGCGAGCCGGAACTCGATGCGCTTCAGAACGAGGCCCGCTTCCGCGATCGCCGGATTCCTGCCGGCGGCGACGTCCGCGATCGAAGCGACGAAATCCGCGGGAGTGACGGGCTCGGGACCCGGCGATGCCTGGGGCGGGGACGAGGAGGCGCAGCCGCCGAGGGCAACGAGCGCGAGGAGCAGCGGCAAGGCGGCGGCCTTTTTCAGAAGCGTCATGGCAACTCCCTTCCGGCGATCCAGACGCGCCGCAGGCGGCGCACCCCGTCTGGTTCGCGAATGACCGCGTGCGATTTCCGGTCGCGGGCCAGGTGTACGGAATCCGGCGGCCCATCGGGTGCGTCGACGATGCGGCGTCCGCGCGCCAGGAACCGGACGAAGGCGCGCGCGTCGTCGGCGTCGTTCTCGCCGGAGGGATGCACACGCGACGCCCTGAGCCAGCCCGACGCGCCGAATCCGAGCGCGAAGGCATCGGAGATCTCGACCGCGGCTCCGTCCGCGGGGCCGTACTCCGCCCCGTGGAGGAACAGGTCTCTCCGGCGGCGACCGCGCAGGACACGCCGAGCGTCGGGCGGCTGCGGCGCGGCGCGCCGGGCCGCGAGGAACAGGAGCTCGCCGCCGCGCGCCGACGGAAGCCGTGCCTCGATCGCGCGGGTCAGCGCCGGGGACGGCGGCGCGCCGTCCGGCGGCTCGACGACGCTCGGGTCCTCGTCCGGCGCGAGGTCCGCGGGAACCTCGGGGCTGGCGAGCAGCCGCCGCCGGAAGAGGTCGACGACGAGCGCTCGCGCGAGGTCCGCATCGCCGAGGGCCGCCGCCTCCCGCACGACGCGCCGCGCGACCCGGCCGAAGAAGTCCGCGCCGACCGGCGCGGTCTCGGCGGCCGCGACGGCCAGGCGCGTGGTCTTTTCCGCGGCGAGGGCGAGGGCGGCGGCCCGGTCCTCGCCGGGCGTCGACCGGAACACCGCGACGAGAGCGTCCCAGCAGGCGCCCGTCATCACGCGGCAGAAGGAGTGCGCCTCGGCCGAGAGCGAGCGTGCCGGAGCGGAGTCGGGCAGCGTCTTCGGATCCTCGTAGCGGAAGGCGTTGACCGCGTCGCGCAGGGCGCCCGGCATCGCTCCGTCCGGCCCGTAGCCGTCGCGGACGGCTGCGCCGAGCTCCTCCGCCAGGCGCGATACGAGGTTGGAGCGGGACGGGTCGGCCTTCGTCGCCGCGATCGCCTCCGTCGCCAGCGCCGGCTCGGCGAGGGCGACGAAGATCGCCGCGAGGTCGCCGAAGGCTTCGTGGAAGGCGGCGACCTCGAAGTGCGGCGCGTCCCACAGGTCGGGACGGAGCGTGTCGAGCACGGCGTGGCCCTGTTCGTGCGTGGCGATGTCCGGGCTCTCGCCCGACTGGACGACGGCACCGGTCTTCGCGTCCACGTCGCGGAAGAAACGCAGGGCCTTGCGGTCGTAGAACGCGTTCAGGTCCGTGCCGGCCACGGGGACGGCGGGAAGCACGGGCCCGGGGATCCAGGCCGCGCCGGCGCCGGGGAGGCGGCGCGCCCACAGCCGCTTGCCGCGCTCGAGCGCGGAGGCCAGCTGCCAGTGGAGGAACTCGGGCGTATCGGGAGCATAGGCGCGCGGCTCCGGGGCCTTTCCCTCGACCCGGAATCCCCACGGCCCCGTCTCCGTGGCCTTCGGCGGGTCCTCTGCGACGAGGCGGTCGCCGCGGCCCGACGGGTCGTTCAGGAAGACGCGAATGCGTGCGCTCTCGGTTTCGTCCACGAAGTGGGACTCGGTTCTGGAGAAATTGTAGCAATGCGCTATCCTGTTTTGGTCATGCGAAAGATCTTCGCGGCGGTCTTTTTCCTCGTTCTCGCCCTCCCGCTCGCGGCTCAGGACAAGGAGAAGGCTCCGGAGAAGAAAACCGGCTGGCCGCTCTCGCTGGCCGACGGCCTGCCCAGGGAGCTGCCCGGGTACACCACGGCGCCGACCGACCCTCTCCCCGACACGGACCAGAACGAGCTGGGCGTCTTTACGCAGGTGGCCCGGTTCTTCCAGAAGATCGAGAGCCCGACCGTGACGCGGCAGTTCCAGCTCGTGGTGCAGGACTACGGTAAGGACGCGGCCCTGGAAGCGAACATCAGCAAGGCCATGAGCGAGGCCGGGACGCACCCGGGCGTCGAGACGCGGGACGTGATGCTCGCCGGCCTGAAGGCGTACGCCGTGACCGACCGGTCCAGCGGCAATCCGACGACGCTGGTCACGGTGATCGTCCTGCCGTCGCGCCTCGTGCTGGCGCAGGGCGCGAACGTGGATCGCGACACGGCGATCAAGCTGCTGTCCTACGTCGACTTCAAGAAGATCGCGGCCGCGCGGTGACCGCGGAAGGCGCGCGGGTCCGGCGCGCGCGGCGCGAGGACTGGCCCCGGATCGTCGAGCTGCAGCGCGAGCTCGCCCGGTTCGAGCGGATGACGCCGCCCGACGACGCCGAGGCCGCCCGCGTCGGCGCGATGATCTTCGACGAGAAGAAGATCGAGGCTCTCGTCGCCGAGCTCGGCGGACGGATCGAGGGCATCGCGATCTTCTGGGAGGGTCTGGGCTCCTCGTTCCGAGCCCGCCCCTTCCTCTTTCTCGAGGATCTCGTCGTTGCGGAGACGGCGCGCTCGGGAGGCGTCGGCGAAGCCCTCATGGCCGCGCTCGCCCGCGAAGGCGTGGCCCGCAAGGCCGTGCGCATCGACTGGTTCGTCCTCGACTGGAACGTGAATGCGATGCGGTTCTACCGCCGCCTCGGCGGCGAGCCGTCGAAGGACTGGGTGCGCTATTCGCTCGACGAAGGGCAAATGACGCGGCTGGCGGGGGGCGCGGGGTAGTCGGTCACCGGCCGCCCGTTCCTCCGTCCCGGCTTCCTACCCGTTCGGCACGGCCCAGAGGTCCTTGACCGCGGGATGATCCCAGGCGATCCGGAGCTCGTCGGGCGCGGCGGGATCGAAGGTCTCCGTCACGAAGTAGAGAAGGGCGCACGGGTTGGTGAGGGGACGGTAGCCGTGAGCCACGCCCGCGGGGATGCGCACGAGGACGTCCTGGCCTCCGCCGGCGGCGATGACCTGGGTCTTCCCGAATGTCGGGGAGCTCTTGCGGACGTCGAAGAGAACGAACTTCGCTTTGGACGGAGGAGGCACGAACCAGATGTCGTCCTGCTTCAGGTGGTAGTGGAGGCCCTTGATGTGGCCCTCGGCGTCCACGATCGAGTAATTCATCTGCGCCACCGGAACGCCCTGGAAGAAGTCGGCGAGCTCCTTGCTCGCCGGGTGATTCGCCTTCGACCGGAAGATCTCGAGGAAGAAGCCGCGGTCGTCGGTGAAGCGGGTCAGGCGGTGCACGCGCACGCCCTCGATCGGGGCGGGTCTGGCGTAGTCCTTGGCGTGGGAGCGAAATTCGGGAGCGATGTCGTCGGGGGTCATGGGTGCGTATTAGTCAACAGTCGAGCGCCGGCAGTCAACGTGTAACCTCGGGTCGAAGGAGAGCGTTCTTACCGTTGCACGCCGGGAGCGCCCGAATTCCAGTGGCCGCAGGCCGGCGGCCGAAAATGCTAGGCTTTGGACCTCGAGGCTCTTGGGAGGAACACAATGACCCGACTTCGCATCGCCGTTCTCATCGCCGCCGTCTCGCTGACCGCCTTCGCGCTTCCCGCGCAAACGGTGGATCCCCGCCAGCAGAGTTACCAGTTCTTCGTGGACGGGGTCGTGACCGCCGGCGTCATCGGCTACCAGGTCAACTTCAACCACAGCACCGTGTCGCGCACCGACTCCCGGCAGCTCAACACGGCCTATTCGCCCGACCAGCGGATTCTGTCCATCTCCGTGACCCAGCAGGGGCTCAACCGCCTCCAGGACTGGCTCAACAGCGCGACCGCGACGGGAGCCCCGACCGTCAAGGCCCTCGGTCTCGTCATTCGGGAGGCGGACGGGACGATCCTCGTCCGCTGGGACTTCACCGGCGTCACGCCGATGACGGTCGCCGCGCAGGGCTCCGGCGCTCAGACGGAGGCGGACGCGACGATCAGCTTCCTCTTCGACACGATGACCCAGTCGCTGGCCAAGGCCGACTGACGCGAACGGGCGTCAGTGGTCCCGGTTGAGGTTTCGGATCGCGTCCAGAAGCGTGACCGGCGGCCGCTCGAACCGGGCCCCAAAGCCGGGGCGCTTGGGCTCGCTCCCCTGGATTCCGTCGAGGAAGACCACGTTTCCGCGCACGCGGAAACTCCGGTTGTCGCCGGGGAGTGAAAACACGAGCTCGACGTAGTCGCCGATCTGGGGCTGAGGCACCCGCTGGGTGGCCACGTACATCCCGCCGAGGTTGACGACCTCCACGAAGCCCGTGAGCTCCTGCTCGCCCCACTTGAGGGTCGCGGGCGCGCCGATGCGGATGCGCTCGGACGCCCTTTCGTTGGCCGGTATGCGGCTCATGGAATGCTCCGTCAGCCTCTCGGGTACCATCAATTCACGTTTGGCGGAATCGTAGCATAGCGCCGCCGGGCCTCGATTTCAGCGGGTTTCCAGCGCCGGGAGCAGCGTCTTCTCGAGCTTCTGAAAGAGACCTGCGGTCGCCTCGACGTCTCTCCGACAGTACGCGGCGATTTCCCGGATGCGCCCCGCGCGGTAGTACGGGCCGACCGAGAACCCGTCCATGCCCTGTTCCTTGGGGCTCTCGACGCCGAAGGCCTTGCAGGCGAAGTCGAGGTTCCACTTGCGGGAGGCGCCGAAGAACGTGATGGCCTCGAGCAGGTCCGTGTGCGGCCGGAGGGCGTAGCGGTACCCGACGAGGTTGCGCGTCGCCGGGATCCCGAGGGCAGCGCTGCGCAGCATCAGGAACGGGCCGTCGAATCCCCGCCCGTTGAAGGTCACGAACCGCTGAAAGCGGCGCATCGCCTTCCAGAACTCGGCCAGGAACACGGGCTCCGAGTCGCCGACGAACTTGAAGCGGCCGTCGGCGGAGGTCTCCTCGGTCCGGCCGTCCGCTTTCTCGTACCAGATCCGCCCGCGCCCCGTCTCGGAGTTGAGCATCGCGACGACGATGATCTTGCCCGTCAACGGCCAGAGGGAAAGCATTTCGGGGAGGCGCTGCTTTTCCTCGTCGGTCCGCGCGTTCTTGCGAAGGTAGGTCTTCTGCGCGTCGTCGAGCGAGTCCCACGAATGACCCGCGGTTTCGATGTCCAGAACGACGGTCGCCACGAACGGGGATGCTATTCTGTCGAGAGTCGCCGATGAAGGGTCTTTCGCGTTTCCTGGCCGCCTTCGCCGTTCTGGCGGTCGTCGCGTGCGGCCGGTCCGGCGAGACTCCCACGACCCGGACGACGCTGGTCCGACACCTGCTCGGGGATCCGGCGAGCCTGGATCCGACGACGAGCACGGAAGACCCCGGCCTGCTCGTCGACGAGATGCTGTATCGGCCGCTCGTCGGCATCGACGCCCACCGCAAGCCCGTGCCGGCGCTCGCGGCCTCCTGGACGGAGTCGCCGGACGGCCTCACCTTCGAGTTTCACCTAGACCCCAGATACACCTGGGAGACCGGGCAGCCCGTGACGTCCGACGACGTGCGGTTCACCGTCGAGCGGATGCGCGATCCGAAGCTCCCCGCTCCCACGTGGCGTGCGGCCTACGAGGACCTCGTCGCGATCGAGACGCCGGATCCGGCGACGGTGCGGCTGCGTTTCGGCAAGCCCTACGCCGAACGGATGTACGCCTTCACGCTGCAGATCGTGTCCGCGGCCGCGTTCGGCCGCGCGAAAGACGCGGCGGAGACCGCGCGGCATCCCGTCGGGACGGGCCCGTACCGGCTCGAGGCCTGGGAGTCGAACGAAAAAGTGAAGCTCGTGCGCCGCGATGGAGCCGCCAACTCCGACGGGCGCTTCGACGAGATCGTCTTCCGCGTCATCCCGGACGGGGCCGTGCGCTACAAGGCCGGCCTGCGGGGCGAGCTCGACGAGTTCCGGCTGACGCGCGACCAGACGCTTACGGCGCGGGCGACGCCGGCGTTCCTCGAGCGCTTCCGCATCCTGAAGGCGCCGCAGTTCGTGCTGCCGATGCTTCTCTGGAACTGCCGCCATCCCTTCCTCGCCGACCCGCGCGTGCGCGTGGCCCTCGCCCACGCGTGGCCGCGGGAGGAGGCCGCCCGGCGGTTGTACCCTCCGGATGGCGCGACCCTCGCCTCGGGTCCCTATCCGCCGGGAGTTCCCGAGAACGCCCCGGGCCTCGCGCCGCCGTCCTACGACCCCGCCGAGAGTGCCCGGCTGCTCGACGAGGCCGGTTGGAAAGTCGGGCCAGGGGGGATCCGACGCAAGGGCGGAAGGAAGGCCTCGATCGAGCTGCTTCAGCCTTCGG
>Ga0210402_10005812_pt1 | contig 10987 bp, 4 predicted proteins | sample IncBWC7MmetaG_FD_161055 | JGI IMG/M metagenome (GOLD analysis project Ga0210402, IMG submission 161055) | Forest soil microbial communities from Barre Woods Harvard Forest LTER site, Petersham, Massachusetts, United States - Inc-BW-C-7-M | ecosystem: Environmental > Terrestrial > Soil >... | reverse complement strand
ACGTCAATACGCCGCTGCCCCCGAAATCGAGCGGCTCAAGCGCGCAACCGGAATGCAGGAATCCGACCGACCAGAGCTATTGGTCGCAAAACTGCGCGCGCTTCTCGTCAGAGCGGTCCGCGATGTCGAGCGGCCTCTTCGGTACTACGGAGCCGTTCTTTCCATACCCGCCTGTGCCGGATATGAACCGGCTGATCTTGGCTCGCCTTCCGAGCGCGAGCGTGCCTTTCAAACGATGGTCGGAGTGCTGGCCGAGGCCTCACGCACGGTACCTATCCTGGTGATTGTCGAGGACGTCCAATGGGTCGATCCGACGAGCAAGGAACTGATCAAACGTGCAGTGACGGCGTGCTCGCGCGAGCGGGTCATGTTCCTGGTCACGCATCGGGACGATTACGATGCGAGTTGGCTATCGGCCCCCACGACTCATCGGATTGGCTTGCAAAAACTGCCGACCCGCGAATGCGAAGATATGGTGATGGCTGTCGCCGGCACCGGTTTTGTTCCGCACCGGATTGTGCGGCAGATCGTCGAGCGAACCGACGGCATCCCGCTGTTCGTGGAGGAGTTCACGCGGACGGTGATCGAATCCGGGGTGGTCGAGCATGCGACCGACGAGATGGTGCTGAGCAGGAAATTGCCTGAACCGCTGGTGCCTGCGAGCATCCATGACTCGCTGATGGAGCGGCTTGATCGTCTCGGTGCCGCCAAACGCGTGGCTCAGATCGCCTCGGTTTTCGGACGGCAATTCGATTACGAGGGCATCCTCAACGTATTTCCCGGCAGAGGCGAGACGCTGAAACGGGCGTTACAGACGCTCGAGAGCGCAGGCATCGTGTACCTGGTCAAGGAAGCGCAGGGCGGCTGCCGCTATGTGTTCAAGCATGTCATGATCCAGGAAGCCGCCTATTCTACACTGCTCAAGGAGGAGAGACGCGAGCTCCATGCGCGCACCGCTTCGTGGCTGCTCGAGCAAAGAAACGGACAGCCTGCGATCCTGGGATATCACTACGCGCGAGCCGGGAAGGTTCCGGAAGCGGTCGATGCCCTGCTTCGGGCGGGCATATCCGCGCTGCAGCGGTCGGCCACGAAGGAGGCCGTCGCACATCTTCGCGAGGGGATCGCGCTGGTTTCGAAACTGCCGGCTTCGCCGCAGCGATATGAGGCCGAAATCGCGCTGCAATCCAATCTCGCCATGGCTTACACGGCTATCGCGGGCTGGTCCGATCCGAACGTCTATGGACCCTACAGTAGGGCATTCAGACTTTGCGCCAGTTACGGGACGATCCGCGAGAAGACGGTCGCGATGTGGGGGATTTCCGTTGCGCAGCTGGTGAATTGCGAGCTCGCCAAGGCGTTCGACCATGTCAGCGATTTCATGCGACGCGCGGAGGAATGGGACGACGACGAAGCGATGCTGATGGCCTGCACCGCCGCCCTGATCGTGAATTTCTTCATCGGAAACCTGAATCAGGCGCATCGGCTGGCGGGGCTGATCAAGGCGCGATACAATCGGCGCGATCACGGCAAGCTCGTCCAAATCTATCAGCACGACCCGATGATCGTTTCGCTCGTGTATTCGGGCCATATCGAATGGCTGTTGGGTCGACCTCGCCTGGCCAGGGAGTGTTGCGCCAGGGCGCGGCAGCTGGCTGAAGAGATCGGACATCCCTTCATGGTTGCCTTTGCATCCATTCTGGGTGTCAGCGATCACTGGTATGAAGGCGATCAGGCGGCCAATCTCGCCTGCGTCGAGCACGGCATGGACGTCGCCCAGGAATACGGTTATCCGATGTACCGGGTCATCGGTCCCTTATGGGCAACCTCTGCGCTGACGGCGCGAGGTCAACCATCGTCGGTGCTGGACGAACTCTGCGGATTGCTCGGTAAACTTCCCGCCGAGAACCGGTGTATTCAGATGCCGCTCTACAAAATCCTGCTTGCCGCGGAATTCGGACGGATCGGGGAGAAGGGCAGGGCACTTGCCCTTGCTGCTTCGGCCGAATCCCTGATGAGGCGGACTGGCGAACGCTGGGCGGCCCCCGAAATCCATCGCATCCACGGAACGCTGCTTCGGCGCGGTCCGGACCCGGACGATCGCGGCGCCATGCGGCTGTTCAAGCGCTCGTTTGCATCCGCTGAAAAGCTGGGCGCAATCGGTTGGGAATTGCGAACTGCAATCAGCCTCGCGAACCTGCTCAAGACCAGGAACGGAGGCGCGCGCGCCAAGGCCAGGGACCTGCTCGCTTTGGCGAGGAAGAAATTTCCTGCCGGCGAAACATCTGCCGATTTGCGCAAGGCCGACGAGCTGCTGCAGGATCTGGTCGATTGATTGCGCAGACGGCCCGCAGCGCACATTTGCAAAATTTCTTTAAGTTGCGGTCTCAAGGGACTTACTTACGCTGCGTCCCGGGAGGCGTTGCGATCTTCGCTCCACGGGACAGCGCACGCGTTGAATCGGCAAGCAGCCGCAACGCGCGCGGCAGATGTTGTTTGGACCCAGGCCATGGGGTCTGGTCGGGGGGCAAAAAAATGCCGCCAGGCGGCACTGCCTTGGCAGCCTTTTCCGGTGAGCCAAGGAGGGCCGGCGGGGCGGGTTCCCACGCCACGAATCCGCGGGCATTGCAGTGCGGTAGGGTTCAAATTATCTCGATAATTCGGCATCTTCCTCGAAATTAAAATCTACTTTAGTCGCTTTCGCAGAGGGCAGCGGCTAACTAAGTCCGCGTCGACAGACGAAACAATCTCGTGATAGGTTTCTCAGAAGTGTAACGGGTCCACTGGGCTTGAGCGGATGGGAGACGCTCCGCCGATACCGTGGAACGGACATCGACGATCATCGGATTTTTCGACAGATATAGCGAAAAGCGGGGTCGCCATGGCAACTGCTGAGGCCTGTTACTAATGTGGTTCGCCGATTTTGCGCTCCGGCGGCCATACACGATCATTGCGTCCTTGATTCTCGTCTGCCTCATGGGCATCGGCGCGGGTCTGCGGATGCCGGTCGACATTTTTCCCGAGATCGACATTCCCGTGGTCAGCGTGGTCTGGACCTATCAGGGGATGAGCGCGCCCGACATCCGCGATCGCATTCTCACGCTGCACCAGCGGCAGCTTGCTTCGCTGGTCGACGATATCAGCCGGATCGAAGCCACTTCCTATAACGGGGTTGGGGTCGAGAAGGTCTATCTGCACGAGGGCGCCAACGTCACGCGCGCCATTTCGCAATTGGCGAGCAGCGCCCTTGTCGTGCTGAAATACATGCCGCCGAACATCACGCCGCCCCTTGTGCTGCGTTATGGCGCAACCGACGTGCCGATCATTCAGCTCAGCCTGTCGAGCGATTCGCTGCCCGATACCAAGCTGAACGATCTCGGCCAAAACATCATCCGTCCCGATCTTGCTGTGGTCCATGGCGCGGAGGTTCCCTACCCCTACGGCGGCAAACCTCGCGTGATCATGGTCGATCTCGACCAGCAGGCGCTCGCCTCGCGTGGACTGTCGCCCTCCGACGTCGCCGCCGCGCTGCAGCAGCAGAACGTCATCCTGCCGTCCGGCGACGTCAAGATCGGCGCCAAGGACTATGCGCTGGCCATGAACACCAGCCCCGACGCTATCGAGGCGATCAACGGGTTTCCGGTCAAGGAGGTCGGCGGCCGGCTCGTGTTCGTGCGCGACGTCGCCCACGTGCATGACGGTTTTCAGATCCAGACCAATTCGGTGAGCGTCGACGGCAAGCCCGGCGCGCTGATGACGGTGCGCAAGACCGGCGGTGTTTCGACGCTGGCGGTGATCGACGGCGTCCGGGAAGCGCTGCCGGATGTCAGGCGGCTGATGCCGAAGGGCGTCAACATCAACGCCATTTTCGATCAATCGGTTTTCGTCAAGGCCTCGCTGAACAGCGTGCTGATGGGCGGGGCGATCGCCGCCGGCCTGACGGCCATGATGATCCTGCTGTTCCTCGGCAATTGGCGCTTGACGCTGATCATCCTTGCCACGATCCCGCTCTCGATCATCAGCGCCATACTTTTCCTCTATCTGGGCGGCCAGACCCTGAACACGATGACGCTTGGCGGATTCGCGCTGGCGGTCGGCATTCTCGTCGACAACAGTACGGTCGTCATCGAGAACATCGAACGTCACATCAAGGAAGGCGACAAGCTGCGCACAGCCATTGTCACCGGCTCGGGGGAAGTGGCGATCCCGACCGTGCTTTCGACGCTGTGTATCTGCATCGTGTTCGTGCCGGTTTTTCTTCTCCAGGGCACGGCCAAATATCTGTTCTCGCCGCTGTCGCTCTCGGTCTGCCTGTCGCTGATCGCGAGCCTTTTGCTGTCGTTTACGCTAGTGCCGGTACTGTTCACATTTCTGATGCGTTCAACGCTTGAGCACCATGACGGGCACCTCGCGCATGAGACTGCGCCGCGCTCGCGCCTCAACGTGTTCAGCCTCGTTCATCACAAGTTCGAAAGTTCGTTCAATAGCCTGCGCGAAGGCTATCGCAACGTCGTGGCGTTTTGTGTCGGGCGAGGGACAGTCACGGCGGTGTTCTTTCTCGCACTGATGGCCTGTTCGCTCGCCCTGTTTCCACGCCTTGGCCGCGACTTCTTCCCCTCCGTCGACGCCGGCCAGATGCGCCTGCACGTGCGCGCGCCGCCCGCCAGCCGTCTGGAAGAGACCCAGCGCTATTTCGCCGAGGTCGAGACCGCGATACGCCAGATCGTTGGCCAGGACCAGATCGAGGTCATTCTCGACAATATCGGCCTGCCCTACTCCGGCATCAACATCGCGCTCAGCGACTCCGCCACGGTGGGCCCGATGGACGGCGAAATCCTGATCTCGTTGAAAGAGAAGCATACGCCGACGCTCGAACATATCGCCGACCTGCGCCGCGAACTGCCCAAGCGCTTTCCGGATCTGGTGTTCTTCTTCCAGCCGGCCGACATCGTCAATCAGGTCCTGAATTTCGGCCAGCCTTCGCCGATCGATATCCGCATTTCCGGGCCCAAGAGCTTCGATACCTACGCGCTGGCGCAGAAGATCGCGCGCGAACTGAACGCGATCCCGGGCGTGGTGGATTCGCACGTCTTCCAGGTTCCGGATGCGCCGGCGCTCAGCATCGATGTCGATCGCACCCTGGCGCAGCAGGTCGGCCTCAGCGAGGACCAGATTGCGAAGAACGTCCTGGTGACCGCCAACTCGAGCGCGCAAACTTCGCCCAATTTCTGGATCGATCCGAGAAACAGCGTGAGCTATCCGCTGGCGGTGCAGATGCCGACCTACCGGGTGAACTCGACGCAGGACCTGGCCGCCGTGCCGATCAGCGCGGGCAGTGGCAAATCGGTCCAGATGCTGATGAATGTCGCCCAGTTCGGACGCAGGAACGTCCCGCTCGTCGCCTCGCAGCTCAACATCCGCCCGGTGTTCGACGTCAATGCCGACGTGCAGGGCCGCGATCTCGCATCCGCCGCGGTCGAAATCGACAAGGTGCTGGAAAAAGAGCGCGCCATCGCCAACGAGAAGGCGCCGGTCAGCATAACCCTCAGCGGGCAGGTCGAAACCATGCGTGACAGTTTTGACGGCCTGTTCTCCGGCATGGCGATGGCGGTGGTTCTGGTCTATCTTGCCCTTGTCATCAATTTCCAGAGCTGGGTCGATCCAGTGATCGTCCTGGCAGCGGTCCCGTTCACGCTCGGAGGCGTGATGTGGATGCTGTTTTTGACCCAGACGCATCTCAGCATACCGGCCCTGATGGGGTCGCTGATGTGCATCGGCCTCACTTCCGCCAACAGCATTCTGGTCGTGACATTTGCCAACCAGCGCATGGAAGTCGGCGATGACAAGACCACCGCTGCGATAGCCGCCGGCTATACCAGGTTGCGGCCCGTCCTGATGACGGCCGGAGCGATGATTCTCGGCATGATCCCGATGGCCCTTGGCGTAGGCGAGGGGGGCGAGCAGAATGCGCCCCTGGCACGCGCGGTCATCGGCGGGCTGCTGTTTGCCACCGCGGCAACCATGATTTTCGTTCCTGTGGTATACCGTCTGCTGCGTCGAGACAAAGAGCCATGGGTCAGACAGGAAGCAAGATGAATCCTTCGAACGAGCCAGGCGCCTCCGAACGCCGCAAGCGGACACAGGCGATCGCGCCGGGTACCGGGACGAGAATCGCGCGAATCGCGGCCGTGGTCGCAATCGCCCTCGCGGTCGGCTTCTTTGTCGTGCATCGTTCGAAAAACGCCGCCGAGGCGCGGCTGGTCGAGGCGACAAGCCAGGGGGTTGCCGAGGCCCCCGCCGTCAATGTCTTCACCATCATCCCGTCGTCGGCGCCGCAGGCGCTGAAGTTACCTGGCGAAACAGCCGCCTGGAACGAGACGGCTATCTATGCCCGCGTCAACGGCTACGTCGCCAAATGGTTTTCCGATATCGGCGACAACGTTACCACCGGCCAGACCCTGGCGCTGATCGATACGCCGGAGCTCGATGCCGAACTCCTGGCTGCGAAAGCCAAGCTGAACGCCGCTATCGCCCAGGTCGCGGTCAAGCAGGCGCGGGCCGATTTTGCGGTGACGACCGATCAGCGTTGGCGCGAATCTCCCAAGGGTGTCGTGTCGGATCAGGAACGTGAGTCGAAGAAGGCCGGCAGCGCCGAAGCGCTTGCCGAGCTGAATGCCGCGCATGCTCAGGTCATGCTGCAGCAGGCCGACGTGGACCGTCTCACCGCGCTGACGCAGTTCAAGGAGGTAAAGGCCCCCTTTGACGGCACCATCGTTCAGCGTCAGATCGACATCGGAAATCTCGTGACGGCGGGCAGTACCGCCAATACGACATCTCTCTATCGTCTGTCCGAGAACACTCCGATGCGCATCTACGTGCATGCGCCTCAAAGCGTCGCCCAGCAGCTCATGAAACCCGGCATGAGCGCGGTGATCACGAGCTCAGACATGCCGGGTCTGCGCATCGAGGGAAAGGTGTCGCGGACGGCCAAGGCCATCAATCCGCAGTCGAGGACGATCCGCATCGAAATCGACGTCGCGAACAACGACCGCGTGCTGGTTCCCGGGATGTACGTCCAGGCAGAGTTTGAATTGGCGGCGGGTGCCCAGATCCAGATTCCGGCCGCGGCCATGTTGTACCGGTCCGGCGGACCGCAGGTCGCCGTGGTCGACCCCACCGGCGCGGTCTCGTTCAGGGATGTCACGATCGCCAGCGACGACGGCAACGTGGTCGCGATCGGTTCAGGCCTCTCGGTCGGCGAAAAGGTTGCTCTTAACCTGAGCAGCCAGATTGCGGCCGGTGCCAAGGTCAGAGCAAACTCGGACGATTCGAAGAGTGCGTCGGTCCCGAAAGCCGTGCAGTAACCGGACACCCGATGTGCCTTGAGCCGCGTTGTTGTGCAGCGGTCACCCTCGCTATGGCGTTTTCGAGCGAAGTGTATAACGGTTCGCGTGAACAAGACGCGTCAAAACATGAGATCAGGGCCTCGGCTCTGATTCAATCAGAACCGAAAGGCTCTTGACCAGGAATTGTGGCGTGAAGCACTTCATCCGTCTGACGTCGCTTGCTTTGACCGCCGTCCTGGGAGGGTGTGCGGTCGGTCCCGAATATTTCGCGCCCGATGTGGCGCTTCCCGTCAGTTTCACGACGCCGCCCGCGGGCAAGGATTTGGTTTCGGGCGGCGCCAGCCCCGGTTCGTGGCAATGGTGGCGGAGCTTGCGCGATCCGTTGCTCGATGAGCTGATCGCCCGGGCGCTGGAAAACAATCTTGACCTCAAGATCGCCCTCGACCGTTTGCAGCAGGCGAGACTGCAACTCGTGGTCCTAGGCGCCCGCGCGCTGCCTCAGGTCAATGGTTCCGCAGGCGGCGGCATTGGCACCGGAACCGACGAGACCAAGGGCAGGGCTGCGCAGGCCCTCCGCGACGGCTCCAACAACACGGGCCTGAAGAAGATTGCCGAGATCGGGGGTCTGGACGCCGAATGGGAGATCGATGTTTTCGGCAGGATAGCGCGACGCCTCGAGGCGCAGGTCTACACCGCCGAAGCTCTCAAGGAAGCGCGCGACTGGGTTTATGTGGTGATCGCCGCCGACGTCGCCCGTCTCTATTTCGATTTGCGGGCGCGTCAGGAGCGCCTTCAAATTCTCTACCGTGACATCGAAGCGAGTCGGAAGGTGCTGGACCTGGCCCAGACCCGGCTTGATCGCGGCCTGACCAACGAACTGGACGTGACGCTGGCAAAGCGCCAGGTGGCAACGCTCGAGGCGGACGTTGAGCCGCTCAAGGCATTGATCGCAGCGAACGGCTACGCCATCGCCGTGCTGGTCGGAGAGTATCCCGAGACCCTTTCCCGTGACCTGCGCCGGGGCGGCGCAATCCCGCGGCTTCCGCCCCACGTGCCTGTCGGGTTGCCGGTCGATCTGTTGCGCCGGCGCCCCGACATTCGCGAAGCCGAACGGTTCCTGGCCGCCGCAGTCGCCGATATCGGGGCAAGGACTGCGGACCTGTTCCCGATTTTTGCGATCACCGCGGGCGGGGGCGCGCAGGGAGGGCCGCGCTCGTCGGCCTCAATCGTTCCTATCACCTGGATCGGCTCCGTCGGACCGACGGTCAGCGCCCCGATCCTCGATTTCGGCGCGCTTGATGCCCTGGTCGAGATTGCTGATTTGCGGGCGCATGAGCTTGCGACGGCTTACAAGCAAATCATACTTGTCGCCGTCCAGCAGGTGGACGAAGCCAACTCCGCCTATCGTGCCTACAGGCAGAGCCTGCGCAGCCTGGATATCGCCGTCGACGCCGCGCGCCAGGCGACAAAGGTGGCAACCGAACGTTACGACCGGGGCCTGACCGATTTTCTCAACGTCCTCGACGCGGAGCGGGAGCAATTCGCCCTGGAACAGCAGCGCGCCGAGGTGGTCAGGCTTACCGGTGACAGCTTTGTCGCACTCTACAAGGCGCTGGGCGGCGGCTGGCCGCCCGATGAAATCATTCCTCCGCTCAGGCATCCCGACCCGGCGGCGGTTGCGGCTGTGAAACATCTGATTCAGGATCCGCCACATCCGCCGCCGCCTCCGCCGCCACCCGGGCTGACACCGTGATGCGATGAAAGAAGCACGTCGTTGACGAGGACGGCCTCAAACCGCACCCAGACCATTCTTCTCGTGGAGGACGAGGGCGAACTGGCGCACGAGATCAAAATAGAACTCGAGCGGCTCGGCTACCTGGTCCGCGCGGCCTCCATCGCCGAGGCCGCCGATGCCGCGCGGGTCGGCGATGCCGCGATGATGATCATGGACCGGATCGTGTTCGGCGAGGACAGCCTGAAGACCCTCGAGGTCTTGCGCAAGGAAGGCATCAAGGTCCCGGTGCTGGTGATTTCGGCGCTATCCTCCATCGACGAGAAGGTTCGGGGCCTGAAGGCGGGAGGGGATGATTATCTCGCCAAGCCTTTTGCCATGGTGGAGCTTGCGGCAAGGGTGGAGGTCCTGCTGCGCCGGTTGGAGGACCTGCGCACCACGAAGCTGCGCGCCGGCGACCTTGAAATGGACCTGATCGAACAGACGGTCTATCGCGGCGAAACCAGGATTGATCTCTTGCCGCGCGAATTCAAGCTTCTGGAATATTTCCTGCGCCATCAGGGCAGGGTGATCACCCGTGCGATGCTGCTCCAGGAGGTATGGCATTATCACTTTTCGATCGAGACCAACGTCGTCGACGTCCACATCAGCAACCTTCGAAAGAAGATCGATGTGCGGGGCACGCCTTCGCTGATTCTGAACATACGCGGAGCGGGCTTCATGCTGAACGCACATGCTTGAATTCTTCCGCTCCTCAGCGGTGCGACTTGCGCTTGCGTTCGTCCTCGCCACCACTGTGGCGACCACGGCCGTGTTCGGCCTGGTGTACCTTCAGATCAGGGACGCGAACGAGGCGAGGAATCGCCTCATCCTCGAGGACGAAGCAGCCAAGAGTGTCGATCGCCCTGTCGACGAATTGAAAGCCGCATTCGAGGTGCGGATGACGCATGACCTGCGGCGCATCGACTATGCGGCCCTTTTCGACCGGGAACGCAAGGTTCTGTTCGGCAATATTGATGAGCTGCCAGGGATTCCGCTGGACGGAAAGGCGCACTACCTTGCGGCCTCGCCGGTGCGTGGCGAACGCGATCGTCTGGAACCAGCCGTCTTCGTGGCGCGTGTCCGGCCTGACGGCAACGTGATGCTGCTGGGCCGCAGCCTGCTCGAAAGCCTTGCCTTCCGTCGCATCGTGCAGCACGCGTTGGCTGCGGGGCTGGCGCCTACTCTGCTGCTGGCGCTCGCGATCGGCGCGTATTTCGCGCGGCGCGCCTCGCGACGCCTCACGACCATTCACGACACGATCGCACAGATCATGAAGGGCGACATGAATCTTCGCCTGCCGGTTCGATCGAGGAACGATACGATCGACAAAATCTCGGCCGACGTCAATCTGATGCTCGACGAGATCATGCGTCTGTTGGTGCAGATCAAGGGCGTCAGCGACAACATCGCTCACGACTTGCGCAGCCCGCTCGCCGTCGTTCATGCGCAGCTCGAACGCGGGCTGGAAAGCTCTGATGATGAGCAATTGCGCGCAGTGGTCAAACAGGCGCTCAGCCACATCGACAGGGCGATGGTGACCGTCACCGCATTGCTGCGCCTCGCCGAGGTCGAATACGGTCCGAAATCGAGCCAGTTCAAACTTATCGACCTGTCGGCAATCTGCACCGATCTGTTCGAATTCTTCGAGCCGCTCGCGGCGTCGAAGTCGATCAAGATGTCGCTTGAAGTTCAATCGCCCGTGGAAATTCTCGGCGATGGCGATTTGATCAGCGAAGCAGTCTCGAACCTGATAGGCAACGCGATCAAATTCACCCCCCAGAAGGGTAGCGTGAACATATCGGTTGCGCTGGAAGACGGCCGTCCCGCGATCCGGGTGCGCGACAGCGGAACAGGCATCGAGCCGGCGGAG
>Ga0210402_10005811_pt1 | contig 10992 bp, 6 predicted proteins | sample IncBWC7MmetaG_FD_161055 | JGI IMG/M metagenome (GOLD analysis project Ga0210402, IMG submission 161055) | Forest soil microbial communities from Barre Woods Harvard Forest LTER site, Petersham, Massachusetts, United States - Inc-BW-C-7-M | ecosystem: Environmental > Terrestrial > Soil >... | reverse complement strand
GACCGCAACGCAACGCCGCGAGCTGGTGACGATCGTGAGTCGCGGCCGCAACGCAACGCTGCAAGCTGGCGACGATCGTGAATCGCGACCGCAACGCAACGCTGCAAGCTGGTGACGATCGTGAGTCGCGACCGCAACGCAACGCCGCAAGCTGGTGACGATCGTGAGTCGCGGCCGCAACGCAACGCTGCAAGCTGGCGACGATCGTGAGTCACGACTGCGACGCAACGCGACACCTCGGACGTCTCTCTGCATTGCCTCGCGCAAAACGGACGCAACGTTCGTATCGAGAAGGTACAAGATCGCTCACTCGAACGCAGGAGGCTCCCGCCGGCGCCGTGCCCGGCGCGAAGTCACAGGAACCTCTGCTCGCGGTCCGGCGGCGAGTAACAAGTCCTTCAACCGTGGGCGTGTGGCCTCTTCCAGTTGGCGCCAGTGATCGACGCGGACAAGGACAGCCATCTCCTCTCCGCGCCGCGTCACAATCTGCGGGCCTCTCGTGAGGCTTGGATCGAGCAATTCACTGAACCGTGCTTTGGCGTCCTGCATCGGCCAACGTTTCGTCTCTCTCTTTCGAGTCACCCAATCGTCTCCTGAGCTGGTCATCTGACTAGTCAGCACTCATCATAGCTCGACGCGAATGGAAACGCCGACTCTTGCGAAGTCGGAGAAGCCGATCAGGACGTACCGAACGCCTTCCGCGTTCAGTGCTTTGCAGAGCGAGATGAGGTCTTCGAGCTCAGGTGCGCGTGAGTATTCGCGATCGTCCTGATCATCCACTCGTCCCTCGTGATGACTTGTGAACCGGTACCCGCCGCGCGGAATGAGAGCGCCGACCAACGCAATCGGTTCATCGTTCTCTGCATCGCTTCAGCATGACGAAGGGTGTCTTCCCCTCAGAGCGTTTCGATACGCCTCGCACGCAAGGAACCGAAGCATGCGTGCTGAGGAGGGCGGGTCGTCAATCCAAATAACTGACGACGGGCCGCGAGAGCTCAATGCAGCCGTCGCAAGTAGCCGCCTCTCAATCGTTTGCAGGCAACGAAAGAGCAAAGGCCTAGCGCACAAGGATTGGCCCGTTTTTCCAAACACCAAAATGGGTGCCCCCCCTGAGAACTCCCCGGATCATATACTGTCGTCGTGCGATCATCCCTCTGGCCAACCCTGAAGGCTCTCCGAGGCGGCTGCCTATGGTCGTTGTGAACGCGGTTCTGATGCGAGAAACTTCCGTGAGCGAAATCGCGGCGTTTGTTCCGTTACACGGTGCGGCGGCCATCGATCTCAGGGAAATTGGCAACGATGACGACGCGTTCGAGGAGTTCGCTGAGTCGCTCCTTACCGAACTAGGATTCACCGCGCGGCGAACCGGCCGCGGACCCGACCTCGGTATAGATATCATCGCGGAGAAGCTCATCGAGGACGCCATCGGAGGGCCACAGACGCTCCGATACGCAGTCGAGTGTAAGCACTACGCTCACAGCGGAAGGCTTGTCGGCCTCCCCGATCTAAGAACGCCTGCGGTGATCGACCGGGTTGCTGCAACGTCCGCTAACGGGTTTCTCCTTCTCACCAGCACGAGTGCAACCGCCTCGCTCAAGAGCCATTTCGAGAAACTCTCCCGTCCGGGCCTGACCGTCCAATGTTGGGATGCCGCAATCATCGCTCGGTACGTGGCAGAGAACTTGCCGCTCAAGGCAAAGTATTTTCCGATCTCACTTCACGGGACAGCCGTGTCGCTGAAGAGGCCGCGAGGCCGATCGCAGTCGTACTGCTTTGCGCAGGTTCGCGAACACCAGCGCAAGTACGTCGGCGTAAAATATATCCCTAGCTTATACGTTGGGCGTCAGATTGAAGAGAGAGTGCTTCATGCGTTGCGTTCGCCAATGGACGCGATTCTCGGCTGTGAGGCCATTGCCAAAGATGCCTTGATCACGGCGGCCGCGATGGCGAGCAAGCCCGTCCATGTGCCAAGCTTGGTTTCTCCGCTGCGGTATCCGCACGATATCTTTGCCGTGCACGTCGACGCCGAGCAGATCAGGCGCGCGTTCGGCTCTTTCGCCCACACAGTTCGAACTCTCTCAATTCACTTTCTGAGCGCCTACGGCTTGCGCGGTGCTACGGGACTCCGCGACGCAGTTCAGAATCTCCAGCGGGCGCTGACGGTCGCACAGGATGAATTAAGCAGCCAACTGCGGGCCTTGTTTGGCATCGTTGATGCCTTCAGTGATGAGTCGAAGCGACTGGATGGCATTGCTGTGCAGGTAGGAGCACTAAAAACCACCTTAAAAGCGTTGCCCAGATCAGATCGTGAGACGCGGCGAGACGTTCACACGAAACTTAAACGACTAGAAGCGTCGCTCAAGCGACCTGCATGGCGAGAAGGAACGGGGTGGTGCCCGCACGTGTCGATCGCGGCCTCGGCAATGTCCCGTTCTGGCGGCACGCGCGTGGAAACGCTGATTCAGTTATGTGATGACATACGTCGCAACTGCCTGTCGAACGTGTTAGCCGATGTTGCTCATCGTTTGGAGTCGCTGAGCCGCGCGATGCTTGTCTTGGTGGATATCGCCGGGACTGGCAAAACTAATCTATGCTGCCGCGTAGCATTCGAGCTCACTCCAAACGCGTTTGTCGTGTTCCTAACGGCGAAGGCTCAGGGTGAAGTATTCGTATCGTTGAGACGCTATCTGCAGAGTTACATCACAACTGCCTTTCCGGCCCGAGTTCAGCACAATAACGCCGACAACTGTCGATGGCTGCATGCGAGGCAGTCGCCACTGGTCGTCATTCTCGATGGCATCAACGAGGCGTCGGACCAAGAACGGCTGAAGCGCAACCTCGCAGAGTTGTCCGAGCTCGCCATATCGGCTCCTGCTCGCGTGTTGCTGACGTCACGCGCAGAATACTGGGCGAGGTATCAATCGGCATTGCCGCTATTGCGAGACAGTGAGGTCGTTGAAGGTGCGCTTGGACGGTTCACGGATGATGAGCAGCGACTCGCAGTGCAAGTGTACCTCGACTACTATCGACTGAAGGTGCGGCTCGAAGGGAGTGCGTGGGAGCAGCTAAAGAGGCCCTTGCTTCTGCGATTCTTCTGCGAGGCATACGGCAACCCATTAAAGCGTAAGTATCATCAGCTTCCAGTGGTCAGTCGAGTGAGCCTTGTAAGGCTGTTTGATACCTATGTCTTCGTCAAGTACCAGATATCGCCGACACTGCGTCGAGAAAGGGAATTCGCCTCGATAAGCGCGCTATCGGGGAAACGCTCCTGTCGATCGCTGATCGTTTTCTTCGGCGGAAGGTGTCATCGATGGCGCGTGCGTCGATTGGTCGCGGTCTTTCCGGGATCAGCCCGTATTGGAAGGTCATTCTCGCGGCGCTGTTGGACGAGGACATTATTCTCGAACAGCATAGAGACCGGGACGTGACGCGAAGTGCGAGTGTGCGCATCAGCTTCGTGTACGAGGCTTTCATGGAATACCTCATGTCTGAGGTATTAGTGGCGCAGAGCCGCGGTAGCGATCAACGATTGGCCACTGCGATCGGCCGCTATTCCTCGTCGGACGAAGGCGTTGGCAATGTTAAGGGCATAGCGACATTCCTTCTGCCGGCGTGCGTGGGTCGTGCACCGAAGTCGTATTCGATTGTGCTGAACAGGATCATAGAACCTAGTGTAGTGTTACAAAAATCACTTGACGTATAGCGGGCGGTGTGTTTTCATTGCACATGCGCGTTGCACCTGCTGTAGAACTCACTCCGAATGACCGCGCCGCACTCGAACAAATGGCTCGTGGACGTCGCAGCGCAGTGCGCCTCGTTCTCCGCGCCAGGGTCGTTCTGCTGGCCGCTGAAGGGTTGGAGAATCAGGACATTGCCGCGAAGCTGAATATCTCGAAACCGACCGTTGGCTTGTGGCGTGGGCGCTACGCAAAGTTTGGTTTGTCGGGAATCGAGAAGGACGCCACACGCCCGGGTCGACCGCGCAAGGACCGCCGCGAGCTGGAACAGAAGATCATCCACATGACCACGCAGGAGAAGCCGCGGAATGCCACCCATTGGTCCACGCGGACACTGGCATCGGTACTGAACATCGATCACGTTCTCGTTCACCGAGTCTGGAAAGCACATGGTCTGCTTCCTCATCGCGTTCGGTCGTTCAAACTCAGCAACGACAAGAACTTCGTCAAGAAGCTGGTCGATGTCGTCGGCCTCTACCTGAATCCGCCTGAACACGCCATCGTTCTTTGTGCCGATGAGAAATCACAGATTCACGCGCTCGACCGCACCCAACCGGGTCTCCCCATCAAGAAGGGCCGGTGCGGCACGATGACCCACGACTACAAACGATACGGCACCACCACACTGTTCGCGGCCCTGGACATGATGGAAGGGCGCGTGATCAGCGAGTGCATGCCGCGCCATCGTCATCAGGAATGGATTCGTTTCCTCGACAGAATCGACCGAGAAACGCCGGCCGGCCTCGACCTGCACCTGATCGCCGACAACTACGCCACCCACAAGCACCCCAAGGTCCAGCGGTGGCTCGACCGCCACTCCCGTTTTCACATGCACTTCATTCCCACGAGCAGCTCTTGGCTGAACATGGTCGAGCGCTTCTTTCGTGAGCTCACAACGAAGCGCATCCGACGGGGCAGTTTTACATCCGTCGCCGAACTGACCACCGCAATCTCCGACTACATCGATCAGCACAACGAGAACCCGCTGCCCTACGTCTGGACTGCAACTGCCGAATCGATCATCGAGAAGGTTGGACGCGCTCGCCTCGTCGCGAATAAATCAACAACAGTATGAAACACTACACTAGCCTCGCGGAGCTTTGTGTTCCGGCACTCCTGAATCTTTGGGAGTCGGATTGGGAGCGAGGAATCTGGCCACTGCTCCAAGCCATCGTCAGGAGCGGGATCAACGCGAACTTCGAGGAAGTGTCGGCCTATATCGCGGAATGGACAGAGGCACATGATCCGACTCCGCTTTTTCGTTCGGTTGCAAGTGATCCCGACACACTCGCTAGGTGTGCCGGAACGGACATATTGCGGCTCCTGAGCGATTCGCGGCTGCCGATGGCGGAACGCATGCCGGCGATTAGGAGCATGTTGACTTCACGTCGCAGCGGCGCAGCTGTAGTCGAGGAGATCTTGGACGGTCTCGCGACGGAGGCAAGACGCGGATCGTGGGTGCCGAGCGAAAGGGATTTCATCGAACTCGTCGAACTCTTGATTCCTCGTTTCAGCAGCATCACAAGGGACAGCCGCGGGTCGCGAAACTGGACGTCATTGTGGACGCTCGGAGTGATTGGTGAACGAGTTCAGGGCGTTGAGGAGGCGATCAGGTCGCACCCGGTGTTAACCAACATCCAGAAGATCATCCGTGCCGCAATTCTCGATGGGTGGTATTACGCTCAACGTCCACCTGCTGGTGCGCTGTGGTGGGGTAGAACGGTGCGTCTCGACGTTGCTTTGCTCCTGGGCGACAGGTCAGAATACACCCAGCGCTACGACCCCGACGTTGACGAAGTAGACGATTGGTAAACGTTATGACTTGCCGGTAAAGAACACGAGGCGTGGCCTCGTTGTTCGGCAGTTCGTAACTCATAGAGAGAGGTTGCGCTTCATACTGAGCACTTGAGCAGTTATCAAAGGACGCAGATGGAGGACGGTTCTTCATCTGCGCTTCATCTGCGTCATCTGCGGATAACCTCTGTGCTGGCGTCTCGTTGGACATCCGGCCAGCTCGTAACATTCGCAGTAACATGGCGGCGAGACGTCAACGCTCTGGTCGTGATCTGCTCATGCCGCGGTATGGGTCAAACGCGGGCGAGACGCCCGCGGTCCCGGGGAGTCAGCGCGGCTGACGCAGATAGGAGGCGGTTTTATCTGCGCCGCATCTGCGTCATCTGCGGATAGTCTTCTAGCCAGCCGGGCGCGGGTCACACCGACAACCGACAACGCGCGAAGCGATTTTCAGAACAGCTCGTCGATCGGCTTCGGGCGGGTGCCGTCCGAGAACGGCGGGGCGTATTCGAAGCCGCGGTTGAGCGGGTCGTCGTGGCGGACGGTGGTGTAGTCGATGCCGAGGGCGGAGTAGATCGTTGAGGTGACATCCTCGGGGCGGATGTCGCGATTGCCGCTCCATCCATAGTCGGTCACCTTTCCGCCGGTGGCGTCGGTCGTACCGATCACCTGCGCGCCGCGGACGCCGCCGCCGGCCCAGACGGTGGACATGCGCAGGTTGTGATCGCGGCCGTTCTGGTTGTTCAGGGCGCCGACGGTGCGGCCGAATTCGGCCACGACGACGACGAGCGTTTCATCGAGCAACGTCTTGCCGGCTACCGAGCCGGGCATCGACTGCAGATCGGCAAGCAGTGAAGCGTACGCGGGATCGAATTGCGCGCACTGCGTGTAGAGCGAATTCACGCCGTTTGCGGGCTTGGTGTAGATGCCGCTGTGATGGTCCCAGCCGCCCAGGGTGGCCTGCACGAAACGCGTTCCCTTCCCCGCGGCGACGAGATTGCGCGCCACGACTAGCGAATCGCCGAAGGAAGTGGCGCCATACTTCGTGTGCTCAGTGGGCGAGAAACTGAAGACGGCGTTGATGTTCGGCGCATCCATGAGCGCCTTCGACTGCGTGTAGAAATCCTCCATGTCGGTCGTCGCTTTGCCGAGCGCGCCGGTGGTGCGATTCGAGTCGAGTTGCTGGAGGAACGTCCAGCGGTCGGTGAACCGCGATACGCCGTCGGGATGGGCGATTGTCGGCAGCCCGGTCGCGGCGGGGATCACCTGGAATGGGGCGTACGACGCAGGGAAATACCCGGACGCAGGGATACCGGCGGAATTGAGGGCAATGAATCCCGGTAGAACGTCGCTCGGAGCGCGCTTGATCTGCGACTCCAGAGCGACGACGGCACCCATATGCGGCGCGATGGAGCCGGTAGCGCCGCCGGGGTTGCGCGCAATCTGCGCCCACGCCTGACCCAGCGTGTGGACCGCCGCCCACGAGAGCCCGGAGCGGACGAACGAGACTCTTCCGAGCTGCGCCGCCGTCATCGGCAGCAGCCCTTGCGGGAAGCGGACGTTGTTGTTGTCGTAGGAAGTCGGCGCGAAATCGGACGGCGTCCAGGCGCCTTCCTTCAGATCCCATGTGTCGATATTGCTGGGCGCGCCCGGCAGGAAGATGAAGATGCAGTTCTTGGCCTTGTTCTGGAGGAAGACGCCGGCCTGCGTCGTTGCGCCATACAACAGGCGCGGGCTGAAGACGTCGGCAAAGTAGGAGGCCACCAGGCCCGTTCCGGCGACCTGCATGAACCGGCGCCGGGAAAAGCCCTCCCCTTCCAGCGGGAAGCCGCTCTTGTTCGAGCAGGTCGTGCACTCGGTGGTGCTCTTGCTATGTCTCGCTTTTGCCATGGTCGTCAGTCCTTCAATCGAACAGAAACTCGAGAGAGTTGAGCAGCACCCACTGCAGGTCTTCGGTCTTCTGGGCCAACTGAGCAGGAGTCCCGCTCTGCAGATAGGCGACCGCCTGGCTCTTCTCGGCCGCCGTCGGATGGCGCGACAGCGTGTTGAGATAGAGCTGGTCGGCGATCACGTTCGGATCGGTCGTCGACGCCAGCGTCTTCGCCACCGTCGAGTTGGCGGTGTTCTTGTGCGTGCGGTTGACGACCACCGTGTTGTCGTTCATGAGAGAGAGCGCCTGGGCGATTGAGCTGTCGTTCTGGCGCGATTCATCGTCGCGGTTGCCTCGGCCGAATTCATCGAGGAAGCGCCCATAGACGGTGTTGCGGACGTCGAGCGGGTCGGGAAGTTTCATCGCCGAGGTCACGGCCGGCATGAGGGCGATGTTGTAGGTAACCGGCACGCTGGTGGCCTTGGCGACGGCATCGAGCATCGCCTCGGCCATCAGGCGGCGCGGGATATGGCGGGCGTAGTACGGCGTCCACGACTCGTTCCACGTCGCAGCGGTGTACTTCGTCGAGAGCTGATAGGCGTTCGACATCGCCATCGTCCGCAGGATCGCCTTCAGATCGTAGTGTCCGGCGATGAAATCGTCGCGCAGGCGGTTCAGCAGGTTGGGATGGTTCGGCTGGAGGATCTGGCCGGCGGGCAGATTGTTGGGATCGTACCGGGCCGGATCCATGTTGTTCGTCGGCTCCACGATGCCGAGGCCGAACATCTCTTTCCAAAGGTAGTTCACCGCCGCCGTGGCGAACTGCGGATGCGCGGTGAGAATGCGGCCGTAGGCAACGCGCCACGGCTCGCCGGGGCGCGGCGCTTCGCCGGTCATGAAGAAGTAGGGGTTGACCGTCTCGGTGGTCGGGCAGGTGCCGCAACGCTGCGATTTGTTGCCGGTGGTCGTGTTCAGCGAATAGGCGGCAGCGCTATCCGGCGCGTCCGTGAGCATCCAACTGACGAGGTTCTTGTTGTTGGGATCCGTTTGACGCGCCGCGCGGCCATGGGAGAAGAAGGCGGCGTTCCCCCAGAAGTCGTAGCGCGTATGCGACTTGAGGTAGACGTTGACGGTCTCGAGATGTTTCAGACCGGGGTGGCAGGAGAGGCACTGCAGCGGCTCGCCGAGAAACATCCGGCCCGATTCCGCGCCCATGCTGTCGTAGGTGTCCTGAATCGGACCGTTGGGCTGGATCTGGCGTACCCAGAAGTTCGGCGGCCCGGAGGCGAAGCTGTCACCGGTCGCGCCGAGAAGCTCGCGCACCATCTGGTCGTACGGCTTGTTCGCTTTGATCGAGTCGTGGATCCAGGTGTAGTAGACGTTTCGGCCGTTCGGGAACTCGCGGCTGTTCGCCGATACCTGCACGTTCTGCACGAGATCGCCGAACCACATCGTCCAGCGGTCGACGAAGGCGTCGGAAGCGAGAAGGCCATCGATAGTCTTGGCCCGCTTGTCGGCGGATTTGTCTGCAAGGAAGGCCTGCACGGTGGCGGGATCGGGGATCTGGCCGGTGAGATCGATGGTGACCCGGCGGAGGAACTCTTCGTCCGAGGAGAGCGCGGCGGGCAGAATCCCGTCGCCCTTCATCTTGCCGAAGATCTCATCGTCGATGTAGTTGACCGACGCGGGATAGGCGGACTGACCTCCCGGCACCGGCTCGACGGCGTGACGCCTCCCGCTCGGAGCGACCGCCTCGGCGGTAACAGAGAGCTTATGGTAGAGGCTGGCCTGCTGCTCGGCCGGCGACCGGAGGTCGAACGGGCCGTACGGGCACGTTTCCTTCTCAGCGCCGAGCAGAATCGCCGGCGCGACGACCGCGAGTGCTATCCATTGTTTCATGGCGTTTTGACTCCCGTCACAGGCATATGTTTACATCGTACTCTTGGGAGTGCGGCAGGGTGTGCCCCAGGTCACACAGTTCGGTCGATGTCGTCCAATTTTCTGATATCGACCGAGATGATCCCATCCTCCTCTGAGGGGTTGAACATCGTCCGGAACGTCGCGCCCCAGACGATCTCGTCGACCTTGTAGGAGGAGCGGGTGTGGACGGTCTGGGAGAAGGTCTCGTCGAAGCCGTTGAGCAGGATGAGCAGCTCGGCATCGCGTGCGCGCAGTTCGTCGGGCGAGCAGGCATTCAGCGGGCTCTTCTCATCGATCGGATGAACGATGGTCCAGGAGAGGGGGAAGAAGACCACGCGTTCCCGCTCGAGCTTGAGCGGGATGAACTCGCGGTCGGTCCGGGCGCCGTCACGCTTGCGCAGCGCCAGCAGGACCGTGGCGCCCATCTCCACGATCTCGTTCCGCTTCTTGTTGACGATGCGGAACATGAGCGCGGTCTTGTCGCGGTAGGGTCCGACGATGGCTACGTTGCTGAAGGCGATCTCCGCGCGCGGGCGGGCGAAGCGCGCGAAGACAATGCCGGCGATGATGGAGAATCCGAGCAGGCCGACCAGCGACTCGAACGCCACCAGCGCGTTGGCGGCGAAGGTAACGGGAACGATGTTGCCGTAGCCGATGGTTGCCAGTGTGTGGACGGAGAAGAAGAACGCCCAGGCGAATCGCTCCATCGACCCTTCGTTGGCGAATCCCGTCAGCGCGCCCTTGCCACAGGCGACGAAGGCGCCCGCGAAGAGCGCGTTGATCACGACGTAGACAGCCGCGACGTAGCCGAGGAACGTCGGCCAGCTAATGGTCAGGAAGTAGTGATACGCGGAGAGCGACTCCCAGAACCGGAGCCCTTCGCGCCGTACGTTGAAGGTGCCGTCCCGGTTCAGCAGCCGCTTGCGGCTCTCCCGCGCCACGACGCTTCCAAAGCCGAGGTCGAGGTTGGGATCATCGGGCGGTGGCAGAGGCCGGATGGCGGACATGGGTTGATTGTAACTGCGGGCTTTCTAATCCTGACGGCGAGCGAAGCGACCCTGTCAGGATCTCCGGTGGCGCAAGAGCCCTGCTGGAACCGATTGCCGCGCGGTCTGACCGGAGATCCTGACAGGCTCGCTTCGCTCGCCGTCAGGATTGGAGGCCCGCCGCAATCAGTGCAGCAACGTAATCAGGATCAGCACCAGCAACAACCCCACCGCCCCGATCCCGACCCAGATCGCCTGCACGGTCGGGCGGTGCATGTCCACGGCCTCGCGGCGCTCGCCGAGGAGGTATTGCAGATACTCGACGCGCGGCCGGACGCTGGCCACCTTCTCCTCGAGATCGGGATAGATCACCTGATTGATCTCCGGAACGATGATGACGGGGATGAACGTCGCCCCGCCGGCGCGCGTGACGTAGCCGGTCAGGAGGTCGTTGTGCGGCTGATCACCATCGGCCACGAGGCAGTGATAGACCGTCGTCGACTGCAGGACGGAAAGGGCTTTGCCGGCCAAGCCTCGCGCCTTGTAGGTGTTGACGACGCTCTCCGAGGTCTGCCTCAGGATGCGCTCGTTGAGATCGCGAACGCGGGTGAAGATGAAGGTCGTCTCGCCGGAGGCGAAGGAGATCTTCTCGGCGCGGCGGAAGATGATCTCGCCATACCTCCGC
>Ga0210402_10005810_pt1 | contig 10993 bp, 10 predicted proteins | sample IncBWC7MmetaG_FD_161055 | JGI IMG/M metagenome (GOLD analysis project Ga0210402, IMG submission 161055) | Forest soil microbial communities from Barre Woods Harvard Forest LTER site, Petersham, Massachusetts, United States - Inc-BW-C-7-M | ecosystem: Environmental > Terrestrial > Soil >... | reverse complement strand
GGGAGGGTTGACATACCTCACTACGCTGCGACCTAGTCTTATATAGAACGATCCTCATAGGTCCGCAAGAAGACGTAAGCGGCTCAACGGGGCCGACCGTCAGGCGCTCTTTGGGAATGCCACGACCTTGCTCTCGCGCCCCTCGACCAGGGCGAGCACGTGCTCACCCCACCGCGCCAGTGCGGCCCTCACGGCGAGCGCGTAACTCGACCTGTTGTAGACGCCGCCGATGCCGCGCCGGTGGCCAGAATAGTGGTTCAGCGCGGCCTCGATGACATGGGGCTCGATGCCGATGTCCGCCATTCCGGTTGCCACGGTCCTCCGGACATCGTGCACGCGCCATGGCCGCACTGCGCCGGCGAGACGCTGATCGAGCGCCCGCTTGCCGCGATGCCACGACGCGAAGCCCTCGCTGGCACGATCACCGAATAGTTGATCGCGCTCTCTGTGCGGCACTGACCGGATGATTTCCAGCGCCGGCGCCGGCAGGGTGATGGCATGTTGGCGGTGGTTCTTGCTTCGCTCCGCCGGCAGGGTCCAGGCGCCAGCGTCGAGATCAAACTCGCTCCAGCGCATGCCGCCCACTTCCTGGCGCCGGCTGCCAAGCAGGATCAGCAGCCGGATGATCCGGTCATGGTCATCCTCCTCGCATGCGCTCCAGATTGCTTTCAACTCGTTCTCGGACAGGACGCGGTCACGCGACGCCGGATCGGCGGGTTTGTGACTGCCGTCGACGGGGTTGGCGGCGTCGCCCATCAGCCCCTCGGCGATCGTCCAGGCAAAGAGCGCGCTCAATGCGCGCCGCGCGGCGGCCGCCGTCGACGTGCTGTGAGAGCGACCGATATGGCGGATGCAGCCGGCGACGTCGGTGCGCTTGACGGCGGTGATGGCGAGCGGATGCAATACGCGGAAATAGGGGCCGGTTAGATAAAGTTTCGTCACCCGCAGCGAGGCCGGCCGCAACTCAGGCTCCTTGGCCGCGAGATAATCGGCGACCACCGAGCGCACAGTGCGCTTGGCTTCTTGCCGCTTCATCTCCTTCTCGGCTTGGGGATCATAGCCGAGTTCAACGCGGGCTAGTATCGTGCGCGCGGCATCGCGAGCCCTTGCCGGTGACACCTTATCGGCGTTGCCCAGTGTAATGCGGCGGGTGCGGCCGTTGTGGCGATACTGCGCAACCCATGTGCGCTGCAGGGCCCCGTCGGCACGCAGGCGAAGGCGCAGCCCGAAGCATTCGGTCTCGCTGTCCCAGCAGAACTCCTCGACCTGGCCGCTGGTCAGGGTGAGACCGGCGACGGTCTTGGCGTCCAGTTTGATTTTCATGGTGTGGCCCTGGGGAAGCACCAGGGAAGCAGCGCGTGCTGTTCCCTGCGGTTATAGTTAACAGACAACTAAGCAAGAACGCTGAGAAAACAAGTCTTGCGCTGCCCCTGCCATCTCCTGCGCCGCACTAGACGTTAACGTTCCGTTAACATCGCTCGGAGCCAGAATCGCGGATCGGCGGACCGCTGTCGTTGCGCAGGCGCGGACGCGGTTATGAAAGCGGCAACACCGCGGCGAGAGATTTCACAATAGTTCACGCGCGGCGCCCGATTGTCGCCAAAAACGATTTGTACCGCCGCGCCGCACGAAACATCGGGGGAACACGATGCAAACAAAGCGAACTTATCAGGTGCAACATTGGCCCAACGGCCATTGGAATCCCGAGCACAACTGGCGCAAGGTCGAGGCCGGCAGCGAAAAAGAGGCGGCCGAGAAAGTCTGCGGTCTGCCGTTGGCCGAGCGCGGGACGCTCGCCCAGCTTCGCGCGCGGGTCCTCACCTTCGGCGATCTCAAACAGCGCAGCGCCACGTCGTTTTACGCCGCGAGATAGATCGCAGGCCCGCGGCTGAAGGCCCACGCCGCCGGCGCCAGCAGTCCTCCCCTAAATTCGAACCGTCGCCTGCGGCGTGTGCCGCCACGTGCGGTCGAAAGCCCGTTCGCCGTGCGGGGGCGGGTACGGCGATCACTTCGCGCACTGGCGTTGGCGGAGCCTGGGGCTCGCGCCCACACGTTCCGCTTCGCCAGAACCGAGTGGTGGGGCGGAGCGTTGCGCGCTTTGCCGTTATCCCGTAATGACAGCGCACAAGACCAATTCACAGTGTGCTTGCAACGACGGGTGGCGCGGAACGCGAGCGCGACCCGTTTCCAGGAGGCGCAGGGATGACGGGGATGTACGACCAGGTGCGGCCCGGTATCGGGCATAATCAGCCCGACGAATATGCCGAGGAGAAGAAGCACCAGAGGTGGGAACGCTGGGCCAAGAAGCGCACCTTCGTGCGCGCGCTCGAAGGCACCTACAGTCATCTCTACAAGGCGCTGCTCGAGGAGAAGCGGGTCTATTCGTCCCGCGACGTGCCATGGAAGGGCGGCCCCGGCCAATTCGGCAAAAGCGTGATCAGCCCGCAAGCGACCAGCATCGTCCAGTCGATGGAATCGCACATCGAGGCTTACGCGCCGGGGGCGTACGGACAGAAGCACGGCCATCTCAATAGCGCGGTGTTCTACGTGCTCAAGGGCCACGGCCACGACGTGCACGACGGCCGCCACATCCCCTGGAAGGCCGGAGACGTGATGATTGTCGAGAACGGTTGCGTGCATCAGCACTTCAACGACGATCCCAAGGAGGAGGCGATTCTCCTGGTATTCAAAGCCAAGCCGCTGTTTCTCTTCATGCACCTCCTGTTCCAGAAGATCGTGGAGTGGCCGCCCGAGAAATTGCCGCCGGGGCAGGCCTCCTACGAACCGCCGGCCGATATTTGAGGAGACGCGCGCATGTCGTTCGAAGACAAAGCCCAGGCATGGTCCGGCTCCGCAAGTTGCACGTTCCATGCCGACGACGCCGCGGCCTCGCAGAATTTCCGCAAGCAATACGAGACGCGGGCCAACGTCGTCAAAGCCGAGGAGATGCCGTGGGAGCGTTGCCCCGACGGCTTGATCAAGCATCTCGTGCACCATCGCCTAGACACCCGCGAATGTTGCGTCGAGGCCTACATGCAGTTCCTCAAGGCCGGCGAGCGCTCCGGCAAGCATCGCCACATGTGGGAGGAGATCATCTTCGTGGTCGAGGGCTCCGGCTACGACCTGCACTGGGATATGAAGTTCGATTGCCTTGATGCGTTCAAATGGGAGTGGGCCGAAGTGCCGAAGAAGTTCGAGTGGAAGGCGGGCGATTACATCTATATTCCGCCGTTCACTACCCACCAGCACTTTGCGACCGCGGAGGCGCGGCTCATCATGATGAGCAATCGGATGGTCAAGGAGATGGGTTACGACTGGTTCGATCAGGTGGAAAGCGCGCCGGGATTCGAGGCGGACCAACAGCCGGCGCGGTGAGACTTGATGCGTTGGCGCCGGGCGTTCCGTTGATATGGCATGATGGATCGCAAGCGCGCGCAGATTGAGGAACAGACCGGGCAAAGCAAGCCGGCGAATTATCGCGGCTGGCAGTCCGACGTGATCGTCGATCTGATCAAGCGCTACCACTTCCCGCACATCACGCTCAATCCCGGCGCAAGCTTCCGCGGCTTGCACGATTCCCTCGTCAACTACGGCGGCAACGACCCGCCGATGATGCTGTGCCAACACGAGGAGATCGCGGTGCAGATCGCGCACGGCTATGCCAAGGCGACCGGCAGGCCGATGGCGGTGATCCTGCACGACCTCGTCGGGCTGCTGCACGCCTGCATGGCGATCTATTACGCCTACATCGACCGGGTGCCGATCTTCATCATCGGCGCGACCGGGCCGATGGACGAAGGCAAGCGGCGCCCGCATATCGACTGGACGCATTCGGCGCTGGTTCAGGGCAATGCCGTGCGCGACTACGTCAAATGGGACTACCAGCCGACCTCGATCGAGGGCGTGCCGGAAAGCTTCGCGCGCGCCTATTCGATCATGACCACCGCGCCGCAGGGCCCGGTCTATATGTGCTACGACGCGGCGCTGCAGGAGGCGCCGCTCGCCGCGAATGTGCCGCTGCCTCCCGCCGGCGCGGCGGCGACGCCGGCGCTGATGGCGCCCGATCCCGATGCGATCGCTGCGATCGCGGAGAAGCTGCTTGCCGCCGAGCATCCCATGCTCCTCGCGGAATATGCCGGCCGGCGTGGGGGCGGCTTCGAGAGCCTCGTGGCGTTGGCGGAGACCGCCGGGGCGGCGGTGTGGGACGTCAACGGCTCGCTCAACTTTCCCAACAAGCACCCGCTGTGCCTGAGCATGGACCCGGCATCGCTGCGCCACACCGATCTCGTCGTGGGTCTCGACGTGAATGACTGGGAGAAGCAGCTCACCGAACTCGACAGCGCCACGCGTACGCGCGAACAGCTCACGCCGGCATCGTGCGACTTCGTCGAGATCGGCTTCGGCGAGATCAATATTAGCAAGTGGGCGTTCGACTATTGCCGCATGCAGCCCTGCTCGATCCGCGCCTTGGGCGACACCGCGCTCGGCATTCCCGCCCTCACGCGCCTGTGCAGGGAGCGCATTGCGCGCGACGGCAAGCTCGCGTCCCGCATCGCCGAGCGCAAAGCTGCGATCGCCAAGCGCCACGACGCGGTCTGGGCAAAATGGCAGGAGGAGGCGCGGCGCAATTGGAATGCGTCCCCGATCACCTTCGCCCGCCTCGCGCTTGAAGTCTGGGAGGTGATCAAGAACGAGGACTGGGTGCTCACCGCAAACACGCTCAAGCAGCAGGTGCGCAAGCTCTGGGATTTCGACAAGCCCTACCGGCATCCCGGCGTCGAGCTCGGCACCTCGACGCAGATCGGCATCTCGCTCGGCGTGGCGCTCGCGTACAAAGGCACGGGCCGCGTCGTGGTCGACATCCAGCCCGACGGCGATCTGATGTTCGACGCGGGCGCGCTCTGGATTGCCGCCAAATATGAAATCCCGATGCTCGTCGTCATGCACAACAACCGCGCCTACTACAACGACTGGGAGCACCAGATCCGCATGGCGCGATTGCGAGGGACCGACGAGTCCAAGGCCCATATCGGCATGGACCTGTTCGCTCCGGAACCCGACTTCGGCGCGCTGGCGCGCGCCATGGGCTGCTACGGCGAGGGACCGATCGACAAGCCGCAGGACGTGCGTCCGGCGCTGTTGCGCGCGCTCGCCGAAGTGAAGAAGGGGCGGCTGGCGCTCGTCGATACCGTCACCCAGCACCGATGACTAGTGCGCCCGCTACGCCGGCTCCAGGCCCTTCGCGTCGAGCAGCCGCGGCGATTCGGCGGCGAGGAATGCCAGCAGCGCCGCTGAAAGGCTCGCCTCCTCCGCTGCCGTCAATACGCCGCCCGAGAAGATCGTGATCTTCTGCAGCGGCGGCGGCAGCGGGCCGACGATATCGATCCCAGCGACTGGCAACAGCTCGCTGATCTGCTGGATGCCGATCTCGGCCTCGCCCTTGGCAACGAGCTCGCCGACCGGCGTGCCTGCATCCGGCATCACGATCTTTGCTTTCATCTCCTCGGCGATGCCGAGACGGGCGAGCACCGTGGGAAAATAGATGCCGCTCAAGCCGGTCTTGGAATGGGCGACGCTCTTCGCCGCTAGCAGCGCGCGTTTGAACGCCTCCGGCGAAGCGATGTCGGGCCGCTTGGCGCCCTTGCGCACCGCAACGCCGATGCCAGAGCGGGCGAGATCGACGCGGCTGCCGGCTTTGACCTTGCCCTGCTTGATGAGGTCATCGATCGCCTCGGCGGTCAGAATGGCGACATCGCCGCCGGCGCCGGTCTCGAGGTCTTTGAGGAGAGCCTGCGTCGATCCCCAAGTGACCGCAAGCTTGGTATCGCGGGCACGCTCGAACGCGGGGATGAGCTCAAGCAGCACCGATTTTACGCCGTTGGTGCAGAGAATGTGCACGGCGGCAATCCTTCCATAGTCCCAAATTGTTGCCCGTTGGAGGGCGCCACTTCAAATTTGTTCGGGTTTACTCGCGGTCTCCTTCCGTCAGAACAACCGCTTCTTCATTCTCCGCAGCGGTGCTGTCAGCCGCTACGACCGCGACTCGTACGTCTCTTGCAAGGTCCGTTCCAATTCAGCCAATTTCGCGTTGCGCCCCGACAGCTGCTGCTCCAGCTGACATAGTTGCGCGGCCTGTTGCCTGCGCGAGGCATCCTTGTCCGCGACCAGCCGTTCCATTTGAACACCAGCTGTTCCAGCCCCGCTGCCATTGCGTCGGCTTGCGATGTCGAAAACCGCATCACGGAAAGCCATCCCGCGAGCGGCTCCCCCGCGTCATCGCGGCATGCGAGCCGCACCCAAAGCCGTCCGTCGTGGAGACGCGTCAGGTCATCCGGGACAAAAGCGACGACCAAGGTGCGTCCCGCCTCGTCGTGCGAAAACCGCGGCTCGATGGGACGGCCGCACACCTCAACCTGTAGCCGCCGCTCCAGCTCGGAGGGGTACGCGATCGTGACGTAAATCACACAGTCAAGGCCAGGCGTGACGCGGACGAAAATAGAGGCCGCCTGCGCGCCCCCGATCCACCGTGCGGAAATCTTCTGGCCGGGATCATGGACGGGAGGTCCCCATCCGATCCCGATGAAAGGACCTGCAACGTAGATGTCACTCGGCCCGGCAAATGCGTCGAGCTTCCGGAATGCGTCCCAGCACGCCTGCTCGAGCGCAGGTAGCACTGCGAGTTTCAAGCTCTCGATTTGCTCGCTCATTTCGACGGGAAGATCGAGCTCCCGCAGCGTGTGCCTGATGCTCGGGAGGTCCAAACGGTTCTCGACGCAGGTCCGGACCAACTGCTCCTCCGGATAATCACTCTCGCGGTGACTTTCCGGCAGCTGTCCCGAAGCGATGAGGACGTGCTTCAGTTGCGGCGACAAGTGAAACCCGCTCTCGTCGAAGACGCGCCCGAGGTTGCAGACGCGGCAGCTTGCCAGATCGCGCTTCTGCCGCAGGCGGCGATAGACGTCTTGATTCCAATACCGGTCGAAACCCTTGTCATCGGAATAGACGTCCTGGGGCAGCCGTTCCTCGCTCCACTGACAGCAGGGCGCGCCGACGCTCGAGCGGCTGATATAGGCAACATCGAGGGGTTCGCGGCAGCGGGTGTCGAGATCGATGGCGCTTTTCACGCTGGTGAGGAACCGAGACGTGTCGACCCGGATACCGAGATGGCTGTGAAGCACGCGTGCCGCGTCGATGGCCTCGTTATAAAGATCTCGAACCCCATACAAAGACCAGTGCACAGTGTTCGGATGTACCAAGATATTTGTTATTGTCGCGTGCGAACTGCCACTCGCTCGACGACATAAACGAAGTCGACGATGTCCTCGATGTTGTGCCGATGCGCGATCATGTTGAGCCGCACGCGCGGGCGATCTTCGGCGGGCAGCGCGGCAATGAATTCCGTGATGTGACGAAGGTGCAGCTCCCACCTTTTCCCAGCGTCGACGGCGCGCTCGGCCAGGTGCGGGAACATGTCGCGCATGTGCGCTTCGCCGTTGCTTGCGTTCAGCGAAATAGACAACCAATCGAGATCGCCCGCGAACCAGGCCGCCTTTTCCGCCGTCAGTGCGGTGCCGTCCGTGGTGACGCGAATTGATACTGTTGGGTTTATTCGATAGAGCCACTCAAGGATTTGGCGCAATTCTGGGTGAAGCAGCGGCTCGCCAATGGAGCTCGACATGCTGAAGTACTTGACGTTGCTCAGCACCTTCTCGAGCTTGGTGAGCTTTGCCAGGGGGAGGAAGTCGCCTCCTTCGATGTTGCGCGGACAAAAGAAGCATTTGGCGTTGCAACAATCGGTCCAGTCCAAAAAGGATTTGCTCGGGATACGGCGCCGGGGCTTCGAAGGGAAGCGATTCCCTCGGCCGCGCTAGAGCTGTCGGTTCGGCCATCGAGTTGCCCCCTTCCCACATGCAATCCGCGGCGCGTCTTTGCTCCTAATCCCGCCGATGCCGACCTAAGATACAGGGTTATCCAAGCGCGTGCACCAACTTCAGGCCGTTGGTGCAGAGAATTTGCATCGGCGATCCTTTCCCAAATCGTTGCTCGTTACCCCCGGCTGCGCCAAGATGCCATTACCGGCGGCAGAACGGGAGAAGCGCCGCATGACGCGGCGGGCGCGGAGATGCGACCATGGACAGCGAAAGCGCGCGCATGAGTTCCGCCGCGGAGACCCGCTTTCGGGTCGATTATCCCAACTCCAGGCCGCGCGTCGTCAAGGTGGTTGCGCTCGATGCGCCGAGCGAACGCGTGGTCAAGCGCGTTGCGCAACAGGCGTGGCAACGCGCGACGTTCTTCACCTCGATCAAGTTCGAGGGCACCCCGCGCGGCGGAGAAAGCTGGTCGATGCAGGCGTGGCTCGGCGACCTTGCCGGCCGCACCAAGGCGCTGGTCGAGGAGGTGGCGGGCGCCGATCTCGTGGTGATGGTGTCGACCGCAGGCAGCAGCGCGGATGCGGCCGCCGTGATCGGCGAAGCTTGCGCCGCGCGCAAGGTAATGACCACGGCGCTGATCATCGGCAGCGAACAGCAGTCGGACGACGCCCTGTCGAAAACGCTCGCGACCTTGCGGCCCTACGCATCGATGCTCGTCATCGCCAACGGCGACGAGTACATCGAGGAGATGCTGTCGGCGCTGCGAGCATGACGGCGGCTGCAAAAGTCATGCTTGCGTGCTTCCGCCATTGCCCTGCGCATGCGCCGGGAGGGCACGCATGAGCGACGCGCGCAGGATCGTCGTTGTCGGCGGCGGACCGGCGGGTGTGGCTGCGGCGCTTGCGGCCAAGCAACAGGACAGCGCCGCCGAGGTCGTCCTCATCAGCGATGAACGGCATGAGCCCTACGAGAAGCCGCCGCTGTCGAAGGCCGTGCTCACGGGCAAGGCGCTGCCCGAGGACGCGCCAATCGCCGGGCCGAAGGGCGTTGCCGGACACGGCGTGCGCCTCAAGGTGGGCAGCACGGTCAAGGCGATCGACCGCGGTGCGCGCACAGTAGTGACGCAGGCGGGCGCACGCATCGGCTACGACGCGCTCGTGCTCGCCACCGGGTCGATCAATCGCGTGCTGCCGATGTTCCCGCCAGCGCGCCGCGGCATTCATTATCTGCGCACCGAGGCGGACGCACGCGCGCTTAAAGCGCGGCTGCATCAGAGCCGGTCGCTTCTCGTCATCGGCGGCGGCCTGATCGGGCTGGAGGTGGCCGCCTCCGCCGCGGAGCTGGGCGTCAAGACGAGCGTGATCGAGATCGCGCCGCGCATCCTCGCGCGGGTCTGCAACGGGGAGCTCTCCGCCTTGATCCACGAGCGCCACGCCACGCGCGGCGTCGATCTCTGCATCGACGCCGCACCGCGGGAGTTGCGCGAGCTTGGGGACGGCCGCCTCGCGGTCGAGACCCAGCGCGGCACCATCACGGCCAATCTCATCGTCGTCGGCGCCGGCGTCATGCCCGACGATCGGCTGGCGAGGGAGGCGGGGCTCCCCGTGCAGGACGGCATCATGGTCGATCGGCATGCGGGCACCAGCGATCCCGCGATCTTCGCGGCCGGCGACTGCGCGCACTTTCCCGGACCGCACGGACCGCTACGGTTGGAGAATTGGCGTCATGCCCAGGAGCATGGCGCGATCGCCGGCCGCAACGCCGGCGGCGGCGATGTGGCCTATGACGCCCTGCCCTCGTTTTGGTCGGAGCAGCATGACATGTACATCCAGGGCGTGGGCTGGCCTCTGCCGCAACCGAGCGAGCGCGTGCGCCGGCCGCTCGCTGGCGGTGCGGTGCTTATGTTCGAGCTCGACGGGCCGCGTGTTGCCTATGCGTGGGGGATCAATGCTCAGCGCGACATCGCGCTGGCGCGGCGCCTGATCGAGCGCAGCATCCCGGTCGATGCGGCGGAGCTCTCGGATCCGAGCAAACCGCTCGCGAGCCTGCTCAAGGCGAAGGTGTGACAGCGAATCCGGCTCCGTCTCGCGCCCTCTCCCACAAGGGGAGCGGGCCAATTTGCGTCCATGAGAATTTCCGCTTTCAGTCCAGCCAGTTAGCTAGAGGCGCAGCTACAACCTCGGTGGTAGGCTGCATATAGGTAGCAAGGACAACTGTTTGCGGCGGGCCCGACAAAGGCCCCTTGAACTCAATGTCCTGGGGCAGCTTAAGAACGCTTGTGTCCGCGCCCTGCGCATAAACCGAACCCGCGAGCGAGGGAGCACAGAGTATAGTCACGAAAACGCACCTCGCACGACAGCAAACTTCCCAACTCCGCTTACCATGGTAGTTCTCCCGTTATCTCGAAATCGTTGCGTTATTCGATCACCTCGTCAGCGCGAGCAAGCACAGTCATCGGAACGTCGATAGCCAACGATCTCGCGGTTTTGAGGTTGACGAGGAGGTGAAATTTCGTCGCCAGTATCACCGGCAACTCCGCGGGCTTTTCACCCTTCACGATCCGGCCGACGTAGTTGCCGGCTTGCCGATAGGCATCGCTTCGACTGGCGCCGTAGCTCATGAGGCCACCGGCTTCCGCCTGCTCGCGATCGGCGAAGATCGTCGGCAGGGCATCGCGCGCCATGAGCACCACCAGCTTCACGCGCTCGCTGAAGAAAAACGGGTCGGAGCTCACGATGAGCGCTCGGACCTGCTGCTGCTTCATGGTCGCGAAGGCATCCTGCAGCTGTCCCAACGTGCTCGCCTGGAGGATTAGGAGCCGCTGCCCGAGAGCCGCCGCTGCCGCCTGCAAGGACCTGGCTTCCTCGACGCTCGGCGGATTCGCCGGATTGATAAGCGTGGCAATCACGCTTCCCTCAGGCACTAGCTCCCGCGCCAGATCCAGTCGTTTGGTCACCACCGGTGAGGTGTAGAAGCTCGCACCCGTCACGTTGCCCCCGGGACGGTTGAGGCTAGCGACGAGCCCAGGCGCCACCGGGTCGCCACCGATGGCGAAAACAATCGGAATCGTCGCTGTCGCCGCTTTTGCAGCCAGGGCCGAGGGCGTGCCGCTGATCGCAGCG